>Ga0209909_100547_pt1 | contig 16228 bp, 17 predicted proteins | sample FECB22metaG_FD_188302 | JGI IMG/M metagenome (GOLD analysis project Ga0209909, IMG submission 188302) | Cyanobacterial communities from the Joint Genome Institute, California, USA - FECB-22 (SPAdes) (version 3) | ecosystem: Environmental > Aquatic > Thermal springs > Hot (42-90C) > Microbial mats... | reverse complement strand
GGAGGGCAAGATCGAGATCGATCCGATGATCACCCACACCATGCCGCTCGAAGACATCAACAAGGGCTTCGACCTCATGCATTCCGGAAAGAGTGTCCGGGGCGTCGTGATCTATTGACGGCTTCAATGGCCTAGCCGGAAATAAATTGGCAGTCCAAGCGACGGATAAGCCGATGGCCATCGTTCAAGAAGCACGTCGATCTCGTGACGGGGTCGGCGGCTTGAACATGAATGGCCTTCAGGCAAAAGGATATGCCCCATGACCAGCAAGCTGCTAAGTGTGACCGCCGCGGCTCTCTTCGCCCTGTCTTCTGCAACCGTGGTCTTCGCGCAGACGGCGACACCCTCGACGACGCCAACGCCCGCTCCTTCCTCGACCTCTTCTGCTTCGACACCGTCGTCAGCCATGCCGTCGAAGGATGAGCTCAAGACGGCGCGTCAAGCCTGCCGGCAGGATGCAATCGGACAAAACCTCAAGGGTCAAGCCCGCAAGGATTCGGTCCAAAGCTGCATGCAGCAGAAATATCCGGTTCTGGCGAAGCGCAAGACCTGCCATGACCAGGGTACGGCCAAGGGTCTTGAAAAGAAGGCTCTGCGCGACTTCGTCAAGCAGTGTGTCACCGCAAGCTGATCCGCTCCAAAAGCTGCACAGCAGCTTTCCGCCCACAATGAACCATGGCCCGCCTGCGCGTGGCGGGCCATTGATCTGGCCAGCCTCGACGGCCAATTCTTCCGCGACCCCGACCTTTTCTGAGGAAGGATCATCCCTATCTCATTGTCAGGGCAATATGTTTCGGGACGCGACGTGCTTTTCCATCCAGACCAGCTTTCATTCGGCATCGTCTTGCCGGCTCAGACGAGAACGCATGCCGATGTGCAGTTCGACACTCAGCTCCAAATTGCCGCTCAGGCGGACAGGTTGGGCTTCGACGCTCTGTGGGTGAGGGATGTTCCCCTCAACAGCGAGGATTATCCCGATCCGATCGGCCATTCCGATCCCTGGGTCCTCCTGGGCGCCCTGGCGGCGGTCACATCCGACATTCGCCTGGCAACGGGAGCGATCGTGCTGCCGTTGCGCCATCCGCTCCATATCGCCAAGGCCGCGCTGTCCACGGCCGCCTTGTCGAAAGGCCGGTTCGTTCTCGGTCTCGGTTCGGGAGACAGGCCGAGCGAGTACGAAATGTTCGGACAAGATATCGAGAACCGGAAAGCGCTCTTTCAATCGCATTGGGAACGCCTTGCTGCCGCTCTTCGTGCGGATCAGCAGGTCATTGATGAAAGCGGTCGCGTGCGAAACGACTTCGCCATAAGACCGGGTTTGCAGCAAGTATCTGTTCCGATGGTGGCGGTGGGCTCGTCGTCGCAATCGCTTGAATGGATCGCCCGGCATGCGACGGCCTGGACGACCTATTATCGATCGCTGGCTGTCCAGAAGGATCGATTGGCGCTCTGGCATAACGCGCAGGCAAAGATCACGACTGATTTCCGCGGTTTCGGCCAATCCATGGTTCTGGAATTGCTCGATAATCCACAGGCCGCATATGAGGAAATCGATCTCGGCGGCAAGACCGGCAGGCGAGGGCTGATCGGGGCGCTGTCGGCGATGCGCGAGGCCGGCATTCATCATGTCGCCTTTAATCTAATCACGCAGGGCAGGTCGCCCGGCGAAGTCATGGAGGAGATCGCCGCGGATATTCTTCCAGCCCTTCGTTAGCCTCGGCGCATTGCCCTTGATTGTCTCGCCACTGAAATCATGTCCGCGGCATGCTGGCTTTTATGGCTCTTGCAACCTATCTTTGCGCTGAAACAATAAAGGGCCGGCTTTGCTTCTCGAAATTTCCATCGTCATCGTTCTCACCCTGCTGAACGGCGTGCTCGCCATGTCGGAACTGGCGATCGTATCGTCCCGTCCCGCCCGCCTGAAGGTACTTTCGGATCAGGGCAGCAGAGGTGCTGCCATGGCGATAAGGCTCGCCGAAGAGCCGGGTCGCTTCCTCTCAACCGTACAGATCGGCATTACGCTCGTCGGCGTCCTGTCCGGCGCATTTTCCGGTGCGACGCTTGGCGCGCGCTTGTCGGGCTGGCTTGCCGAACAAGGCCTCTCCGTTGCAGCCGCCGATGCACTCGGCGTCGGTTCCGTCGTCGTGGCAATTACCTATCTGTCATTGATCATCGGAGAATTGGTGCCGAAGCAGGTCGCCCTGCGCGCACCTGAAGCAGTTGCCAGTAAGGTCGCACCGGCCATGGTGTTTCTTTCCCGCGCCGCAGCTCCGCTCGTCTGGCTGCTCGACATTTCCGGACGTCTGGTGCTTAGCGCACTCGGCCAATCGGGCAAAGCGGCGGATGGAGTCAGCGACGAGGAAATCAAGACCGTTCTGGCCGAAGCGCAGAGCGCCGGCGTCATTGCAACCGAAGAGCAGGCGATGATCTCGGGCGTCATGCGCCTGGCCGATCGAACCGCCCGGGCATTGATGACGCCACGCCGCGACGTGGAGGTCATCGATATCGAGGACGGTTTCGACGAGGTCCGCCAACAGCTTCGTCACACGGAAAAAGCGCGGTTGCCGCTGCGCAAGGACAGTTCGGACGAGATCGTTGGTGTGCTGACCACCAAGGATTTTTTCGATGCGTTGGCTTCCGGAAACGAGGTCGATATTCTGACGCTGGCCAAGCAGGTGCCGATCGTTTCGGATCTTTCGAGCGCGCTTGACGTCGTCAAGGCGTTACGCCGCTCCTCCTCGCATATGGTGCTGGTCTATGACGAATACGGCCACTTCGAGGGCGTCATCACGTCAGGCGATATTCTCGAAGCGATCCTGGGAGCCGTCCAGGAGGAAACCGACACCGGCGGCGAGCAGGCAATCGTCCGCCGCCACGACGGCAGCTATCTCGTATCCGGCTGGATGCCCATCGACGAATTCGCCGATTTCATGAGCCTGCAGATCGAAGAGGATCGCGATTACCAGACGGTCGCCGGCTTCGTCCTGCAGGAGCTGCGCCATCTTCCCGACGTAGGCGAAAGCTTCACGAAAGGCGGCTGGCGCTTCGAGGTCGTGGATCTCGACGGCCGCAGGATCGACAAACTGCTCGTGAGTGCCGATGAGGCTGGCTGATAGCTCAAGGTTATCGGCGCTATAGCTTGGCGCGTGCACACGCACTAGCGCCATATGGAATGCCGTCCAAGCGCTAGATCGGTTTCTTACCCCAACTAACAATGGCCGAGGATGGGAAGAATTAATCCAGGAGACGCCACGGTGAAATGCGCGGTATTGCGGCAATGTTGGCAGATGATATCCATATTTGTGGAATAGGTCTGTTTTGCAAACCTCCCGGGTCGCCGTTCCAATGCCTCGGCAATCTGAACCGTTGCCTCGGCATATTTTGGAGGATCAATCTTTCGCCGCTGATCCCGCCATGCTGTTTCAACGAGATTGATATCGACGACCTGCGTCGCGCGGGCATGATCGTCAGCGCATTTGGGGGAAACCGTATCACCTCTGCAAAAGCACATCATTTCCGAAGCAATGCGGCTAGCCATGTCCTCAAGAGCGACTATCTTGACCGGCAGATCGCCGATCAGCGCAGGCCTGACCCGCTCCAACGTATCGCCGCAAGCACTGAAGACATCGATACGAACACGCAATTCCGGCTCCACAAGCTGGATGACGAGCTTGCCGGTCGGACGATGCGGGTGAGCATGGCTGATCATGAACATCGAAGCGAGGGCCGACGGCAAAGCGTGGAACCCCGCTGTGACGACATCGATGTCATTGAAAGCTCGCTGACGGCCGAACTCTGGAGCGAGAGCCGCTTCCAACGCCATCCCACCCGTGACGGCATAATCCAGTCCGGATGCATTCAGCTTCGCGAGGGCTTTGTCGACCCGTTCGGCGTCAGCCATTTCCAAAAACGGATCAAGTCGGAGGCACATCGTCATTCGCGAGTCACCGCGTTCTTTAACCGCTAAAGGTCGACAACTTTGGTAGGCTGCCATTTCTACGTCAAGTCAAATGCCGTCAATCAGATTTCAATTCTATCCGGCCTTTTGAAGCCGCAAGCGACAGCGCTGTCGGCGCGCAATTTAGTTCCATAAGATAGATTATCTGATGTTTGTATGTATCTATAATTGTATAATTCTATAGGTACACCCTCTGGTGCTATTTATGTCACGATCCGCTACAGTGTCGCCAGCATACTAGTCACACGCTTCGTACTCCAAATCCAGCGCGTAGCCGCGCGCACGAACGGTACGGACAAGATCCGGTCCCGCTCTCTTGAGAGCTCGACGAATGTGCCCGATGTGGATATCCACCGTTCGCGGCTCGACATCTATGCCCATCGGCCATGCCGCGGCGATCAATTCTTCCCGACTCCGAACAGCCTTCGGGCTCATCAAGAGATATCGCAGCAGGCGAAACTGCAAGGCTGTCAGCACAAGAGCGTGACCATTCCTGCGCACTTTTGCAGTGGCAATGTTCATTTCGAGATCTGCAAAGCGAAGTATGTTGACCTCAGCGCGGGCGTCGTTTCTTTCAATCAGCGCGTCGAGCCTCAAGCGCCGCAGGAACCCGATGAGACACGCTGGATCGAATGGATGTGCGAGGACAAGATCGGCGCCAGCTTCATTGAGCTGCGAATTGGGCCTGTTGCAGAACAATGCGATTGAGAGATCAAATCGCGCGATCTTGAGGTTGCGCAGGCTTGCGGCATCCACGGCACAGGTCGAGCAATCGGCGATCACGGCTCTGACATCGGGATCACACAACCGATCTTCAGCCTCTTTGAGGCTGTCGACACAGAAAGCCATAAACCCCTCCGTTGCCAGAACATGCCGCAAGAGTAGAAAAATCTGCACATCTTGAGCACAGACCAGGATACGAAACTCCATCACTTTTCCTCCGGTATCGTCTCATGGCGGTGCGAATTCCCCGCCATTGACATCCAGGATCGCACCATTGATGAAGCCAGCCTCTTCCGAGACAAGGAAACCGATCGCCGCGGCGACATCATCCGGCATCCCGATGCGCCCTACCGGAATGCGGGCGATCGCAGCCCGGTTGATCTCGCTGTCCGGTGGTCCTGCCATATCGGTGGCGATCCTGCCCGGCGCTATAAGGTTGACGGTCGTTCCGCTGCCGCTCGACGTAGCCACCAAGGATCGCGCCAGCCCGGCAAGGGCGGATTTCGAGATGGCATAGGCGGATCCCGCGATCTTTGGAATTGTGCGACCGGCAAGGGAACCTACCAAAACGATACGGCCGGCTCTGCGTTCGATCATGGCAGGAAGAACAGCCTGACAGCAGAGCATCGCGCCGGTCAGATTGACGGAGAGAACCGAATGCCACTCCTGAAGGGAAACCTCGGCGAACGGTGTCGGGCCGTTTTCACCCTTGGGCGATATCCCTGCATTGCAAATCAAGATATCCGGCATGGCCCATGTCTCCCTGAGCTCATGGAAAAAGCCCTGTATTTGCGCCGGCATGGTAATGTCGATGGTGCGGGCAAACACCCTTTCGGCACCGAACCGCGTCGAAAGTCCTTGTTCCGCCTTGAAGACATGGTCCGGATTTTGACCGAACAGCGCAACCTTATGGCCATGGTCGAGCAGATGCGCGACCGTTGCCAAACCAATCCCCGAACCGCCGCCAGTGACGACGGCAAGCCTTTGGCGGGCAGCAGCTGTCATGCGGCTTCGTCCATTTGCGCAAACAGAGACAGCGGCGGGTGCGCTTGTGAATCGGTCATCACTTCGATGAGCAGCGGTTCGCCTGCCTCGATGCCACGTTTGAGGGCTGGCCCGAGCGAGGCGGGATCATCAATACGGACGGATGGGCAACCGCAGGCACTCGCGATAGCCGCGTGATCGACATCGGCGAAGTGGCATGCAGAGGTATATTGCCCGAACTTCACGGTTTCGGCGTCGCGCTGAAAACCGAGAACGCCATTGTTGAGCACGACGACCGTGACCGGCAAGCGCATGCGCATCATAGTTTCAAGCTCGGCCCAACTATGGGCAAAACCGCCGTCGCCGACAACCGCCACGACCGGGCGATCAGGCTGGGCGGCCTTGGCGCCAAGCGCGAGTGGAAAGCCCCACCCCAGTCCGGCGAGGCCCCGTGGGGTGATGAAGCGCAAGCCAGCTTTTGGCGAGCGCAATTGTCCGAGTATCCACATGGAGGAATAACTCGCATCCGCAACAATTGCGATACCGCGTTCGAGCCACGGCTGCAGTTCCGCCATGACCCGCTCCGGCCGAATGGGCGATCCATCGGATGCATAGTGAATGTGGCGAGTCTCATCGAAGCGATACCAGAACGACGCGATGCGTTCTTCGAGGTGCGTCCGCATATCGCGCCGCAGAGAGAGGTCGTAGCGCGAAAGCACCTGACGCAGGGCCGCCAATGTTTCCCTGGCATCGCCGACAAGTCGGAGCGCCTCGAAATTGCGCCCTACCTCCACTGGGTCGATATCGATATGGATGACTTTGGCATCGGTCGGTATTTGCCGCCAATTGTCGGTGCCGTTCTGATTGGTGCGTGTCCCAACAAGAACGACGAGATCTGCCTCCGCCATCAGTTCGCGGCTTTGGAAGCCGAGCGAGCGCAGGCCGACCAACGAGCCCAGCACACCAGCGGACAATGGATGAAACTCGTCGACTACCCCCTTCCCCATGTTGGTCGTAAATACAGGGAGGGCGACTTCGTTCTGTAAGCGCGCAAGCTCTTCTGCAGCGCCGGCACAATGGACACCACCGCCGGCCAGGATAATTGGCAGACTGGCATTTGCTATCCGTTCGGCTGCCTGCTGCAAATCCTGATCCGACGGCCTGGTCCGATCGAGCGGCCATTGCCCGAGATTGTTGGCGCGGACGACCGCGGTAGCAGGTGCTGCGGCACGCAGGAGGTCGGCAGGCAGAAGCAGCGCCACCGGACCGGCGCGGCCGGAGGTGGCAGCGGTAAATGCCGCGTCGATGTAATCGTCCACACGTTCAGCAACAGTCAGGCGTCGAACCCACTTTGTGCAGGATTGAAATAGGGCGATTTGGTCGAAATCCTGAAACGCGTTTTTGTCAGTCTGGTCGCGTTCGACGTCCTGGACCAAGGCGATCACCGGAATGCTCGCCTTCAAGCATTCGGCAAGCGGCGGCACGAGTAATGTCGCCGCCGGGCCGTTTTGCGCGGCGACGACACCGACCTTACCTGAGACGCGGGCATAGCCATCCGCCATTGTCCCGCCCATATTTTCCTGGCGGTAGGCAATCTGGCGGATGCCGCGCGCTTCAGCTGCAAGGATGAGCGCCGAGGGCAGACTTTGCGCAAAGATCATCTCGACGCCATGACGCCCGAGGGCCTCGGCTATCCTGTCTGCGACTGTGTCAGTTTTCGAAATTGCGTTCATTACTGTCTCTCCCACGCCGTTCGGCTATTCTTCTCCAGAAAGTCATCAAATGTGGCGATCACCGTGTCGACATCCGCATCGGTCATGGGCGTCGACAGGCAAGCCGCGGCACCGAATGGCAACAGAATCCCCGATGCCAGGAAGTGCCGTGACAACGCTCGCATAATAACGGCTTCCTCAGCCGGCATCGTCGCGCCGCCGGAGGAAGCCGGTGCGACCTTCCCCGGATGAATGCGAAAGAGGGATGCGGCACCGGAGACCGAGAACGGCGCGTTCCGCTTTAAGGCCGCGTCAGTCAGGCCGGTCCTTGCGCGGTCTCCTAATCGCTCGAGCCGATCGAAAGCCTCGATGGTCAGGGCGTCCATCGCGGCCTTTCCGGCAATCATGGACACGGGATTAGCCGAGAAAGTGCCCCCTTGAGAGACGAGCGGCGCCTTGTTGTCGACGCCGAACACGGCCATAACATCCGCACGACCGCCGATGGCGCCAATCGGAAACCCGCCACCTATGATCTTCCCGGCGGTGATCAGATCCGGTTCAAGGCCATAGCGGGCAGAGGCTCCGGCAAATCCCTGCCTCAGATTGAGAACTTCATCGGCGATGACCAGGACGCCATATTCGCGGGCCACCGCTGAGACTGTTGCGACAAAACCGGGTGCTGGATGCAGCAGACCTGCCCTGCTCGGCATCGGATCGATGAGAATGGCTGCAATATCTTCAGCTCTCGACTTGATCGCCTGCTCGACGCCTGCAGCGTCATTGAAATTAAGAACAAGCACGTCATCGGCGATCGTTTGCGGCGCACCGGGATAGGGGAGTTTTGGACGGTGGCTTCCTGTCATGGCGCCGCCCTGCCCCGCTTCGGCCCAATCGTAAGCACCATGATAGGCGCCGACAAAGCGGACAATCGTCGAGCGCCGTGTGTAGGCGCGTGCCGCCTTGATGGCGAACATGACAGCTTCGGTTCCGCTGTTGACGAAACGCACTTGCTTGATTGCCGGTATGCGCGAGACGAGCAGTTCGGCAAGCGCTATTTCATGCTCGGTTGGATTGGCAAAGCATGTGCCCATCTTCAGCATTCGTCCGACCGCCTCGATCACGGGCTCAAAGGCATGCCCATGGATCAGGGTCGTAAAATTGTTGTTGAGGTCGAGCAGGCGATTGCCGTCCGCATCCCAGACATGGGCGCCCTCACCTCTGGTTAGATAAATCGGGATCGGGTCCTTCTCGACCGTCGAGCGTGTTAAGCCGGCGGGAAAAACGTGATTGCCACGGCGAAAGAGATGGGTCGAGCGGGCACGAACAGCCGGCCAGCCCGATCCCTGGACTTTATCAGTAAACATGACAAGAGGCTTTCTGTTGCAAGATGAGACGCGCGCTTTGCATCGTCTTCATAATTTTGTTGCAACAAAAATCACGTTCGTCAAGTCAATGCATCAAAAAAAGCGACTAGGCCAGTGAATTTTCACGCGCCGCACGCCGTAAAGAACGATAGCCGTCGCGGATATCGCTTTCGAAAGCCGCCCGCAAAGCTGCGCCATCGCGCTCTGCAAGTGCCTCCATTGCCATCTCGTGATTACGCACGCCGTACTTCTCCTCGGCAAACTCCGGATAGAGATTGTAGAGCGACGGTCCAACGCGGAGCCAAAGCCCCTCGATCATCGAAACAAGATGAGGAAGGCCAGCCATGCGATAGATCAGAAAGTGGAATTCCTTGTTGTGCCGAAGCACCCTCTGGTAATCCTTTCCGTCCAAGGCGACATTAATTTCCTTCTGAAATTTCCTCAATGTTTCAAAATCTTGTTCTGTCCCATGCTGCGCTGCCAGCTCGCACGCGAGCCCTTCAAGAGCAATCCTGATCGAGGTTATTTCCTTCAAATCAGACTCATTGAGAACGGGAACAATCACTGTTTTGGGGCCCGCATAAACCAGTGCGCCGTCGCTGATAAGCCGATTGATGGCGTCGCGAGCCGGCGTCGAGCTGATCCCCAGATCCTCGGCAACGGCGCGAACTGTCATCTTGTAGCCAGGCTTGTAGACGCCGCGGATCAGCCGCTCTTTCATTTCCTGATAGGCCGAATCCCCCAATCCCGCCGCCTGCCGATCCAAGCCCCCACCTTCCCGCAACTCCAGCGCCATTTCCATTCCCATGCGTTGACAGTTATATTTTTTGATGCAACATAAAGATTGTGTGAAGTTTTCGCAAAGAGATTGTCACATCAAAACATGTCTTAGCAGCCTCCCGTTTTACTGTCACGAGGCTGCGGACCAATGGACTTGTGTCCTGACAAACCGACAGGGCGCCAGAATGATGTCGTTATCGTCCACCGACGAACAAGACCACGGCACAGGAAGATGGGGAATTCTCTCTAAACTGTAGGAGGATAAGAATTTGATTGGCCGAAAATTGATCCTTTCCGGGCTCCAGAAGCGGTATGCCGACGTGTGGGCCGTCAAAGAGACGAGCCTCGAGATAGAGCCAGGCGAGTTTGTATCGATCGTCGGGCCATCCGGGTCCGGCAAGACGTCGCTGCTGACCATGGTTGCCGGCTTCGAGATGCCGACTGCGGGCGTCATCCGCATCGGCGACAAGGACGTCACACATCTGCCGCCCAACCGCCGGGACATCGGCATGGTCTTTCAGAAGTATGCATTGTTTCCACATCTAACAGTTGGACAGAATATCGCGTTCCCGCTCAAAATGCGCCGGGCGCTTTCCGGCGCTCCACTCAAGAGGCGGGTGGAAGAGATACTTCAACTCGTTCAGCTCTCAGAATATCGCGACCGCTATCCGGGTCAGTTATCTGGGGGCCAACAACAGCGTGTCGCGGTTGCCCGGGCACTGGTCTTCGACCCGCCGATCATTCTGATGGATGAACCGCTCGGTGCACTCGACAAGAAGCTGCGCGAGGCGATGCAGTTCGAACTCAAGCGCCTGCAGCAGCGGCTTGGAGCAACTGTCGTTTACGTCACGCATGACCAGGATGAGGCTCTGGCGATGTCCGACCGTGTCGCCGTGATGAAGCGCGGAGCGCTGCAGCAAATCGGGCCACCCGTTGAACTCTATAGCAAACCCGCCAACGCGTTTGTCGCCGACTTTATCGGTGTCACGAACTTTCTGCCCGGCATCCATATGGGTATTGAGGGCAATCAGGACGTGATCCAACTCGCCGAAGGTATTCTGGTAAGAGTGCCCTTCAACTCCGCACGCGAGATGTCCGCTCCGGTCAAGGGATCACCGCTCCACCTTGCCATAAGACCAGAATATGTCCGACTGGCACTATCAGGTGAGGACGTCGATGGCGCTCTTGCCGGCATTGTAGAGACTTCTGTCTTCTTCGGCCCGACACAGATCCTGTTCGTCCGTCTGTCCCGCCTACACGATACAATCTTGCGGGTGCAGATGCCGGCAAGCCAAGCGGCTTGCTTCGAGCGCGGGACAAACGTCGATGTTCTGATCGACGAAGCACGGCTGCAAATCTTCCCGGCAAAGGAGGCGTTTGCGGCATGAGCCTGCCCGTTTCTCCCTCAAGCACAAAGGGGCGATTGCCCTTGGCCGGCTGGCTGCAGCCGCGCTCTGCTCGGTAATATGCCTCGTTACCGTCCTGGTTGCTGATCGCGCCGCTCGTGGCAATTTTCTCCATCGGCTTCCTCTATCCCTTGGTCAAATTGATGGCGCTCAGCCTCACAGGTGGGCCCTCGGCCACTTACGGACGGCTTCTTGCGGACCCTCTCTACCTGGCCGTCCTCACCAACACAGTTGGGATAGCCCTTGCCGTGACGCTAAACTGCGTGCTGCTCGGCTATCCCGTCGCGCTTGCGATGGCGCGTTTGAAAGGACGTTTGGCGCTGGCGATAGCAGCCTGTGTCTTCATTCCGCTGTGGACCTCAGTTCTGATCCGCTCCTATGCCTGGATCGTTCTGCTCCAACGGCGTGGTGTCGTGAACTCATTTCTCATTGAGACAGGCCTCGTCGGGGAACCGCTCAAGCTCCTCTACACCCAGGGCGCCGTCATCCTTGCCATGACACATGTACTTCTGCCCTTCGTCATCCTGCCGATCTTCTCGACGTTAAAACTGCTTTCCGATGACTATAATCGAGCGGCACGCAATCTCGGGGCGGGACCGGCAAAAGCATTTCTCTTCGTCACCTTACCGCTCAGCCTGCCTGGTGTCTTCGCCGGCGCGACGATGTGTTTCGTTCTTGCGCTCGGCTTTTACATCACCCCGGCTCTCGTCGGTGGTCCGGGATCGATGCTGATGGCGAACCTGATCGGCCAGCAGACAACCGTGTTGCTCGACTGGCCATTTGCAGCCGCCTTGTCCACCGTTCTTCTCGTCATGACGATCGTCTTCATCATCGCATTTCGCAAAGCGCTCTCGTTCAGCAAAGGATTGAACAGTGTCCATTGATCAATCTTCCGCCCTATTGCGCCACAGCGCTACTGCTGACGGACTCAGTCCCGCAAGCCTGCATCCCCTTGCCAGGGCCGCGTCAATCGTCGGTGCCGGCTTACTCGTCGGATGCATCCTATTCTTTCTCATTCTTCCGACGCTGCTCATCATCCCGATGTCGCTCAGCCAGACAGATTATATTCAGTTCCCGCCCCAAGGGCTGACCTGGCATTGGTATAGCGCCTACTTCAGCGATCCGGACTGGATGGCCGCGACCTGGTTCAGCGTCAGGATCGCCATTGCGACGACCGTAAGCGCCACGATCATCGGAACAATGGCGTCGCTTGCTATTGTCCGCGGTGATCTGCCATTCAAGGGTACGCTCCAGGCCCTGACCGTCGGGCCGATGATCGTTCCGCATATCGTCTTCGGGGTCGCGCTCTATCTGGTATTCTCCCCTCTGCAGCTGACGGGCAGTTTCATCGGATTTCTCATCGCCCATACCGTTCTTGCCATTCCATATGTGGTCATCACCGTCACGGCATCGCTGCAACGACTTGACCCGATGCTCGAACTTGCGGGGCTTAGCTGTGGTGCAAACCGGTTGCAGGTCTTCTTTAGAATTGTGCTGCCCAATATTGCGCCCGGCATTGCGTCGGCTGCCATCTTCGCCTTTCTAGCCTCCTTTGACGAGGCGACGGTTGCCTTCTTCATTTCGGATACCGGCGGGAAGTCAATCGGCCGAAAAATGTTCGAAGATATCGATTTCAACCTGACGCCGGTGATCGCCGCTGCATCCGCAGTCCTTGTCGCAATTTCCCTCGCCCTGATGGGAGCGGCACATCTGCTGACGTCCAGCAAATCCTGGCGATAACGCTCAATTTCGTCAAATTTCAAACACTCAAAGAGGCGGAACATTCCATGTCATACCGAAGCGATCTCGCATCCAAATTCCAATTCCGGCCATTGGCCTATGCAACTGCCGGTCTCCTTTGGCTCTTTGCTTCTCCACAATCGGCAACCGCCGCAGAGCAAGTCATCATCGCCTCAACCGGCGGCGCCTATGATCGAGCCTTGAAGGAGGCGTGGTTCGATCCATTCACCAAAGCGACGGGCATCGAGGTCGTGATCGTCGTCGCCACCAATGCCGAAATGCGCGCCAAGGCGAGCGCGATGGTAAAAACAGGAAATGTCACATGGGATCTCTATCTTGACGGCGAGATACAAGCAGCCTCGAAAGCCCATCGCGAGGTGACGGAGGATCTCACCGAATTTTGCCAGCAATTCGCCGACCGCAAGGACCTTGGCCCGCACGCCTGCGCTGCCGGTGGTGCCCTGTTGCAGTCGACCGCCACGCTTCTTGCCTACCATGTTGGGAAAGCAGCCGATCCGGTTCCGGAAACATGGGCCGATATGTGGGATACGCAAAAATTTCCAGGCGGTCGCGCCTTTCCAAATTTTGACGATCCATGGCGGGTGATGGCAGCGGCACTTCTTGCTGACGGCGTGAGTCGGGATAAATTATTTCCGCTCGACGTCGACCGCGCCCTGAAAAAGCTGGACGAGATCCGCCCGGCAATCTCCATCTGGTGGAAGACCGGCGATCAAAGCGTGCAGGGTTTCCGCAACGGGGATTATTCACTCGGGCAGATCTGGCTGACGCGCGCAAAAGCGATGCAGAGTGAGGGCTTGCCTATCGGCTGGTCCTACAAGGCGTCTTTTCTGGTCGGTGATCGTATTGCCCTGATCAAAGGCGCGCCCCATCATGACAATGCTTTGAAGTTGATTGCGTTCTGGCTGAATTCGCCCGAGGCCCAAGCCAAGGCCTGCGCGATATTGTCCTGCGCGCCTCCGAGCAGCGATGCAACTGCCTTGATCCCTGAAGACGTCAGAAAGACAATGCCAAGCGCTGGCGACATCCGCGATTATATCGTGGTGCCAGATGCCGAATGGATCAATGCCAATGCCGCCATGCTGCTACAGCGCTGGAACAGCTGGATTCGACAATAACACATGACTCCGTAGCCGGGTATCGATCGCCGCTGCCGTTGACATTACAGTTTTCACGACGTCCGACGATAGATGCCCCGCTGCGAAGCCTTGGGCAGCCAATACAGAAGCTGCCGAATATTTATCGGCAAGTCATCTCACGACATGTGACATTGATCCGAGCTCTTATTCGGCAATTTAGCCTCCGTCGAAGAATCACTCGTCGAGGCGGCCAGCCAAACGCTTCATGAGATCCATCCGCTCGTGAAAAATCGCCATAATGAGTGCAGGCGGCTCCTCACGAGGCAGACAAAAGACACAGTTGTGTTCACACCGCGACATCCGCAACCCAGGATGAAGCGCGCTCATGTCCTTGAAGCGGCCTTTGCCTTCGGCGAGGTCCGCTATACCTCGCTCCAAAGCTGAGACATACCGACGTACCTGGGCTCCACCCACTGTGCACGGGTGTAGCGGACACGGAGCGGAGATCGGCTCCGCCTCCACAGTGAGGATGTAGGCCGTCAAGCACAATCCTCGGCAATCTCTTCATCGAGGATATCGCCTACGGTTTTGGTCGACAGTTTTCCGGCAAGCCCGTCATTGATGCGCGTGCTCATCAATATTTTAAGCTGCTGCCAGGTCCGGTCGCCATCCGTGTCCCCGGGAAATAGGCGCTCGAGTGCATATTGTTTGATCGTCTTGCCCTGCAAGGCGGCCAGCGCCTTTAGGCTTTGATGCTGCTGATCCGTTATGTCGATCGTCAATCGGCTCATCCCACACACTCCTTGAATTGAGGAACCCACATTAGCACATATGTGGCTATGTGGCCACCGCTCCAATGCCTCTGAGCCGCGCCAACAGCGACGTCCGTTTGTTTGAGCTGCCTTTTTGTTTGATCTTACGATATTCGGCTGCTGTCACCGGACCAGGTCGAAAGGCCGCTGACAATCTCGCCCGAGGGCGTCTACGAAAATCGGAGCAACGCAGACCTTAGTTGTTCATGCTCCGAAAGACTCCGAGCCAGAAGCCATATTCTTCTTGGTCGCCTTCACACCAAGCATCCAGGGCGCACCAGGCAACGGCGGTCGGCGCGCTATCACCATAAAGTGCCATGGCGGCCTGAACGATCTCGTGGGTTTCATGAGCAGCCGTCAATTTGCCGCCGAGATAATCGGTTGCGGCACGGGACAATAGTTTTCGGGACAAGCAAAGACCTCCTGCGTCCGGCGCAGGGGAGTTGAAATCAAAGCCGGACGTTGGAGGCTCAAGGAAGAGCCGCGAAAGTCGATCTGCTCGACCGTTTGTCGATCGTCCCTGGCATTTTGAATAATATCGTAAGCGCAAGGCTCACTTTACACGAGAATTTCGAGGTTCTGATCGCAGATCCGTCACCCATTCCCTGCGCGACGACCGGCCTCCCCGATCCGAATCTTCAGAGATTCGAGATGCGCCTCGCAAGCTACTTCGACGTGAGCAATCAGGTCCGTTGTGCGAGCCAGAAGCCATGTGACCGCTTCCCGGCTGATCTCATAATGCTTCGAGTAGCGAGCCTTGACGTAAGCTTCATTGAGAACGTTGAACCAGGCGACGAAGCGCTGCTGATCACGCGGCCATACCTCGGCTAGCTGGGCTGACTGGCCTTCCGCGAGACCCCGCAGATGCTTGATATTGTGAGAGGCCGGGCTGTAGTTGCTCAACACAAGCAGCAGGGTGGCATAGGCCTGCTCGATCGATTGATGCAGCAGGAACGCAGCCTCCTTGAATTTACCCTTCTCCCTAAAGAACTCGGCCCCCTCGGCAAAAGCCTTTGCGTGCGGCAGCCGATCCTCCAAGTACTCTTTGGCATATTCATATGCCTCCTCCGGGCGGAGGAGACTGGGGTTGGCCAGCGGTTTGTCATCGAGTTCATAGAGCACAATGCCATCGCGGCGAAGATCGACAAAGAGATAGCGGCCCTGTTTCAGCAAGCTGTTCACGTCTCGAATCGAATGCACGATGAAATTCACCGGTGTCTTGAATTCCTCCTGATGCGTGAACCGGTCTGCCGCTTTTTGCCAATAGGTGGAGAAATTGGTGAGCTTGCTGTTGTTGACGATCACGAGCACATCGAAATCCGAACGATACGCCTTTTTCGTATGTGGCTCGTCGACCCAGCCACCGCGGGCATAAGATCCGAACAGGATGATTTTGAGGATGCTGCCGCGCTTTTTAAACTCCGCAGTACCGCCCTTCAGTGCATCCGCAAACTCTTCGCGCAACACTTCGACAGCGCGGACGAGCTCACGCTGTTTGAGCGGCGGCAAATGGTCGATGCTGGACTGTCCGTCGTCGAATGATTTGAGACTTTTTGGGCTCTGGAAGAATGGAGTTTCCGGCTCAGTTTGCGGGTTGATTTAAGCCGCTTTGGCCTGGTGGTTCAAGCGGCGCTGTCGGATAGTGTCTCGTT
>Ga0209909_100546_pt1 | contig 16295 bp, 13 predicted proteins | sample FECB22metaG_FD_188302 | JGI IMG/M metagenome (GOLD analysis project Ga0209909, IMG submission 188302) | Cyanobacterial communities from the Joint Genome Institute, California, USA - FECB-22 (SPAdes) (version 3) | ecosystem: Environmental > Aquatic > Thermal springs > Hot (42-90C) > Microbial mats... | reverse complement strand
CCTCACCGGCAAGATCCTGCTGACCAACGTGCCGGTCACGGGCGACGGCTCGAACGGCTGGTACCAGATCGTGGTCGGCGCGGGCGCGCTCGCCAAGACGTACAACTTCTACACCCAGCAAACCGCCTTCTCGTCCGACTTCACCAACATCGTCAGCGACGGTGGCTCGGTGTCCAACGTGGTCTCGGGCTCGGCGTTCATTGCCCAGGTCAGCCTGTCGTCGGGCGGCTCGATCACCTACGCGCCCGACTACTGGCTGCAGGCCGATCCCCAGGCGGGACCGCCGACGCTGCCGGCGCCGACGGCGCCGCTGCAGAAGCTCTCCCAGGCGCTGGTCGGCGACCACGACGACGGCGTCTTCCTCCAGCTGCCGTCGCTGCAGCAGGCCGACCTCGCCTTCAGCTCCGATGGTACGGGCCACAACAACATCGGCGGCTTCAACATCGCCAAGATCCTGATTGCGAGCGTCGATCATCCGACGTGGAACCTGATGCCCGTGGTGGCGCAGTCCGACATCTATGGCCGGTGGGCGACCGTGGACACCACGCAGTTCTGGGACGGCACCTACACCGCCTACATGGAGCAGTTCAAGCCGGGCAGCTGGTCGCTCGATCGGCCGGTGGGTTACGCGACGATACCGACCACCTTCACTGTCCATCTCGACAAGCTGCCGCTCGCGCCCACCGCCGACGGCCATTCGCTGCAGCTCGCCGGCAACGGCTCGGCGACCAAGGGCAACTGGATCGACCTCTCGGCGGTCAGCTCGAGCCTGCCCAACGGCACGCTGGTCGTCTACGCCACCGACGACCAGGGCCACATGCTGGCGCGCGATGGCCACACCGTCACGACCTCGCTCGACGACGCGGCTCTCGGGCGCATCGGCTCGGTCGCCAGCGATGGCGGCGGCACCGTCTTCTTCAGCGGCAAGCAGGAGATCTACCTGCCGGTCGGGCAACAGCTCCACTTCGCCGTCGTCGCCGGCGACGGCTCGGTCGACGCCCACCCGACGGTCAATGTCAGCGGCAGCGGCAGCACGCTCTCGGTCAATGTCAGCGACCAGTTCGGCACGATCAACCTCACCGCCCAGGTCAACAACGCGCTCGACCAGTCGGCCGTTCTGGCCAACGTCCAGCGTACGACCGATCATCCCTGGGTCTACCTGAAGCAGGGCGATCAGGTCGGCGTCGACCTGGCGTGGAGCGCCGACAACATCAACACGTTGCATTTCGTGCGGCTCGACGTGAACCCGACCGATCCCGGCAAGTGGCGCGTCGGCGGCGTCGACTACGGCAACACCGATGCCTTCCGCGCCGCCGTCCAGAACGCCTGGGAATTCAATGCGACCCAGGGCCATTCCACCGGCACGTCCTCCGCGACCTGGACGGTCAAGGGCGCCGACGGCTACTACGCCCCCGTGCTGGTCAACCAGCAGGGCGACATCTTCATCGTCAACCAGTCGCCGACCAGCACCGCGAACGCCGACGGCCACGAGCACATCCGCAACTTCGGGGCGAACACCTTCGGCTTCGAGGATCTCAGCGCCAAGAACGGCGCCGATTTCGACTACAACGACATGGTCCTGCATCTCTGGCTGCACTAAGCCGACGCACCCGCTCATGACTCATGTTTCTTCCGGACCGCGAGCCTCCGGCTCGCTCATGGGCTCGGCCGGGTCTTCACCAGCATCACGCGCCGCTTCGGACGGGCATCGTGGGGACCGGAGGCGCGCCACCCAGCTTGCCGGAAGGACCGCCGAACAGGATCTGCACGAAGCCCGCCACGATGCCCATCGAGACGCCGAAGCGCCAGGCGAGGTCGTAGTTGCCGAACATGTCGAAGATCATGCCGCCACCCCAGGCGCCCACCACCGAGCCCATCTGGTGGATGACGAACGAGACGCCGAGCAGCGTCGCCATGTTGCGTGTCCCGAACAGGTCCGCGACATAGCCCGACACCAGCGGGATGACGCCCAGCCACAGCATGCCCATCGCCGCCGCGAAGACGATGGTCGTGGCCGGGGTCGGCGGGAACAGGAAATAGATCATCACCACCGCCGAGCGGCCGAGATAGGTGAGGCCGAGCAGGACGTTCTTGAGGTAGCGCTGGCCGAGCCAGCCCGCCATCAGGCAGCCCACGATGTTGATGCCGCCAATGATGGCGAGCGCCGTGGCGCCCAGCATCGGATCCTGGCCGCACAGCGCCAGGTAGTTGGGCAGGTGCGTGTTGATGAAGATGAGCTGCAGGCCGCAGACGAAATGCGTGGCGCACAGCACGACGAAGCGGCGGTTGTGCAGCGCCTCGGCGATCGCCGCGCCGGCCGACGCGCGCTGCAGGCTCGGCTGCGGCAGCCGGTCGACCCGGCCGGTGATCGCGGCCGCCGGCACCATCGCCGCCGCCAGGATCACGAACAGCACGGCGCCCCATCGCCAGTCCCATGCGCCCAGCAGCCCCTGCAGGACCGGCGCGATCACCAGCGTGCCGACCGAGGAGAAGGCGCCGACGATGCCCAGCACCACGCTGCGCCGCTCGGGCGACGCTGCGCGCGCCGTCGCGGTCATGGCGAGCGACGACCCGGTGCAGGCGATGCCGATGCCGACGAAGGTCTGGGCCGCCACGAACATCCAGACGCCGGTCGCCGCGGTCATGATCGCCATCGCGGCGACATAGGCCATCGCCCCCAGCACCATGACCGGACGCAGGCCCCAGCGATCGGCCACCGCACCGAGCGGCGCCTGGGCCAGCCCCCAGACGATGTTCTGGACCGCGATCGCGAAGGTGAAGTCCGAGGCCGACATGGCGAGCGCGTGCGTCATCGGCGGCAGGAACAGCCCCAGGCACTGACGCATGCCCATCGCGAGACTCATCATCACCGAGGCGGCGATCAGGATCGGCAGGGCGTTCGCGCCCTTGGCGCCCGTCGTCGCGGCGCTCGTGGCGGTGGGGGTCACGGCGGTCATGCGGGCGCGGTTCCTCTTTTGCGCCAGCCTGCCTGGATCGGCCAGTGGGTCAAGAGTCGCCCGGCGCGCTTGGCTGCCGCCGTGTCGCTGGGCGGTTGCCGCCGGCCTCAGGCACCATGTGCCGCTCGGGCCGGCCTCTGGGCGAAGGTGAGCAGGCAGGCCACCATGGAGCCGATCAGGACGGTCGAGGCCGTGAAGCGGTCGAGCGCCAAGCCGCCGCTGGCCCGCGACTTGTCGAGGAAATCGCCGACGGTGGCGCCGAGCGGCCGGGTGAGGATGAACGCCGCCCAGAACTGCAGCACGCGGCTCGTGCTCGTGAACCTGTAGAGCAGCGCAAGCGCCAGCAAGGCGGCGCCGAACACCAGGGCGCCGCCACCGCCACGAGCGACGAGCGCCGCAGCGACGCAGATCGCGAACAGTGCCGTGCCGGCGGGGTACCCCAGTGCAGCGACATCGTCACCGCGTCGCTCGCGGTCTCGCCCAGGGTCGTGGCGGCGATCTTCAGGATCCAGAAGAGGAGGGTGATCTCGGGGACCTTGGAGCTCGGCGCGTCGTAGGGAATTGGCCATCGCCTGAAAACACCTTCAGGGCTGGCAGGCTGCGAGCCTGCGACACCAGGCCGAACCGCCATCACCGTCCAGACGGTGGCGCTCGGTTTCGCCAGCTTATGGACCGATGGGCTAGACGTTTGCGTATCAACTGAAATTTTATGGACAACCATTGGATGTCCGTGCGACTTTATCGCCGGGGGTGGGGATTTTGCCGAAATTCGCGGATCTGAGAAGAGCAGGCCTGCGCTTGATGTGCTGGGTGGCTCTCGCATCCGTTCCGGAACAGGCCTTTGGCCAAGCTGGACCAACTGGCCCCGACGCTTCCCCGGCCCCGCAACCATCATACGCGATCAGCGGCAATCCGGCAGCGACCACCTTCTCGACAGGCACAGGCTGGCTGGGTCGTACACTGGGACTTCGCGACGAATGGGGTGTGACGCTCGGCGGATTGTGGTTGGCCGATACCAACATCGTCGCCGCAGGAGGTGTGCAGAAGGGGGGATGGACTAACAACAGTGCTCTCTTCATCAGCCTGGCTATCGATGCTGACAAGCTGATCGACTGGCGCGGTGCCCACTTTGGTTTCCAGTTCCTGCAGTTGAATGCTGGGAATACCAACGGTGAGGCCGGCACCGTGACGGGATACAACGGCACCGTGGGTCAGGCGCCCTACAACCGGAGCGAGCTTTACCAGGCTTGGTATGAGCAGCAAATGCTACCGGATGTGCTGAAGGCACGCATTGGCCGCGTGGTGCCGACATACGACTTCAACAACGTGCTGAAGACCATCTCCTACTCCGACCCCAACCTGAACGTTCCCTCCTTGAGCGGGTTGCTCTATGCGCCCATCTTCATCAACACCTCGATGCTCGGCGTCCTGCCCGGTTACTACAATCCCGGCGATGGCGTGACGGTGACGTTCACGCCGACCAAGAGCTTCTACATCAATCTCGGCGTGTACGGCGGCAACAATGCCCGCGGCATTCAAAGCGGCATCAGCCCGCCCCAGTTCAACGGCTATTTCTTCAACATCGCCGAGGTTGGAGTTGATTGGACGCTCGGGGAGAGCGCTCATCCCGGCAAGTTCGGCATCGGCTTGTGGCGGCAGACCGGCGTGCTGAGCGCCGGCGGTCAGACGGAAGACGGCACCGGCGGGTTCTACCTGTTCGGCTCGCAACGGTTGGCCTCTGGGGTGAACCCGCAGGTTCCATCCTCTGCCGTGAGCTTGTTCTATCAGTACGGGGCGAACGCTTCGGTGACGCTGCCTGTCAGCCAGTACTATGGAGCCGGTCTGACCGGGTTCGGGCTGGTGGGCGGTCGGGACAAGGACTCGGTGGGCGTAGGCGCCGCCCTGTCGCGACTGAATCCAGCGCTTTTTGCCCGCAGCGCCGAGCTTATGATCCAGGCCTACTATCAGGCGCACCTCTTGGGTTCGACGTTCCTGCAGCCGACCGTGACGTTCATTCCGGCGCCGGGCGCATCTGCTGATATCCCCGCGACTGTCACGACAACGCTACGGCTCACCGTGCTGTTTTGACCCCTGCCACCGGGCAGCAATGGAAGGTTTTGTTTTCACAAAGGGAGAGCGAGGAATGAGGCGAATTCTATTGGGCTTTGCCATTTCGGCAATGCTGGCTGGAACGGTCACTGGGACGGCGTCGGCCCAGGGCGCAACCGGTCTTCCGCCCTACTTGGCGAACATCTCGGGCAACACGCCGTCGACGCCGGCCGACATCTCCACGCGGGATGTCCTGCAGCTCGATGTCGGCATGTTCTCGCTCTACGACAGGGCGTCGACGATCTATCGCCGCAACATCCTGGCCAAGCATCCGATCATCCTGGCGATGTTCACCGGCGAGGGCGGGCGGATGATGCTCTATCGCCCGGACCAGGCGCCGATCGACGCGCCCAAGGTGCCCAAGGTCTACCAGATCCTGAAGTCGACCGGTCACAGCACCATGGCGTTGAGCCAGGTCGTCATCCCCTCGGTCAACAATCCGGCGGACAAGCGCTGGATCGCGCCGATGGCGGCCTATCGCGTGCAGATGAAGACCGCATTGGACGGCCTCGATGCCAACACCGACCTCCAGGCCGACTGGAAGCCGGCGGTGAAGGAGATCCTGACCAACAACGTCGCCTACATGGACGATTGCCTGGCCAAGGGTGCCGTCACGCTCGACGGCCTGACCGCCTTCGCCAAGAAGCAGGCGCCCAATATCAAGCTCATCATCAACTGGGCGGCTTCCACCCAGGTCAAGCACTGGATGGGCGTGATGGACGAGTGGTCCAAGATGCTCGGCCCCGACATGGCCAAGACCTATGCCGCCTCGAACACGATCTACGTGGCGCGCCAGAACAACATCCTGTTCTCGGTGCTCGCGCAGTATTTCGGCCCGGAAGCGATCAACGACCGGCTGATGCTGATCGAGACGATGGGCTTTTTCACCACCCCCGAAGACATGCTGACGGCGATGACCCGCGTCATCGGCGACCGCTCGGTCGGCGAGCTGTACTTCGGCAACTACCACGTCATGGACTACGAGCTGATGGGAGGCGACGGCCGCAAGACCATCATCGCGGAGATGCAGAAGCGCGGGAAGCAGCCGTTCCTGCCGCCCGCCGTGCCGTTCGGCTCCAAGCAGTGGCCGACGCTGATCACCCCGGGCCCCGGCCCGACATCGCTCGACGACCTCAAGTAGAGGCCGTCGACACACCTGGGACGCAGCCACGACGGGCTCGTGGCTGCCAACGGACCAACTTGGAGCGTGTGGCATGAATCTCAATACGATCGTCGAAGTGAAACGGCCGAAGTCGTTCGAGGACATCGAATGGCGCGACGGCCATGCTTTCCTGGGAGGCGGCACCTGGCTGTTCTCCGAACCGCAGGTCAAGACCGACACGCTGGTCGACCTCGATCAGTTCGGCTGGCCGGCGCTGACCGCCACACCCGAGGGCCTGGAGATCGCGGCGACCTGCAGGATCGTCGAGCTGCACGACTTCAAGGGTCCACCGGCCTGGAAGGCGGTGCCCCTGATCGACCAGTGCATCGACTGCTTCCTGATGTCGTTCAAGATCTGGAACGCCGCGACCGTCGGCGGCAACATCGTGATGTCGTTGCCCGCCGGCGCCATGATCTCGCTGACTGCCGCCCTCGAAGGTGTCTGCACGCTGTGGCCGCAGAACGGCAAGCCGCGCCAGGTGCCGGTCGTCGACTTCGTCACCGGCATGCACACCAACGTCCTGCAGAAGGGCGAGCTCTTGCGCTCGATCTTCCTGCCGGCTTCGGCGCTTACCAAGCGCTTCGCCATGCGCCAGGTCTCCCTCACCCACCTCGGCCGGTCGGCCGCGCTGATCGTCGCCACCGTCAAGGACAACGGCGAGGATTTCCTGCTGACCATCAGCGCGGCGACGCCGCGGCCGGTGCACATCCGCTTCAGCAAGACGCCGTCGGCCAGCGAGCTGCACCAGGCGATCGACCAGCGCCTCCCACCCGGCGCGTGGTTCGACGACGTCCATGGATCGGCGCCCTACAAGCGCCACGTCACCTTCTACCTGGCCGAACAAATTCGCGCGGAGCTGTCATGAGCAAGTACGAAGTCAATGGCCGCCTGTATTCGGCGGAACCAAAGCCCGGCCAGTGCCTGCGCACCTTCCTGCGCGACCTGGAAGTGTTCGGCGTCAAGAAAGGCTGCGATGCCGGAGACTGCGGCGCCTGCACCGTGTGGCTGGACGGCAAACCGTTCCATTCCTGCCTGGTGCCGGCCTTCCGCGGTGACGGCAAGAAGATCACCACCATCGAGGGCCTGTCGCAGAACGGCAAGCTGCATCCCATCCAGCAGGCCTTCCATGACGCGCAGGCCTTCCAGTGCGGCTACTGTGCCGCCGGCATGATGATGACGACGGCGTCGGCGGCGTTCGACGAGGCCCACAAGGCCGACCTGCCGCATGCGCTGAAGGGCAACATCTGCCGCTGCACCGGCTACCGGTCGATCGTCGATGCCCTGCACGGCAAGAAGAACATCGAGGACGACGTCGCCGGCAAGGCGCTGGGCGCCAGCCTGCCCAACCCCTTCACCGATGCCATCCTGACAGGCAAGGCGCACTACACCATGGACGTCGCCATGGAGGGCATGCTGCACCTCAAGGTGCTGCGTTCGCCGCATGCCCATGCGCGCCTGAAGAAGATCGACAAGAGCAAGGCGCTCGCCGTCCCCGGCGTGGTCGCCGTCTACACCTGGGAGGACGTGCCGCGGCGGCTCTACAGCACGGCGCTGCACGAGGACCATCTGGTCGACCCGGACGACACCTACATGCTGGACAACGTTGCCCGCTTCGTCGGCCAGCGCCTGGTTGCGGTGATCGGCGAGACCGAGGCGGCGGCCGAAGCCGGCGTGCGCGCCGTCGAGATCGAGTACGAGCTCCTGCCAACCGTGTTCGATCCGGTGGCGGCGATGGAGCCTGGCGCGCCGATCCTCCACGACAAGAAGGAGGTGGTGACCGACAACGGCAACATCTTCTGCACCCTGCAGGGCGAGATCGGCGACGTCGCCCGCGGGTTCAAGGAAGCCGACGTCATCCACGAGAACACCTACTCGACCTCGCGCGTGCAGCACGTGCATCTCGAGACGCACGGCTCGATCGCCTACAAGGGCAAGGACGGCCGCTGGCACGTCCGCACCAGCTCGCAGGGTCCGTTCGCTGCGCGTACCAAGCTCGCCTACCTGATGGGCGTGCCGCCCAGCCAGGTCCACGTCTACACCGAGCGCGTCGGCGGCGGCTTTGGCGGCAAGCAGGAGATGGTTTCGGAAGACCTGCCGCTGTTCGCCACCATGAAGCTCGACGGCCGGCCCGTTAAGTGGGAATGGACCCGCGAGGACGAGTTCATCGGCGCCACGACGCGGCACCAGATGACGACCAAGGTCAAGATCGGCGCCAAGAAGGACGGCACGCTGACCGCGCTCGACGTCCAGGTGGTTTCCAACACCGGCGCCTACGGCAACCATGCCAGCGAGACCCTGGCCGCCGCCATGGCGAGCCCGTTCGCGGCCTATCGCTGCAAGAACAAAAAGGGCATCGGCCGCGTCGTCTACACCAACATGATCCCGGGCGGCGGCTTCCGCGGCTACGGTGCCTCGCAGACCACCTTCGCCATGGAATGCGCCATGGACGAGCTGGCGAAGGTGCTGGGGCTCGACCCATTCGAGATCCGCCGCAAGAACGTCGTGCGGCCGGGCGACAATGTCGAATCGATCTGGATGGAGCCGAGCGACGCGAGCTTCGGCAGCCACGGCATCGACCAGTGCCTGGAGATCGTCGAGCGCGAGCTGAAGAAGGGCAATGGCGTCAAGAAGCCGGCCGGCGATGACTGGCTGGAGGGCACGGGTGCGGCGCTGGCCATGCTCGAATGCGGCCCGCCGACCGAGCACCGCTCGGGCGCGGAGATGAAGCTCCTGCCCGACGGCACCTATCACCTCGCCTGCGGCTCGTCGGAGATGGGCAACGGCATCACCACGGCACACAAGCAGATGGCGGCCGCCGTCGTCGGCGTGCGCGCGGCGGACATCGACATCGTCAATGCCGACACCGACCGCACGCCCTACGACACCGGCACCTTTGCCAGCACCGGCACGGTGGTGGCGGGCAAGGCGGTGCTGGCGACCGCCGAGGCGATGAAGGCCGATATCCTCGACTTCGCCTCGCGCTTCACCAAGACCCCGCTCGATCAGTGCCGCCTCGACAAGGATGCGGTGATCTGCGGCAACAAGCGTGTGCCGCTCACCGAACTGCACGCCGAGGGCGCCAAGCTCCAGCACCGATTCACGGTCAGCCGCAAGGCTTACCTGTCGCCGCGCACCATCGCCTTCAACGTCCAGGGCGTGCGGCTCGCGGTACACAAGGTGACCGGCGAGGTCCGCATCCTGCACAGCGTGCATGCCGCCGACATCGGCCAGCCGATCAACCCCATGCAGTGCCGCGGCCAGCTCGATGGCGCGGTCGCCATGGGCTACGGCTGGGCGCTGGTCGAGCACATGGTCCACGACCAGGGCCACATGGTGAACCCGCAGCTGCGCAACTGCCGCGTGCCGGCCTTCGCCGACACGCCGCACACCGACATCTTCTTCGCCGACACGATCGACAAGATCGGACCGCTCGGCGCGAAGTCCCAGGGCGAGTGCGGCATCAATCCGGTCGCGCCCGCCGTCTCCAACGCACTCGCCAACGCCACCGGCGTGCGTTTTGCCCATCTGCCCTTTACGGCGGACCGGCTATTCGGCGGCGGACTGACCAGGGCCAAATGACCGTCAGCATCGTCACCCAAACCAGCGTGCGGCCGGAGAAAGCCGAGGACTTCGCACGCTGGCAAGGTGAGACCAGCAGCCTCATCTCGAACTTCGCCGGGTTCGTCGAGCAGCGGCTGATGCCGCCCAATCCGCCGCTGCAGGTCGACTGGGTCATCCTGCAGCGCTTCCACACCATGGAGGACGCACAGCGCTGGCTTGCTTCCCACGAGCGCCAGACCCGCATCGAAGGTGCCGCGCCGTTCCTCATCGGACGAGACGACGTCCATATCGTCCGCGACGACGAAGGCGGTCGCAAGCCGGCGCCGGTCTCCGCCGTGATCAGCACGCGCGTGAAGCCGGGCAAGGACGCCGAATACCGCGCGTGGGAGCGCAAGATCGCCGCCGCCCAGTCCAAGGCGCCGGGCCTGCAGGGTTATCGCTTCGAGCCGCCGGTGCCAGGGGTGCAGGACGACTATGTTGCCATCCTGCGCTTCGACACCCAAGCCAACCTGCAGGCCTGGCTCGATTCGCCGGTGCGCAAGAAGCTCATAGAGGAAGCCGCGCCGCTCACCGAGGAGTTCCACGCCCGCGTGGGCACCGGCTTCGAGCAGTGGTTCCGCGATGACTCATCGGGCGGCGCCCCGCTCTCGGTCTGGAAGATGGACTTCATCGTCCTGCTGCTGCTCTACCCCATCGTGTTCCTGTGGGGTGTCTGGTTCGGCACGCCGGTGCTGCAGAACAAGCTGAACCTGCCGTGGGCCGTCAACCTCTTCATCGGCAACATATTCAGCGTCGCCCTGACCGGCTTCGGCGTGCCGTGGGTGGCCAACCGCATGGGCTGGTGGATGTTCCCCAAGGGCAACGTGCTGGGGGCCAACTTGCTGGGCGCCGGACTGATTTGCGCGGCTTACGCCCTCTCGGTCTGGGTCTTCTGGAAATTCTTCTGAAAGGGATATCTCAATGCATCGTCTCACCTGTCGCCGTGTCGTCGTCGCTGGAGCGGCTGCAGCTGCGGGGCTTGCCGCGTTCAATCCCGGGAAGCACCTGCACGCGCAAACCCAGACGAAGCCGACGGGCGTCAGCCCGGCCGAGCTCGCCAAGCATGAGAAGTTCATGCGGCTCGCGATCGCGCAGGCGAACAAGAACCCTGGGCGGCCGTTCGGCTCGGTCCTGATCGACGAGCGCAGCGGTCAGGTGGTGGGCGAAGGCGTTGCGAATCTCGCGGCCAGCCCGTTGTTCCACTCCGAGATCCAGGCGATGAACGCCTACATCGCCAAGAACGGCAACAAGGGCTGGGAGAACCTCACGATGTACGGAACGGGCGAGTCCTGCCCGATGTGCGCCAGCGCCATTGTGTGGGCCGGCATACCGCGCATGGTGTACGGCTCCGACACGCCGTTCGTTGGCCAGTACGTGCCCGACATCCACATCCGCGTTCAGGCCATCGTCGACGCCAGCAAGGATATCTACACCAGCAAGCTCCTGCTGGGCGGCGTGCTGGCAAACGAGACCGACAAGCTGTTCGAGGCGAAGGGCAAGGCGAAGAAATAGCCCGCGCCCAGGGGCGTGTCGGAAAATTTCGTATGCTGATCGCCTGAACCGCGATTTGTCTGTGGCCCCTGAAGCGGGCTCGGCTATGATTCGGGCATGACCAAGGTTCTCTCCGATAGCGAAGTGACGCGCTATCATCGGGACGGCTTCCATTTCCCGGTGCCGGTCCTGTCGACCGCCGAGGCACGGTCCTACCGCGACCGGCTGGAAGGCAACGAGCGCCGGCTGGGTGGGCCGCTCTCCGGCAACATGCGCCAGAAGCCGCATCTCCTGTTCACCTGGGCCAACGAGCTGGCGCGGCACCCCAAGATCCTGGATGCGGTCGAGGACGTGATCGGCCCCGATATCCTGTGCTGGAGCACGACCTTCTTCACCAAGGAGGCGCGCTCCCCCTCCTTCGTCTCCTGGCACCAGGACGCCACCTATTGGGGGCTCAGCACCAACGACGTCATCACCGCCTGGATCGCCTTCGCCGACGCCCCGGTCGCGAGCGGCGCCATGAAGTTCTGGCCGGGCAGCCATCTCAAGAACCAGCTCGCGCATCGCGACACTTTCGCCGACGACAATCTGCTGACGCGCGGCCAGGAGATCGCGGTCGACGTCCCCGAGGGCGAAGGGGTCGACGTGCCCCTGAAGGCAGGCGAGATGTCGCTGCACCACGTGCTGCTGGTGCATGGCTCCGGCCCCAACACGACGGACGACCGGCGCATCGGCTACGCCATCCGCTACATCCCGCCTCACGTTCGCCAGCTCAAGGCGCGCGATTCGGCCATGCTGGTGCGCGGCCGCGACCGCTACGGTAATTTCGACTCCGACCCCGCGCCTCGGCACGACCTCGACGAGGCCGCAATCGCTGCCCACCGCGCCGCGGTCGAGCGGTCAGCCAAGGTCCTGTACGACGGCAGCCAGAGCGCGTTTCGTGCCTAGGCGACGTCTGGTCCTCGCCGTCATCGGCGTGCTGCCCGCGCAAGCCTGGGCGCAAGCCGCACTCAAGGACACGCCGGTGACGCCGGAGAGCTTCCTGCGCGGCATCTACGCGCCCTACCCCAACCAAGATTTCAAGGGTCAGCCGTACTGGCAGGTCGACCGCTTCTTCGCCCCCGATCTCGCGCGCGCCATCGAGGCCGACATGCGCGAGGCCAAGCGCCGCGGCGAGGTGCCCAAGCTCGACGGCGATCCTTTCATCGACGCCCAGGACTGGGACATCGCCAAGCTTGCGATATCGGTGAAGTCCGACGACGGGAGCAAAGCGACCGGCGTGGTGAGCTTCGAGAACCTGGGCAAGCCCACGCAGATCACGCTCGACCTGGTCCACACCGGCGCGGGCTGGCGGATCGCCGACATCAAGTCGCCCAGCGGGCGGCTGAGCGAGCTTTATAAGAAGTAGACGCCGCCGTGGATCAGTGCCGCCAGCTCGTGTCGATCTTGTCGAGCTTGCGAATGAGGGCAGCGAATTCGAGGTCGCCGAGGCCCGCCTCCGAGGCGTTCTCGGAGAAGCCGTCCATGTCGGCGCCCGACTTGACCGCCAGGTTGTCGCCCAGGATGTTGAGCGTACCGGCGGCAGCGGCATCGACCTGGATCTGGCAGGCCCGCTCCAGGCGATAGAGCCGCAGGAAGGCCTCGGGCACGGTGCGCCCGGTGGTCAGGACGCCGTGGTTGCGCAGCATCATCGCCTGGTTGTCGCCAAGGTTCTTGAGCAGCCGGCTGCGCTCGTCGAGGTCGAGGCTCGGGCCCTCGTAGTCATGGTAGGAAAGCTTGCCGTGGAAGGCGGTCGAGACCATCGATATCGGCAGCAGGCCTTCCTTCAGGGCGCATACCGCCATGCCCGCCCGGGTATGGGTGTGCATCACGACCTTGTGGCGCGCCTGATGGGCCATGTGGACGGCCGAGTGGATGACGAAGCCGGCATAGTTCACCGGGTACTTCGACTCGCCCACGTTGTTGCCGTCGAGGTCGATCTTCACCAGGTTCGAGGCGGTGACCTCGTCGTAGTTGAGCCCGAAGGGATTGATCAGGAAGTGGGCCTGCTCGCCCGGCACGCGCGCCGTCAAATGCCCATAGATGAGCTCGGTCCAGCCGAAATAGTCGACCAGGCGATAGGCGGCCGCGAGCTGGCGGCGCAGGACGGCCTCGCCTTCGGCCGGCGGCAGCGACGCGATATCGATGCCGGTCAACGGCATGTCCTGGGCAATATGCATATCCATTGGGGTTTTCCTCCACGGGCGGACGCGGAAGCTTAGGCCTGGCTTGCCGCGCGGTCATCGCAAATTGTCGTCCGCATGGCTGGGGTTGCGCCAAACCGGCCCTTCGACTATCAAGCGCCTTCCGGCCTCGCTCCCTTCGTCTAGAGGCCTAGGACGCGGCCCTCTCAAGGCTGAAACACGGGTTCGAATCCCGTAGGGAGCGCCAACAAGAACAATGCGTTACGGAATCGGCGCGCCGGCCTTCTCAAACATTTCTCAAACCTAGATCGCTAGCGCGCTGATCGCGGGTCAAGTTCGCCGTCACGCGACGCCGCGTGGGCAGGCACAAACAGGCCGAGCAGGGCCAACCTTAAGCACAACATGCCACGTTCGTCGCCACCAGCCCGCGCCGTTCCTGCGCGCCCAGGGCTTCGGACGAATTCAGCTTCCTGTACCTGATCAAGCGCTCATGACGCGCCCTTGAGCAGGCCGGAGTCGACCGGCATCCTGGGTAGGCGCTTGCCGGTGGCGGGATCGCTTTGGCCACCGCTGGCACGATTGACGAGGTGCCCGGTTCACCAAGACCGCCCGGCGGTTCACCGTTCTGCACGAGGTGCACGTCGATCGCCGGTGCCTCGTCGATGCGCAGCACTTTGTAGGTGTCGAAGTTCGGCTGCTCGACGCGGCCATCCTTGAGTGTGACGACGCAGTGTGTGCAGACGCACTGGTCACGACCCGGGAACCTGCGCGACACCGTTTCCTTGAAACAGATCAAGGCCGCTCATTGCCCAGGTGATTATCTGCGTCAAGCAGCGCAGCACTTTCTCGGATTTTGGCCTGACCGGGAGGCGTACAAGTTCGTGCCGGTCGACGTGCAGACCTTCGTCGAGAGCAAGACCTTTCTCGACCGCCAGGGCGTGCTCTACCCTGCGGTCATGGAGGAGCTGCGCGAGGACCATTTGCGCCGGGTCCTCCGCGCCTATGCTGCCTACTACAACGAACTCCGAACGCATCTGTCATTGGACAAGGATTCGCCGAACCGGCGGCGCGCCCAATGCCGCGGTAACCTCGCTTCGCGGCCAATTCTCGGCGGACTTCATCATCAATATTGCCGGATGTAGTTTTTAGTAGGGACAACGACCTGGCGCCTTACAGTCGCGAAGTCGACAATCTGCGGGCTGCCCTGGCCTGGGCGTTCTCCGCGTCGGGAGATGCCCGCCTCGGCGGGCGGCTTGGCAATGAGCAACAGCAGGACGACGCTCTGCAGGATGACTGGCGGGAACGCGGTTTTTATGTTCGCCGCCCAGCCCTTACCAATGACGTGCCGAATCTGGGCGCAAATTGCCTGGATGGCCGCCATCAACGGAAGCGCAAGCGGCATCTTCCAAAGCATATCGAGGCCATACTGCGCCCCAGCCTGCGAATAGGTCACACCGGTGGATGAGCCCGGGCTCGACGCGCGAGAGCGGGTGTTCCTTGATCCGATCCCACATCGAGCGGAAGGTGTTCGAGTTGGCCTCCCGCGCGGCGCTGATCGGCAAGGTTCTGGCTGCCAGCAATGGCTAGTGCGACACCAGAACCGGCATTGCCGAGGAGGACAGAATGGACGCTGTCGCTCCCCCAAACACGAATTCGAACCAGGGCGGATGTGAATAGGCGCCCATCACCACCAGGTCATATTTGCCTTGGTCGATCTGGTCACGCAGCAGAGCATGTTCGGCGGCTGATTTCTCAAGAACATTGGTCTCGACATGCACGCCGTGCTTCGCGAGATGACTGGCAAGATCTTCGGTGTCAGTCCGTTCCTCGGGTGCGGTAGATCGCGCAATCCGCAAAATCTGCACCGATCCCGAGCGCAGCAGTAGCGGCAACGCGTCGTGGACAGCCCTAACAGCCTCGCGGCTGCCATCCCACGCCAGCACAACGTTGCCGAACTTCAGCGATGCCTGGCCAGCTGGCACCACCAGAACGGGACGACCGCATTTGTGGACGACGGAATTGGCGAGAGGCAGCGGATGTCGTTCTATGGGTGTCTGCGCCTCGTATTGGCCCATGATGACAAGATCGGCATAGCGAGCGCGACGGCAGATCTCTTCTGCGACATCGCCCGATGCTTCCAGCCATATTCGTTCGATCTGTCCTTCCTTGGCTTCGTCACGAAAAATTTGAGCCGATTTCTTGGCGTCCGCCACCAACCTCCTACCCAGGAGGACCAGCTCGCTGGCGACATCGCCCGCGCGGAATATATGCGGCACATCGGTCGGCGGCAGGACATGGAGTCCAACAAGTCGCGCACCCATCTGCTGCGCGAGTTCCATCGCCAGATGAACTCTCGCACGGCCACTTTCGCTCCCGTCGACATGCACGAGCATTTCGCGGAGCGTCGATTTGCTTTCAACTTCGTTCACGGCGGTCAAAATCCTGCCGTTCAAAATAGCGCAAGGGCAGCACGGAGGCTTCGCGGGCACATTGATCAGGATCAATGGGCCGCTGCACCTTCCCCGAACTTCAGCCTATTGCCGGGTCTAAGGGCCCGGTTTCGCGAAGCTCGCGCTCCGACTGTCGGCTGCGCCCGAACGCGTGTTCGAGACCTCGTAAGGTCAAAAAACAGAAACGATCGAGAAACCAGTTAGTTAGGCGGCGTCGTATAGCCCTTCCGGAGGTCGCTCAGTACAACTTTGCGAACGGTCCAAGAGGCCATCGCCGAGGGCCGGTGTAGGAACAGGGAGCCATTAACGGTGGCCGCTGATCAATCCGCTGACGCAGTCCGAG
>Ga0209909_100544_pt1 | contig 16365 bp, 17 predicted proteins | sample FECB22metaG_FD_188302 | JGI IMG/M metagenome (GOLD analysis project Ga0209909, IMG submission 188302) | Cyanobacterial communities from the Joint Genome Institute, California, USA - FECB-22 (SPAdes) (version 3) | ecosystem: Environmental > Aquatic > Thermal springs > Hot (42-90C) > Microbial mats... | reverse complement strand
CCGAAGATGAAGGTGTTCTGTGAGGTCGGCGCCGACAGCGACTGCGACTGCGAGTTTTGCGAGCCCGATCCGGTGATGCCGACCACGGGGAACAGGGCCGCCCGCTGCGCCCTCGCCGTCTGTTGCGCCGCCTTGAGCGCCTGGATCGCTGACTGGATGTCGGGATTTGCCCTAAAGGCTCGCTCGACGAGGTCGTTGAGCGACCGCGATTCGTAGAGCTGCCACCATTGCGCCGGGATATCGAGGTCGGCCACGAAGCGCTGGGCCTCGCCGCCCAGCACGTCGGGTACGGCGGCCGTCTGGTCCACCGGCGGACCCGACAAGTAGCTCTGGTCCTTCGGCGGGTCGGGACGCACGAAATCGGGGCCGACCGTGCAGCTTGCAGCAAGGAAGGCAGCCGACAGGCTGGCGAACCTTTTCATTCTGCGGGGTTCGCTTCTCTTTCGGGGTCGGGGCGATATGCCCGCAGAGATATCTTGCGAAGCGCCGGCACGACGACGAGCAGGAAGAGCGGCCCCAGCAAGAGACCGCCGACGACGACGGTCGCGAGCGGGCGCTGCACCTGACTGCCGATGTCGTGCGAGATCGCCGCCGGAAACAGGCCGACCGCCGCCGAGAGGGCAGTCATCAGCATGGGCCGCATGCGCTGTTCGGAGCTCTGGAAAATCGCCTCGTCGAACGACAGGCCGCGCGCCAGCAGTTCGCGGAAGTAGGTGAGGATCAGGATGCCGTCCATCACCGAGACGCCGGCCAGCGAGATGAACCCGATGGCAGCAGAAACACTGAAGTCTTCGCCGGTGATCCACAGCGCAATGACGCCGCCGCCGACAGCAAAGGGAATGCCGGCGAGCGCCACCAGGCTGTCGCGCAGCGTGTTGAACAGCGCGTAGAGCAACGCCAGGATCAGAACCAAGGTGACCGGAATGATGATCTCGAGCCGGCGCTTGGCCTTCTCCAGGTTCTCGAATTCACCCGACCAGATGATGCGATAGCCCTGCGGCAGCGCCACGTTTTTCTGGACCCGCTCCTGAGCTTCGGCGACGGTGCTGCCGAGATCACGGCCGCGCACCGCGAATTTGATCGGAATGTAGCGCGCCGTACTCTCCCGGTAGATGTACGACGGGCCGATCTCGACGCCGATCGAGGCTACTTCCTTCAGCGGCACATAGGAGTTGCCGCCGTTGGGGTTGGGAAAGCCCACCTTGACGTCGCCGATGTTGTTGACCGTGTTGCGATAAGGATCGGCCAGTCGAACCGATACGCCGAACTGACGTTCGCCCTCCAGCACGGTCGTTGCGCTGGTGCCGCCCATGGCCGCCTGAACGACGGTGTTGATGTCGCCGGAATTCAGGCCATAGCGTGCCGCTCTCTCCCGATCGGTCCGGATGTTCAGGTTGGGCTGCCCCATGACGTGGAAGATGCCGGTGTCGGTGATGCCTCTCACCTGGCTGATCTCGGCAAAGACCTTCTCGGCGAGCTCTTCCTGTACGCCAAGGTCGGGCCCGAGAATCTTGATCGAGTTGGCGCCTTTGACGCCGGACAAAGCCTCCTCGACGTTGTCCTGGATGTACTGCGAGAACGCGAAGGTGATCCCGGGCAGCTCTGCCGCGAATTCCTTCTTCAGGGTCTTGATCAGGCCCTCCTTGTCGAGCCCAGACGGCCAATCCTTGAAGGGCTTGAGTGGCGCGAATAGCTCGACGTTGGAGAACGGCGAGGCATCGCTGCCGTCATCGGGCCGGCCGTGCTGGGATACGACAGTCAGCACTTCGGGATGACGCAGCAGGACGTCGCGCATCTTCGCCGTCGCCGCGACACCGGACGGCAGGTCGATGCTGGGCGGCATGGCGGCCCGGATCCACAGATTGCCCTCTTCGAGGGCGGGCAGAAACTCGGTGCCGAGCCGGGTGGCCAGCAGCCCACTGGCAATGAGAAAGGCCGCACCGATCGCGAGCGTGGGGCCGACGTGAGCGAGCGACCAGCGCAGCGCGACGGTGTAAATGCGGCGCAGATAACGCACGATCGCGGTCTCTACTTCATGGACCTGCTCCGGCAGCACGATCGAGGCGAGGACGGGCGTCACCGTAAACGTCGCCAGCAGCGCGCCGGCGAGGGCGTAGGCATAGGTGCGCGCCATTGGTCCGAAGATCTGGCCCTCGACGCCGCTCATGGTGAACAGCGGCAGGAAGGCGGTCACCGTGATCAGGGCGGTGAAGAACACCGCTCGATCGACCTGCAGCGCACTGACAAAGATCAGGCGAAGCCGCTCTGTCCACCTCCTGTGTTCCGCGCGCGCGGCCGTTGGCGAGCTGGGGTCGGGGCCCCAGAAACCTTCGGCCAGATGCTGAAGCAGCTCGCGCCGGGCGTCCGGGCTGCTCTGGAAATTGCGGAAGATGTTCTCGACCAGGATCACCGCCGAATCAATGATGATGCCGAAGTCGACAGCGCCGACCGATAACAGGTTCGCATCCTCGTCGCGGGCCACCATGATCACCACGGCGAAGAAAAGAGCGAATGGGATATTGGCGCCAACAATGATTGCCGAGCGAAGATCGCCGAGGAAGATCCACTGGATCAGGAATACCAGCAGGCAGCCGAAGACCAGGTTGTGCACGACCGTGGCGGTAGTGACGTTCACCAGGGTAGCGCGATCGTAGTACGGGTCGAGCTTCACGCCGCGCGGCAGCGTGCCGTCCGAGTTCATGCGCTCGATCTCTGCCTCGACCTTGGGCAGTACCTCGTTGGTGTGCTGGGTGCGGCCCATGACGACGATGCCGGCGACGATATCCGGATCGTGGTCGCGTCCGGCGATGCCGAGCCGCGGCACGTAGCCGACCTCGACCTTGGCCAAGTCACGTATCGTCACCGGCACGCCGTTGGTCTGCGACAGCACGATGTTCTCGATGTCGGTGACGCGATGACCCCGGGTCAGGTCGTTGTTGCCGCCATCGTCGATCAGGCCGACCCCACGGATATTGACCGACTGCTGACCCAGTGAGATCTCGCGGCCACCGACGTTGATGTTGGCGTTGCCGAGAGCGGTCACGATCTGCGGGATGGTGACGTTGTAGGCCTCGAGCTTGCCGAGATCGACATTGACGTTGAACTGCTTGGTGGTGCCGCCCCAGGGATTGATCGCGACCACACCGGGGATCGTCAGCAGCCGGCGCGTGACAATCCAGTCACCCACCGTGCGCAGATTGGTCAGCCCGAAGTACGGCGGTCCGGTGATCTGGTAGCGCAGGATCTCGCCCACCAAGCTCGACTGCTGGATCTGCGGCACTTGCGTGCCGGGCAGGTTGACCCGCTGCTGCATATAGACGGCTGCGTTGGCGTAGGCGGTGTTGAAGTCGATGCCATAGCGGAAGGTGACTCGCACGAAGCTCAGGCCATAGAACGAGGTCGAGCGGATGTTGACCACGCCCGGCGTCGGATAGAGGCCGACCTCGATCGGGATGGTGTAGTACTTCTCCATCTCCTCGGCCGACAGGCCCGGCGCCTGGGCGGTGATCTCGAGGATGACCGGCGCGGGGTTGGGGTAGGCCTCGATGTTGAGGCGGCTAAACGCAAAGACACCGAAGCCCAGGAACACCAGCACGCCCAAGACGATGATGGGACGGCGCGTCAGGCCGAACGCAAGAATGGCTTTCAGCATCGCAGACTCCGCACTCTAATCCGGCACACCCGAGCCTCCCGAGGCCTTGTTGCTGACAAAGATTGCGCCCTCGGTGACGACCAGTTCGCCCTGACGCAGACCTTCGAGGATCTGGCTCATGCCGCTTTGCACCAGGCCAATCCGCACTTTGCGTTTATCGAACCGTCTGCGATCGGTGGTCACCCAGACCGACATGCTGCCGTCGGGCTCGCGAACCACGGCCCGGTCGGGAACGGCGGTCGCCTCGAAGGGGACACCGAGGCGGATGATGAAATTCGCGAACATGCCGGCCGTCAGCCGGCGTTCAGGGTCTTCGATTTCTGATCTCACCATGAGCCGGCGCGTGTTGGGATCGATTTGGGCGCCGACGACCGCAACGGCGCCCCTGAATTCACGGTCGGGCCACGCGGTGACCCGTACTGCCAGGGGTTGGCCGACACGAAACAACGGCGCATCGCTTTCGACGACATTCGCCAGCATCCACATGATCGAGGTGTCGGCTACGGTGAAGGGCGCCGGCGCATTGCCGGGCTGCAGGTAGAGGCCGGGGGCCGCAGTGCGCTGCGTTACCAAGCCGGACACCGGGCTCCTCACCACGAGGACGTTGTCCGGCTTGCGCCCCTTGATGATCTGATCGATCTCGTCGTCGGTCTTGCCGAAGATCCGAACCGTATCGCGAGCCGCCCGAAGGTTGCCTTCGGCGGCTTGCTGATCCGAGATCACCTGATCGAGGTCCTTCTGCGCGCCGCCGCCGCCTTTCAGCGTCTCGGTCAGGCGCTTGAGATTGGCGTTCTGCAACACGAGGACCCCCGCCGCCTGTACGAGATTGGACGCGGCATTCAAGAGGTCCGGGCTGTCGACAGTGAACAGCACTTGCCCTTTTTCCACCCGGTCGCCGACATTCGCGTAGGTCGCGATGATGCGTCCCGGGTTGGGCGTGAACACCTGCACGAGCAGGTTCTGGTTGAAATCGATGTTGCCGACCGCGTTGCGCTCGATCTGGAATCGGGCTTGGCCAACGGCTGCGATCTTCAGGACGGCAACCTGCTGTTCGGTGAGATCGGTGGAGACGGCTGCGGATGGTCCGGACGTCCGCCCCCGGCTTTCCTGCCCGGTTGGAATGTTGAACGGCGGCAGACCGAGCCACCAAAGACCGGCGAGGCCGATCGCAATCAATGCGCCCGCACCGAGCCACAGGCGGTAGTTCCGGCGGGGCGCCGGCCGGGACGAAGGTGTTCCGTCAGTCATGGCCTTCGGCGCTCAATCGAATCGTCATGCGCATCGTGCGTCGCTCGGTTTGGAATGCGCCGGGTTGTCCTTGTGGCTCTCGGTCAACATGTAGCCCACGCCGTGGACGGTATGGATCAGCACGGTCGCGGCCGCGTCCAACAGTTGTCTCCGCAGTCGGTGAACGTAGACGTCGAGCGTGTTCATCGCCCGCTCGCCGTCGACTCCGAAAATTCCGTCGGCCAATACCTTGCGCGACACCACGTTTCCGAGCTGCCGCATCAGGAGTTCGAGCACGAGAGTCTCGCGCAGGCGCATGGGCAGGACCATGTCGCCGACGCTTACCGTCCGGCTCTTGGTGTCGAGCGATACGTTGCCCGCACAGAGTGCCTCTCTGCCGAGGCCGGCCCGCCGCCGCAGGATGGCATTCAGTCGGGCAATCAGTTCGTCGATCGCGAAAGGCTTGGCCAGATAGTCGTCGGCGCCTTCCTGCAGGCCGCGCAAGCGATCCTCCAGGCCATGCCGGGCGCTCATGATCAGTACAGGGGTAACATCGCCGCGCGCGCGCAGATCGCGCAACAGGGCGAGGCCGTCGCGATCAGACAGGCCGAGATCGAGGAGGATCGCGGCGTAGCGCAGATCTCCGACGGCGCACTCGGCCCGTTGCGTGGTTTCGACCCAATCGGCGTCGATGCCGGCCTGCTCGAGATGCTGAGCGACGAGCTCGGCAAACTGACCGTTGTCCTCGACGATGAGAACTCTCACTTGGTTCGTCCCCTAATATGAGCGACGAACTATCAGCGCCTTGAATCGACGACAACGCTAAAGGCGTTGATTCGCTTCGCATGTCAGACTCGAGAAATATTCCTGACACGGACGCGGATGTTCTTTCGCCGATCTTTCGCGGTCATTAAAAAGCAGCGTGCGTTTGGACTGCCGCAGTCGGTCGTGGCATGCCGGTTGCTGATCAGTGTGATCCGCTAAGAGTCGCATCTGCGCTCCCAAGCGTGTGGCTTGAAGTAGCGCGAGCAACCTAGACGTGACCTGACAAGCGTCGACTCGCGGCCCCATTCACACTCGTCGTAAGCATTGTGAAACCTTGAGCGAGTGATCTCCGACATCGCAGCACGCCTGGCTTTGTAAGGCCCACGACATCGCTCCGACGCAATGCCGCCGCATGGGGGGCATTGCGTCAGCATGCCCAAGCGGGCAATGGAGACACGCATGACCAGAACCATGGCTTTGTATTCAATCATTCCCGCGTTCTTCCTGACGCCACTGTTGGCGGCCGCTCAAGCGAGCGAGAGTGCGTATTGCAGCGCACTTTCCCAGAAGTACACGCAGTATCTCGATGGCGAGAATAGGTTGGGACGCCAGCCGGGCAATTTGGATGCGCGCGCCGCCGTCGAAAAGTGCAAGGCAGGCGATTCGAGCGGCATTGCTGCAATCGAGAAGGCTCTAAAGGATGCAAAGATTGACCTACCGTCACGTCAGTAGGTCTGGTCGGAGGGGCGGAGAGGCTCCGCCTCTTTTTCAGGTGCTTACCGCACAAAAGTCGGATTGCTCTTAACTCGGCAACCAGACCCCGGGATGTGGTCGCGGCATGGGCGGACGCACCCATTGGCTCCTCGCCGGGTCCGACACGAATGTCGCTATTGTGTCACTTCAAGTTGTTTCTGTTGATTGAAGGGACAATCCACGACTTTTTCTTTTTCGGCAGCGCTTGTGCAGGTGCGGATCCACGCGCGTGGGCAGGCGCGCGTGGTGAGCGCGGGCAGGGTGGCCAACGCGTCAGCGCAGCACCTGTCAGCTTCATGTCAAGAAACTCTGGCGCAGAAGACCCACAATAGAAGCGTATAGCCGAAGGAGGCACCTGTGAGACTCCTGTTGATGATTGCCGCTTTGACGCTGGCGAGTTCGACGGTGTGGGCGGGAGCTGGCTGCCCGCCGGGAACCAAGCAGTATTGCGTGCAGACCAAGACCGGCGTGCAGTGCTACTGCCGCTGACGTGCTCAGTCCTTCAGAGTGTTGTCGGCAGGACTTTAGCGCGGACAGCACTTCGTAATCTTGTCGCCGCACGATTGCCTTCATCGCCGCCTTCACTCTCAAGGCTCGCAAGCGGGCCATGAAGGACAAACATGGTTGAAGGCTTGAAATGGCAAGCCCGATTTCTCGCAATTTGCCTGTCGTTGACGGCTTTCGCACATGCCAATGACAGTGCTTATCCCGCCGCGTTGGCCGGCCAGCAGGTGACCGTGAGCGAGATGCGCCAGTCTGGACAGTGGGTGCAATCGCTCGAAAGCCACCCTTCAGACCTCAAGGCAAATGGCTGGCTCATGGCGAAAGCCTCGGCGCCGGTGAAGCGTCGCGGCAAATCCTAAGGGGTTCTATATCCGGCACGCGTTTATCAGCTTCGCGTCAAGAATACGACCGCAGGCGGCTCAATACGCGCAGTCGTGTCGACATGAGGAGACGTCCGCCGTGATGTTGGGATCAACGAAGGAGACGGCCGTGAGACTCTTGCTGGCGATTGTCGCATTAACGTTTGCAAGCTCGACGGTTTGGGCGGGGGCGGGTTGCCCGCCGGGGACCAAGCAGAATTGCGTGCAGACCAAGACCGGCGTGCAGTGGTACAGCCGCTGACATTGTCACCCCTGCGGAGCGCGCTTTTATGGGCGCTGAGCTCGCGGTAATCTGGCGATAAGCCCGCTCGTAATAGGAGTCGTCCGTCTACCACAAGATGCTATTCGCGGGAGGCAGTTATGAAATGCTTGGTACTTGCCGTTGCCGCGCTTGTCGTTGCCTCACCGGCACTCGCACAGGCCGGACAGCGCGTCGGCACCGCCTTGCCGGTTCAGGGTGTCGGAAACTCCACGTCCAGCGGCGTCGGTGTTACACGCCAAGACTCGCGAAGCCAGCCTTACAACCCAAATTCTGTGCCTGGTCAGCGCATCGGCAACTTTGAAGCCTACAGCAACGGTATGGTGCTGCCGAGGCTGGAGAGCTACCACTTCTACTGGAATGCACGCCCGTGCCACTCGGTCAGTGGCACGACTTTCTGTCAATAGTACTCGGTCCGATACGGAAGTGCTCCACGGGTCGATGTGATTGCGCTCCGACCGAGCCAAACACACTTCCAGCAGACCCGTCGGCAGCGACGCCGCGAGCCGCTTCGTGGCACACCCCGGCAACATCTGTCGCCGCAGCATCGCTGCCGCGAAGAAGGCCATCGATGGTGACAAGGCAGACTTCGTGGCGCTGCTCGAATACTGCTGCTGGCGCCGGGCCTTTGCACGGCGACCTGGACCAGCGGCCTTTAGGTTCGTGCCGGCAGCTGTAATTTTGCGTCCTTGAGCGCCTTCTCGATTGCCGGAATGCCGGACGCATCGCCCGCCTTGCACTTCTCCACACCAGCCTTGGCTTCGAGAGACTGTGGCGCCTCCCCTCGCCGCTGGTTTTGATCAAGATACTGCTCGTACTTGCTGACGAGCGCCGCGCAGTATTTGGCGTCGCTAGACTGCGCGAACGCAGCGGTCGGCAAGGAAAACGCGACGACGAACAACAGACACTTCAGATGATGTCTCATACTCGCCTCCGTTGACTGATAGTAACAATGTGCGTGGCATGACCGACAATTACATTGATGTAGGTCAAAGCCACTCGGGATGCTCAATAGCATCCAGCGATGGCCGGCTTGCTGGTACCCGCAGAAGGACTCACCGCACGGCCGGCCTGTCCAACGGCTCGGCCAGCTCGCTGTTCTGCCCATCCTTGGTGGGCTTCACCATCAATATTGCCGGACGTAGTTTTCGGCAGGGACAACATTCTTCCCGGCGCGTGCTCCAGGGCGGTCGGAGACTCTTGCTGTGGCCCGTCGTCCCGCGGGCGGCGCCTGCGGGATGACACCTCGTCACAGGATGAAGATATCGTTGTGGTTGATATGCACCCCAATCACGACGTCCATGAAGTCGTTGTCGCCGGTGCCGTTCCTGGTGTCCTCGAAGCCGATCTGCATCTGGCGCCCGCTGTGAGCTATGCCGGACAGGACCTGGGTGGCGGCGTTGGGATTGATGTTGGCGAAGGTGTGGAAGATGTCCACACCGCTGACCGCACCGTGGCTTGCGCTTACGAGCGTGGGAGCGATCCCCTGGTTGATGTTGGAGGCGTTGGCCGTTCCCGGCGTGACGAAGGAGAGATCGTCGGGCAGGGTGCCGGCGGTATTGGCGCCGTTCTGGATCAGAAAGAAGCCGATGCGCTCGCCGAAGCCCGGCGTGATCAGGTTTACGGTGGTCCCCGAGGCCGTGCCCAGCGTGTTGCCGAACAGGATGTGGACGTCCGAGATCGCTCCGTCGATACCGACCTTGTAGTAGCCGAGCGTGTTGGCCAAGAAGGATTGGGCCGATTTCATCTCCACATTGAAGGACACCGTGCCGTCGCCCGACAGGAAGTTCTGGTTGGCGATGCCGTTGATCGCCGACCGGTCGACGGTCACGCCTTTGTGCAAGTCCAGGAAATTGACGTGGCTTATCGTCGTGTAGGAACTGTCGCCACTGCCGCGGGCGGCGATGATCAGCCCGCCGCCGCTGCCGCCGCTGGCGAAGTTGCCGTCGAGCTCGAAGAAGACGCCGTCGGCGCCGACAGTGACCTTGGTCGGTGTGATCGCGAGGTTGTCGCGGGTGATACGTGAGCCCAGGATGTCGACCGAGGCGCGGAAGCCGAAGTTGAACATGATGTCGCCGTTGAGATCGCCCAGGTTGTCGCGCGCCACGTCGCTGCCGGGGCCGAAATAGATCTTGTCGGCGCCGGGGCCGCCGATCAGAATATCGTCGCCGGAGCCGGCGACCAGAATGTCGTTGCCGGAGCCGCCGATCAGCTTGTTGTCGCGGTCGTTGCCGATCAGCGTGTTGTTGCCGGGGCCGCCGATCACGTCGGCGATCTCCGAGCGCACGTCGCCGTTGTAGAGCAGCGCATTGTAGACGTTGCCCTGCGCCTTGAAGGCCGGATCGCCCGGCTCCGCCCGGTTGAGATCGGCGAGCTGATTGTCGGAGAACCTGAGCCAGTGGCCTGGCCGCAGGTCGTCGACCTGGTCTTGGGTGAAGTTGTGCAGGTCGTAGGTCGCGGCGGCGCCCTGCGTCCACACCGTCGAGAAGATCTTGTTGCTCACCGTGGTGCCGGTGAACGGTGCGGCGTGGCCGCCGATCGATTCCTGGCCGGTGTTGGCGTCCCAGCTGTAGGTCGCACCGGTGCCGACCTTGTCGAAATTGGCGCCATAGAGCAGCTGCAGGGCCGCGATGTCGTACATCATCAAGCTCTGCGGCGCGGAGCCCTCGACGGCGGCGGTGGGACCCTTGCTGATATCGGAGCCGAGGTAGCTCGCGTAGGTCATCACCGAGAATTCGTTGTCATTGCGCGACGCCGAGAGCGCGCCGTGCACAGCGGTCTCGTGGCCATGCTTCAGGCCAAGCGAGTGGCCAAACTCGTGCATGATGGTGTTGAATTCGTCGGTCCCGAAGTAGCGCGCCGCCGGGTTGCCGTTGCCGCCCAGGAAATTGTCGCCGGCGTCGCGGCTGTCCGACCTGAAGCCTTCCCAGGCGCCCTCGTTGGTGGGGAAGCGCGCGTGCGAGCCGCCACCGCTCGTCTGGGCAAACCGGAAGGTGGCATCGTCGGCACTGCCCGATTGCGCTTCGACGAAGTTCAGCTTGGTGTAGGAAGAGACCAGGCCGAAGGTGGTGAGGACCGCCTCCTTCTGGACGTCGTTGATGGGAACGTGGCTGACCGGGTCGACGGCATTGGGCGCCGGGAAGATCTTGTAGTCGGAGGCGGACTGCGGGAAGGCGTATGTGGTGGTTGTCGCCGGTGTCGTGCCAAGAGACGAGGTCGTCCACCGATAATCCATGATCAGGGCGGCGACGTTGGGGTCGGTTATGAACGCCCCGTTGAAGAATCCGCCGTAGAGGCCGCCTTTGGCGAGGGAGAACACAGTCGGGAAGTAAGTGTTTTGCGGCTCGTCTTCCGCGGCCATAGGCTACTCCTGACGAATTGCAGTTGCGGTCAGTCTAGTGCTCCTACTCAATCAAATGAAGCCCAGCAAGGAGGGTAGCGCGAGCGCGGCAGGCTGAGCTTCACCGACTGCCGATCGTCGTTCAGCGTCCACATCTGCGCCAAGTTTCGATGTTGGCGGCCATCATCCCTTCGTCGGCGCTCACGGTTGCCCCCTTCGCTTTTGCGCGTAGCCTTTAGTCTTATCGCGTTCCGATCGGTCCTCCACGTGACCGGTTCCGCGCGGCCGGCGTCCAACATGGCTAGGGTCGAGACTCATTAAGTCCACCATACGATAGCGGCAGCGAGGCAGACCGAGGCGAGGAAGTTTCGGGCTAACCTGTCGTATCGAGTGAAGATGCGTCGGAAGTCTTTGAGGCGGCAGAAGGCATTCTCGATGCGATGGCGTTGCTTATAGGCCGTCTTGTTGAAGCTGAAGGGCCGTATCCGGTTCGAGGTGTTGGGCACGACAGGCTTGGTGCCGCGATCGCTGAGCCAGTGTCGCAGCTTGGCACTGTCGTAGGCCTTGTCGCCGAGAAGTCTTTTGGCGGCCTTTGTGCGCCGGATCAGGCGCTGTGCTGGGGGACAATCGTGAGCCTGGCCGCCGGTCAGGAGGATGGAAAGAAGACGGCCTTGAGCATCTGGCAGTGCGTGGATCTTCGTATTGCGCCCGCCTCGTGAGCGGCCAATCGCCTGTTTCTGCTCCCCCCTTTTCCGCCAGAGGCCGAGCGATGCGCTTTGACGTGCGTACTGTCGATCATCGGGGTCTCAGTTGATCGGCCGCGTTGGGCAAAGGTCCGGAACAGGCCTTCCCAGACGCCACGCTCAGCCCACCGCGTGAAGCGATTGTAGACCGTCGTGTGCGGACCGTACTCCGGCGGACAATCCTTCCAACGGCAGCCACTTTTCAGCACGTGCACGATGCCGCTGATGATCCGGCGGTCATCTACCCGCTCCTTGCCCCGAACGTCGGTCGGCAAGTACGGTTCGATCCGCGACCATTGCTCATCGCTCAGCCAATACAAGTTGCTTCGCATCTTCCGTGCTCCTTGCCAGCACGGAATCACTAACCGATTCTCCCCTCAACAACTTTATTGGGTTTCGACCCTAGTCGAAGGAGCACATCGCGCTGCTTAGCTTCCAGACACTCGTAGGCATGCGAACACGTTCCTGGGGGTATTCATGATGATGTTTCCCTCGGTTGGGCTGCACCGGGAGGAACCACTATGATGTTTGCTCAATAGCACGGATTGGGCAGGCGGTCCGAGCGAAGCGCTTGACGCGCGGGCCTTGTCCTCGTTTAGCGCACGGACATCGGCAGATCGGGAACCTCCTCCCGCAGAGACTTCGGCAAGGGCACATCTACCCTCCCCAGGTGAGGAAGAGGCCAATGTCTCCGGGGATACCGCCGGGAAAATCGAGCACGCGAGCGGTCAGATGAAACCCGTGCGGTTTGAGGTCTTTCTCCCAGCGCAAGTACAGTTCAGCCGCCTCACCGCGAAGTGTGGACGACCAATTGGTTTCGGTCACGTTAATGGCCCGACCCTTATCGCTACAGAGCTGGCAGGGAAAACGCAGCAGCATATATTCCTTTTGTCCCTGCTCAGCCGCTTTCCGCGCGCGATGCACCAGCTCACGCCAACTTTCATCCGAGATATGATGGTCGATCAGTTCCGCCACTTGGCGCCGGCGCCGTTCCACCACCGTCTTGCGGAGGGCATCTCGATGCCGTGCTTGGGTTAACTCAAAATCTGCTGCCAGCTTCTGAAACTGGGTTGACGTCATTGAAGCATCGATTGGATGATCACGCGGCATTGCGGAAACGGGCTCCTCCTGCTGTGTCCGATGAATGAAACGTTCGTCGAGACCTGCCAGTGCCCCCGCCAACAATCCTCTTGGCGATTGCGCGGTCGGTGTCGACCTCTCCGCAGAGAGCGCTCGCAGCAGATCGGCGCGGCTCACAATACCAACCATGCGGCCCTCGCGAACCACTGGCACCCGCTTGATCCGATAGCTCGTCAAAAGACGTGCAATCTCCGTTACATCGGTATTTATTCCGACCGTTACTACCGGTCGGGACATCACCTCTCGCGCCGTCCGTTCTATCGAGCGCAGGCTGGCAAGGAAGTCCGGGCTGACCGACTCGCCTTCGGCCAGCAAGGCTAGCCACCAATCACGCCGCGCCTCCCGCTCCGCATCGTCGCGACCTATGAGATCGCCGTCGCTCACCATCCCGATGGGAGCGCCCGCATCATCGACAACAGGCGTAGCGCCGATCCCCCTCTCAATCAGCAGGCAGGCGATTTTTCCGACGGGCGTATCGGGCCTTACAGATACTACGTCTGAGGTCATTACATCGCGTGCCTTCACGCTATTCCTACCGATAACCAGTTTCTAAGACAGAGGAGGCTTACTAGCGAAGATAGACCGGATGATCTCTTGAGGATTGACTTCCCACGGCCCGTTACAGAAGTGGCTCGCTCCCAGCAATGATCACGCCGCGTGCGGCACGTTATGTGCCGCGAACCGCCGGGCTTCCGTCTCCTCGTGCGGCATCACCTCGGCCAGAACCTTGCCCAGGGTCCGGTCGGCGTCGGCGCTGAGCGGCGTCAGCGGCAGGCGCAGGCTGTCGCCCATGAGGCCGAGGCGGCTGAGCGCGCGCTTCAGGGGAATGGGATTGGCCTCGAGGAAGAGCGCCGCGTGCAACGGCGCCAGGATCTGGCTGTACCACTGGACATCGGCATCGAGCTCCTCGTCGGCCGCTCGGTGCAGCGCTGCGCAGAGCGCTGGTGCGACATTGGCCGTGACCGAGATGCAGCCGTCGCCGCCGGCGCTGCGGAAGGCGGCCTGGCTGGCATCGTCGCCCGACAGCAGCAGGAAATCCGGGCCGAGCCGCCGGCGCAGGCGGGCGACACGCGGGATCTCGCCCGTGGCGTCCTTCAGCCCGATGATGCGCGGCAACTCGGCAAGCCGGCGTACGGTGACGTCGCTCAGCGCCACCGCGGTGCGTGAGGGCACGTCATAGAGGATGATCGGAATGCCGACCGCGTCATGGATGGCGCGGAAATGCATCATCATGCCGGCCTGGCTGGGCTTGAGGTAGAACGGCGTGACGCAGAGCAGGGCGTCGGCGCCTGCTCGCTCGGCCGAGCGCGCGAGCTCGGCTGCGGTCTGCGTGTTGTTGCTGCAGGCGCCGGCGATCACGGGCACGCGGCCGGCTGCGGCGGTGACGGTCGCCGCCACCACCTGGTGATGCTCCTCGGCGGTTAGCAGCGGCGATTCGCCCGTCGTGCCGCAGGGCACGAGGGCGGCAATGCCGCGCTTGATCAGGCGCCGGCAATGCGCCTCCAGCGCCGGCAGGTCGACACGGCCCATGCGATAGGGCGTGGGCAGGGCGGCACTCGCGCCGCGGCAACGTTCGGTGAGCTTGTCCATGACGGCTCTCCTTCACGAGAGAGTATCGAACAGGTGTGAGGCCATTCCGCCGCCCCCGTAGCCGTACTCGAAGGCAAGGCTACGACCGGAAAGGGCAGCCGCGCAAACGAGGCTGATAGCGGCGATGGCGAGCATGCTGCGCACGGCCCTTCGGACGGTTTTTCCGAGAGCAAGAGGCGCGAGAGGGACGGAGGAGGCTAAGGACGGCATTTACACCGCCGTGGCGAGGCGTGCCGTTGGCGCCAGCACCAGCCGGTGGGCGACGTGGTCGCACGACACGATATCGAGGCCGGCCGTCAGCGCATGCTCGCGCACCACGGCCAAGATGCCGGCCCGGCGGCAGGAGCCACCCTCCAGCACGACGCGGCCCCGCCCGCCGGCGCGCCAGCGCGCGGCGCGCAGCGCCTCGTCGAGCTCGCGTTCGTCCTCCACGCCGACGATCCAGGAGAGGTCGGCCGGCTCGCAGTCGGGTGCGGGCGCGCCGAGACGCAGGCTGCGCACGGCGCTGCAGCCACGGTCGAGCAGGGCCAGCACGAAGGGCAGGGTGCGATGGCCGATCACCGCCACGTGGGCTGTCGGGGCAACATGCGCCACGGCCATCACGCGGTCGACCGTGGCGGTGAGATTGGACGGAGGTTCGGTGTCGAGGGACATGGTCAGTTTCCTTGGTTTGTGGCAGGCCGTATGACGGGCAGGCAGCCGAAGTAGAGCCGGCAGTGCTGGCGCGCGGATTTGGCTGGCGCCATCTGTTCGCCGTCGGCGACGGGGGCGGCGGCTGCACAGCAGATCGTGGTAGCAGCCAGGATCACCGCCAGTGAGATGGTCGCGCCAAAGGTCATGCGATCCCTCCGAGATCGCCCAAGAGATAGGCGAGGCACCCCTAGGGGTTCGAGGGGAGGCAGGAGCCCGCCGCATAGCCGCGGCCTAGGAATTCCATGCCGCGCATCTAGGAGACGGCAAGCGTTGATCAGTGCATGCACAAGCTCAAGCCCTATAAATGCCCGGTCTGCGGCGCCGAGGTGCCGGATCTGCTGATGCCGGTGCTGAAGCACCAGGTGATGCAGGCCAGGCCGCGGCCTTATGCGCGCGATCGGCCGGCCGGGAAGGGATCTCGCGACGGCCGCCAGGTGCCAGTCACCGAGAACACCGACAAGCGCTCCTCATAGGTCGGCCGGCCCGGGACCCATGTGCTGCGACCTGATGCAAGTCGGTGTCGCGCGTCGTCGCTCCTGCTCGTGCAGGAAGACCGGCCTGCCATCCTTAGTGCTGCTTGAGTCGATCTTGCGCGGCTGCAGTGCGCCGGACTACGTGCGCTTTCATCCGTCGCGATATCGCGCCGACTTTTGCCTTCGTCTTGGCGACCGCCGCCTGCTCAGCGGTGATATCATGCGAATCCTACGGGAGTTGCGTTCCATCCATATGGAATTCCTTTCAACCGCGGGGATAGTGTTCGAATTGCGGCAAGCATTCGCCGGTTCGGGGGCAAGCATGCATAATCGCGCGTGCGTCGTTGGTAAGGTCAGTCGCGTCCTGCTGATCAGCGCTGCGTTCGTCAGCGGCTTCGGCCTCGAGGGTCAGGCGCAGACATTCGGAGCCGTGGAGGGCCAGCTGACGAGTACACAGGGAAAGATCAACTTCCCCTTCTTCTACGGTCGGACGGTCGGCAGCCCTTGCGATCCGTTCGTCGACTACAACTGCGAGGTCAGCGAGGGCACCCTCAAGGCCGCGCGGGAACATGATCTTCGCCTATCAGGGCATAGGTGGGTGTCGGCGAGTCGCGGAATGAGATCAAAACTACTTCCCGCGGGCGCAATGTTCGCCATGAGCGTTTTCGCAATATGCTGCAGGGCCCTTTAATGCCGGCAATCTGCGGGACGGCTGCCGGAGATTCATACAACTGAATTCCAGCAGTAGTCCAAGAGGGGCATTTGAGGAAGGGCTTTGCGGTGGCATTATATCAACACTCCTCATGCTTGGATCCGCCATGTCAGACCAATTCAGGTTCTGCCCAC
>Ga0209909_100543_pt1 | contig 16417 bp, 18 predicted proteins | sample FECB22metaG_FD_188302 | JGI IMG/M metagenome (GOLD analysis project Ga0209909, IMG submission 188302) | Cyanobacterial communities from the Joint Genome Institute, California, USA - FECB-22 (SPAdes) (version 3) | ecosystem: Environmental > Aquatic > Thermal springs > Hot (42-90C) > Microbial mats... | reverse complement strand
GGCGCGGAAGTGGCGTTCGTATTCCCGGACCGGCGCATCTGGCCCGGCGCCGCAGGCGATCGCCGCGTGCGATGCCGGAAACTACGACGCGGGCATCACCGTTCTGGAGCAGGTCCTGACGGACGACAGGATCGTGTTGCCGTCGCGCTACCTGTAACCTGATCCGGCACACGTAGATCATAGAGGGCGGCCCTCCTGCGAGGGCCGCCCTTTTTCGTGACAGAACGTAGGGAGGAAGGAGGGTGAACCCTCACCATAGTCGTTTTCGAGCGAATGCGTGGCCAGAGCCGGACTTCAGGTAGCGCTCGAAGGCGGCTGCTTTGGGCTGCTCGGTGAAGGCGACATAGGTGACCAGACGCCAGGGCCCAAACTTGGACGTGTGAGATGACGTTCCGACGTTGTGGTCGGCTAGGCGCCTTCTCAGGTCCGTGGTCAGACCGACGTAACGTTGGTTGGGGAAACCGTCGCTCCGCAGAAGACAGACGTAGATCATCGATCGGTAGACGCAGATCGACGTCCAATTGTTACACCTGCGCTAAAGCTTCGGAGGGCATTCCTGCTTCGCGCACCATCGTGGCAGGCTTGTTCTGCGTAGCGCGCAGCAGGAATGGCGGAGAGGAAGGGATTCGAACCCTCGATACGAGTTATCCCCGTATAACGGTTTAGCAAACCGCCGCCTTCGACCGCTCGGCCACCTCTCCGCAGCCCGTTAAGACCCCGGCGATCGATATCCACGACGGATGCGCGGCGGTTCTAGCGGCGGGCTCATCCCAAGTCAAACCAACCTGCAATTTCGCCAGCGAAATCAGGATATTGGCCCCCTGGCACGAACCGTGCGACGGTGCCGCCATGAGTACCGCACCCTCGTCCGTCGACATGCTGAAGCGCCTGGTGGCCTTCGACACCACCTCGCGCAATTCCAACCTGGAGTTGATCCACTATATCCGCGACTACCTTGACGATTTTGGCGTGAGCAGCACGCTGGTTCCCAGCGAGGACGGTCGCAAGGCCAACCTGTTCGCCACGATCGGCCCCGACCGCGAGGGCGGCGTCGTCCTCTCCGGCCACACCGACGTCGTGCCGGTCGACGGCCAGGCCTGGGTCAGCGACCCGTGGGATCTCACGGCGAAGGACGACGGCAATCTCTACGGCCGCGGCACCTGCGACATGAAGGGCTTCGTCGCGGCCTGCCTTGCCAACGTTCCCGCCTTCCAGAAGGCGAAGCTGAAAGTGCCGATGCATTTCGCCTTCTCCTACGACGAGGAGATCGGCTGCCTGGGCGCCCGCACCCTCGCCGAGAAACTGGTCGGCAGCGTGCCCCGCCCGCAGGCGGTGATCGTGGGCGAGCCCACCATGATGGGCGTGGTCAACGCCCAGAATGCCGGCGGCGGCATCATCGCCACCTTCACCGGCGTCGAAGCGCATTCCTCGATGACCCATCTCGGCGTCAGCGCCATCCACTTCGCCGGCGACTTCATCCATTGGCTGAACGAGCTGCAGGTCGAGCTGGCGCAACGGAAGCGCACCGACCTCGACACCGTGCCGGGCCACACCACCATCAATGTCGGCATCATCAGCGGCGGCACCGCGGGCAACATCCTGGCCCGCGAGTGCACGCTGAACTGGGGCTACCGCACCCTGCCCGGCGACGATCCGTGGGAGGTACAGCGCCGCGCCGAGGCCTATATCGCCGAATTGCTGCTGCCCAAGATGAAGGCCAAGCACCCCGACGCCAACATCACCCTGAAGCGGCGATCGTTCGTGCCCGGACTCCTGCCGCAGGAGAACGAGGAAGCGGCCAGGCTCGCCCTGCGATGGACCGGCGGCAACCGCACCTATGCCGTGCCCTACGGCACCGAAGCCGGCATCTTCCGCGGCCACGGCATCCCGACCGTGATCTGTGGCCCGGGCGACATCGCCCAGGCCCACCAGCCCAACGAGTTCGTGGCGCGCTCCCAGATGGACGCCTGCGATACCTTCCTGAGCAAGATGATCGGGTGGGCTGAAAGACAGTAGCCTCGCCATTAACCTTCGGTCTGCCGCGCCGTCTCGAACAGGAACCACACGCGCTGCTCGGTCTCGTCGACCCAGTTCTCGATGAGGCTGGCGCTGGCGATGTCGCCATGTTCGTCGCACACCTCATGGAGGATGCGCATGTGCTTCAGCAGCTCCATGTTGTCCTCGCGCAGCTCGGCCAGCATGTCGCGTGGCGTGACGTACTCGGCATCGTTGTCGAGCACGCGCTGCAGACGCTTGACATGGCCGATCGACCGGATGGTCGTGGCGCCGAGCTTGCGCACGCGCTCGGCGATCACGTCGGTCATGGCGTCGATCTGCGTCGCCTGGTCGTCGAGCAGCAGATGGTAGTCGCGGAAATGCGGGCCCGAGACGTGCCAGTGGAAATTCTTGGTCTTGAAGTAGAGGGCGATGACGTCGGCCAGCAGGATATTGAGCCCGCCCGCCACTTCCTTGGCGGCATTGGCGCCGAGGCCGTTCGGTGTGGCGAGATTGGCGGAACGGCGGGATTTGGCGTCTTTGGCCATGACCTGATTTCTCCTGCAGGCTGATCTTTCAGGGCCAATCTAGCCGGTTTTACGGCGCAATGAACAGTTGTCCGAAGGTATAGCGATCTCGCCTAAATGCCGGCACAAACCGGCTGCTCGACACGGAACACGCTGTTCTGGCCGAACCGCTGCTTGTAGGCGTCGATGATCTGGTCGAGCCTGGCCCTATGCGCCGGCGCATCGAACACGACAATGACCAGGCGCTTGCTGCGCTCGCGCACGATGCGACCGGACGAGTCGCGGTACTGGCCGCTGGCATCGAACACGCTCAGCCCGTCGGGAAAGCGCGACGTGACGACCTCGGCGACGAAAGCGCCCCACTCCGCATCGGTCACCTCTCCGCCCATGGCCTTGTCACGACCGAAGTAGAGATCGATCGCGACGGCGGGTTTGAGCGGTGCGGTACAGACCTGCGGCGCGCCGGGCTGGGCACAGGCGGAAAGAGCCAGAAGCGCAAACGCTGTCATCCCGAGCGTAGCGAGGGACCTTTCCTGTCGCCTCAAAGGTCCCTCGCTTCGCTCGGGATGACAGTCGTCACTAATTGAGATACGGCACCGCCATGCCCTTGGTCACCGCGGGCCGGGCATTGATGCCGTCGTACCAGCGCTTGACGTTGGGGAAGTCGGCGAGATTGACGGTGTGCCACTCGTGCCGCGCCGTCCATGGGAAGATCGCCATGTCGGCGATGGTGTACTCGGCACCGGCGGCGAAGGCGTTGGACGCGAGCTGCTTGTCGAGCACGCCGTAGAGGCGCTTCGCCTCGTCGACATAGCGCTTGATGCCGTACTCGATCTTGGTCGGCGCGGCGCGCAGGAAGTGATGCGCCTGGCCGAACATCGGGCCGACGCCGCCCATCTGCCACATCAGCCATTCCAGCGTCTTGTACTTCTGCACCGGATCCTTCGACAGGAACTTCCCGGTCTTGTCGGCGAGATAGATCAGGATGGCGCCCGATTCGAACAGGCTTATAGGCTTGCCGCCGGGGCCGTCGGGATCGACGATCGCGGGAATTCGGTTGTTGGGGCTGATCTTGAGGAACTCGGGCTTGAACTGCTCGCCCTTGGAAATGTCGATCTTGTGGACGCTGTAGGGCAGCCCGCACTCCTCCAGCATGATGGAAACCTTGCGGCCGTTGGGCGTGCCCCACGTATGCAGCTCGATCATCTCCTCGGTCCCCCCTTCATTTATTGCAGAAAGCGTCCGGACCTAGGCCCAGTCGTCGTCGTTCGATCCGCCACCGACATCGGAGTCGCTGTCGTCATAGGCTGCGGTATCGTAGTCGTCGGTGCGATCGTCGTTGCGCAGATCCGCCGGCATCGGATTGTCGTCCAAAGCCTGCTGGCTGTCCTGCGGCAGCAGCGGCGCGGGCTGCGCGGCGGCCGCCTGGCCGAACGGTCCGGGATTGCTGCCCATCAGGTTGCGGATTCCCTCGAACAGCAGCGCGCCACCGGCGACGCCAGCCGCGGTCGCCATCGCCGTGCGCAGGAAGCCGCCGCCCGCCGGTTGCGGCGACAACGCCGCCTGCAAGGGCGAGCGAGTGGACGGTACAGGCGGCGGCGGCGCAGCCGCTGCGGGCTGCGCGGCGCCCCATGGCCCGATCTTCGGTGCACTGCCCAGGAAGCCGGACGCCGCCGGCGCCGCACCGGCCTTGGCTTCGAGCTCGGCGATGCGCTCCTGAGCAGCCTTCAGGGCCTGCTCCTGCACCAGCACCGTCTGCACCAGCAGATACGGCGAGGCGGGCTGGCGTTGCACGCCTTCCCTGATCAGCGCCTCGGCTTCGGGATCGCGCGCCTGGGATTCGAACGGCTGCAGGCGGCCGAACAGGCCGGTGATGAGCTCACGTTCCTGGGATTGCATGACTGTGCCTCCTGCCCTTTCGGTTCAAAGGGCAAGGAGAACGTGGTTGCCCGGCCTTCTAGCGTCAAGGCCCGGATCTCAGGGGTCCAGGGACCCCAGCCGCAGCTGCCACGGCTCGATCCGGAGATTGCGCAGCAGGCCCTTGATAACCCAGCAATCGGATGCCAGCCGCGCTTCCACCTCCTGCCTGTCTTCGGCGCGCGCGATCAACAGCACGTCGCGCGTGCCCTTGAATGGGCCGCCCAGCAGCACGAATCCTTCGGCAACCAGCTGGTTCATGAAATCTGCATGGGCGCGCCAGTCGACCTGCTCTTCCATGGGCTTTGAATCGTCCCAGTCGGGCCCGCGCGTGTTCAGAACGGCAAAGAGGCTTTTGGTCATGGTGTTACACTCTCGTGAAATCCATGTACCAGTTGGTCTCCCAGTTGTTGCCCTCATCGAGCGAGAAGGCTTGCTCCCAGCGCGGCGAGCTTTCGGTGCGCGACCACCGGTAGCGCACGCGAATCGGCGGCCCTTGAAGTTGTCGTCGCCGTAAAAGGTCCCGACGCCCTTCTCGAATGCGCCATGCACCGGCGGGAACAGGTAGCCCGGCCGCCGGCTATCGAGCCAATAGATCGACCAGCGCTTGTTGTCGGGGTCCCAGGTGCGCAGGCTCATGCCGCGATAGGCATCGCCCGGCAGGCCGATGTCGTTCTCGTCCATGTTGCCGAAGCCGTCGAGGATCCTGCGCGCGGCACAGGATCCCTCGAACTCGATCCAGTCATGGCAGTCGGCCAGCCGCTTCACGAGATAGCGGTGGTGGCACTTCCAGATGCCCATGAAGAAGTCGAAGTCGCAGTTGGCTTTGGGAGTCGTGGCCATGGCGGTCTCCTTTCGGGCCACCTAGCTACGACGTTCCTGCTGTCAGCTTCCGTCAGCAGTCAACGCACCACCGCTGCCGTCTGTCCGAACAGCACCTTGCGTTGCTCGTCGGTGTAGATGCCGGGCTTCGGGCGAAGCTCGAGGCCGACCGTCTTGCCCTTCAGGACGGAGGGCCGCTGCCCGACCGTCTCGTCAAACCACTTCCTGAGGTTCGGGAAATCCTCGATCTTCTGGCCGAAGTTCTTGAAGCCCGCGACCCACGGCCAGATCGCCATGTCGGCGATGGAATACTCGCCCGCGACATAGGCGCGGTCGGCGAGCCGCTTGTTCAGCACGCCAAACAGGCGGTTGACCTCGTTGCTGTAGCGGTCCTGGCCGTACTTCAGCGCCTCGGGCGGATTGAACTGTGGCGCATACATGTTGAAGTGGTTGGCCTGGCCCGCCATCGGCCCCAGCCCGCCCATCTGCCAGTTCAGCCACTGCAGGACTTCGTACTTGCCGCGCAGGTCCTTCGGGAGAAACTTGCCCGCCTTCTCGGCGAGGTACTGCAGGATCGCGCCTGACTCGAACACCGACACCGGCGCGCCGCCGCCCGGCGGCTCGTGGTCGACGATGGCGGGCATGCGGTTGTTGGGGCTGATCTTGAGGAAGTCGGGCTTGAACTGATCGCCGGTGCCGATGTTCACCGGGATGATCTTGTAGGGCAGCCCGCATTCCTCGAGCATGATGGAGATCTTGAAGCCGTTTGGGGTCGGCCAATAGTAGAGATCGATCATCGGACGTCTCCTGATGATGGTAGGGTAGGCCGGCACACTAGACGACCCGACGCCACCGGCGAAATGCGGAACGGCTCATGACCCTGTGAGGAAACAGCCGTTTCGAGTAATCAGGGCAATCCAAGGGAGAAACGACCATGGCCATCTCACTCTACGATCTCAGCGTCACGAACTACCTGCAGACCCTGGGCGCCATGGAAGGCATCCTCGCCAAGGGCCTCAGCCACTTCCAGGAGAAGAAGGCGGATCCCAACGCCGTCCTCGACGAGCGTCTGTACAGCGACATGGCGCCCTTCAAGTTCCAGGTGTGGGCGACGGCGCATCATTCTCTGGGCGCGATCAAAGGCGTCAAGGAAGGCGTCTTCGGCCCACCCGCAGCGATCCCCGCAACGATGGATTATGCCGGGCTGCAGAAGACCGTGAGCGAGGCGCGGGAAGCGCTGCAGAAGGTCAAGCCCGAGGAGGTCGACGCCGTGCAGGGCAAGGACATGGCCTTCCAGCTGCCGACCATGAAGATCCCGTTCACCGCCGAGAACTTCCTGATGTCCTTCTCGCTGCCCAATTTCTATTTCCACGCCACCACGGCCTACGACATCCTGCGCAACAAGGGCGTGCCGATCGGCAAGCGCGACTTCCTCGGACGCATGCGGATCAAGAGCTGATGCCGCAACATATCGGCATCGTCGCCTGCTCGGCGGAGGGCGCTTCCCTCTGCTATCGCACGATCTGCGTCGAGGGTGCGGGCCTGCTCGGCCCGCACGCCCATCCCGAAATCTCCATGCACACGCCCTCGCTCGCCGACACCATGGCGCACATCTATCGCGGCGACTGGGCGGCCGTCGGCGAGGTGATGCTGGCGTCAGCGCACAAGCTGAAGCGCATCGGCGCCGATTTCCTGATCTGCCCGGACAATACCATCCACCAGGCCCTGCCCTATGTCCTGCCGAAGTCGCCCCTGCCCTGGCTGCACATCGCCGAGGTCGTGGCCGAGCAGGCGGTGGAGCGCGGCTACCGGCGCATCGGCATCACCGGCACCCGGTGGCTGGTCGACAGCGAGGTCTATCCCGGGAAGCTTGCCGGGCGCGGGCTCGAATTTGTGAAGCCGAGCACGGCGGAGCGCGAGGCGTGCAATCGCATCATCATGGACGAGCTGGTGTGCAGCACGTTCAAGCCCGAGTCGGTCGCCTTCTTCCAGCAGGTCATCGCCCGGCTCAAGGATCAGGGCTGCGATGCCGTGGTGCTGGGCTGCACCGAGATCCCGCTGATCATCGATGACAGGAACTCGGCCCTTCCGACTCTCGACTCCACGCGCCTGCTGGCGCGCGCCGCCCTGAAGCGTGCTGTCCAGGACAAGGCACTGGCGGCCTAGCTCACTGCTGGGGGCGCGGAACTCCAGGTGCGCTTCTGTCATCCTGAGCGAAGCGAAGGATCTCATGCGGGTTGCCAGCGGCGATGAGGTCCTTCGCTTCGTTCTGGACGACAGAAATGCGCAGGCCTGGAGGTCCGCTCACGCGCATGCTCTTCCGGACCGGAAGACTATGAGCGCCTCGGAGTGGCGCGCTCCCGGCAAGGACTACTGAGGCTGCAAGCCGGCGGCGACGGCGTCGTCGACCTTTTCCAGCCAGACGAACTCGAGCTTGTTGCGGACTTCCTCGGGAATGTCGTCGTAGTCGCGCTTGTTGCGGGCCGGCAGCATGACACGGGTGATACCCGCGGCCGACGCGGCCACGACCTTCTCCTTGATGCCGCCCACCGGCAGGACCAGGCCGCGCAGGCTGATCTCACCGGTCATCGCCGTGTCGTTCCGGATGACGCGTCCGGTGAACAACGAGGTCAGCGCCATGAACATCGCGACGCCGGCGCTCGGCCCGTCCTTGGGCGTGGCGCCCGCGGGCACGTGGACGTGCACGTCGCTCTTCTCGATCAGGCTCTGGTCGATCTTGAGCGTCGCCGCCATGTTCTTCACGACGCTATAGGCCGCCTGCGCACTCTCGCGCATGACCTCGCCCAGCTGGCCGGTCAGCTGCAGCCGGCCGCTGCCCGGCGTGCGCGTCGCCTCGATGAACAGGATGTCGCCGCCGACCGGCGTCCAGGCAAGCCCGGTCGCCACCCCCGGCACGCTGGAGCGCATGGCGACCTCGTTCTCGAAGCGGACCGGCCCCAGGATCTTCTCGATCTCCGCCTCGCCGATGTGCTTCTTGCCGCTGCCGCCTTCGGCGAACTCGACGGCGATCGAGCGCAGCACGCGGCCGATCTCGCGCTCGAGATTGCGCACGCCCGCCTCGCGCGTGTAGCTCTCGATGATCTTGCGCAGCGCCGCATCATCGATCTCGACCTGCTCAGCCTTCAGCCCGTTGGCCTCGAGCTGGCGGCGCACCAGGTAGCGCTTGGCGATCTCGAGCTTCTCGCCGGCGGTGTAGCCGGTGAGCGAGATGATCTCCATGCGATCGCGCAGCGGCCCCTGGATCGTCTCCAGCATGTTAGCCGTGGTGATGAAGACCACGCGGCTCAAGTCGAACGGCACGTCGAGATAATTGTCGCGGAACGTCGAGTTCTGCTCGGGGTCGAGCACCTCGAGCAGCGCCGCCGACGGATCGCCGTGGATGCCCGAGCCCATCTTGTCGATCTCGTCCAGCATCATGACGCAGTCGCGCGCGCCCGCCTTGCGGATCGCCTGGATGATGTTGCCCGGCATGGCGCCGATATAGGTGCGGCGATGGCCGCGGATCTCGGCCTCATCGTTCAGGCCGCCCAGGCTGACGCGGGTGAATTTGCGGCCCATGGCGCGGGCGATCGACTGGCCGAGCGAGGTCTTGCCGACGCCGGGCGGGCCGACGAAGCACAGGATCGGCGCCTTGCCCTCCGGTGCCAGCTTGCGCACGGCGAGGTACTCGATGATGCGCTTCTTGATCTTCTCCAGGCCGTAGTGGTCGGCGTCGAGCACGCGACGCGCCTCGGCGATGTCGATGTCCTTGGGCGCGGGCGGCGCCCAAGGCAGCTCGATCAGCGTGTCGAGGTAGGTGCGGATCATGCTGTATTCGCCCGCCGCCTCCGGCGTGCGCTGCAGCCGCCGCAGCTCCTTCTTGGCCACGGTCTCGACCTCGGCCGGCATCTTGGCGTCGGCGATGGCCTTCTCGAGATCAGCCAGCTCCTGCTTGTTGGAGCTTTCGTCACCCAGCTCCTTCTGGATGGCCGCCATCTGCTCGCGCAGCAGCACCTCACGCTGGCGCGTGTCGAGCGATTCGCGCGTCTTGTTGCCGATCTCCGCCGACAGCCGCAGCACCTCCAGGCGGCGGGCCAGCAATCGCGAGACCTTGTCCAGCCGCGGCACGAGATCGAGCGTCTCGAGCACGTCCTGCTTCTCGGCCGGCGTGGCGTCGAGATAGGTCATCGAAAGATCGGCCAGCATGCCGGGCGAGGTCGTCGCCTCGACGGTCTGGCGCAGTTCCGGCGGCACGCGCGGCAGCAATTCCAGGATCTCGCCGACCTGGCGCTGCAACACCAGGAAGCGCGCCTCGATCTCGGGGCCGCTCGGACCGGGCTCGGCCAGATGCAGGCCGCGCGCCATCAGGAACGGGAAGCCTTCGACAAACTCGGTGATGCGGAAGCGCTGCACGCCCTGGCAGATCACGTGGTGGCCGCCTTCCGGCGTGGTGACATAGCGCACGATGTTGGTGACCGTGCCCATGCGATAAAGGTCGTCCGGCTTGGGATCGTCCTTGTCGGCCTCGCGCTGCAGCACGATCAGGATCTGGCGCTGCTCGCGTACCGCCTGCTGGGCGGCGGCGATGGTCGAGGGCCGGCCCAGCGTGATCGGGAAGACGATCTCGGGGAACAGCACGGTGTTGCGCACCGGCACCACGATCATGGCGTCGGACGGCAGCGACATCACCGGCTGGCCGGGCGTACCGGGACTTACATCTGGCGGGCTCATGGGCCGCTCCTCGGCCGACTCGCCTTGGCGAGGCGGATCACCAGGCAGCCGTTGGCGACGGCAGTCCGCGGCTTCTCATAGACGCCCGGCGGCAGCGGTACCCGGCGCTCGAAACGGCCCTGCGGCAGCTCCAGGCGATGGATGATGGCGGTGCGCAGCTCCTGCGGCAGCACGCGCTCACCCGCCATCAGCAGATTGCCGTTGTGGATGGCAAGCTCGACCTTCTCGGGATCGACGCCGGGCAGGGCGACCAGGATCAGGACAGCGTCCTGGGTCTCCAGCACGTCGGTCGGCGGCTCCCAGTTGACGCCGCGACTCGACGGATGCGGCGGCGTGAAAACTTCGCGGTGCAGCCGCTCAGCGCGCGCCAGCATCTGCAGCGCCTCCGACCACATCCAGTTGCGGGGATCTTCGTTAGCCATCGGTCCCATATAGGAATTTGTTGGAAGATTGACAGCCCCTCTCCCGGACCGCCGGCCGGGTCGCGGTCTACCGCGACCCGGCCGGCGGTCCGGAAGATCAGTTCCCGATCAGCGCCTGATAGACCAGGTCGCGCAGCAGGTAGCGGTAGCGTAGGCGCGCCGCCGGCGACTGCATCATGAACACCACGTACATCCGCTCCCGCGGATCGTGCCAGAAATAGGTGCCGTAGGCGCCAACCCAATAGTAGTCGTTGGGCGAGCCAGGCAGCGGATTCCGGCCCTGCTCGGTCCGCACCGCGAAGCCCAGCCCAAAGCCCTGGCCCATGCGGGCGCTGGGCTCAAGCGCCTCGAAGGCCTGCATGCCGGCGCCCATCTTGACGTCGGGCGGCAGGGCATCGGCGGTCATCAGGTCGATGCTCTTGCGCGAAATCAGGCGCACCCCGTCGAGCTGGCCGCCATTGGCGAACATCTGCAGGAAGCGGGCATAGTCGCTCGCGGTCGAGACCATGCCGCCACCGCCCGATCGCCAGGTGAACTTCTCAGTGACATCGGGGATCGAGGGCAGCTCGTTCTTGGGCCCCTCCTTCATAGGCTTGGCGCCGCGCGCCTTCTTGTCGGCCGGGACCTCGAAGCCCGTGTCGCCCATCTTCAGCGGCTTGGTGATGCGCTCCTCGATGAACTTGTCGAGTGGCATGCCGGACGCGACCTCGACGACGCGGCCCAGCACGTCGGTCGACATGGAGTATTCCCAGGTCGTGCCCGGCTGGTAGAGCAGCGCGAGCTTGGCGAGCTTGTCGGCCATCTCGGCCAGCGTCTGCTTACGGTCGTTGACGTTGATGTCGAGGTAGGACTGCTTGATCTGGTTGGCACCGGGCGTGCCATAAGTCAGGCCCGAGGTGTGGCGCATCAGATCCTGCACCGTCATCGCCCGGGCCTGCGGCTCGAGCACATACTCGACCGTGCCGTCCTCCTTCTTCTTCTCGACCGCGACCTTGGTATCGGCGAAGGCCGGGATGTAGCGCGAGACCGGGTCGGCCAGCGTGAGCTTGCCCTCCTCCATCAGCATGATGGCGGCCACGCTGACGATCGGCTTGGTCATCGAGGTGATGCGGAAGATGGTGTCGTTGGTCATCGGCACCTTGGCCTCGCGGTCGCGGAAGCCGAAGGAATCGAACATGGCGATCTTGCCGTTGCGCGCGATCAGCAGCACCGCGCCCGGCAGCTCGTTGTTCTTGACGCCCTCCTCGAGGCGCTCCGACACTCGCTTCAGCCGGCTGGCGACGAAGCCCACCTCTTCCGGCGATTGCGCCTTGGGAATGCCCTGGGCTCCCGCCGGCAATGCAACCGAAACCACGATTGCCGCCGCGGCGGCAAGACGAACCAGCGAAATCACGTTTCCTCCTCGGATTTCCATCCGTAGAGGCCCAAGGTACTGCCCTTTTCAATCAGGTCCAGAGCGGCCCTCGCATAGCGGACCATGTTCGTGGGCAGCCGGTCGGCAGCGAACCAATCGAGCGCCTCACACTTGTCGGGCTCGGCATTGACGATGTCGCCTGACCATCGAGCGACATCGAAGAAGGACGATACCCGGCCGGACCGGTTGTGCATGACGTGGACCAGCTCGAGGTCGGCCGGCTCGATGTCCACCCCGATCTCCTCCCTGGCCTCGCGAATGGCGCCGGCGACTACCGTTTCTCCCTCTTCCAGATGGCCGGCCGGGAGATGATATATGCCGTCGCTGTAGCCGGTGTTGCGCCGCAGTCCGAGAAGTATGCGATCGCCTTGCCGCAGGACTAGATGAAGGTCGACGATCAGACCTTTCCTGGCCACGGCTCAGTAGGGACGATCGCCGCGCACCAGCATCCGGTACAGGCGGCGATGCTGGCTGTGATCGTAATCGAAGCCGGCTTTATGCAATGAGGCACGATCATCGATGATCAGCAGATCGCCCTTCTTGTATTGGTGCGTATAGCAGAATTGGGGCTGGGTGATCCGGTCCGACAGATCCTGCAGAAAATCCTGGGTTTCCTCGGGCGACATGCCCGTAACCGTCTCGGTCTTGGCCTTGTGAAACCACGCCGCCTTGGTGCCGGTCTCCGGGTGAGTTCGGACCAGGGGATGCACCGTCGGCGGCTTCGTCGACTCGAGCTGGGCCTTCACGATATCCGGATTGCCCGTCTTCATCCGCGCGCTGCTGATCAGCGTATTCTTGGTCTTCGCGTCGGCGATCTTCAGCTTCACGTCGTCGGGAAGCGCTGCGTAGGCATCACGCGAGTTGCACACCGACGTCCCGCCACCCTTGTCCGGCACGGCCACCGCATACAGCATGGTGAACTTGGGCGGGAATTCCTGGTTGGTGTGGTCGGTGTGCCAGGTGGCATTGCCGCCGACCTTTGCCGGCTGGCCCTTGCTGTCGAGGTGACGGTTGTCGAGCACACTGATCAACGGAAATCCGTCGACCAGATAGCGCCGGTTCTGGTCCTCCATCAGCTCGCCGAACATCTCTCCGGCGGCTTGCAGCTGGCCCGGAGTGAGATGCTCCTGCCCGCGAATCACGAGGACCACGTTTTCGACGACGGCGTCGTAGAGCTTCTTCCGCGTCGCGCCGTCGATGGGTTGCGCAAGATCGATACCGGTGACAATGGCACCGATGTGCTCCTTGACCTTCTCGATTTTCATGGCCTGGGCGGGGATCGTCGAGGCGGCAGCACCCATGATCTGGCTCCTCACTGAACCACTATCGACAATAGCATCCGCCGAATGTTTGCATCTATCAAGTGTCGCCCCGTCGCTTGGCGAATGGCACCAGTGCACGGGATTGCTATCAAGGCGGGTGGCTTCCGACTAGCATGGGCAGCCAAGGGGAAAGGGAGCGCGACCATGGACCAGGCGTTGTCAGGCGTCCGCATCATCGACATGACACACAATCAGGCGGGGCCCGCCTGCACCCAGATCCTGGGCTTCCTCGGGGCCGACGTGATCAAGCTCGAGGAGCCCAAGGGCGGCGACATTGCGCGGACCAACCTGCGTGACCAGAAGAACAGTGACAGCCTGTTCTTCCTGATCCTGAACGCCAACAAGCGCAGCCTGACACTCAATCTCAAGACCGACGCCGGCAAGGACCTGTTCCGCAAAGTGATCGCCCAGTCGGACGTGCTGGTGGAGAATTTCGGGCCGGGCGCGCTCGATCGCCTCGGGCTCGGCTACGAAGCGCTGAGCAAGATCAACCCGCGGCTCATCTACGCCACCATCAAGGGCTTCGGCACCTACGGACCCTACAGCGGCTTCAAGAGCTTCGAGCCGGTCGCCCAGGCCATGGGCGGGGCGATGGCCGTCACCGGCTTCCCGGAAAATCCGCCGACCTACGTCTATCCGGCGATCGGGGATTCCGGCACCGGCATGCACATGGCGATCGGCATCCTGGCGGCGCTGCAGCAGCGCCATGCGACCGGCCGCGGCCAGCACGTCGAGGTCTCCATGCAGGACTCGGTCGTCAATTTGGTGCGGGTGAGCCTGCGCGACCATCAGCGCTTCGGCGGTCCGCAGCCGCGCACTGGCAATCAGCTCGGGCGCAACGTGCCTGGCACGACCTACGCCTGCGCGCCGGGCGGCCCGAACGACTACGTCTACATTTACGCCCAGCAGCAGATGTGGCCGGCGGTGACGAAAGTGCTGGGGCAGCCGGAGCTGACCGACGACCCGCGCTTCAGGACCGTGGAAACGCGTTGGGACAACCGGACGGAGCTCAACGCCATCATCGAGGCGTGGACGCGCCAGCACAGCAAGCACGAGGTCATGCGCCTGATGGGAGATGCGGGCGTGCCCTGCGGCGCCTGCCAGGACACCGGTGAGGTTCTGGCCGATCCCCATCTCAAGGCGCGCGAGATGATCGTCGACGTGGATTACCCGACCCGCGGCACCTACCAGACGGTCGGCTGTCCGATCAAATTGTCGGATTCACCGGTCGCGGTCAGTCGTCCGCCCCTGCTGGGCGAGCACACGGACGTGCTGCTTCAATCTCTATGCGGCGTCGAGCCCGGTGAGGCGAAACGCCTGCGCCAGGAGGGGATCGTCTAGCGCGGCGTCGTTTTCCCCTACTCCGCTGCGGCTTGCGGCCGGGCAGGCGCACCGCGGGCGATCTCAGCGTCCCAAGGGCCCGGGAAGCGGCCGCTTCCGGTCTTCTCGCGCGTGAACACGTGGTAATCGACCGGCCGCTCGGCGCGGGGCATCTCATAGAACACCTCGACGCCGTTGCCGTCGGGGTCACGCAGGTAGATGCCGAGTGAGATGCCGTGATCGACGATGCGCTCGATCGGCTGTCCCTCGGCCTTGAGCTTCGCGTAGAACTCCTTGAGGTCGTCGAGACTCTCGAGGCGCCAGGCCATGTGGTTCAGGCCCACCTGGCGCTTCGATTGCAGGGGCGCGTCCTCGCCCAATTGCATCAGCGCCACCTCGTGCGACTGCTCTTCGTCGGCCGACAGGAAGGCTGCCCAGCCCGGCCGATATTCGTAGACGTGGAGGCCCAGCAGCTCCTCGTACCATTTCTTCGACCGCTCGACGTTGCGGACGTACACGTTGACGTGCTGCAGATACATCGGACGTTTTGCCATGGTGTCCTCGCGTTTCCCCACAAATGGTAGGGAGCGCGATCGACCACGGCAACTGCCGGCTGGATCAGCCCTGGTAGTCGGGCACGTTGCTGCGCAACTGAGCCTGGGTGATGTTGCTGTTGGGCGGCACGCTGCGGGTGAGCCACACGCTGCCGCCGATCACCGAGCCGCGCCCCACCGTTATCCGGCCGAGGATGGTGGCGCCGGCATAGATGACAACATCGTCCTCGACGATGGGATGGCGCAGCCCGCCCTTGACCAGCGCGCCCGTCTCGTCGGCCGGGAAGCTGCGCGCTCCCAGCGTCACCGCCTGATAGAGGCGCACGCGCTCGCCGATCACGGCCGTCTCGCCGACGACCACGCCCGTGCCATGGTCGATGAAGAAACCGCCACCGATCTGGGCGCCGGGATGGATGTCGATGCCGGTCGATGAATGGGCGAGCTCGCTGATCTGCCGCGCCAGGAAGCGGGCGCCGAGGCGATACAGGATGTGCGCCACCCGGTGATGGATGATGGCCGTCATCCCGGGATAGACCAGCAGGACTTCCGAATGGCTGCTCGCCGCCGGATCGCCAGCATAGGCGGCGCGCAGGTCGCTCACGAGCAGCCCGCGAATCGCCGGCAGTTCGGCTGCGACCTTGGCCGCGATGTCGCGGGCTCGCCGCGAGAGTTCGTCGTCCGACGGAAGATCGTCGGCGGTGAAGGGCAGCGTGCCGCGGAGATGAGCTTGAAGCGCCGGCAGCGCCCGGCGGAGCGCGCCCGCCACGAAGTCGTCGATCATGCCCGCAGTCACCGTGCCGTCGCGACCGGCGAGCTTGCCATAGTGGGCCGGGAACAAGGCCATCGTCAGCAAGGTCATCAGCTCGACAATGGCTTCCCGCGACGGCGGCGGCCGCACCGGGCCGCGATAGCGGACGTTGTGGAGGACGTCGCGCGACTGCCGCAGCCCGGCGACGATCGTATCGATGTCGAACTCCAGCGGCTCGGTGATGGAAAAATCCGGCATGGCCCACTTCCTTCCAGCGTAAAATTCTTCCGATCGGCAGCGGTTTTCCAGCGAGATTAGTTCGCGGCTCGCATAAGGCTTGATCCTGCGACCGCGCCCTTTTATGCGGCGAGAAGGCGCTCGACCAGCCACACCGCGCCCACCACTGCCACGATCACAGACAGGACCTGCGGCAGGCGCGGCAACCGGCCGGGACGCGATGCCCAGACCAGCGGCGGCAGGATCACGACGACGAACGCCAGCTGCCCCAGCTCGACGCCGACATTGAAGCCGACCAGCGCCCGCACCAGCGTGTCGCGCGACAGGCCGAGCTCCGCGAGGGCTGTGGCAAAGCCCAGGCCATGGACCAGGCCGAAGATGCCTGCGATCAGCCAGCGGCGTCCCGCC
>Ga0209909_100542_pt1 | contig 16500 bp, 11 predicted proteins | sample FECB22metaG_FD_188302 | JGI IMG/M metagenome (GOLD analysis project Ga0209909, IMG submission 188302) | Cyanobacterial communities from the Joint Genome Institute, California, USA - FECB-22 (SPAdes) (version 3) | ecosystem: Environmental > Aquatic > Thermal springs > Hot (42-90C) > Microbial mats... | reverse complement strand
AAGGCTCAGGACAGATCGGTCCCTCCATCGGTGGCCCGCCTGGCGGTGGTGCGTCAGGCGGGCATCCCGGATCGAAACCAAAATACCAGATCGCCAACACACAAGGACAGACCGCGCAGCGGTCAGGAGGGGGCGACTCCGGCAGCGACCCATGAGCTGCAATCCCACCCGCTGGTGTCGCCCTCGCCGCTGCGCGCCGACCTGCCCTCCCCATCCGCCTTCGCGGATGGGGAGGTGAGCGCGTCGGTTCCGCATGGCGGTGACGATCAGCTCTGCAGATAGCCTATGGGCGACCACTAACCTGCTGATAGATCGAGACTCTCACCGCGCGCACGCAAATCGGCGCACCCCCGACCGTGAACCGGCTATAGTGAAACCATGACGCCGCCCTCCCGCCCCTTCCATTGCACTCTTGCACTGTTGCACTGTTTTTTCGGGTGCAAGTGCAACGCCCGATCCAGAGACCGCCATGCCCGAAACTTATGATCTGATCGTCCGCGGCGGAGAGGTCGCCAACCACGCCGGGCGGGGCCCCGCCGACGTCGGCGTCCGCGCCGGCCGCATCGCCCATATCGGCGACCTGTCCCAGGCCGCGGCGGGCGAAACCGTGGATGCCACCGGCCTGACCGTCCTGCCCGGCGTCATCGACACCCAGGTCCATTTCCGCGAACCCGGTCTGGAGTGGAAGGAAGACCTGGAGACCGGCTCCCGTGCCGCGGCCCTGGGCGGGGTCGTGGCCGTGTTCGAGATGCCGAACACCAACCCCAACACCACCGATCCCGCCACGCTCGAGGACAAGCTGGCCCGCGCCCGCGACCGGATGTGGACCGACCACGCCTTCTACATCGGCGGCACCCACGGCAATGCGGCCCACCTGGGCGAGCTGGAACGGCTGCCCGGCTGCTGCGGGGTCAAGGTGTTCATGGGAGCCTCGACCGGCGACCTCTTGATCGCCGACGACGACGGCGTGCGCGAGGTGCTGACCAACGTGGCCCGTAGAGCCACCTTCCATTCCGAGGACGAATACCGCCTGGCCGAGCGCCGCGACCTGGCCCGCCCCGGCGACTGGACCAGCCACACCGACGTCCGCGACGCCGAATCCGCCATTCAGAGCACCCGCCGCCTGGTCCGCCTGGCCCGCGAGGTCGGCCGCCGCATCCATGTCCTGCACGTCTCGACCGCCGAGGAGATCGCCTTCCTCGCCGACCACAAGGACGTCGCCACCGTCGAGGTCACCCCCCAGCACCTGACCCTGGACGGCGACGAGGCCTATGCGCGCTTGAAGGGCTATGCCCAGATGAACCCCCCGATCCGCAACGCCCCCCACATCGCCGGCCTGTGGCACGGCATCGATCAGGGCGTCGTCGACGTCCTCGGCTCCGACCACGCCCCCCACACCATCGAGGAAAAGGCGAGGCCCTATCCCGCCTCCCCCTCCGGCATGCCCGGCGTCCAGACCCTGGTCCCCGTCATGCTGACCCATGTCGCGAACGGCCGCCTGACCCTGGAACGCTTCATCGACCTGACCTCCGCCGGGGCCCAGCGCATCTTCAACATCGCCGGCAAGGGCCGCCTGGCCGAGGGCTATGACGCCGACCTCACCCTGGTCGACCTCAAGGCCCGCCGCACCATTGTGCACGCCGATCAGGCCAGCCGCGCGGGGTGGACACCCTTCGACGGGTTCGAGGCCATCGGCTGGCCCATGGCCACGCTCGTGCGGGGCCGGGTGGTCATGAAAGACGGTGAGTTGCTGGGTTCGGCCCACGGCCGCCCGGTCCGCTTTCAGGAGACGCTTTGAACGCCACACATCCGCTCATCCCGGCGAATGCCGGGACCCAGATGGCGAATTGATTGAGGCGGGCAGACATTGGACTAGCTGATCCGGTCCACCCGATCTCGAATCTGGGCCCCGGCATTCGCCGGGGTGAGCGGGCGTCAGGATCGGAACAGCAGCGATCCGTCCCCATAGGAATAGAAGCGATAACCGTTGGCGATCGCATGGGCATAGGCCGCCTTCATCGTCTCCAGCCCGGCAAAGGCCGAGACCAGCATGAACAGGGTCGATCGCGGCAGGTGGAAATTGGTCATCAGCACATCCGCCGCCCGAAACCGATAGCCCGGCGTGATGAAGATGGCCGTGTCCCCGTGGAAGGCCCGCACGACCCCGTCCTCGCCGGTCGCGCTCTCCAGCAAGCGCAGGCTGGTGGTGCCGACGCACACGATCCGGCCCCCTGCGGCCCGGACGGCGTTCAAGGCCTCGGCGGTCTCGGGCGACACCTCACCCCATTCCGAGTGCATCCGGTGGTCCGCCGTATCCTCGGCCTTGACCGGCAGGAAGGTCCCGGCCCCGACGTGCAGCGTGACCGCATGGGTCCAGACGCCCCTCGCGCGGATCGCCTCCAGCAGCCCGGGCGTGAAATGCAGCCCCGCCGTCGGCGCCGCGACCGAGCCGTCATGTTCGGCGAAGACCGTCTGATAGTCCCTCAGGTCGCGATCGTCCTCGGCCCGTTTGGCGGCGATATAGGGGGGCAGGGGCATCACCCCGACATCGCGGATCGCGTCGTCCAGAGCCGGCCCGGCCAGATCGAACCGCAAGGTCACCAGCCCGTCCTCGCCCTTGGCCTCGACCGTGGCCTCGAGGCGGCTGAACCGGATGCGATCGCCGGCCTTGATCCGCTTGCCGGGCTTCATGAAGGCCGACCAGACATCCGCCGCGTCGCGATGATGCAAGGTCGCCTCGACCACGACGCGCAGGGTCTCGCCCTCGGCCCCGACCCGCTCGCGCTCGCCGGCCAGTCGCGCCGGGATCACGCGCGTGTCGTTGAAGACAAGGGCGTCGCCAGGCTGCAGGAACCCCGGCAGGTCGCGGATCGTGCGATCCCGCAGACCGTCGGGACCGATGACCAGCAGCCGCGCTGAGTCCCGCGGTTCCGCCGGACGCAGGGCGATCCGGTCCTCCGGCAGGTCGAAATCGAAATCGGCTGTCTTCATCAGGCGGCGCAAAGGCCACGCGAGCGGGGAGGGGTCAAGTCGCCCGCGGACAGCGGCTCTGTGAACCGGAACGCCCGCCGGGTGTTCGAAGACCATGACACCCACCCAACTCCTGCCGTCGGCCCTCGTCGGCGCTGTCGCCAGCGCCCGGTCCATGACCCCGATGGCGGCCCTGACCGTCGCGCGACTCGCGGGGCGGAGAACGCCGGGACGACTGGTGCTGCTGGACCACCCGCTGTTCCGGTTCGGCTCACTCGCCATGGGCGTGGGCGAGTTGGCCGGCGACAAGATGAAGTCCGCCCCGGACCGGACGGTGTTCCTGGGCCTGCTGGCGCGGGTGTTGAGCGCGGGCATCGCCGGCTCGGCCCTGGCACCCAAGGGACGCGAGCGGCTGGGCGCGGGGGTCGCCGTCGGAGTGGCTGTACCGCTGGCCCACCTGACCCTGGCCGGGCGCAAGCGGGCCATGCGCCGGATCGGCCAGACACCCAGCGGCCTGATCGAGGACGCTCTGATCGTGGCCGCTGGAGCCGCGATCGTGGCCTGGGCCGTGCGTTGACCGCGAGCGCGGGACGCGTCAAAGCCCCCGCATGCTGACGAACCTCGAACCCCTCGCGCGCGACGCCAAGTCCTGGCCGTTCGAACAGGCCCGCAACCTGCTGGACCATGTGCTCAAGAAGCGGCTGTCCGATGCCGACCGCAACGCGGCCAAGCTGCTGATCGACGCGGGCAAGGCCGACGAGGCCCTGGCGACCTTCGAGGCGCTGCGTCGGCCCGTCATCCTGGAGACGGGCTACGGACCGTCCGGCCTGCCGCACATGGGCACGTTCGGCGAGGTGGCGCGCACGACCATGGTCCGCAATGCCCTCCGCGCCCTGACTGGCGACCACTGGCCGACCCGGCTGATCGCCTTCTCGGATGATATGGACGGCCTGCGCAAGGTACCCGAAGGCATCCCCAATTCGCAGATGCTGGTGGAGGACCTGAACAAGCCCCTGACCGTGGTCCGCGACCCGTTCGGCACCCACGACAGCTTTGGCGCTCACAACAACGCGCGTCTACGGGCCTTCCTGGACGGCTTCGGCTTCGACTACGAATTCCTGTCCTCGACCGAACAGTATCGGTCGGGGCGGTTCGATCCGGTGCTGCTGACCCTTCTGGAGAGGTTTGACGCGATCCAGGCGATCATGCTGCCGACACTCGGGCCCGATCGTCGCGAGACCTATTCGCCCTTCCTGCCGATCAGTCCGGTTACGGGGCACGTCCTGCAGGTGCCGACGCTGGAGCGGAACATCGCCCAGGGCACGATCGTGTTCGACGATCCTGCGGGCGGGCGCACCGAGGTGCCGGTCACCGGCGGCCATGTGAAGCTGCAGTGGAAGCCCGACTGGGCCATGCGCTGGACCGCGCTGGACGTCGACTATGAGATGAGTGGCAAGGACCTGATCGAGAGTGTGCGCGAAAGCTCCAAGGTGTGCCGTGCCTTGGGCGGCGTGCCGCCGGAGGGGTTCAACTACGAGCTGTTCCTCGACATCGAAGGCAAGAAGATATCGAAATCCAAGGGCAACGGCCTGACCATGGACGAATGGCTGCGCTACGGCACGCCCGAGAGCCTGTCGTGGTACATGTTCCAGTCACCGAAATCGGCCAAGAGCCTGCATTTCAACGTCATCCCCCGGGCCATCGACGACTATCTGAGCTTTATCGAGCAGTACCGCACCCAGGAACCGGCCAAGCGGATCGACAACGCCGTCTGGTCGATCCATGCGGGCGCGCCGCCCGAGGTGTCGTCGCCGGTGTCGTTCGCCCTGCTGCTGAACCTGGTCGGGGTGGCCAATGCCTCGAACAAGGGTCAGCTGTGGGCCTATATGGCGCGCTACCTGCCCGAGGCGACGCCGGAGACCGAGCCGGAACTGGACCGGCTGATCGAGCGGGCGCTGAATTACTATGAGGATTTCGTCCGGCCCTCGAAGTCCTATCGCGCGCCGACGGAACAGGAGGCTGCAGCCTTCCGCGACCTGGCCGAGCGTCTGCGCGCCCTGCCGGCCGATACGACCGACGGTGAACTGATTCAGGGCGAAGTCTATGCGGTGGGCAAGGCCCACGGCTTCGATCCGCTGAGGGCCTGGTTCGGTGGTCTGTACGAGGTGTTGCTAGGGGCGTCGCAGGGGCCGAGGTTCGGCTCATTTGCGGCCATCTACGGTCTGCCGGAAACGATCGGATTGCTGGAGCGCGGGGCGGCGGGCGATTTGGCGCGGGCCTAAGGAAAAGGCGGCGCACCCGCTGGGGACATCGCCGCCTGTTCGTGGATCGTCGGCCTATTCGGCCGGGGGGGTGTCGTCCGGGCGGCGGCTGCCGTGCGAGGCCTCGCCGCCCTTGCGGCCGGCCTGGGCGGCCAGGCCGCGGTCCTGGGAGAAGCTGCGCTTTTCGGACGGGACGCTGGCCCCGCCCTTGCGGGCGATCTCGCGCTGGCGTTCCGGGTCCATCGAGGCGAACCCCCGCTTGGAGACGCCGGAGGGGCGGTTCGGCTGGATATCGGCCATGGGATAATCCTCTCTACAAGGCGGTCATCGGGGGCTTGGGTTGGTCAACCCAAACGACCGGCCAAGGTTCCTAAGTTGCGACAATTCAGATGCCTGCGCCGATTGTTCGGCTTTGGACGTCGGCGCGGCCATGCTGGGGCGATACAGGGGCGGTGCCATCGTTGACGCCGGGCTGGGGCGGCGGGATTTCCTGGGGCGTGCCGCCGGGGTCGATCTCCGGCGCGTCGCTGGGGGTGGGGTCGATCTCGGGGGGCTGCATCGGCGGCAGGCTGTCGGGGGGCGTGGGGTCGGTCATCGGATGTCTCCTTCTGGGAAGACAACGCCGCCGGTCCCCGATGCGTTCGATCACGATTTCGACCGGAACCGCCCGCGCGGCGACCTGTTCTGTGAACGAACCCAACCCTGTCAGGAGACCGACATGACCGACCCCTATGCCGCCCAAGGCTATGCCGACGACATCGACACCGAGCTGAACGCGCCGTCCGAGCGGCTGTCGCGCCAGGCCGACAGCATCCTGGACGAGGCCGACGCCCGCCTGACCTCGCTGCGCGCCCGCGTGCGGTCCGATCTGCACGAGGGCCGCGTCTGGGCCGAACAGCGGACCGACCAGGCCCGCACCGCCATCCAGGACGAGCCGCTGCGGGCCGCCGCCTATGCGGTCGGGATCGGCGTGCTCATCGGTCTTCTGCTGCGTCGTTGAGCTGAGCCTGCGCCCCCCGGTTCGGCCGCCGATCCTGGCGGCCGGTGCCGGGCTGGCGGGTCTGACGACGCCAGCGGATCGACAGGCTGGTCTCGCCGGCCCCGACCTTGGTGCTGACGGTCAGATTACGCCGCACCTGCCATTCCAGATTCACCGCCGCCCCGCCTTCGCCGCCGCCGATCACCTCCAGATACAGGTCGTCGGTCAGATAGCGCCCGCCCGCCACCGTCAGGGCCGAGGCCTCTCCGCCGAACGACAGACGGTCCAAACCGGCCAGTTCGCGGATGTTCCCGATCACATCGAAACCGCCGCCGCCCGCCAGCGAGGCGATGCCCGCCGCCAGCTGAGCCGCCTCGAAGCCGGACAGCTGTGACGCGGAACGCCCGAACAGCACCTGGGACAGGATTTCGTCCTGAGGCAGGGATGGAACCGACGTCAGGGAAATCACGGGGGAGGCCGCCGTGCCGGTGACCCGGATGGTGGCGGTCAGGGCCGGGTCTTCCCGCGTCGCCGTCAGGTTCAGCCGGATGCGCTCCGGGTCGGTCGACAGGGCGATGGTACCGCGCGGATCGAAGATGAACCGCTTGCCCGCGAACTCATAGTCGCCGCGCACGATGCGGGCGTTGCCGGTCAGGACGGGCGCGGCGATCGTGCCGGTGACCCGGCCGTTGACGCCCAGCTCGACGTTCAGGCCGCGCCCGATAACGCGCACGTCGCCGCCGGGCGAGCGCAGCTGGATGTCCAGGGCGATCTGCGGGCCACCCGCCTCGTCTTCCTCTTCCTCGACCGGGTCGCCGCCGGGGCGGTTGATCTCGACCACATCCATGCGGACGATGCCGTTGGCGCCGGGCGGATTGGCTTCGATACGGGCCTCGTCGATGTCGATCTGGCCGGCCAGGCGGATGTTGCCGTCCTCGCCGCGCACGACCGTTAGGGGGCCGGAGGCGCGGGCCTCGGCGATATCGTTGTCGATGATCTGGAAATTCTGAAGGGCGATCTGGAAGGTCGAGCCGGAGCCCTGGCGCAGGCCGATGCGGCCGTCGCCGCTGACCTGGCCGCCCGAGCCGTCGGTGGCGGTGAAGGTCTCGATCAGGGCGGTGGTGTCGTCGAACCGGCTGGCCAGGGTCATGCTTTCGAGGCGAAGGCCCGTGCCCTGGTCGCGGAAGGCACCTCGGGCCAAGTCCAGCCGTCCGTTGATGCGCGGCGCGTTTAGCGTCCCCGCGAGCCGGGCCTGACCATTGACCTCGCCGGCCAGGGTCCGTTCGCCACCCAGGAAAAGGTCCCAGATGGGCTGGATCTGACCCGCGATGGAGACCTCGCCGCTCATTTCGCGGGTGCGGGCGATGGCCAGGCGCAGGGGCGCGGCCGAGGCCTCGACCGGCAGGGTCACGTCGGCCACGGCGCGGACCACGCCGGCGTCCTCGGCATTGGCCTGGATGCGCAGGGTGTCGTTGGCCAGGGTGGCGTTGACGATGCCGTCGATGGCCAGGCCGCGCGGGGCGTCCAGGCTGCGCAACTCGGCCAGGGTGACATTGGCCGATCCGGCCAGGTCGTCGCCCGCGCCGCGCACCGAGACCCGACCCGTGATCCGGCCGCGCAGGTCGGGGGCGATCGAGCCCAGTTCCACGGCGGTCAGGTCGGCCTCGATCACGGCGGCGTCGGCGTCCTGGCGCAGTTCGCCCGTCAGGAAACCGCCGCCGACGCCCAGATCGACGCGGGCGACCCGGCCGGTGCCGTTCAGGGCCACGATCGCGGGCGTTCGGGTGGTGAAGGCGATCTCTCGCACCCGTCCCGCGCCGCTCAGGGACACGCTCTGGCCGGTGCCGGCGCGGGAATAGACGCCGGAACCGTCGAACTGGACCGGGGTTCCGCCCCCGACGTCGGCGACCAGGGTGAAGGGCAGGCGCTCCAGCGTGCCACGCCCGTTCAGGTCGAAGCTGCGGATGATCAGGTCGTCCTGGCCGACGATGCGGACGTCGCGGCCGGTGACGTCTAGGATGGCGGTCTCGGACCCGGCGCCTTCGGTCAGGCGGATGCGGCCGTCGGCGGTGCCGGAGCGCAGGAAGGCCCCCTGACGCGCCGTGAAGGTCAGGTCGGCGCTGGAGGGCAGGTTGTTGGCGAGCGCCACCGACCCTTGGGCCGTCACGCCGCCGGCGTCGAGATCGACCGCCGTGAGCCGGATCTGGTCTCCGCCGAGGAAGAAATTCCCCGCCGCCCGGGCCGGGCCGTAGTTGGAGCCGGCCACCATGACGATCCGGCCGTCGGAGGCGTCGGCGCCGCGCCGGAAGCTGAGGATCAGATTGGCCTGGGTCAGGTTCAGCGGTCCGGCGGCGATTCGGTCGAAGTCGGCGGTCAGGTCGGCGCGCGGCTGGGCCAGGGTGCCGGTCAGGGCGCCGTTGCCGCTCATCGCCCCGTCGATCTCGACCGGGCCGACGCCGAACGGGCCCTGTGCATTCCAGTCCAAGGCCAGGCGCAACCGGCCCTCGGGCTCGATCAGGCCGCGCGCCCCGGCCCGCCCGGTCGCGCCGGTCAGTTCGCCCTGGTTCAGCTCGATCCGGCCGTCGTTCAGCAGCCCGGCCAGTTGCAGGCGCGGCGTGGTCCCCAGCAGGCGATCCAGCTCGGCCTGGCCTGTGGCCAGCCGAGTGCCGCGACCGTCGAAGCGGATCGACCAGGGCGCGCCGGTGCGGGCCGAACTGGCCTGGATCGGTCCGCCGAAGGCCCCGCGCGCGCCGGGCTGGAGACGGGAGATGTCGGTGATGTCGGCCCGGCCCCGGAAGTTGAGCCCGCCGACCAGGGTGCGTCCGCCCGACCCCGTCAGCGTCAGAGCCTGGCCCCGCGCATCGACGCGCTCCAGCAGGATCGCGCCGTCGGCCAGACGCGCGGCCTCCAGCTGCACGCGCGGGGTCGCGCCCAGCAGGCCCCCGATGATGCCCTCGGCGCGACCGCCGACGGCGCCGATGTCGCCGTCCACGTCGATCCGCCCCGCGCGCGAGGCGACGTTCAGCGGGCCGGAGATTCGCGTCGCCCCATAGCTGGCGACCGAGGCGTTCAGCAGGCTGGCGGCCCCTTGCAGCGACCACGCCTCGGGATCGCCCCGGAAGGTGCCGGTGTATGCGGCCGGCCCCGCGATCGGCGTTCCGGCCAGGCGGGTCAGGGACGGGGTCGAGACCTCGATGGCGATCCCGTCGATCACCGACTGGTCCGAGGTGCGGATCAGGCCCTGGGCGTTGGAGTTGAAATTCTCCGAGATCAGCCGCCAGCCGACGCCCTGGACACCGTCGCGGGTCGCGTCGGGCACGGCGGCGAAACCGAACCGCGCCGTGCGGCCGATCCGGTCGATGAAGGGCTGGAGCAGGTCCGATCCGCTGAAGTCGGCGAAGCCGGTGATGTTGGCGCCGCTCTCGCCATATCGGCCGCGCACGATCAGCGGCGTGAACTCACCGGTCCTCACCGTCGCCTGAACCAGTTCGCCATTGACCAGGGCCACGGCCGAGAAGGGTTGATCCGGCGAATAGCCCAGCGCCCCGGCCAGAGGCCCGCCCTGGGCCTCATTGGCGCGCAGGTTGACGCGCAGGTCGCTCATCTCCTCGCCGAAGGTGACGGCGGCGCGCATGAAGTCGCCGGGACGGTTCAGGCTCAGCGCATTGACGGTGGCTGACTTTTCGCCGCGCCGGGGGATGTCGGCCTCGCCGGTCAGGTTCCAACGGCCGTACTCCTGGCTGAAGCCCTCCAGCAGTTCCACATTGGCGCTGAACCGGTCGATGTCGATGGACAGGGGTTGCGGTCCGCCCGGCTCGGTCGACGGTTCCAGTTGGGGTCGCCGGATCAGGCGGATCACATCGGCGCTGATGTCGTCGGCGTGGAAGCGGCGGGTCAACAGCGGCAGGTAGGACCAGTCGACCCGGACGTTGCGGGCCTCCAGCCAGACGCCGTCGATGTCGGTTATGGTGACCCGGGCGATGGTGAAGTCGTCGAACAGGTCGCCGGTCACGCCCTCGACATTGATCCGGCCGTATCGGCTGATCTGCTTGCCCTGGATGAAGCTGGTGACCAGTTCGCGCCCCGGCCCGGAGACCAGATACATCCGCCCGCCGACCAGGGCGACGATCAGCACCGCCAGCAGCCCCGCCACCGCCATGCCGCCGAAGAAGGCGATGGCCTGAAGCCGCGTGCGTTTCTTGCGCTCACGCTTGGCGCGCGGCGTCTCGGGCGGCGGTTCGGTCTCGACGACGGGGGGCGGGGTCTCGGTCAAAACGCCTGACCGATGCTGATGTAGATCTGGAAGTCGGGGTCGCCGTCACGCTTGTCCAGCGGGAAGGCCACGTCGGCCCGCACCGGCCCGAACGGCAGGCGATAGCGCGCGCCGACACCGACGGCATAGCGCAGGTTGTCGAAGTCCGGCACCTCGTCGAAGCCGATGGCGCCGGCATCGACGAAGGCGACCGCGCCGAAGCTCTGGCCGATGTCGCGGCGGACCTCCAGCGAGGTCTCGAACAGCGACAGGCCGCCGCGCGGCGTGCCGTCGGGCAGGCGTGGACCGACGCCCTGATATTCGAAGCCGCGCACCGAGCCTCCGCCGCCGGAATAGAACAGCCGGTCCGCCGGGATGGTGAACTCCTCGCCGCCGACAATCGAGCCGACCCGCATCCGTCCGGCCAGCAGCGTCCGGCCCTCGGCCTGGAGTGGAAGATAGGCGGTGGCGATCGCGTCGGCGCGCAGGAAGAACAGGCTGTCGTCGCCCGCCACCGCCGTCGGCTGGGCATTCAGCGTCAGCCGCCAGCCGGAGCGCGGGTCCAGCGGATCGTCCGTGCGGTCGGTATAGGCGGTGCCACGCAAGGTCAGCAGGGCCAGATCGCGTGTCACGTCGAACGGCGCGAGGGTCACCGGATCGAACCGGGTCTCGTCATACTGGCCCGCGTCCAGCCCGACGCCGTAGCTGTAGTAGGAGGTCTTGCCCAATCGCTGTCGCACATCCGCATAGAGCACGGCGGCCAGGCGGCGATAGGCGTCGGTGTCTTCGTTGACGATGGCCGCGCCGGCGGTGAAGGTTTGGGCCGGACGGCGCCAGTGGGGCAGGGTCAGGTCCACCCCCAGCCGGCTGTCGATCGTCGCCAGCCGCGCCTCGAACCGCAGGGTGTCGGCCCGGCCGAACCGGTTGTACCAGGTCCAGATGCCGTCGATGGCCGAGCCGCCGGTCACCGACCGCGTTGGTCCCGCCGTCACGGTCGCCTGGGCGGTGGACAGGGTGATGCCGGCCTCCAGGATGCGCCGCGGCCGGTCGGTCACGGTGACGACGATGGGCCGGTTGCCGTCCGGCCGGGTCTGGTCCGCCGGGGCCAGGGCCACGCCGACGCCGTCATAGACGCCGGTTTCCAGCAGCCGTCGCTCCAGTTCGGCCACATCCTCGGGGTCGTAGACGTCGCCTTCCTCCCACGGTGCCAGCCCGGCGACCCAGTTGGGATTGGTCGGTCCGCGCGTCTCCAGCCGGATACCGTCCAGCCGCACCAGCTGCCCCGCGACGATCATATAGGTCGGCTGCACCGTGAAATCGGCGTGATCCACCACCACCCGGCGCGGGCGCGTCGCCGCGTCGGCATAGCCGCGCCGAGTCAGGCCGGCGACGATCCGGCCCTCGGCGGCGATCACCTCGACCGCGCGGCCGGGGGTGCCGGTCTCCAGGTCGATCTCGTCCGAGACCTCGGCCTGGACCTGTACGGTCGGCGGCGTCTCGACCCAGTTGATCACGGGTTCGTCGATCAGGAACCGCCGCCCCGGCGTGATGTCGACGATGGCCACCGGGGTTTCCTCGCCCTCGACCACATCCTCCAGGATCGGCTGGTAGTAGCCCTCCGAGCGCAGCAGGGCCTCGGCCGATTCCATGGCCGCGCGGGCGCGACGCCGCGCGTCGAAGCGATTGGTCGGCGGGCCGTCGACCTCGCCGATGGCCTGTTCCAGCTGGGCCCTGAGTTCGCCGTCGATCTCGCCGCGGATCTGGGCGCGCGGGTCGGCCAAGGCGGGGGCGGCCAGCACCGCGCTCAGGGCCGTCCCTGCGAGCGCGGGGAGCAGCCATAAGCAACTAGAAATACCCTTGGAGAGGGGCCGGTGGTGGGGTGGAATCAAGCCGTCAAACCTTCAATTCGCCGGTGCGCCCCCCACACTCGAACATCCTGGCCCACGGGCCGTCAGTAGAACAGGGTCTCGCTCTCGGGCTGGACGGTCTCTTCGGAAGGGCGGGTATCCTCCGGCAGCGGCGGGACATAGGCGTCCTCAGACTCGGCCGGGGCGACCTCGACGGCGGGTTCGGCGGTATCCTCGACCGAAGGCGCGACCGGGGCTGTTTCGACGGGCGCAGGCATCGGCTCGCGCGGCTCGTTGTAGTCGTCGCAGGCCGCCAGAGCCGCCAGACCGGCCAGAACCGCGACCACTGTGATGGATTTCATGACACATCTCCCCGAGTCTGGACCAACGCAGGCTCGGCCACCGCGTTCCATAGGCCCAATCCCGACCATCGTCACCCGCAACCTCTCGAAATGTCACGACAAGGTTGAACGGAATGGCGGAGAGGGTGTCTGCCGATTCCGTAAATAATGGCCATTTGTATCAAGAGGGTGCTAGGCGTGAGCTTCTGCTACCCCCGTTTCTACCCATCCGACAGTGAGGAGGTCCGGCCCATTGCTTTTTGCTACGGTTCAGGCCGTCGATGCCGTACTGGGTCGTGCCGCCGGTCAGGCCGGAATAGGCATAGGCGCTGTTGGAGCGGCTCTCGGCGACGATCTGACCGGACGGATTGTGGCCATAGCCATAGACGTTGTCGTTCGCCGCCCCGGCCAGGTCGTGCGCCAGGCTGGTCAGGCGCGAGGCCGGATCATAGCCATAGGCCGTGCTCACCCCGTTGCCGCGCGTGACCGAGGTCCGGCGGCCCAGGTCGTCATAGGCATAGGCCGCGATCGGGCTCATCGCGCTTCCCTGGGTGATCGAGGTCATCGCCCCGGTCGGATCATAGCCGTAGTCGACGAAGAAGGCATCCGGCCAGGTCAGACGGGTGCGGCGGCCCGCCGGGTCGGGAGGTGATCGAGGCTGTGGGGCATCCGTTCGGTCTGGCGATGCGAATGCCGCTTGACAAGTCGAGCCTTCCCGCGTCAGCCCCGGTTGCCCCCGCCTGGCTCTGCGTCCTGCCTCAACATGTCTAAATTACAAATTCTTTTCCGTCGATCTTCACTAGAAAGGACTCAAATGATCCCGTTCTGTCATCTCTAAAGGAAACGCTTTTTCTGCTTTCGAACTCAAGCGTGAATTGTTCTGAGTTTAAAACTCTTGCCGCGACAACCGCCTTGTCCAGTAGTGACAAAAGTGTTTCACGTGAATTCGTTTCCAATCCCAACTCGTCGCGCACGACAACATCCACAAAGCAATTGACTGAATAGCCATCATCAAAGACAAACATCAGTTCCGATAACGAGAATCTCAGCTGGAATAGAACTTTTCCAACAAATTTACCAACCGGCATAGAGGGGTTTATAGAATACATTCTGTAATAGCTAATAAGCTGGACTGGGTGTGAACAAAGTTGAGAGGAATGTTCCCACGCCTGATATCCTGCCGAATCCTCGGATGAGCCTCACGCCAAGGCTTGGTTGAGCTGGCAGTGGAACATGGGTCATTGCTCTATATTGTGCGGTAGTCAAATTTACTCCCCGTGGAGCCCTAGGAGGCCTCATCGTTGAGAGGTCTACACGCAGTCCAGCCTCATTAGTCACCACAAAGTATCCATTAGGATAACCTTGCATAGGCCCCATTAATCTCACGTTCCAGCCGGGGGGCAAATTTCGGGGCGGTTGCTGCGGTGGATTTGTAGGCTTGAGGAAGTTCGGAGACTGACGTCTTGCCGTAACCACTATCTCTCCCAAGTTAACCTCTGAAAGAAGGGGTCCACCGCCTGTACCTCCAACACCAAGCCCTGGTCCGCGTCCCCCAAAAGAAAGACTTGGGCCGCCAGTCGGAGGATCTGCAACGCGCCGGCATTCGACGGTGATTGTGTCCACGGTGCCACCGTCAGACGGAGGTCCCCTTCGCGAGGTGCATACGATCCGATCTAAGCCCAGCGGGTCCGTCCAGTTAACTGGGTCGTCCCTGACATAACCGTACAGGTTCATCCCTGCCGTATAGCCGATTGGATCGGTCTGCAGGAACCGGCCCAGGCCCGGATGGTACCCCCGCGCCTTATAGTGATAGACCCCAAAGTCCGGCAGCCACAGCTGGCCGGTGTACATGAACCGCTCGCCGTTGCCCGCCTGGGGCTGGCCATAGTCGTCATAAGCCAGGGGCGCGCCGACGATCGTTCCGGTCGGACCGACAATGGCGACGGTGGAGCCGAGGTGATCCTGAAGCTGATAGTTCAGGGTCGAGGTGGCGTCAGGTCCCTGATATGACCCGACCATCTCGTCGTGCCAGGGCCCCCGGATGAACCTGGCCTGGATGGTCGAGCTGCCGCTGGACGGATAGATGCCGGCGGCTTCCACGCCGTCGGAGAGGTAGCGGGCCCCTAAGGTGCCGGTCACCTCGCGCAGACGGCCCAATGCGTCGTAGCTGATCGTTCCGTTGTTGACGTTCGTCGTCCGAAGCCGGTTGGTCGCGTCATAGCCGAAGCCGCGCACCCCGTCGTTGGTCAGGTTGCCGTTGGCGTCATAGCCCAGGCCTGTGCCGTTGACGGCGGTGATCCGGTTCAATCCGTCGATGCCGTACTGGTTCGTGCCGGCGACCAGGCCGGAATAGGCGTAGGCGCTGTTGGACCGACTCTCGCCCACGATCTGGCCCGCCGGATTGTGTCCGTAGCCATAGCTCTGATCTGCCGCCGTACCCGCCGGATTGTGGATCAGGCTGGTCAGGCGCGAGGCCGGGTCGTAGCCGTAGCTGGTGCTGACCCCATTGCCGCGCGTCACCGAGGTCCGGCGGCCCAAGTCATCGTAGCCATAGGCGGCGATGGGGGTCATCGCGCTGCCCTGGGTGATGCTCGTCATCGCTCCGGTCGGATCATAGCCGTAGTTGACATAGAATGCGTCCGGCCAGGTCAGCCGCGTGCGGCGATGCGCCGGGTCGTACTCCATCGCCATCGTGCCCAGCGCCGTGGTCTCCGTCACCTGACGGCCCAGAGCGTCCCAGGTCATGGCCGTCGTGATCGGTGTCGAGCCGGGAATGGTGGCGCTGAGCGGACGGCCGATGTTGTCGTAGACATAGGCCACACTGTCGGTGCCCGCCGGGGCCGTGATACCGGTCGGCCGGTTCAGGAAGTCATAGGCGGCGGTGAAGGTCTGGTTCGCGCGGGTGCGGCTGGTCAGGACATTGGAAGCCGGATCATAGGTGACCTCTTCATAGTCCGCCGGATTGGGCTGGCCGCTGGCCGGGTCGGGATAGGTCAGCCGCGACAGCCGGTCGAAGCCGTCATAGGTCAGGGTCGAGATGTGGCCCTGGCCGTCCGCGAGGGTGGCGGGCAGGCCGTTCAGGGTCCAGGTCGCGGTCTCGGTCAGGGCGTCGGGCGTGCCGACGCCCGAGGTGACGGTCAGCGGCTGCGAGGCCCGGTCATAGGTGGTGACGGCGACGCGGTCCGGTCCGAAGGGGCCGGCCGTGGGCGCGCAGCTGGGCGGATTGAGGAAGGTCGCCGGGTTCATCCGCTGGACCTGGCAGAAGGGGCGGCCCGAGGCGTCGTAGAAGACCTGGTTGACCGCATACAGGGTACCGCCGGCGGTGAAGGCGCTCTGGGTCGGCCGCAGATAAATGTCGTGGACCAGGCTGGTCTGCTGCAACAGGGTGAAACTGGCCATGGCAGTCGGGCCCTGGCCCACGGTGGTGCCGACCTCGCCGAGGCTGACCGTGCCGTCGGGATTGTAGACCATGCGCATGGCCCGGTTCCTGAGCGGCCCCGCCCCGTCCGGGTCCGGCCCGATCATGCCGGTCATCTGGCGCGCGTCGTCATGGACGTAGCGGGTGAGGTCGGATTGGGTCGTGAGCGGGCCGTCCATCGTCTCGACGTCGCCGTTGGGCGTATAGGTCATCGTGGTGGTGGCGCTGAGGCTGCTGTTGCCCGACCGCGTGGTGGTGGTCGTCGGCAGCAGGGTGTTGGCCACGCCCGATGTGCCGTAGGTCACGACCGAGACGATCTCGTTCGCCGTCCCCGCGCAGCCGCTGGCCACGGTGCCCGACACGCAGGCCGAGACGGCGATCGGCAGGGTGATGGGCAGGGGCGAGGCGACGATCGTGCCCGAGGCGTTCTTG
>Ga0209909_100540_pt1 | contig 16529 bp, 17 predicted proteins | sample FECB22metaG_FD_188302 | JGI IMG/M metagenome (GOLD analysis project Ga0209909, IMG submission 188302) | Cyanobacterial communities from the Joint Genome Institute, California, USA - FECB-22 (SPAdes) (version 3) | ecosystem: Environmental > Aquatic > Thermal springs > Hot (42-90C) > Microbial mats... | reverse complement strand
GGCCGGTCAAGTTCACTCGTGACGCAAACCAAGGCGCTCGCACCTTCGACGGCGCACGCCGACCGACTTAATCAACAGAATCGGTCATTTGCGGACATCGCTGAGCCAACAATTGATGTCCGGTCTCCGGCTAAGAGCGGACATCACCTTACGCAGGCGTTACCGAGCGTTTGAGCGTTTGCTAAATCCCAGCACGCTGCTGGTTCTCTCTTTTGACTCCTCCGGCGGGTTTTAGCGTGCCGGAGTGGTCAAAAGAGAGAACTGGACGGCCACCTGCTTTGCGATGGTCTGGCCGCCCCGCGAAGCGGCCAAAACCAAGTAGTTAATGTCTTTTTGACTGCTTGCTGCAGTATCAGCTCGACCGTACCATTCCTCCGGGAAATAGTGGGGGTGAACGACGACCGCCAATCGGTGAAGCTCAGCTTGCCGCCCCTTCCGCTGCACGAGCTGCCCGAGCCGCTGCGCGTCACGATCGACTTCGAGGCCGACATGGTCGAGGAGATGCTGGTGTGACTGACCCTGCTGAGGCGACAGATGTTACCGAGGCCGACCTAGGTCCCCTTGCCGAACGGATCGCGCGACGGCCGCCAAGGTCCCGTGACATCGAAAGCCGCCAGGCGCTCCTCGAACGAAGGCCATTGCCGGCGGGCGATCGCCTTGGCGATGACGTCGGCATCGGCTTCGGTGGCGCTAGCCAGCACCGCATCGACGTAGGCCGCCAACGGCAGCATCTGCGGATTTGAGCGCTTGATGATGCCGTCGACCTTGAGGCCCCAGCCGGTGGCATGGCTGCCGATCGGCACGATCATATAGCGGGAGCGGTATTTCGGCGAGGCTTGCGAGGGCCGCAATTGAATGCCACCTCTCCTAACATGTGCGGACGCTACACCTACAAGCTCAGCTGGAAGGAAATCGTCGAGCTGTATCGGCTGACCCTAGAGGTGCTGTCTGAATGTCGTTTCGCGACCTCCTCCCTGGCCCTTGGCGCAGTGGCCAAAGCTCGCATTCGCTCAATGACACCAAAGGGCACTTTTCGACTGCTCTCGAGGACTTCGTCTCATCGCTACCTGCAGAGAAGATCGACCTCAACGCCATCAACAAAGCTATGGGCCAGCGATCGATTGCGGCCCTGCTGCTTGTTCTCGTTCTCCCTGCCGCAATGCCTATTCCGGTCCCCGTGTTTTCGACGATCTTCGGCGTTCCTCTCGTTTGGGTTTCAGCGCAGCTCCTGGCCGGCCATCGCCAAGCCTGGCTGCCGTCCAGCATAGGCCAGCAGTCTGTGCCCCGCGCGGAGTTCGCCGCTTTCGTCAGCAAGGCGCTTCCGATCCTCCGCTTTCTCGAAAGGATGATCCGGCCACGACAGCAGTGGCTGGCTGCCGAAGCGGCGACGAGGCTCGTAGGGCTGACGTGTGTCGTTCTGGCCATCTTGATCATTTTGCCAATTCCGCTGGGACACGTAATTCCCGGGATTGCGATCGTGCTCATGGCGCTGGGATTGATCGAACGCGACGGCGTTGCCGTCGTTCTCGGCCTGCTTGTCGGCTTCTTTGCCCTCGGTGTGGTCGGATTTGCACTTGGGCAAATCCTGTCGCAACTTCAAAATTGGACTTCGGACTGGATCCCGCTCTGAGCAGGAAGGCTAACCGCGACGGCGCGTAGGGCATCGAGCACGCGTTCGCTGCGAATCTCCTGGATCACCGAGATCGCGACGGAGAGGTTGGCAAAGACCAGAAGTACGACGCCGCCCAATATGTCACCCAGCACCAGGTAAATGGCACGGCGCCCAGCAGCAGGCCGAACATCGGCTCGCGCAAGATCTCGAAGACTATGTTGAATGCCGAACGGCGGCCGGCGGCAGGCAGCTCGTTCGGTCCGTCGGCTGCCAACCGACGGGCTGCTTCCTGTTGGCTGAGGCCTTGAGGCAACATTGCTTCTTTTAAGCCCAAATTCAAACTGCATGGCCTTGACGTATTGCAAGCACGCAGCGATTCCGCATCTCATTCGAAGCGGCCGTCGGTGGCATTTGGATGACACGCCGCGCAGTTGGACTTGGTCACCACCTTTGGGTCCTTCCAGACCGAGTCTGGAAAGTCGTGCTGGCGCAGGAAGGCCGGGTCTCGGTGATGCGTTTGGGTGTGCCATCAGGCGCGACCCACTTCATGAACTTTCGGCCCATGCCCTGACCGGCGACGTCGCCTGCGTTGGCGGTCAGGTAGGCGCGGATTATGTCTGTCGTCTCAGCCGGCAGGCGTGCATCTTCACCAAAGTGATCGCCAAGCCCCTGCAGCAAAGCCGCCCACGAGCGCGCCGGCAGGAAAACGGGTTGGAATGGCATGTGACATGACCCGCATTCCTTGATCACGACGGGATCCGTGACCGGCGATACGCGATCGTCCGCGATCGCCGGGAATGCCGCCAGCGACACCGCGGCGACGATGGAGAACCTCAGTCTCATCATTGACCAGCCATGAACGCGATGTAGTCGCCCTTTTCCAACGCGCTGCACTCCCGGCCGAGCACGCTCTTGCAGTCCCGCACGAAGTGCTTCTCCACTTCCGCCTTGTCGGTGAAGCGGCGCGGGTTGACCGAAACGGCAACGGGCTCGATGGGCCGGCCGGTCTTGGCATTCTGGCCGGCTTGCCGCGGATTGGCTGTGTGACAGGCTGTGCATGACGGCGTTCGCGTGTCTCCACCGTTCCAGCTGGTGCGAAAGAGAGCCTCCCCTCGCTGGACGGAGAAGGCCGTGAAGCCGGCGTCGAGGCGCCTGGCTTCGACAGCATAGTCCGACAGCAGGGCATCGCGCCGCGGATCGGCGGCAAACGCGACAAAGGGAGAAATCGCCAGCGCGATGGCGAGCAGGCCGCGACCCATCATGACGTCCTTTCGTCCTCGCCCGGCATCAACCGATCGGTGACCTGCTTTAGCCATTTCTTGCCGGCGTACATGTAGGTCACGAACGCGATGTGTCCGGCGATGACCCACACGGACGCTTCGGAAACCGCCTCGTGTGGATCCTCGAACCAGGGTGCGCCGTCAGCGAGCGCGCCCGAAGCTGCCGCCAAGCCCACGATGGCAAGCAAGGCGGCAGCGAACAGGGCAAACAGCGGATGGCGTCCCTTCCGTGTCGCAAGCCAGTCGCGCGTCGCTTGCCAACTGGGGCGTGGCAGCCGCAAGGGGCTCGGTGCGGGGATCAGCAGGCCAGCCACCACGCGCACCGAGATGGCTGCCAGGACGGCGTATCCGGCAAACTGATGGATAGCGTATGCGTCCTCACCGGCCGTCACATAGGCGACCAGAAAGGCGCCGGCCAACCAGGCATGCCATGCCTTCAGCAGCGTCAGATGCGATCGGGAAGTCGGATGGCCGGCCATGACTCGCTCCCGCTAGTCGTCCTCGCCGGCGTGCCGTCCGCCGATCGCACGATCCCGGTCGTGCGCGGCCTTCCGGCCGGACTGCTCCTTCGCGCTTTCTTTCGGGCGCGGGGTGTCGACGGTCTTGGTCTGCGGCGCCGGCAGATGACCGTTGTCCTGCACTTGCGCATAGACGACGGCTGCTCCGCCCATCAGCGCGGCGGCGGCCAACCCCTGCAACAACATCTTCCTCAGCAATTTGTCCTCCTTCGATTGTGGACGCGGGTAAACTAGCGGCCGGCACCTGAATGGAGGCTGACCGGCTCGTTCATCCCCCGTTCAGGAATCGCGAGGTACGCTCAGGGATGAGACGTTTGTTGCCCTGCCTGCTGGCGGCTGCGGTCGCGTGCTGCGGAGCCGCGGCGGCCGAGGACGACCACGACCAGGACAGAGCGCGCCGTGCCGTGGAGCAGGGACGCATGCTGCCGCTGCGCGAGATCATCGCGCGCGCAGAGTCGGCGTTCGGGGGACAGGTCGTCGAAGCCGAGATGGAAGACAAACGCGGGTTGCCCACTTACGAAATCAAGATCCTTACCAACGCCGGCCGCGTCGTGAAGGTCCGCTATGACGCCCGCACTGGTGCGTTGCTGACTTCCAGCGACAAGGATGGACAGCGATGAGGCTGCTCGTCGTCGAGGACGAGCCGGCGCTTGCGCTCCGCCTGCAGCGGGCGCTGGAAGCGGCGGATTTTGTCGTCGACGTCGCCTATGATGGCGAGGAAGGCTGGCATCTCGGCGATACGGAACCGTACGACGCCATCGTTCTGGACCTCGGCTTGCCGAAGATCGACGGCGTCACCATCCTGCAGCGCTGGCGCAAGGCGGGGCGATCGACCCCGGTGCTCATCCTGACGGCGCGCGGTCGCTGGACGGAGAAGATGGCGGGCTTCAATGCCGGCGCGGACGACTACGTAACCAAGCCGTTCGAGCTCGACGAGATCGTCTATCGCCTGCGCGCGCTGATCCGTCGCTCTGCGGGCCATGCCCAACCGGAGCTGGAGTGCGGACCCCTGCGCCTCGATACCAACGCGGGTCGCGTCACTCTGAATGGCAATCCGGTCCAGCTCACGGCGCAAGAGTTCCGCATTCTCTCTTACCTGATGCACCACGTTGGACGGATCGTCAGTCGGACCGAGCTGATGGAGCACGTCTACGACCGTCACTTCGATGCCGATTCCAACGTCCTGGAAGTTCTGCTCGGGCGCATTCGCAAGAAGATCGGAACGGACCTGATTCGAACCGTGCGCGGGCAAGGCTACATGCTGACGGTCGGGAGCAAGGCATGACCGCAGCCGCTCCGCCGAAACGAGCGATCAGCCTCGGTGCTCGGCTCGTTCTCGCTGCCGTGGTGTGGCTGCTGTTGCTCCTGGCCGCGGGCGGTCTCGTCCTGGCGCTCGCCTTTCGGGGTGCTGTCGAAGAGGAGTTCAGCTACCGCCTCGATGCGATCCTGAAGACGATCATCGCCTCCGTGGAGGTCGCGCCCGGCGGTGGCCTCGCCATGTCCCGCCCGCTGGGCGATCCGCGCTTCGACCGGCTCTATTCCGGCTGGTACTGGCAGGTCACTCAGCCAGACGGAGGGCAGCTGCGCTCGCGGTCACTTTGGGACAGCGCGATCCCTCCCGAACCCGGTGGACCGGATATGCAGGTCCGCCATGTCGAGGGGCCGAACAAGGAACAGCTGCTGGTGGTCGAGCGCGATGTGCAGTTCTCCGGCCAACAGGGGCCGACACACGTCCTGGTCGCGGGCGACCTCGGCGAAGTGAGGGGCGGCGTGCAGCGCTTCGAGCTGCTGTTGCTGTTGGCGCTAGGCCTGCTCGGCCTCGGCATGATCGTCGCGATCGTCATCCAGGTGCGTTACGGCCTGCGGCCACTCCGCCTGATGCTTGCCGACCTCCGGTCCGTGCGCGAAGGCCTGGCTCCGCGCCTCTCCGGTCGATACCCGTCGGAGGTCGCGCCCCTGGCCGAAGGGATGAACGAAGTGCTCGACAAGGATTCGGAGCTGATCGAGCGCGCGCGCACCCACGTGGGAAACCTGGCGCACGCACTGAAGACGCCCCTTGCGGTGATGTCCGCCGAGGTGCAGGGCAAAGCCGACCCATCCGTCTTGACGGAACAGGTACAGGTCATGCGCCGCCTGATAGAGCGGCATCTTGGGCGCGCTCGCGCCAGTGCAGGAATGGGCCGCTTGGGGATGAAGACCCCCGTGAGACCCGTGGCGGAAGCGGTTTGGGCCGTGCTGGCAAGGGTCTATCGGGAATGCGGGCTGGCAATGGAGATCGACGTCCCGGCTGACGCCGCATTCCGCGGTTACCGCGAGGACCTTGAAGAGATCTTCGGCAACCTCATGGAGAACGCCTGCAAGTGGGCGCGTCACCAGGTACGGGTATCGGCGCACCAGTCGGGTAACGAGCTCCTGGTTCGCATAGAAGACGATGGTCCTGGAATCCCGGCTGAGCAGGCGGCCGATTTTGTCGGGCGCGGCAAGCGGCTCGACGAGAAAACGCCAGGGTGGGGACTGGGCCTCGCGATCGTTTCGGATCTTGTTCACCTGAATGGCGGGGAGCTGACATTCGCAAGATCTGAGCTCGGCGGGCTACGCGTCGACGTAGCGCTTCCGTCCCTGGCCTAGGGAAATGGCCACCTCCACTTTGCAGGAATATATCCGTACCCGAAATATTGAAGCTTCTCATCCATGCGCTGCCAAAGGTCTGCTGGCACATCCGAAATATTCGGGTAGCGGTTTTGCAGAAGGCGCTTGTAGACCAGTCCTTGATCGAGTGGCAGTCCAGCCACCCTGTCCCGATGGTACAAATGAAGCATGTAGTCGGGGAGATACTGAATGCCTCGTTCACAGGACCGGCGGCCGACGTTCTTCTCCTGCGCTGCCTTGGGCAGGCTGGGCCCTAACCATGCATTGAACGTCGCCGAATCGATGATGAGCGCGTCGCCGCCCCTCGCGATTTAGTGGTTGATCCAAATCAAGGCCGAACGCCGCGTCTGGCCTATCCAAGATGAATGAAATGGCCTGGACTTATCGCCGTCATTGGAGGACTGATTGCGGCACTCCTCGGCGCCGATTTCGCCATCGCCTGCTCCCGCGTGGTGTGGGCCGACAACGGCTTGGCCGTGGTCGTCGGGCGCAACACCGACTGGGCGGAGGACCCACACCCTAATCTGTGGGCTTTCCCTCGCGGCATCGCGCGTTCCGGACTGGGCGGTGACGCCAATTCGCTCGCCTGGACGTCGAAATTCGGCAGTATCATTGCCAGCTTCTACGACCTCGCGACCATTGAAGGCCTCAACGAGAAGGGTCTGGTCGCGGAGTTGCTGTGGCTGACGGAGGCCGACTACGGCAAACGCGACCCCAAGTTGCCCGGTCTGTCGCTGTCGCTGTGGGCCCAATACATGCTCGACAATTTCGCCACGGTGGACGAGGCGGTCGCGGCGCTGGAGAAGCGCGATTTTCAAATCGTCCCGCTGCAGCATGTCCCCGGTGCCGAGGGCTTTGCCACCGTGCATTTGTCCTTGTCCGACGCGACGGGTGACTCCGCGCTGGTCGAGATCGTCGACGGCGGCAGGCTGCGGATCTATCACGACCGGAAATATACGGTGATGACCAACTCGCCGCCGTTCCCGCAGCAGCTTGCGAACCTGAAGCGTTATCGGGCCTTCGGCGGCACGGAGCCGCTGCCCGGCACCAATGCTCCGGCGGACCGCTTCGTGCGCGCGGCGTACTACGTTCAGAATCTCCCCAAACCAAAGGATTTGCGCGAGGCCGTCGCAGGGATCCTGTCGATCATGCGCAACGTCGCGCAGCCCTTCACCAAGTCGACAGATCCGTCGCATCCGGAAGCCTCGGGCACCTATTGGCGCTCGGTCGCCGATTTGACCGACCGCATCTACTTCTTCGAATCGACCCTGCGGCCGAACATCGTCTGGGTCCGCTTGGACGGCTTCGAACTCAGCGCGGGCGCGCCAATACGCAAACTCGATCTCGTCAATGGCGGCGACCTGATCGGCGACGTGACGGCTGCCTTCAGGCCGAGCGAGCCCTTTGCCTTCCGAGGAGGTGAGTTTTAGTCGGCGCCGGAACGGCTCGACCCCCAGCAAGGTTCGAGAACGGTCGATGCGCCCTTGTTGAGCGAGGCGACCATGGACGCAGCTGGCGAATACTACAGGGGCAAGGTCGCCGTCGTGACCGGCGGCGCATCAGGCATCGGCTTGGCCTTATCGGAGACGATGCTGTCCTACGGGGCGAAGCAAATCGTTCTCGCTGACTTCGACGACAAGAACCTCAACCGCGAAGCCGCGAGGCTGAACGCGACTCATGCCGGCAAAGTGCTTGGCTTGCACTGCGACGTCGCCAATGAAGAAGACGTCGAGCGAATGATCGGCAAAGCCGCCGCGTTCGGCGGGCGCATCGACTTGCTGTTCAACAACGCGGGCGCCAGCCTCATGGGCGTCTTCGACAAGCAAACGAACGAGGACTGGCAGAAGGCATTTGCGCTGAACTTCTACGGGGCGCTGTACGGCATTCGCGCCGTGCTCCCGGTCATGCGCAGGCAGGGCAGCGGGCATATCGTCGACATCATATCCGGCATCGCGTTCTCGCCGATGGCCTACCAGACGATGTACGCTGCCACGAAAGCGGCGCTGAACGGCTTGACGCTCGCGCTTCGCTACGAGCTCTGGGACGAGAACATTCGCGTGACGTCGGCGACGCCGGGCACGACGGTGACCGCGATGTGGAAGGACGTGAAGCCGCCCCCGGGCGCGCAGTCGGCAGAACAGTCCGCGCGCACCATCCTTGCCGGGGTGGCGAAGAACGAGCGGCTGGTCCTCGGCGATCAGGGCGACATCTCGGGCGCAAAGACGTGCTTCAACCCCGATTCCGCGGCGGGGATGGATGACTACCTGCTGAACGTCGCCCGCAAGCGGCGAAGCGGCGCGTGGGTCGTGTGATCAACGGCGCTCCACGTGTCGACGATGACGATCTAGCAAGCAGATCCACGAATAGGAGGAGAGTCGATGACCAAAGCCACCATGCGCGCAGCGCGCTTTGATCGCGCCAGCCGTCAACTGACAGTGCAGGAGATTCCTGTGCCGCAGCCTGGACCGGGCGAGGTGCTGGTCCGCGTAGGGGCGGCCGGGATCTGCGCGTCGGACCTGCACATAATCAAGGGCGAGTTCACATCCCCGTTGGAGCGAGTGACCCCCGGTCACGAGGCGGCGGGCACGATCGCGCAGGTGGGTGCTGCGGTACCGCTCTGGCAGCGGGGTCAGCGCGTTACCCTCGTAGCCGGGAAGAGTTCTTGTATGATTATGGGGCAGGCGTACGATGGTGGCTGGGCCGAGTATCTCGTCGTGCCCCATTATCTGCTTATCGCCCTCCCCGACAACGTGCCGATCGAGCAGGCGGCGATCATTCCCGACGCAGTCGCCACGCCGTACGGCGGAATCGTCCACTGCGGCCAGCTTCGCCTCGGCGAGATCGTCGGCCTCTGGGGCATAGGCGGTCTGGGTCAACATGCGGTACAGATCGCCCGCCTGTCAGGTGCCCGCCAGATCATCGCCATCGATCCCATCGATGCTGCCCGACAGCGGGCGTTGGCGCTCGGCGCCGATCATGCCCTGGACCCGGACGCGGTTGACGTCCGTGAGGAAGTCATGCGGCTCACCGAAAACAAAGGGCTCAACCTGGCGGTCGAATTGTCCGGAAGTGGCAGCGCCCTCAGCCAAACGGTGTCCTGCCTCGGTTTCCGCGGGAGATCTGTCGTCATCGGAATGTCGGCGGAGCCGGTCCGGCTCACGGAGCAGTCCGTCATGTTCGGGTACAACAACCACTCCCTGCTCGGGTTCGACGGAGGCAAGGAGGGCGACATCGAAACACTGGTTTGCCTCGCCGCCTCCGGCCGGCTGGATCTGTCCCGCTCGGTATCGCACGTGTTGCCTCTGGAGGACGTCGCCCGAGGCGTGGAGATGCTAGGCAAGAAGATCGACAACCCGGCCCGCATCGTCATCAAGCCGTAGCCGATAAAGAGGCTGCGTTCTTCGCGCCCCGCATGCGCCACAGCTCCGAACTAGCAATCCAGTGATGAGAGGGCAAAGATGTTCAAGTTTTCCGAAGAGTTCAACTATCAGATGCCCGCTCACTTCGGTGGGTACGCCGGACAGCCGCCGCCCGCGACTTATCACGACGTCACATCGATCGTCGTCACCTACGAAACGGACTCCGCAATGCTGGCTGCGTTCCTGCCGGAGCCTGTGAAGATGACCCAATCTCTCCTGACGGTTCAGTACACCATGTGCCGGGAGGTGGAATGGATGGCCGGCGGCGGCTACAACCTGATCACCGTCGGCTTTCCTGCAGTACATGAACACGGCCGCGAACGCGTCGAGGGCCTCTATGTCCTCGTCATTTGGGAGAACCGGACGGCCCCCATCCTCTCCGGCCGGGAGCAATCCGGCATGCCGAAAATCTTCGCGGATATCGCGGACCATCGCCGCCTGGGCGAGACGCTGCTCACGAACGCCAGCTACGAGGGATGGACCTTCCTGAGAATGGACTTCCGACGAACCAAGCAGATGACCGCCGACGAATTGCGCGGGCTGAATCAGCAGATGGCCTGCGTCAATGCCTTGGGCTGGCGCTACATTCCCAATATCGGGCGACCGGGCGCGGCGCTCAGCCATGCGACGATGTTCCCGCAGGAGTCCACGTTTACGGCTGCCTGGGAGGGAGAAGGCCAGGTCCACTGGAACGCCTTGGGCTTCGAGCAGAACGCCGGCTATTCACCGATCACTCAGGCCCTGAGCCGGCTGCCCAACAAGGCGTACCGCCACTGCATGATGACCAAGGGCAGCATGATCTTGAGGAACGACCTCTCCAGGCAGCTGCCCTGAGGGGAGTGGACACTCGGCCGGCACGCCCCGCGGATGGCCAGGCAGGAGATAAGCCAACATGAAAGATGAGCTCGATGTTTCCCTGGAAATCATCATCCTGCTCGTCCTCGCGACCTTCATGCTGCTTTTGGGCGTTCTTCTGCTCTGGATCCAGACGGGCGCCCTGCCATACAGCCCGGACGCCACATACGGCCTCTTCCTGGTTATTGTCTCTTTTCAGGTCGTGACCCTGGGCAAGACGCCGTTCGGCGATCTCCGTCGTTCCTGGGCACTCGTTGTCGTCGGAATGTGCGCCGCGATTCTAGGGATGATGGCGAGTTTCCTTCCGGACTACGTCAGCGAGCTCGTGCGGGTCGCGGTCGGGATCATCCTTCTGGGGGGTGGCCTCAGCCTTCTCACCCAGCTCGTTTCCTCGGACCAAAAAGCAAGATTCTGTATGAGAGCCGGCGGGATGGTGCGACAGCTGACGGTTGCCTGTGCTCTCGTCTATGCGATGTCGATCATCCTGGGAGCAACAACGCTCTTTCCCGGACTCACCACGCTTGCGCAAACCGCCATCCTTCTCATCGTCTACGGCGCGAGCTTTGCCTACCTGTCGTGGTCCCTGCGGAAGGTAAGGAAGCTTTATCTAATCGTCGCGCCCGCGCCAGGCCAGGAGGACGCCAACCCGGAAAACGGGTTCAGCGTTTTCCGAGAGGCCTCGTTGCCGCTGCCGGTCGCCATATTGATCCTACTCGGGACCCTGTTGACCCTCCTGGGACTGCTGCTCTTTCCGGTCAATCTTGGCTTGCTCGCCTTCTCCGCCGATGGTCAGCTGGGTTTGTTGTTGACGGTCATGGCCATACAGATGATGGCCTTGGGCGACACGCCTCTGGGACAATTCAGGCGCTCGTGGCCTTTGCTGTTCGTGGGGCTCGTCTTCGCCGCACTGGGCGTGGTCTCGTCCGTCGTTCCCGGCCTGGTCACCGGAGTAATCAGGGTTCTTCTCGCTTTCCTGAATGTCGTTGGCGGCGGGATCTCCTTGGCAAGGCGCTATCTTTCCAGTTCGCAGGCAGGCACGCCGCCGGTGTCGCTGCCCGATGACATTACGAAAGTGATCGCGGTTCAAACAACGCTGAACGGCGTGGCCATCGCCTTTGGCTTGTCCATGCTGGCGCCGGGCCTCGTTCCAGGCTGGGCGGTCGCCGCACTCCTCGTCGTCAATGGACTTCTTCTCTTCAGACTGGCTGCCATCCTTTGGAGGCTAGAGTAGGCCAAAGGCTGTGCTTCGGCGCCGGCGTTTGACCCCGAATCGGCGTTCACTTGACCCCGTAAGGTCAAAAAACTGAACCGACCGGCACGGCATCATGCCACCTCTCGATGGTAATAGCGCATAGAAGTCCCCCTGCCGATGGGGGTCATTGTTGCATGCCGATCCACAACCAAAGACCACACCGAATGGTGTATGTTGAAAGACCTACCCTATCGCGCTGTACTAGCGATGGTGGTGCAGAGCACGCGTCATCTTTCTGCGATAGGAAGCGATGCCTCTGATCTGGATCGATGATGATTTGGATCGATGATCCCTGGCAGATCGAACAAGTGGCCAACCTGATCAAGCGCTTGCACGCCGTCTAGCTGCGAAGTTGTACAGCTGCGAGTTCGCGGTTGGCGTCCCACCTACAGTGTCCGGGTAAGTGCCGTGCAACCACTTGGGGCCCCAGGAGCCCACATGAGTCTGTGCAGGGCAATTTCGCGCTGGCCAGCCCGGGGCACCTCCGTGGCCGCGAATCGAGTCCTGGAGCGAGATACAGGGTTTCTGGAGCCCCTCACAGCTTGCACGCGATGGCAACAGCGCTCGACGCCGCGTGCCATGCGAGCCCACCAGGCCGAAGGCATCGGCTCCACGCGCGCCGTGCGCCCCGCCGCGCAGCACCGTCGCGCACGACTGCCAGGCCGAGGCCGAGGGCACGATCGAGACCGCGGTGACGCCCGAGGAGCGGGCCTGGTTCGAGGCCGACCGCAGGCTGCGCGAGAAGATCACCCTGCACGACATCGGGATATGGGGCCACTACGTCGGCGACGCATCGCAGCCGCTACACGTCAGTGTACATTTCAACGGATGGGGAAACTTCCCGAACCCCAATGGGTATAGCGACAGCAAGAAGATACACGCCCAGTTCGAGGGCGAGTTCGTGAAGGGCAACCTGTCACGCCAGTCGGTCGCGGCCGAGGTCGGCCCCTACCAATCCTGCAGCTGCTCGATGGAGGATCAGACCCGCACGCTGCTGCTGGCCTCCCTCGCACAGGTCGTGCCGCTGTACGCGCTCGAAAAGGAAGGGGGCCTCAAGCGCGGCGATCCACGCGCCATCGCATTCGCCCAAGATCGGCTAGCCGCTGGCGCGACGGCGCTGCGCAACATGATCGTCGATGCCTGGCTGGACAGCGCACAGACGCCCATCGGTTTACCCAATGGTCAACGTGCGCGACATCGAGAGCGGCAGGTCAGGGCGACACGAGAAGTGATGGGCGTGGACTAGTTCTCGACAACCTCAAAGTGATACTGCTCACCGTCGATGGTGGTAAACACTTTGGTTCGCGGTAAGGTTCTTTGTGCTTTAAGCTGCCCGTCGACGTTCGCCCTGACGCCACGGCAACGTGACTCCTGGGCGGCTTGACCACTGTCTTCGGCAGTCGTCATTCGTGCTTGCCGATGCGCTGCACAAGCTCACGCCGGAGGCAGCAGCTCGAGCGCATTACGCGGTAGCTGTTCAGGCTACTCCAAGCGCCAGCTTTGTAAGAAGACCAGTGCAGCATTACGGACGAGATCGGTAGCCGCCTCCACAGTGGGGGCATCAATTTGTAATTGGCTCCCAATGCGCCAGCGAGTGTCACCTGTCCGGTCGATGTAAGCCTGATCCACTAGACCCCTACGATGCACAATCAGATGGCGGGTCTGCCAAAGCAGCCAGAGTTCGTCACTCGCGAATGTCTTGTGCACTGCCGCGTCTTGCGCAGCTATTGCGCTGAGTACGTCGCGGATGACTGGTAGGGATTCCAGCGACCTATCCGCGAATAGCGCATCGCCCATAGAGCGCTCGAGATTGAAGTTCCTGCTCGCGAGCTGCTCAAGCGAAATGCGGTTGCTGAAGTGCTTGCGCGATGGGTCAGTCGTAGCAACTCTGAGAGCAAGCGAAGGATCAGCGTTCATTTCGTGTCGAATGACGTCGGAAACCAAGACTTCAAGCGCGCCCCAAATCATGACAACCGACTGAGCGAGGAGTTCGGGACCAGCGACCGCCCCGTCCTTCAAACCAAGGAAGAGGCCGAGACTTTCGATCGTGCGATCGACTAGGTACTTTTTCCATTCCTCGGTTTCCATTTCTTCTGTGAAACGCGCCTTTGCGATCCCTAGGGCTTCTTCTTCCAAGGCAGGGGTCAATTGCTCACCCGGCTCGACCTTCTTGAGCGCCCGTATTCGTTCGCTCGCAATGATGGCATCGTATCTTTGTTGGGACACTCGCGCGTAGCAAAGTTGGAATGGAACGGAAGCTACCTGAAGCGCAGACTGAAGGTTCTTGCAAAAGAACGTCCCAATCTGCGCACGGGCGGGCGGGTGCTGCGAACACTCCCGCTCCAACTCTTGAAAGTCCTCATCGGGAAGCTGCACAACGAATTTGGCCAGAATGACCTTTTGTTCAGGGGTAGCACTCAAGCCCGCCTCGCCAATGCACTTGATTTGGACGAAGCCTAGTCTACGTTCCGTGGGAAGTCTCGGCGCGACTGAGTGGAGGACTCGCAATTTCCGCAACCGCTGTGCCGCTTCTGTAGTCCGATTGGCATGGCGGCGAAAAATTCCGCACGGACCTCTGCAGCCGTCCAGCCGGCCGACAAGATCGCCGGCGCCATCTCAGCCGGGTGAGCAGCCGGGCGGCAGGAAACAGGCCGATGCGAGGGTCGCACGCCCGTTCCGCCTGACGTCATCGCCCAAGCCAAGCGGCTGGCGCGGAAGTCCCCCAAGACCGGCAAGGTACGGAGCCTGCGGACAATCGCCCAGGAGCTGGCCTCTTTGGGTTGTCGAGGGGCCTCCGGCGGCCCCTACGCGGCCAGCAGCATCCGTCATATGCTCAGGTAGGGTCTGCCTATGAGTGGCACGTATAAGGCGGGAAGCGCGTTCCCCCGCGAAGGCTTTGTCCAGAAGGCGATCGAAGCCTGCTTCCTGGAACGAGGTTTTTTATCTGGAGCCGCGGAAGGTCCATGGGATCGATCTGCTGTGCAGTCACCCCACAACAGGCGAGCGCTGGCATATCGAGGCGAAGGGCGTCACTTCCGCGACGGGCTTGGACTTCCGCGCCTGTATTGGCCAGCTGATCATCCGCATGACCGATGAGACGGCCCGTCACGCCATCGCAGTTCCCGACGTGCCGAGCTTCTCGACGCTAATTGCCCAGGTCAGCCGCTGGGTAGTTGCCCGCCTTGGGTTGCACTGGTCGATCGTGAGACAAGATGGGAGATCAAGATAGTCGAGCCAAGGCCGCCCATCTGACTCGCACAGCGCAGCAACGCGCAACGCTCTAAATGGACACATACTGCCGCAGTGTCCCGTTCGTCATCGTAACCGGCTACGCGCAAGACATGCTGCCTATGGAGCTGCGCAGGCGCCGTACATGGGCAGGCCACCGTCGCCTGTCGATGTCGCCATCTCGGCCTCCCGACCCGCCCTCGGCACAGGCTAATAGCGGTGACCACCCTCTTCGTCGGCTCAGCGGCGATCGGCTGGCGTCCTAAATCTGCTGCCAAATTGGTCGTGATTGCGAGGTCCGTCCGTCGCGCGTCTACGGTGGGCACCGCCAGCGCCGCGGGCCTGCGACTGCGCCCGTTGCCGGTGAAGAACGTCCGGCATCTCAGTACACGGCTCTTGTAATCCAATGGCACAGAAGGCCACAGTATCAGCCGCGCTTGCGGGCGCGGCGGGGGACAATGAAAGACACTGACATACTGCTCAGCCGGGCAGAAAAGCTGCGACGCGATGCTCTCAGCGTTCGCCGGGAGGCAGCGCGGCTATCGCATCCGAGCGACCAGAGCAGGATGCGGCAAGTGGCCAATACAATGGAAGCGGATGCCCGCGACCTGGAAGGTCGGGCTTGGCGACGCGCCCGTCAGCGGCCAACAGAAGAATCGATTTCCTGGCCGCACCGCGCTGTTGCTGGCTAGGCCAGCCAGTGGAGTACTCAAGCGCGGTCGTCGTTTCGGCATCCACCTTTTTCTTGGCTACTCGCCAAAGAGCTCCCCTCGTAGCGGTACGCGGCAACACATCACGACTCTCGGGACCAGTAGGGCAGCCGCCACAGCGGCCCGCTGAATGGGCTGAAGTCGAATCCGCGCAATCGTTTTGCGACGGCGAACGTCGCGTGCCGGACAAGCACGGGGACGACCACGACGTTCTCAACGACCAGATCATTCATGCGGATGAACTGCGCCGCTCGCTTGGTCGGATCCATCTCGGTCTCCGCGGCGCGCCACAGGCGGTCGTACTCCTCGTTACGCCAGCGCGTCGTGTTCACGCCCGACCATTTATTCGCCTTTTGCGCGACCTCCCACGAACAGAAAGCACGCATGAAGGCCTGCGGATCGGGCTGCCGCAAGATCTTCGAGGAGAGCTCGATGTCGGCATAGAAGTGGCTCTCCGTGTCCAGGTTGCCTGGTTCCGAGGAGAAGTACACGGAACCGACGACGGACTTGAGCTCGCAGTCGATGCCGGCCCGACCGCACGCTTGTTTCACGATGGACTGCATCTTCTGGCGAATCGGTTGGTTCACTGACTGAAACAGGACGTTCAGCCGGATGCCGTCTTTCGCGCGGATGCCATCGCCCCCACGCTTCCATCCGGCGGCATCGAGGATGGCGTTGGCCTTGTCGATGCTGAACTCCCACCGCGTTGTCGGTGACACGAACGGTGCGCGGTTCATGAAGTTCCCCGTGGCGTCGGCCTGACGACCCCACAGGTATGTGCAGATCGATTCCCGATCGATGAGCAACGCGAACGCCGAGCGGACGGCCGGATCCGTGAGGAATGGATGCTTGGTCTTGGTACTCGCGCGCTCACCGTCGACCTCGCGCCACGGATCGGTCTGGTTTAGCTGGATATAATCCACATTCGCCGTTCGCCCTATGACGACGTGTCCACGCGCGCTCTGCTCGAGCCGTCGGAGAATCTCGTCCTCTACCTGGACGCCCC
>Ga0209909_100538_pt1 | contig 16593 bp, 13 predicted proteins | sample FECB22metaG_FD_188302 | JGI IMG/M metagenome (GOLD analysis project Ga0209909, IMG submission 188302) | Cyanobacterial communities from the Joint Genome Institute, California, USA - FECB-22 (SPAdes) (version 3) | ecosystem: Environmental > Aquatic > Thermal springs > Hot (42-90C) > Microbial mats... | reverse complement strand
CGACGGTCGTGCCGTCGACCAGCGGGCGCCACAGCCACTGGAAGCGTGGCCCTCCCACGACGACGAGCCCGTCGTCGGTCACCGCCACCGCGCGGGGCGAGGGGCTCATCCGCTGGCGCGGCAGCCCGAGCGTGCCGAGGGCGGCGCCCTCCTGCGCGTCGACCGCGACCAGGGTCCACTCGTGGCCGCTGCCCACGACGTACGCGAGGTAGCGGCCGCTCGTCGAGATGGCCGGTCCCTGGTCGACCTCACCCTCCATCCGCCGCGGCTGCGCGTCGTTGCCCCACCACCAGGTGCGGTCGAAGTGGACACCGATCCACCGGCTGCCACGGCCCTGGACGCCCCACCACTCCCCGGGGACCTGTTCGCCGCCGACCCACAGCTCCCCGTCGACCTCGACGGGGAGGCCCGGCTGGGCCTGCCACGTCGCGGGGACAGGCTCTGGCGGGTCGGGGCTCCCGCACGCCTGCAGGGCGACGGTCGCGCCGAGCGCCACGACGCCCACGGTCAACCGGGCCTGGTGCGACTTGCTGGGCATCGATGGGCACCCCCTTCGTCGGGGAGACGCACGAGGACCGGCACCGGTTGCGCGACAGGCTGTGGAGAAACCTTTGACACGACCACCAAACCTTCGTTGAATGATGCAAACGCACGCAAACGAAAGGATCGCGACCGTGTCTCGGGGATCTCGCACCACCAGCCGCCCGCTCGCGGTCTGGCTGGCCGTGTCGGGCGCCGCGCTCCTCGCTGCGTCCTCACTGCCCGACGCCTGGCGGTCGGCGGGGGCCGGGGCCGGACCGGACGCGGTCGCCGACCTGCTCGTCGCCGGGTGCGCCACGGCCCTGACCGTCGCGCTGGCGTGGCTGTGGATCGTCACCACGGCCACGGTGGCCGGGCTGCTGACCGGGAAGGTCCGCGCAGGCGGTGGGGCGACCCGCCGGCTGGTGCTGGTCGCGTGCGGCGTCGCGGTGGTGGCCGGCACCGCCCTCCCCGCGACGGCGTCGGGGGGCGAGGGTCGCGAGCTCCTCATCGGCCTGGCGCTGCCCGATCGCGCCGTCGCCCCGGCCCCGCCCCGCCAGCACCGCCCCGTCCTGGGCACGACCGCCGGGCCCGAGGCGCCCGACACCTACGTCGTACACCCCGGCGACTCGCTGTGGTCGATCGCGCGGGCGCATCCAGGGGCAACGGGTTCGGTGGAGCGCCGCTGGCGGGCGATCTGGCAGGCCAACCGCGACCTCGTCGGCGACGACCCCGACCTCATCCTCCCCGGCCAGGCGCTGCGCCTGCCGGACCGCACCGACCGCCACCGACCGCCACCGACACGAGCAGGACGGAGACTGAGATGAGCACACCGGACATCCACGCCGAGGTCATCCCCCTGAGGCCCCCGGCACCGATGGCGAGCGTGCAGGGAAGCCTGGCCCTCGACCTCACGCCGCGCACCGCTCCCCCACGACCTCGCCTGCGCAGCGCCCACACCAACGACCTGGTGGCGGTCGAGCGGGCCGCCCGCGGCCGGGTCGACGCGTTCGTGGGGCGCTACCTGCAGGCCGTGGTCGAGATCGCGGCCGGCGACCGGCCGGTGGCGCAGCTGCTGCGGCACACCGTCCCGGAGGTGTACGACGACCTGGCCGGGCGGGCCCGCACGGTCACCGCGGCCGCCGGACTGGCGCCGGGCCAGGCCCGGGTCGCCAATCCGACACGCCCTGTCGTGGTGGGGGTGCGGACCGCGATGGTCCGCACCGACGCCGTCGAGGCCAGCGCCCACGTGCGCTACGGCCGTCGCTCCCGCGCGGTCGCCGCACGCTTCGAGATCGTGCGGGACCGCTGGCAGTGCGTGGCCCTCGTCTGGGGCTGAGTCTCCTCAGCCGCCGGCACGCGTGGTGTGGCCCGAGGCCCCGCCGGGGGCGCCGTGGCAGCGCTTGAACTTCTGGCCCGAACCGCACGGGCACAGCGAGTTGCGACCGACACCGGCGAACGGGTCGTCGGAGGCTGCGGCCTCGGCGTGCACCTCGGCCTCGCCGTCCTCGGAGGGGGCGCTGTAGGACAGGTTCTGCGGACGCGCCGGCTTCTCGAGGCCCTTGGCCCGGATCGTGGGCGCGTGCTGCTGCGGCTGGGCGGCGCCCGGCGCGTGGGCGGCGGCCTGGGCGAAGTCGATCTGCGGCGTCGCGGCCGAGACCTGGGGCGCTGCGGCCACGACCTCCTCCTCGGGCTGCTCCTCCTCGACCTCGACCTGGAGGTTGAAGAGGAAGCCGACCGACTCCTCCTTGATGCCGTCCATCATCGCGGCGAACATGTCGAAGCCCTCGCGCTGGTACTCCACGAGCGGGTCGCGCTGGGAGTAGGCACGGAGGTAGATGCCCTCGCGCAGGTAGTCCATCTCGTAGAGGTGCTCGCGCCACTTGCGGTCGAGGACCGAGAGGACCACGCGGCGCTCCAGCTCGCGCTGGACCTCCTCGCCCATCTCGGCCTCGCGGCGGTCGTAGGCCTCCTGGACATCCTTCTGCAGGTCCTCGATGAGGCGCTCGCGGCTGAGCCCCTCGAGGCCCCCGGCGGCCTTGATGACGCCGTCCTTGGTGAGCCCCATCGGGTAGAGCTGGCCCAGCGCCGTGAAGAGCCCGTCGAGGTCCCAGTCCTCGGCGTAGCCCTCGGTGGCGCCGCGGACGTAGCCGCTGATGACGTCGTCGATGAAGCCGCGGATCTGCTCGCCGAGGTCGGCGCCCTCGAGCACGCGGCGGCGCTCGGCGTAGATCACCTCGCGCTGGCGGCTCATCACGTCGTCGTACTTGAGGACGTTCTTGCGGGACTCGAAGTTCTGCGACTCGATGTTGGCCTGCGCGCCGGCGATCGCGTTGCTCACACGCTTGGCGTCGATCGGCACGTCGTCGGGGACCTTGAGCACGGTGAGGATCCGGTCGACCCACTCCGACTTGAACAGGCGCATCATCTCGTCCTGCAGCGAGAGGTAGAACCGGGACTCGCCCGGGTCGCCCTGACGGCCCGAGCGACCGCGCAGCTGGTTGTCGATGCGGCGCGACTCGTGGCGCTCGGTGCCGACGACGTAGAGACCGCCGAGCTCGCGGACCTCGTCGTGCTCGGCCGCGACCTGGGCCTTGATGCGCTCGACCATGGCGGGCCACGCGGCGTCGTACGCCTCGGGGTCCTCGACCGGGTCGAGGCCCTGCTTGCGCAGCTCCTGGTCGGCCAGGAAGTCGACCGAGCCGCCGAGCATGATGTCGGTGCCGCGCCCGGCCATGTTGGTGGCGACGGTGACCGAGCCCTTGTGGCCGGCCAGGGCGACGACCTTGGCCTCGTCGGCGTGCTGCTTGGCGTTGAGGACGGTGTGCGGGATGCCGCGCTTCTTGAGCAGGTTGGAGAGGTACTCCGACTTCTCCACCGACACGGTGCCGATCAGGATCGGCTGGCCCTTGTCGTGGCGCGCGGCGATGTCGTCGGCGACGGCCTCGTACTTGGCCTCCTCGGTGCGGTAGACCAGGTCGACGTTGTCGATGCGCTGCATCGGCCGGTTCGTCGGGATCGGGACCACGCCGAGCTTGTAGATCTTGTCGAACTCCGAGGCCTCGGTCATGGCCGTGCCGGTCATGCCGGAGAGCTTCTCGTAGAGGCGGAAGTAGTTCTGGAGGGTGATCGTGGCGAGGGTCTGGTACTCCTCGCGGACGGTCACGCCCTCCTTGGCCTCGATGGCCTGGTGGAGGCCGTCGTTGTAGCGGCGCCCGGACAGGATGCGGCCGGTGTGCTCGTCGACGATGAGCACCTCGCCGTCCATGACGACGTACTCCTTGTCGTTGCGGAACAGCTCCTTGGCCTTGATGGAGTTGTTGAGGAACGAGATGAGCGGGGTGTTGACCGAGTCGTAGAGGTTGTCGATGCCGAGGTGGTCCTCCACGCGGGTGATGCCCGGCTCGAGCACGGAGATGGTGCGCTTCTTCTCGTCGACCTCGTAGTCGACGTCACGGACCATCGACCGCGCGATCTTGGAGAACTCGGCGTACCACTTGACCTCGTCCTGGGTCGGGCCGCTGATGATCAGCGGGGTCCGCGCCTCGTCGATGAGGATCGAGTCGACCTCGTCGACGATCGCGAAGTTGTGGCCGCGCTGCACGCACTCCTCGACCGAGTCGGCCATGTTGTCGCGCAGGTAGTCGAAGCCGAGCTCGTTGTTGGTGCCGTAGGTGACGTCGCAGGCGTAGGCCTCGCGGCGCTCGGCCGGGCGCATCGACGGCAGGATCACGCCGACGGTGAGGCCGAGGAAGTGGTGCACGCGGCCCATCTGCTCGGACTGGAACTTGGCGAGGTAGTCGTTGACCGTGACGACGTGCACGCCCTTGCCCGCGAGGGCGTTGAGGTAGGACGGAAGCACCGCGACGAGGGTCTTGCCCTCACCGGTCTTCATCTCGGCGATGTTGCCGAGGTGGAGCGCGGCGGCGCCCATGACCTGGACGTCGAAGGGGCGCATGCCGAGCACGCGCTTGCTCGCCTCTCGGACGACCGCGAAGGCCTCCGGCATGATGTCGTCGAGGGTCTCGCCGCCGCTGAGGCGCTCGCGGAACTCGGCGGTCATGCCGCGGAGCTCGTCGTCGCTCATCTTGACGAAGTCGTCCTCGATGGCGTTGACCGCCTTGACGATGGCTTCGAGCTCGCGAAGGATCTTGCCCTCGCCGATGCGGAGCAGCTTGTCGATGATGGCAGGCACGAGTGGTAACTGTACCTACCGTCCCAACGCGACCCGCAATCCGTCGGACAGGTCGCCGAGACGGCCCACGACCACCTCGTCCAGGCCGAGCCAGCCGGCCAGTCGGCGCAGCTCGAGGGCCAGCTCCTCGGCCGTCTCCTCCGGCGCGTGCGGCTCGGCGAAGGCGCCCGGCACGAGGAGCGAGCCGGTGGCCCGGTCGGCCTTGAGGTCGACGCGCGCCACCAGCCGGTCCCCCAGCAGGAACGGGAGGACGTAGTAGCCGTGGAGCCGCTTCTCGGCAGGGACGTAGATCTCGATGCGGTAGAAGAAGTCGAAGAGCGCCTCGGCCCGCGCCCGCTCCCACACCACCGGGTCGAACGGGCTCAGCAGGGTGCGCGCGCCCACGCGTCGCGGCAACCGGGCGTCGCGGTGGAGGTAGGCCTGCCGCTTCCAGCCCTGCACCTTCACGGGGGTCAGCTCACCAGACCCGACCAGCTCGTCGACGGCAGCCTTCACGCTCGGACGGCCGTCGGCCGGCTGGAGGCGGAGGCGGTAGTAGTCCGCCAGGCAGGTGGCGCTCGCGACGCCGTGGGAACGGGCGGCACGGCGTACGAGCTCGGTGACGGCTTCTTGGGGAGTGGGGGTCGGAGCGGCGAGGACCGTCGCCGGGAGCACCCGCTCGGGGACGTCGTAGAGCACCTCGAACTGGCTGGTGCGCCCGGCGATCGCGACGTCGCCGACGAGGTAGAGGTAGTCGAGCACCTTGCGCGACTCCGACCAGTTCCAGCCCCAGTGCTCCTTGGTGCGCGGGCCGGTGCTGAACTCCTCCTCGAGGTCGCGCGCCGTCACCGGGCCACGGTCGCGGACCGCGGCAAGGACCTGCGGCTCGAGGTCGGCGTCCGCCGTGAAGCCCCACTTGCCGCGCTCGCCGCGGTACTTCTCCATCCGGTGCCGCATGAGCGGCCACAGCTCCACGGGCATCAGCGCCTGGACGTGCGCCCAGTACTCGACCACCCGACGCGGCCGGCGCTCGCTGGCCCGGCGCAGGAGGTCGACGTCGTAGGGGCCCATCCGCGAGTAGAGCGGCATGTAGTGGGCGCGCTGCAGGACGTTGACCGAGTCCACCTGGAGGACGCCCGTGCGCTGCAGCGTCCGGTCGAAGGTCCGCATCGACGGGGTCGCGTGCGCCCGGTCGGTGAAGCCCTGCGCGGCCAGCGCGATGCGACGGGCCTGGAGCTGGGTGAGCTGGTCCACCCGGTCAGGGGAGGTCGAGGAGCTTCTCGCGCATGGCGTACATGACGGCCTCCATGCGGGAGTGGAGCTGGAGCTTCTCCAAGATGTTGCGGACGTGGTTCTTCACCGTGTTCTCGGAGATGAAGAGCTCCTTGGCGACCTCGCGGTTGTTGAGGCCCTTGGCCACCAGCCGCAGGACCTCGAGCTCACGCTCGGTCAGGCGCAGCGCCGGGCCCTGCTCGCGCTCGGGCTTGGCCATCTGCTTGAACTCGTCGATCAGCTTGACCGCCATCGAGGGGCTGATGAGCGACTGGCCCTCGTTGACGACGCGGATCGCCTGCGCGACCTCCTCGATCGAGGAGTCCTTGAGCAGGTAGCCCGAGGCGCCGTTCTTGACCGAGTCGTAGAGGTCGGCCTCCTCGTCGGAGACCGTCAGCATGATGATCTTGGCCGACGGCACCGCCTCCTTGATGCCGCGGCAGGCCTCGACGCCCGTGCGACGCGGCATGCGTACGTCGAGCAGGATCACGTCGGGCGCGGTCTGGACCGCGAGGTCCGTGGCGGTGACGCCGTCGGCGGCCTCGCCGACCACCTCGATGTCCGCGTCCCCGCTGAGCAGCATGATCAGGCCACGACGGAAGAGCTCCTGGTCGTCGACCACCAGGACGCGGACGGGTTCGGTGCCATGTCCATTGCCAGTTGCCTCGGTCACGCGCGCATCATGTCATGCGCGCGTGACCGAGTGGCAGCGGCGACCGGCGTCAGTGGGTGACGCCGCCGTCGACCTCCAGGGAGATCACTCCGTAGTCGTAGCCGCGGCGGCGGTAGACCACCGCCGGGCGGTCGTTCTCCTTGTCGACGAAGAGGTAGAAGTCGTGCCCGACCAGCTCCATCTCGTAGAGCGCCTGGTCGAGCGTCATGGGGGTGGCGCGGTGCGACTTCTCCCGCACCACGAGCGGTCCGTCGCCGGTCACCGTGATCGGACCGACCTTGCGCTCGACGACGCCGTCGTCCTCGGCGGCGACGTCCTCCCGCTCGGGCATCCCGGCGAGCGCCTCACCGACGGAGACGTGGTCGTTGCGGCCCTTGTGGACGCGACGGCGGTCGGCGGCCCGGCGCATCTGGGCCTGCATCTTGTCCAGGGCGAGGTCGAGGGCGCCCATCTTGTCCTCGGCTGCCGCCTCGGCGCGGATCACCGGCCCCTTGGAGAAGGCCGTGAGCTCGACCTTGGTCGAGCGGTCGTGCTGACGAGGGTTCTTCTCGAGCTCCACCTCCACCTGGACCCGCATGATGCGGTGATCGTGCTTCTCCAGACGGGTGAGCTTCTCCGAGACATGTTCGCGGAAGCGATCGGACACCTCGCAGTGCCGTCCCGTGACCACAACCTCCATGTGAACCTCCTCAACTAGCGAGCGGACCGCACCTTCCATGGGCCCGGGCGGTGACCGCCGGGGCAGGGTGGGATGGAGTCCGCCCGGCCGACCTGGTCTTCGACCCCACAATCGCCTGCTGAGACGTTCGCAGCTTCTCCGCCACTACTGGCCTTCTCCCGACGTCCGACACATCTGGTGTCGGCGGCGAGGCAGGACTTACTTCTAAGCCGCACCGTGATCGTCCGACGGACCATGTGCTGGTGACCAGCACGGCGCCCGGGGACTTACGTGGACCGTTTCGCCTGCGACTGGCATCGGCTTGCCTCGGGTGGGACCGGACGAGGCACCTCTCGGTGCCGCGCACAGCCCTCTCCGTGACGCAACCACGGACCCGGGCGGACTCCATGACAAGACGCTAGCCCCTCGGAGGCCGCGGGCCAACCGCGGGGTCACCTGTCGGTCCTCTCCTGCGGGTGGCGGCCACCGCGGCGACCGCGACGGGCGGCAGCCCGACCGCCTCGAGGGCTCGTTGGGCCTCCCGCGCGGTGGCCCCGGTCGTCACCACGTCGTCGCAGACGACGACGTGGACGCGCGGCCAGCGCCGTGCCGCACGGGCCAGCGCGGCGGACGGGCAGTGCATCGACCGGTGCACGTTGGCCGCACGGCTGACGGCGTCGAGGCCGGCCTGGTCGGCCGCTCCCCGCGAGACGACCAGGGGTGCCACCACGACCCGGTGCTCGCCCCGGATCCTCGCCGCGGCGGCTCGCACGAGCGCCGCCGTGGCCTCGTAGCCGCGCCGCCTGCCCGAGCCCGGGCGCGACGGCACCGGCACCAGCAGGAGGGGTACGGCGGGGTCCAGGCCGGTGGCCGCCTCGCGCACCGCCACCGCGAGGAGCTCGCCGAGGACCCGGCGGTGTCCCCACTGGCCGCGGTCCTTGTGCCCGACGACGAGGGCACGCACCGCGCCCTCGTAGGCCTCGGTGGCGAAGGGCGGGACCAGCCCGGCGGGGACGGGGGTCGGCCAGGCGGGGGCGGCCCGGCTCGAGAGCGTCGACCGGCACGCAGGGCAGAGCATCCGGCCGGGTCGGTCGCACCCCACGCACCGGCTGCCGAGGAACAGGTCGAGGGCCTCGTCGAGCACCCCGCCATCGCACCAGCGTCGGGCTACCGGCGCCATCGGCGCCCGGCGCCCTGTGGACGGACGGTCGCTCAGCCCACGAAGGTGAGGCCGGTGATCCCGCGCGCGAGGTCGGGGACCGACCGCTCGGGGTGGGTCAGGTCGATGACCGTGCGGCCGGCGAGGGCGTAGACGTCGGATCCCTCCACCGGCGCCGAGACGAGGGTGCGGGTCCGGAAGCGCAGGCGGGTGGTGCCGCCGGTGGCGATCTCGCCGGGCGCGCCGTCCACCGACACGGTGCGGACCTGGGAGAAGTCGTCGGCCACGCTCAGCACCGACACGGTGGTCGGCGAGCGCCAGCCGATGTCGCGGATGCGCGGACTCCCCTCGACCGGCAGCGGCAGCACCTGCGGCTCGCCGAAGCCGAGCAGCGCGCCGGCCTCGTCGTAGCGGATCCGCAGCGCCACCACCCGGTCGGTCCTGGGGCCGCGCACCACGGCCACGAGACGGCTCGCGTCGCGGGAGACGAGCAGTCGGGTGACGGTCCGGTCGCCGACGCCGGGCACGTCGACGGCGGACGAGACGCCGTCCTGCACGACGAGGACGCGCGCCCGGCCCCCGTTGCGGTCGAGCACCCAGATGCGGTCGCGGACGTCCCAGCTGGGGGCGGACAGGTCGACCGCTCCCGCGACCACCGTGACCGCCTGCCCTCCGGCTGCCTCGGTGGGGGCGACGGAGAGCTGCGTCCCGTCACCGGAGACCGCGGCCACGCGCGTGCCCGGGATGCTGACCCCGATGGACCGGGCACCGGTGTCGGTCTGGCCCAAGGGGCCCAGCGTCGGCTTGAAGGCACCGACGTCACCACTGACGACGCGTCCGTCGCTCAGCGCGAAGAGGTCACCGCTCGCGTCCACGCCATTCGGGTCGTAGAAGGTGCCGACGCTGAGGGGCACCAACGGCGAGCCGCTCTGGAAGCTGATTGCACGCTCCCCCACGGTCAGCCGGACGGCGTTGATCCGCGGGTCCTGTCGCAGCGTCCACACGAGCTGGGCCAGCATCCGCTCGCCCGTCTCCTGGTCGACCGCACCCGGGTCGCCGGTGAGCGACACCTCCGCGATCCCCGACGTGATGGGCACGGACAGCCCCAGCGTCGCGCCCGAGGGGAAGTAGGAGCGGACCACCTGCTCGGACTCGGCGTTGGGCGCGATGAGCAGGCCGCGCACCAGCGAGGAGGCGAAGGGGTCACCGCGCGGCACGAAGACCGGCTCGGGCACCAGCACCTGCGTGGTGGGGTCGAAGAAGTACAGGGACACGCGCTCGTAGGTGTCGTCGAACCACGAGTCCGGGACGATGAGGGCGTCGGGCACCTCGTCGATGCGCCACTCGCCGTCCTCCTGCACCAGGCCCAGGCTGAGGACGCGGGCCTTCTGCGTGCGCTGCCACGCGCCGCGCGCGTCGTAGAGGTTGACGTCGGTCATCGGGATCTGGACGGCGGTCCCGCCCGAGGAGCTGCCGATCTCGGAGTAGGTGATGATCTGCTGCTCGGGCTGCCACTCGTCGGCTGCCGCGCTCGAGAGGTACTGGCGCGCGACCGTCGTACGCACCGGGGTCGCCCGCATCGCCTCGAGGAAGCCCGTCACCACGTCGGACGCCGACTCCCCGGGCTGCGGCGGTCGCGGGTCGAACGCGAAGCCGGGCAGGTCGTCGGTGGCGGCGGACACCTGCGGCACCTCGACGGGCCCCTCGCTGGGCATCTGGACGCACCCGGCGAGCAGCGCGCCGGCCGCGCACAGCAGGAGGGCGCGGTACGTCGTCGTGGCAGTGCGGTTCATGCCGTCTCCCGCGCGTCGTCGGGGACCAGCGGCAGCGGCGAGTGGCGCAGCTGCGTGCCGAGGTGCCGCGGCAGGGTGAGCCGGAACTGGGCGCCCTCCCCGGGACGGCCCCACGCCTGCAGCCAGCCGCCGTGGAGGTGGGTGTCCTCCAGCGAGATCGACAGGCCGAGGCCGGTGCCGCCGCTGGTGCGGGCCCGAGCGGGGTCGGCGCGCCAGAAGCGGTTGAAGACCATCGCGGACTCCCCCGGCCCGAGTCCGACGCCGTGGTCGCGCACGGCGATGGCCGCCGACTGCCGGTCGGCCCCGATGAAGATCTCCACGTCGCGCGTCTCGGCGTGGTCGATCGCGTTGGTGACCAGGTTGCGCACGACCCGCTCCACGCGGCGTACGTCGGCTTCCGCGACGCACGGCACCCCGGGGTCGTGGACCACGACCCTGGTGTCGCGCTGCGCGGCGAGCGCCGACGTCATGTCGGCGACCCGGTGGGCGACGTCGACGAGGTCGACGTCGTCGGCCTCCAGCACCGCAGCCCCGGCGTCGAAGCGGCTGATCTCGAGCAGGTCGGCCAGCAGGGTCTCGAAGCGGTCGAGCTCCACCTGGAGCAGCTCGGCGGCACGACCGGTGACCGGGTCGAGGAACGGCTTGGCGTCGTGGATGACGTCGCTGGCCATCCGCACGGTCGTGATCGGCGTGCGCAGCTCGTGGGACACGTCCGAGACGAACCGGCGCTGCAGCCGGCTGAGCTCCTCGAGCTGGCGGATCTGCTTCTGCAGGTTGGAGGCCATCTGGTTGAACGACGTCGCCAGGCGCGCGAGGTCGTCCTCCCCGCGCACCCGCAGGCGCTCCTGCAGCTGGCCCGCGGCGAGCCGTTCGGCCACTCGCCGGGCCATCCGGATCGGGGTCACCACCTGCCGGGTGACCAGCCAGGTCAGGCCCGCGATGAGCAGCACCAGCGGGACACCGGCGACCAGCATCGCCCGCGAGACCAGGGCGAGGGTCTCGCCCTGCTCGTCGAGCGAGTAGAGGTAGTAGAGCGTGTAGGTGTTGTCGTCGGCCGGGAGCCGGACCTGGCTGCCCACCACGATCCCCGGACCTTCCGGGAGGCCGGAGATCTCGGTGGTGGTCGTGATGTCGGTGTACGTCCAGGCGGTGGGCGACAGCTCCTCGAACCGTGCCTGGAGCTTCTCCGGGACGCTGGCGAGGTCGAGCCCCTGGGTGAACTTGGCGCCGCCGTCGGCGAGCCGGCTGCCCTCCCCGACCGGCGGCGAGAGGATGGCCGCGAAGCCACGGGTGGCGCCGCGGAGGATGATCGGCTCGATCAGGTCCTGCTGCTGGCGCGAGACGTCGACGTCGAGGGGCTGCGTCGCGGCGAGCGCCTCGCGGGCCGCCTCGGTCTCACCCTCGGCCTCCTGCACGACCGCGTCGACGCGGTTCTCGATGAGGCCGTCACGCGTCTGCTGGATCAGGAAGGCGCCGACGATGCCGACGACCGCCGCGGAGAGCAGCACCGTGCTGACCACCACGCGCGCCTGCACCGACCGTCGCCAGAAGGCGGGGCCGCGGCGCAGGATCGGCGGCAGCCGGTCGAGCACGCTCACCGAGGACTCACCCAGGACCCACTCAGGACTTGCCGTTGCCGGCCTTGTAGCCGACACCACGCACCGTCACGACGACCTCGGGGTTCTCCGGGTCGTGCTCGATCTTGGAGCGCAGGCGCTGCACGTGCACGTTGACCAGCCGGGTGTCGGCGCTGTGACGGTAGCCCCAGACCTGCTCGAGGAGCACCTCGCGGGTGAACACCTGCCAGGGCTTGCGCGCCAGGCAGACCAGGAGGTCGAACTCGAGCGGCGTGAGGTTGATCGGCTCGCCGCCGCGCGTCACCGCGTGGCCGGCGACGTCGATGGTCACGTCGCCGATGGTGAGGCCCTCGTCGACGGCGACGTCGTTGCGGCGTACGCGTGCCCGGACGCGCGCGACCAGCTCCTTGGGCTTGAACGGCTTGACGATGTAGTCGTCGGCGCCGGACTCGAGTCCGACCACCACGTCGATGGTGTCGCCCTTGGCCGTGAGCATCACGATCGGCACGCCGGACTCGGCGCGGATCTCCTTGCAGACGTCGATGCCGTCCTTGCCGGGCAGCATCAGGTCGAGGAGGACCAGGTCGGGCTTGTAGTCACGGAACGCGTCGAGGGCCACGTCCCCGCGGCCCACGATGCGGCTGTCGAACCCCTCCTGGCGGAGGACGATGGAGAGCATCTCCGCCAGGGAGGCGTCGTCGTCGACGACGAGCACGCTGCCGCGCGCCGGATCGGCAAGATCGGTCATGGCGCCAGTCTAGGGCTGGCGCCATGACCGGGTGGCGCTATGCCGGATCGGCTCAGTAGCGGTAGTGGTCCGACTTGTACGGGCCCTCGATCGGGACGCCGAGGTAGGCGGCCTGCTCCTTGGTGAGCTCGGTCAGCTCGACACCGAGGGCGTCCAGGTGCAGGCGGGCGACCTCCTCGTCGAGGTGCTTGGGCAGCACGTGCACGCCCAGCTCGTAGTCGTCGGCCTTGGCGAAGAGCTCGATCTGGGCGAGCACCTGGTTGGTGAAGGAGTTCGACATGACGAACGACGGGTGGCCGGTGGCGTTGCCCAGGTTGAGCAGGCGGCCCTCCGACAGCACGATGACCTTCTTGCCGGGCTTGCCGTCCTCGCCGGGGAAGATCCACTGGTGGACCTGCGGCTTGATCTCGTCCTTGACGATGCCGGGGATCTTGGCCAGGCCGGCCATGTTGATCTCGTTGTCGAAGTGACCGATGTTGCCGACGATCGCCTGGTGCTTCATCTTGTGGAAGTGCTCGACCGTGATGATGTTGAAGTTGCCGGTCGTGGTGATGAAGATGTCGGCGGTCTCGACGACCGACTCGAGGCGACGCACCTCGTAGCCGTCCATCGCGGCCTGCAGCGCGCAGATGGGGTCGATCTCGGTGACGATGACGCGGGCACCCTGGCCGCGCAGTGACTCCGCGGAGCCCTTGCCGACGTCGCCGTAGCCGCACACGACCGCGACCTTGCCGCCGATCATCACGTCGGTGGCGCGGTTGATGCCGTCGACGAGCGAGTGGCGGCAGCCGTACTTGTTGTCGAACTTGGACTTGGTGACCGAGTCGTTGACGTTGATCGCCGGGAAGAGGAGCGTGCCCTCCTTGAAGCGCTCGTAGAGGCGCAGGACACCGGTGGTGGTCTCCTCCGAGACGCCCTTGACGAGCGGGGCGCGCTTGGTCCAGCGCTGCGGGTCGGCCTCGAGCGAGCGGGCCAGGACGCGCAGCACCTCCTTGAACTCCTCGTTGTCCGTGGAGTCCTGCGACGGCACCGCGCCGGCCTTCTCGTACTCGACGCCGAGGTGCAGCAGCATGGTGATGTCGCCACCGTCGTCGAGCAGCATGTTGGGGCCGCCCACCTCGCCGTCCACGGGAGCGAAGTCGAAGACCTTCTCCGCCTCGTCCCAGTACTCAGCGAGGGTCTCGCCCTTCCAGGCGAAGACCGGGACGCCCTGCGGGTCCTCGGGGGTGCCGTGGGGGCCCACGACGACCGCGGCAGCGGCGTGGTCCTGGGTCGAGAAGATGTTGCAGGTGGCCCAGCGGATGTCCGCGCCGAGAGCCGCGAGGGTCTCGATCAGCACGGCGGTCTGGATCGTCATGTGCAGCGATCCCGCGATGCGCGCGCCCTTGAGCGGCTGGTCCTTGCCGTAGCGCTCGCGCATGGCCATGAGGCCGGGCATCTCGTGCTCCGCGAGCTCGATCTCCTTGCGGCCGTAAGCCGCCAGGCTGAGGTCTGCGACCTTGAAGTCCATCAGTTGTCTCCTGGTGTGGTCGAGCCGTCTGCGCCGCACATCTGTGCATCGTCGGGATCTCCCGCGCGGACCAGAAGAGAGTAGGACCGCCCTCAGCGATTCGGAGAATCCTCGGCGGGGGCCTCCCCGCCGTGTTCCCCGCCGTGCTCGTCGCCGTGCGCAGGGCCTTCCGAGCCGTGGTCCGAGCCGTGGCCGGCACCGACCCCGAAGGCGCGCAGGACGGCCAGGACGACGGCGCCGACCACCAGGCCGACGACCGCGGACAGCACCGTGTTGAGCAGCCATCCGGCGAGGCCGCCGAGGAACCCGCCGACGGCGTGGTGGACGTCCTCCTCCCAGTGGTGCACCAGGTCGTACGGCGCGTGCAGGACGTCGCCGAGCCCGGTGCCCTCGAGGAGCCCGTCGTGGCCACCGATCTCGTAGAGGCTGACGAGGAAGATGTGGCCGCCGACCCAGAGCATGGCGAGCGTGCCGATGAAGGAGATGGCCGCGAGCAGCTTCGGCATCGCGGAGACGAGGGCGAGCCCGAGCCGCTGGGACCCCTTCGACGGCTTCTCGGCCAGGTGCAGGCCGACGTCGTCCATCTTCACGATGAGCGCGACGACGCCGTAGACGAGGACGGTGATGAGGACCGCCACCACCCCCAGGACGATCGCGCGCATCCAGATGCTCGCGTCGGGGTCGGAGCCCACGACCTCCTTGAGCGCGATGACCATGATCTCCGCGCTCAGGATGAAGTCGGTGCGGATCGCGTTGGCGATGGTCCGCTGCTCGTGCTCGGGCGTGAACTCGCCCTCCTCGGAGACCTCGGCGTCGGCCTCGGTCCCGTGACCGGTGAGCTTCTCGTGGACCTTGTGCGCGCCCTCGTAGGCCAGGAAGGCGCCACCGAAGATGAGGATCACCGGCAGCAGCTGCGGCAGGAACTGCCCGAGCAGCACCGCCGCGGGCAGGATGAAGAGCAGCTTGTTGCGGAGGGACCCGATCGCGATCTTCTTGATGATCGGCAGCTCGCGCGCGGCGGCCGAGCCGTGCAGGTACTGCGGCGTCACGGCCGTGTCGTCGACCACCACCCCCGCCGCCTTGGCGCTCGCCCGTGCTGCGGCGGCGCCGACGTCGTCCACGCTCGCGGCCGCGATCCGGGCGAGGGCGGCGACGTCGTCGAGGAGGGCGAACAGTCCGCCGGCCATGGGGTGATCCTTCGGGGTCGTGGGACACGTGAGGTGTGGCCGGGCCAGCCTATCGGCGCGACCCCCGTCGTACGCCTGCGCGGGCGCCGTCGGTCGGCAGTAGCCTCGTCGGATGCCGGCCACCCCTGACCCGACCGACGTGGCGGACCACGACTGGCACATCGACGAGCGGGAGTACGCCCGGCACGAGGCACGTCGGGGCCGGCGGCACGCCTTCGAGAGCCTGGACCCGCGGCGCACGGCGCTCGTGGTGATCGACGTCGTCCCGTTCTTCGCGCGCGAGTCGGCGTACGTCCGGGGCATCCTGCCGCGGGTCAACACACTGGCGGCTGCCCTGCGTCCGGTCGGCGGCACCGTGGCCTGGGTGGTGCCCGGCTACAGCGAACCGACGGCGAAGGACCAGGAGTTCTTCGGCGACGAGGTGGCCGAGCTCTATGCCAGGTCGGGCGGGGAGGGGCCGCTGGCGACCCGACTGGCACCCGGCCTCGACGTGGAACCCACCGACCTCGTGGCGGAGAAGACCGCTCGCAGCGCGTGGTTCCCCGGCTCGTCCGAGCTCCCGGCCCGGCTCTCCGAGCGTGGGGTGGACACGCTCCTGGTGTGCGGCACTGTCACCAACGTCTGCGTCGAGGGCACCGTGCGTGACGCCAGCAGCGCCGGTCTGCGGGTCATCCTCGTCGCCGATGCCTGCGCGGCCGGGCGCGACGCGGACCACAACGCAACCCTCCACGTGGTCTACCGCTCCTACGGCGACGTGCGGTCGACGGAGGAGGTGCTGGGGCTCGTCAGGGACGGGTCGTCGCTGACCTGATCTTGACGATCCCTGGACCCTCGACCTGGGGCCGTTGTCGGCGCCACCGCCTACAATAGAACACATGAGCGAAGCACTGGCAGAGGAGACCGAGAGGGTCGAGGACGACCTCTCGGCCTCCGGCCTGCTCGCCTCGATCCGAGCCTCCCGGCAGATCGAGAACCACGAAGCCGCACGTCAGCTCGAGCTCGCCGCCCGGTGGGCCGACCTGCACCCGCCGGAGTCGATCCACTCCGCGGCCGCGTTCACCCTGCCGGGTTCGGAGCATGAGGAGCCCATCGCCGGTGAGGGTTGTCCGTTGGTGGCGGAGTTCTGCGTCGCCGAGCTCGGCGCCGAGCTCGGGATGTCGTCGGTGGCGGCGAAGAAGCTCATCGGCCACGCGCTCGAGCTGCGCCACCGCCTTCCCCGGCTGTGGCGCCAGGTGCAGGCTGGGGCCGTGCCGGCCTGGCGGGCCCGGTCCGTCGCGGAGGCCACCATCCACGTCACCCCCGCGCTCACCCAGGATGCGGCGC
>Ga0209909_100535_pt1 | contig 16718 bp, 16 predicted proteins | sample FECB22metaG_FD_188302 | JGI IMG/M metagenome (GOLD analysis project Ga0209909, IMG submission 188302) | Cyanobacterial communities from the Joint Genome Institute, California, USA - FECB-22 (SPAdes) (version 3) | ecosystem: Environmental > Aquatic > Thermal springs > Hot (42-90C) > Microbial mats... | reverse complement strand
GTGCTTCTTGGCCGCGGCATCGAGCGCCTTCAGGACGGCAAAGCCCTTGTCGTTGATGTACTTCTTCACGCCCGCGCCGCGCGCCTTGTCGGCGGCATCCGCTTCCGAGCGGTACTTGCCGCTCAGGAAACCACTGGCCAGCGAGTAATAAGGGATGACGCCGATCCCTTCCTTCAGGCACTCGTTCTCCAGCGCGCCCTCGAACAGGCCACGCTCCATCAGATTGTAATGCGGCTGCAGGCTGACATAGGCCGGCAGCTTCTTCTCCTTGGCGATCTTCGCCGCCTCGGCAAGGCGCGGCGCCTCGAAGTTGGAGGCGCCGATGTAGCGCAGCTTGCCCGCCTTGATCAGCTCGTCGTAGGTCGAGAGCGTCTCCTCCTGCGGCGTCTTGGGATCGTCGCGGTGCGATTGGTAGAGGTCGATGCGGTCGGTGTTGAGTCGTTTCAGCGAATCGTCGACCGAGCGCTTGATGTGCGCCGGCGACAGGCCCTGGCCGACATTGGGCATGTCCATGCCGCACTTGGTGGCGATCAGCACCTTGTCGCGCTTGCCCGGGTTCTTCTTCAGCCAGCTGCCGATCACGGTCTCCGACTCGCCGCCCTTGTTGCCGGGCTTCCAGCGCGAATAGACGTCGGCGGTGTCGATGAAGGAGAAGCCGGCATCGACGAAGGCGTCGAGGATCTTGTGCGACGTCGCCTCGTCGGCGGTCCAGCCGAACACGTTGCCGCCGAAGGCGATGGGGGCGAATTCGAGGCTCGAATGGCCGAGCTTGCGCTTCTCCATGATGACACTCCTTGGTTCGTGTGCGTCGCACGTATTCATGCGCCTCTCCCCCGCTAGGGGGAGAGGTTGGGAGAGGGGGATACAGACAGCCTTCGAAGCCCCCTCTCCTAACCTCTCCCCCTAGCGGTGGAGAGGAACATGAGCATGCCCATCCCACGCATAGCGTGGGGAGGCAGGTCGAGTCACCTACTCCGCGGCCTTAGCCGGCGCCGGCGCTGGCGCCGGTTCGGCGGCCGGCGCAGCCACGGCGGCCGCAGGCGCGGGCGGCGCGGAGGTCGCCATCGTCGTCGCGGTCGGCATCGGCATGCCGTACGGATAGATGGGAGTGGCGAACTGGATGCCGACCTTGGGCAGCTGTTCGTACATGCGGCGGACCCCCATGCGCTGGATGGCGCTGGGGTTCTTGGGTCGCGCCATGAACTTAAAGCGCACGATCAGCGAGGAATCCTTGATGTCGACCACGCCCTGCATCTTGAGCGGCTGCATCAGGATGGGCTTGAAGGCCGGATCCTCCATCATGTCGGTGCCGATCTTCTTCACCGTCTTGCGCAACAGCTCGACGTCGGTCCCCGGCGCGAAGGCGAGATTGAACTTCACCACCGTCCAGTCGCGGCTGAAGTTGGTGATGTGCATGACCTGGCCGAACGGCACGATGTGGAGCTGGCCGTTCTGATGACGCAGCTTCAGGCAGCGCACGCTGAAGCCCTCGACCGTGCCCTTGACCTTGCTGCAGTCGACATACTCGCCGATGCGGAATGCATCCTCGGCCAGGAAGAAGATGCCGGAAACGATATCGCGCACCAGCGACTGGCTGCCGAACGAGACCGCCAGGCCGAACACCGATGCGCCGGCGATCAGGGGCGTGATGTTGACGCCGAGCTCACTCAGCACCAGCAGGCCGCCGATCACCAGGATGACCGAGCCGGCGATGGCGCGCAGCAGGGGCATCAGGGTGCGGAGCCGCGAGGCCGCCACCTTGACCTCGTCCTCGGGATCGGCGGCGGCGTCGGACGACGGCAGCGGGTTGGAGGCGATGTAGGAGTCCATGCGGAACCTCAGGAACCGCCAGAACGCATAGATCGCCACCGCGCTCACCGCCGCGATCTTGGCGCCGCGATCGTGCGGCAGCCATTCCTCGGGTGTCATGGCGCCCACCACGCGCACCATCACCGCGTCGACGATCATGATTATCACATAGAGCCGCGCCACCAGCCGCAGGCAGTCGGCGACGACATCGCCCGCCATCGGCAGCTCGGAGACGATGTGCCGCCGGATACGGTACATCAGCGTCTCGAACAGCAGCAGCACCAGCAGCGAGGATTCGATCGTCGTGAGCCCGCGCGACGCCGTCGCCGTCTCGGTCAGCGCGGCGTAGAAGGCCGCAAGGCCCATCAGGCCATAGAAAATCAGGCCGAACACCCACCAGCGGTGCGCGAGGTCGAGCTTGAGCTGACGGCCGAGCCTGTTCTCCGGCACCATCGCGGTCAGCCACACCGCCACTTCCCTGTGCCAATGCCAGACCACCCACAGGATGGCCGCCGCGATGAACGGCACGTAGAGGATGAGGGCCGCAGTCACCACCTCCTGTGGGGCACCGGTGTTGACCAGCAGGCGACGCGCCTGGCCCGCAATCAAGGGCAGCAGGATGAGCCAGTTGAGGCCGATCAGCAGGCCGCGGGCCTGGGCGTCGTCGACCGGCGCAATGCGCCCCTCCGGCGTGTTTGGCCGCAACCAGGCCCGGAACACGAGATTGCACAGACGCCAGTACATCAGCCCCTGGAAGACCTGCTGGCCGAGCTTGCCGCCCACGCCCTGGGGGTCGCCCATCTGCGCCTTGACCAGCCAGGCGGCGACGGCAAGCGCCACGAATGCGATGATGTCGAACAGGATCGCCACGCTGAAGGCGCGCAGCGGCGAATGGCCGACCAGGCGGTCGATGGTGTTGGTCCGGACGCGGCTCAGGAGGGCGCGGGCGATGTACTCGGCGAGGAGGCCGCCGATGACGATGCCCACCAGCAACAGGGCGGTCCGGCCACCCACGATGTTGGGCAGTTCGGCGAGATGCCGGCCCAGCGCCGGGATCTGGCGGATCGTGAACTCCAGGCGATCGGTCAGGATCTTGAGGAATGATCCGGTGGTGCTCTCGGCTGCGTAAGCCGTCTCGGCGGCGGCCGAAGCTGCCCAGGCGAGGGCGGCAACGGCCGCCGCTGAGGCAATAGCGAACCTTGACCGTCTCATCGATCTTCCCTCAAAGGATGCACAGTAAAACTAGGCCAAATGGCCACCCGTAGCCAGACAAGCAGGAGAAGCGCCCAGATGTTCGGCCTGATGCAGGACCGCCCGCTCTTGATCCAGCAGTTGATCGAGCACGCCGCCTTGAACCACGGCGACACCGAGATCGTGTCGCGACGGGTCGAAGGCGACATCCACCGCTATACCTACCGGGATGCCCGGCTGCGCGCCAAAAAGCTCGCCGAGGCGTTGATTGCGCTCGGCATCTCGCCCGGCGACCGCATCGGCACCCTGGCCTGGAACGGCTATCGGCATTTCGAGCTTTACTACGGTATCTCCGGGATGGGCGCGGTCTGCCACACCATCAATCCGCGGCTGTTCCCCGAGCAGATCGTCTACATCGTCAACCATGCCGAGGACCGGCTGCTGTTCGTCGATCTCAACCTGCTGCCGGCGATCGAGAAGCTGCTGCCCGAGTTCAAGACGGTGCGCCACGTCGTGGCCATGACCGACCGCGCGCATCTCCCCAAGGACTGCAGGATCCCCAACCTGCTGGTCTACGAGGAGCTGATCGGCAACCAGCCCGGCACCTACGACTGGCCGGTGTTCGACGAGCACACGGCCTCGTCGCTCTGCTATACCTCGGGCACCACGGGCAACCCCAAGGGCGTGCTCTATCACCATCGCTCGACCTTGCTGCACGCCTATGGCAGCGCCCTGCCCGACACGCTGGGACTCTCGGCGCGCTCGGTGGTGCTTCCGGTCGTACCGATGTTCCACGTCAATGCCTGGGGCCTGCCTTATAGCTGCGCCCTGGTCGGCGCCAAGCTCGTGTTCCCCGGGCCGGCGCTCGACGGCAAGAGCCTCTACGAGCTTTTCGAGACCGAGGGCGTCACCTTCACCGCCGGCGTGCCGACGGTGTGGCTGGCGCTGCTGCAGTACATGCAGGCCAACAAGCTGAAACTGTCGACCCTGAAATACGCGGTGATCGGCGGCTCGGCCGCGCCACCGGCCATGATCGAGGCCTTCGACAGGGAGTTCGGCGTGGAAGTCCTGCATGCCTGGGGCATGAGCGAGATGAGTCCGCTGGGCTCGGTCAACCATCCCAAGGCCAAGCACAAGGGCATGCCGGCTGACGAGGTGCTGGCGGTTCGCCTGAAGCAGGGCCGCCCGCCCTTCGGCGTCGAGATGAAGATCGTCGACGATGCCGGCCAGGAACTGCCGCGCGACGGCAAGGCGTTCGGCGATCTGCTGGTGCGCGGGCCGTGGATCACCAAGGGCTACTTCAAGGGCGAAGGCGGCGAGATCCTGAACGACGACGGCTGGTTCCCGACCGGCGACGTCGCCACCCTCGACCCCGACGGCTACATGCAGATCACCGACCGCTCGAAGGACGTGATCAAGTCGGGCGGCGAATGGATCAGCTCGATCGACCTCGAGAACGCGGCGATGGCCCATCCCGGTGTCGCCGAGGCCGCCGTGATCGGCGTCCGCCATCCCAAGTGGGACGAGCGGCCGCTGCTGATCATCCATCGCAAGCCCGACGCCACCGTCGACAAGAAGGAACTGCTCGAGTTCCTGGGCACCAAGGTCGCCAAATGGTGGCTGCCCGACGACGTGCAGTTCGTCGACGCAATTCCGCACACCGCGACGGGAAAAATCCTCAAGACCCGCCTGCGCGATGACTTCAAGGACTACAAGCTGCCGACGGCATAGCCATGCACAGCCAGAAGGCCACCCTCGCCAAATAGGCGGCAATCGGCCTTCTCCCCACCGAATGGCGGGATTATCGTGGTGGCTAGTAGGAGTATGTCATGGCCACTGAGACCATTCCCGTCATCGACCTCGGCCCCTATCTCGCGGGCGAGCCGGGTGCGCTCGATCGCACGGCGAAGGAGCTGCGCTTCGCCCTGACGGAGATCGGCTTCTACTTCATCGTCAACCATGGCATCCCGCGGGAAAAGATCCAGGCCACCTTCGAGCAGGTGAGGCGCTTCCACGCCCTGCCGCTGGAGAAGAAGCTCGAGCTCAAGATCGACCTGCACAGCACGGGCTACATGCCGATGCGCGGCAACACGCTGCGCACCTCGACGGTGCAGGCCGGCACCAAGCCCAACCTCAACGAGGCCTTTTTCGTGAAGCGCGAGATCGCGGCCGATCATCCCGACGTGATCGCCAACCGCCGCTTCCGCGGCCGCAACCGCTGGCCCGACGGCCTGCCCGGCTTCCGCGAGACCGTCGTCGACTACTGCAACAGGATGGAAGCGCTGGTGCTGAAGATGGTGCGGCTTTACGCCCGCGCGCTCGACCTGCCGGCGGCGTATTTCGACGCGCCATTCCAGGACTGCCAGTACTCGCTGCGCATGACGCACTATCCGCACCAGGACGGCCCAATTGAGGACGAGTTCGGCCTGGCGCCGCACACCGACACGAGTTTCCTGACCTTGCTCGCGCCCAACGACGTGCCCGGCCTCTCGATCCGCACCCAGAGCGGCAAGTGGATCGATGCGCCGGCGATTCCCGACGCCTATGTCGTGAATGGCGGCCAGATGCTGCAGCGCTGGACCAACGACTTCTTCCTGGCGACGCCGCACCGCGCCATCAATCGCAGCGGCGGCGAGCGCTACGCCATCCCCTTCTTCTGCGACAGCAACATCGACTGGCCCGTCGCCGCTGTCCCGACGACCGTGGGACCGGACAAGCCGCCCAAGTACCCGACGACCTACTACAGCGACTACATGATCTGGTACCAGAAGCGGAACTACGACGTGCTCGCCGAGGCCAACCGGCAAGCGGCCGAGTGAATCGCTGAACGTGAAACGCGACACGATCCCGGTCATCGATCTCGCGCCCTACCTGGCGGGCGAGCCCGGCGCGCTGCAAAGCGCCGCCCGGGAATTGCGCTTCGCCCTGACGGAGATCGGCTTCTACTTCATCGTCAACCACGGCATTCCCGAAGCCCTGATCCGCGGTGCCTTCGCCGAGGCCGCGCGCTTCCACGGCCAGCCGCTCGACAAGAAGTTGGACGTGCGCATCGACCGGCACAATGTCGGCTACCTGCCGATGCGCGGCGACACGCTGCGCACCTCGACGGTAGAGACCGTGACCAAGGCCAATCTCAACGAAGCCTTCTTCATGGCGCGCGACCTGCCGGACGACCATCCCGATGTCCTGGTCGACCGGCGCTTCCGCAGCGCCAACCGCTGGCCCAAGGACCTGCCGGGGTTCCGCGAGACCATCGTCAGCTACTGCAATGCGCTGGAACAGCTGGTGACCAAGCTGGTGCGGCTCTACGCCGTGGCCCTGGAGCTGCCGGCGGCCTACTTCGACGAGCCGTTCCGCGAGTTCCAGTACAAGCTCAGGATGACGCACTACCCCTACCAGGAGGCGCTGGGCGACGACCAGTTCGGCATCGCGCCACACACCGACACCAGCTTCCTGACGCTGCTGGCGCCCAATGACGTGCCCGGCCTCTCGATCCGCACCCAGGGCGGCAAGTGGATCGACGCGCCCGTCGTGCGCGGCGCCTATGTCGTGAATGGCGGCCAGATGCTGCAGCGCTGGACCAACGATTTCTTCCTGGCAACGCCCCACCGGGCGGTCAATCGCACGGGCGGCGAGCGCTACGCGCTGGCCTTCTTCTGCGACAGCCAGATCGACTGGCCGGTGGCCGCCGTTCCCACGACGGTTGGCCCGGACCGGCCGCCGAAATACCCGACGACCTATTACACGGACTACATGGTCCAATATCAGAAGCGGACCTACGACCTGCTGGCCGACCAGCAGGCTGCCTAATAAAGCCGCACTCCACACCGGGGCTTTGCGCCGTCGTTGGCTGTTCCGCTATAGAAGTCGCAGAACGTCAACCAATACGGAAACGCCATGCTCGGCCTGATGCAAGACCGCCCGCTGCTGATTTCGCAGATCATCGACTATGCCGGGAGGTACTACCCCGACGTCGAGATCGTCACCCGCACAGTCGAGGGACCGATCCATCGCTACGGCTACAAGGACGCCCTGAAGCGCTCCAAGCAGGTCGCGGAGGCCCTGCAGGGCCTGGGCATCAAGCTGGGTGACCGCGTCGGCACCATCGCCTGGAACACCCATCGCCATTTCGAGCTCTATTTCGGCATCTCCGGCATCGGCGCCGTCCTGCACACCATCAACCCGCGGCTGGCGCCCGAGCATGTCGCCTACATCGCCAACCACGCCGAGGATCAGGCGATCTTCGTCGACGTCAACCTGCTGCCCATCGTCGAGGGCGTGTGGGGCCAGCTCGAGACGGTGAAGCACGTCGTGGTCATGACCGACCGCGCCCACATGCCGAAGTCGTCCAAGATCCCCAACCTTCTCTGCTACGAGGAGCTGATCGCGGACAAGCCCGGCACGCTGAAGTGGCCCGACTTCGACGAGAAGACGGCGTCGTCGCTCTGTTACACTTCGGGCACCACCGGCAACCCCAAGGGCGTGCTCTATTCGCACCGCTCGACCGTCATCCATTCGATGATGATGTGCTCGGGTCCGGTGCTGGCGCTCAATCCCGATACCACCATCCTGCCGGTGGTGCCGATGTTCCACGCCAACGCCTGGGGCCTGGTCTATGCCGGCCCGATCTCCGGCACCAAGCTCGTCTTCCCCGGCCCCAAGCTCGACGGCGCCAGCATCTACGAGCTTCTCGACAAGGAGCAGGTGACCTTGAGCGCCGGCGTGCCGACCGTGTGGCTGGCCCTGCTCGACCATTGCAAGCAGAACAATCTCAAGATGTCGTCGGTCAAGCGCACGCTGATCGGCGGTTCGGCCGTGCCGCTCGCCATGATCGAGCGCTTCTGGAAGGAGCACGGCGTGGAAGTCGCGCAGGGCTGGGGCATGACCGAGATGAGCCCTCTCGGCACCCTCACCCGCTTCAACAGGGGCGAGCGCGACCTGCCCGACGCCGAGCGCTTCGCCATCACCGCCAAGCAGGGCCGGCCGGTGTTCGGCTGCGAGATGAAGATCATCGACGATGCCGGCGAGGACCTGCCGCTGGACGGCAGCGTCTCGGGCAACATGGTGGTGCGCGGGCCGTGGATCGTGAAGGGCTACATGAAGGGTGACGGCAAGAGCCAGTTCCTCGAGGACGACTGGTTCCATACCGGCGACGTCTGCAAGATCGAGAGCGACGGCTCGGTGGTGATCACCGACCGCTCCAAGGACGTGATCAAGTCGGGCGGCGAGTGGATCAGCTCGATCGACCTCGAGAACGCCGCCATGGGCTGCCCCGGCGTCGCCGAGGCCGCCGTGATCGGCGTCCCACATCCCAAGTGGGACGAGCGGCCGCTCCTGATCGTGGTCAAGCGGCCCGACGCCGACGTCACCAAGGGCGACGTGCTGAAGTTCCTCGACGGCAAGATCGCCAAGTGGTGGATGCCCGACGACGTGCAGTTCATCGACGCCATCCCGCACGGCGCCACCGGCAAGATCCTGAAGACGGCGCTGCGCAAGCACTACGAAGGCTACAAGCTGCCGACGGCGTCGTAACGATGCCGCATATCGTCGTCGCCGATCCCATCCATCCGGACGGCATCGAGCGCCTCAAGGCTGCGCCCGGCGTCACGCTCGATCATCCGGCGACGGCGAGCGGTGCGTCGCTGGCGGATCGGCTGAAGGGCGCCGACGGCCTGATCGTGCGCGGCACGCCGGTCGACGAGGCGCTGATCGCCCGGGCAGAGCGGCTGCGCGTCGTCTGCCGCCACGGCGTGGGCTACGACCTGGTCGACGTGCCGGCGCTCACGAAGCGCGGCATTGCGCTCATGATCACGCCCGAGGCCAACGCCGCCTCGGTCGCCGAGCACGCCCTGATGCTGATGCTGAGCCTCGCCCGCAACGTCGGGCCGGTCTCGGCGGCGGTGCGTCGCGGCGAATGGCGCGTGCGTGGCCAGTCCAGCACCTTCGAACTGGGCGGGCGCAAGGTGCTGGTGGTCGGCTTCGGCCGCATCGGCACCCGTGTCGCCCGGCTGTGCAGCGCCTTCGGCATGCAGGTCATGGTCCATGATCCCTACCTGCCCGCCGGCACGATCCGTGGCGCGGGATACGAGGCGGTCGTCGATCGCGATGCCGGACTCGCCCAGGCCGACATCGTCACCCTGCACGTCCCGGCCAACGACTTAACGCGCGGCATGGTGAATGCCGCCTTCCTGACGCGCATGAAGCCCGGAGCCGTTCTCATCAACACCGCGCGCGGGACGCTGGTCGACGAGGCAGCCTTGGAAGCGGCGCTGCGGTCCGGTCACCTCGGCGCCGCCGGTCTGGACGTGCTGCGCGTCGAGCCCATGGTGCAGGGCCTGTCCATGCTCGAGCTCGAGAACCTCGTCGTGACGCCGCACGTCGCCGCCAGCACGGCCGAGGGTCTGCGCCGCATGGCCTGGGACTCCGCCGGCAATGTGCTCGATTTCCTCGCCGGCCGCGTCGATCGCGACGCGGTCGTGAACGGTGAAGTCCTGAAGCCCTGACCTACTCGGCCGGTGCCGCGCGCCGCGTGTGCGCCAGCTCCTGCAGAGCGTGGCGCGTCACCTGGAAGGCGCCGACCAGGGCCAGGCCCGACATGATCGCGGCCACGAGGTAATCCGGCCATCCGCTTCCCGAGCCGAACACGCCGGCGGCGGCGGCCAGCACCGCAAGGTTGCCAATGGCGTCGTTGCGCGTGCAGATCCACACCGACCGCATGTTGCTGTCGCCCTCGCGCCAGCGATAGAGCAGCGCCGCCACGCCGAGATTGGCGGCCAGCGCCAGCGCGCCGACCACGCCCATCACCGGCGCCGCGGGCACCGTGCCGGCCAGGGCGTCGTGGATGGTGGTGCCGGCGACCCAAAGGCCGAACGCGCCCATGCTGGCCGCCTTGACCAGCGCGGCGCGGGCGCGCCACTGCAGAGCCATGCCGAGCACGAACAGGGCGAGGCCGTAGTTCGCCGCGTCGCCCAGGAAGTCGAGAGAGTCGGCCAGTAGCGAGGCCGATTGCGCCGACAGGCCAGCGCCGATCTCGACGGCGAACATGGCGAGATTGACCGCGAGCGCCACCCACAAGACGCGGCGATAGGCCGGCGAGTTCGAACCGTGCCCGTGATCATGACCGCAGCAATGCGCACTCATCTCAATGCTCCGCCCTCATCAGTGTTCAGCAACGTGAGTGACCATGTCCTCGACCATGCGCCGGACATGGGCATCGTCGGCCTCGTAGTAGATCTGCTTGCCCTGCCGCTCGCCCCGCACCAATCGTGCACCCCTCAACAAACGCAGGTGGTGACTGACCAGTGACACCGAAAGATCGAGCCGCCCGGCGATATCGGAAACCGCAAGCGGCGTGCGCAAACACGACACCACGATCCTGAGCCGCGTCGGATCGCCGAGCAGACGAAACAGATCGGCCAGCGCCGTGGCATGGTCGTCGGAGAGGACGGTCTTCCTAGATCTCGACATTTGAACAACTATTCAAGTGTACGCGGGCCGCCAGGCCTGTCAACCATCGAAGATGCAGCGTTATAATGTTCGCAGGGCGGCTTGCCGAGCCTCGCCCGATGCGGTGGTTGGCGCTAAAATCGGCGCCATGACCGTCACCATCAAACCCATCGATCCCATCAACCGCGCCTTCTTCGCAGGCGAAGTGTCCGGCCTCGACCTCACCAGGCCGCTGTCGAAGGAAGAGGTCGCCGCGGTGCATGCCGGCATGGATCAGTACGGCGTGCTGGTGTTCCACGACCAGAAGATCGACGACGAGCAGCAGCTCGTCTTCAGCCGCAGCCTGGGGCCGCTCGAGCAGGCCACCGGCGACATCGCGGCACCCCAGGACCGGCGCATGAGCATGGACCTGAACGACATCTCCAACCTCGACAAGAACAACAAGATCTTGGCCCGCGACGACCGGCGTCGTCTGTTCGGGCTGGGCAACCAGCTGTGGCACTCCGACAGCTCGTTCAAGGAAGTGCCGGCCAAGTATTCGCTGCTCTCGGCGCGCCACGTCCCGCCGACCGGCGGCAACACCGAGTTCGCCGACATGCGCGCGGCTTACGATGCGCTCGACGAGGCGACCAAGCGCGAAGTGCACGACCTGATCTGCCTGCACAGCCAGATCTTCTCCCGCGGCATCCTGGGATTCACCGACTTCACCGACGAGGAGCGCGTGAAATGGGCGCCGGTGCGGCAACGCCTGGTGCGCCGCCATCCCACGACCGGCCGGCTGTCGCTCTATCTCGCAAGCCACGCCGGCGGCATCGAGGGCTGGCCGGTGCCGGAGGCGCGCGCCTTCCTGCGCGACCTCACCGAGCATGCGACGCAACGCAAATTCGTCTACGCCCACGTCTGGCGGCCGCACGATCTCGTCATGTGGGACAATCGCGTGACCATGCATCGCGCCCGGCGCTACGACCATACCGAGGTGCGCGACATGCGCCGCACCACGCTCACCAACGAGGTATCGAGCCTGGAGCAGGCGCCGCCGCCCCTGCACTGAGCATGCGCCTGCAGTTCCTCGGATCCGGCGATGCCTTCGGGAGCGGCGGACGGTTCAACACCTGCTTCCATCTCTGGCGCAAAGCGCACGGTAACGTGCTGATCGATTGCGGCGCGTCCTCGATGATGGCGATCCGCAAATGGCAGGTCGATCCAAACGCCATCTCGACCGTGCTCGTAAGCCATCTGCACGGCGATCACTTCGCTGGCCTGCCGTTCTTCCTGCTCGATGCCCAACTGGTCAGCCGGCGCACGGCGCCGCTGACGCTGGCCGGGCCGCCAGGGTTCCGCGATCGGTTAGCCATCATCATGGAGGCGATGTTCGCCGGTTCGACCAAGGTCGAGCGCAAGTTCACCGTGGATATCCTCGAGCTCGCGCTGCATGAGCGGGTCGAGCTCGGCGGGCTTGCCGTCACGCCCTACCTGATGAAGCATTTTAGCGGCGCTCCCTCCTATGCCCTGCGCATCGAGACCGAGGGCAAGGTGCTGACCTATTCGGGCGACACCGAATGGGTCGACGAGCTGATTCCGGCCGGCCGAGACGCCGATCTCTTCATCTGCGAGGCCTATTTCTTCGACAAGGTGATGAAGTATCACATCGACTACTCGACGCTCGCCCGCCGCCTGCCCGAGATCGGCGCCAAACGCACCATCGTCACCCACATGAGCGCCGAGCTTTTAGGCCGCCAGGACGAGATTGCGCTCGAGGCCGCCCACGACGGGCTGGTGGTGGAGTTTTGAACGGAGCGCGGACCTCCGGCCAGCTCATGATCATCGTCTTTGCCGGGAGCGCGCCACTCCAGTGGCGCATCATTTGCTCTTTCAACACCGCATGAGCGGCACTGGAGTGCCGCGCTAAGTGCCGCGCTCCCGGCAATGAGCGGGCCAGAGGTCCGCGCTCCGTTTCAACCCGTCTTCCCGTGACTCGTCAGCAGCTGCACGATCTGCACCGACGTCGGAAGCTCGACCAGAAACTCCGGATCGCGGTCGAGGTGATGGATGTCGGTGGGATCGCGGCCGGTGAAGCGCGCCATCGCCGGGATGTCCTCCCAGTAGGAGATGGTCATGAACTCGGTCTCCGCCCCGCGGTCCTCGCGGAAGGTCTGCACGCCCAGCGCCTTCTCGATCAGCGGCACGATGCCGACGTCGTAATTGTACTTCTCGTACTCGTCGGCGCGCTCGCGGCGCACCCGGCCGCGCCAGATGCGGGCGATCGTCGGACGCCTGTCGCTCATTGGGGCCCCCATTCCTGCAGCACGGTCTCGCTCACCGGGTCGAGCAGGCGCGTGCTCTTCAGCACCATGCCGTGCTTCTTCAGAGTCTCCTCGACCGGCGCCTCGGCGCCGACGCCGGGAAAGACCGGGCGGCCGCGCGGCACGCTGGCGAGCGCCCGCGTCAGGTAGAAGACGTCGTAGCCGATGGTCAGGAACAGGGCGAACACGTCGGTGCCGCCCACCACCGCCAAGGTGCCGCCATCGATGCCGAGCTTCTGCCAGGCCTCGTCGAACGAGGCGGTCGCCGGATTCCACAGGATGGCGTTGGGATTGTTGGGATCGTGCACGATGCGATGCACGCGGCGGCTCAGCACGATGCGCTTGCGCGCCTTCTCCTTCGGCCCGCCCTCGGCCGAATGGCGGCCGTTGGCGACCGCAGCCGCCCGCTCGAGCGACTCCTGGTAGAACACCTGGTCGGCCGGGATCTTCAGCTCCTCGGGGAAGGAGCCGTCGGACTTGGCGATCATGCCTTCGCGCGACACGATCGCGTAACCTTCGATGCGGGGACGCTTGCCGGTCATCGGCTAGACGTCCCACGGCGGTTGGCGCCGGCGAATGTCATGCAATCCTCCATTCGCCGGCACCTTAGCGGCCGATCTAGGAGGTGCGGAAGGCCTGTCGCGCGAGCAGCTTCCAGGCGCCACCGTCCTTCACCCAGACCTGCATGACGCCGATCTTGGGCGAGCTCGCCTGGCCGCCGGCCTCGACTTCGGCGGCGAAGGTGTGCCGGGCGATGGCGTTGTTGCCGACGACGCTGACCGTGGGATCGCTGAGCGTGATCGACTTGTAGATCGTCTTCTTGTCGGCGATGACGTCGATGAACTCCTTCTTGGTCTCGACCTTGCCGGCCGAGTGGCCATAGCTCAGACCAGCGGCGGTCAGCATCTCGAGCTTGGCGCGGTCAGCAGCCTTCATCGCCGCGGTCAGGTCATCGACGGCTTTGCGGACGGCCGCCTCGTCGGCCGATTCGGCATGTCCGATCGTGGGCAATGTCGCGAGCGCCAGGGCGCCGACGGCGGCCAGGTGACGACGAGTGATACGCATGACGGTTCACTCCCTAGTGGATTGTTTTTGGGCATCGTGACCGGCGACGCTACGCGGCCGGCCGCCGTCAACCCTACTCCGGCACGATGCCGAGCGCCACGATGCGCGGGATGATGGTGGCCTTCAGGACCTGGTAGTCCTTCATGACCTCCTCGTGGCCCATCGGCTTCTCGCTGAGCCCGAAGCTTTCCATCATCCTGCGGCCGGGCTCGGAATCGGCCGCCGCCACCCAGAGCTCCGACATCTTCTCCACGATCGGCTTGGGCGTCGCCGCCGGCGCCGCCAAGGCGAGCCAGCCGCGCACCGTGAAGGCATCGTCGCCAAAACCCTGCTCGGCGCTGGTCGGCACGTCGGGCAGCTTGACGGCACGCACGCGGCTCGGGGCGACGATCGGCTTGATCTCGCCCTTCAGCAGCAGCGAGTTGAAAGCCTGCGGGCTACCCATGGCCGCCTGCAGTGACCCCGTGCCCATGTCCTGCCACATCGGCGCCTCGCCCTTGTAGGTCACGACCTCGATCTTGAGCCCGAACTTCTCGTTCAGGCCCTTGGCGAAGACATGGGCCGAGGAGCCCATCGCCCACGAGCCGAAGTTGACCTTGTTTGTCCGCGCGTACTCGATGAACTCCCTGAGGTTGGCGACCGGAACGGTCTTGTGCACCACGACCGGCAGGACGCCCGACGAGGTGCCCGAGACGATGGTGAGGTCCTTGTCGGGATCGAAGCCCAGCGATTTGAACATCACGCGGTTCTGCACCATCGTGCTCGAGACCGAATGCAGGAAGGTGTAGCCGTCGGCCGGCGCCCGGCTCACCAGGGCCGCGCCGATATTGCCGCTGGCGCCCGGCTTGTTGTCGATGACGACCTGCTGGCCCGTGGCCTGCTGGACGTGCTGGCCGAAGGCGCGGGCGACGCCGTCGGTCAGGCCGCCTGCCGGGAAGTTCACGACGATGGTGATCGGCTTCGCCGGCCACGCCGGCTGCGCCCGCACAATGTCGGGGCTCGCGGCCGGGCTCGCAATGGCAAGGCCCGCCGAGGCGCGCAGCAGCGTGCGTCTGGTGGTGTTCATTACTCGACGACCCTGTTTGAGTTCATTTTTGGCCGGCGATGCATAGCGACTGAAGTGACGAAGTGCTAGCGTCAAGGCTCGCCGCATGGCGGAATCGTTCCGCCCTGTGGAGGCCACGATGCGCATAGTCGCCTTGATGCTTGCCCTGGCGCTCGCCGCGAGCCCCGCGCTCGCCGACGAGGCCGAGTCGTCGCCGGTCGTGATCCTGCGCGGCAGCAGCGCGCCGCCGACGTCTCAGTACCAACCGCCGCAGCCAGAGGTTCAGACCGTCTATGTGCCGGTCTACTATTATCCTGTGTGGTATCCTGTGTGGCTCAACGGCCGCATCGTGCCGCGCCACCATCACGCCCACGCGGCAGTCCACTCATCCACACGGGGCCGCTGATGCTCCAGACCTCGTCGCTCCTCGCCGATTCGCTGGCCGACCGTCTGGTCTCGACGTTCGTACGCAGCTACGGCAAGGCAGCGCCAACGCCTTACGCCGAGATCCTGGGCGAGGCGGCGCGCCTTGTCATAGAGCGGCTGTCGCTCAGCGATGCGCTCTATCACACCGCCGAGCATACCGCGCTCGTGACCCTGGTGGCGCAGGACATCCTGCGCGGGCTGCGCCTCACCAAGCACATTCCACCCGACATGTGGCTGCACGTCGTGATGGCGGCGCTGACGCACGATATCGGCTATCTGCGCGGGATTTGCAGCGCCGACAGCGACCACCTCTTCGTGGCCAACACCGAGGGCGACATGATCGAGCTGCCGCGCGGCGCATCCGACGCGGCGCTCGCGCCCTACCATGTCGACCGTTCGAAGATCTTCGTGCGCGAGCGCTTCGTCTCCAATCCCGTGATCGATCCCGAACGCCTGGCGCGCAACATCGAGCTGACGCGCTTTCCCGTGCCCGATGATGGCGACCACGCCGAGACCGACACGGAGGCAGGGTTCGTCCGCGCCGCCGACCTGATCGGGCAGCTCGGCGATCCGCTCTATCCGCGCAAGCTCAATGCCCTGTTCCACGAATTCGAGGAGATCGGCGTCAACAGGAAGTTGGACTACGTCACGCCGGCCGACGTGGCCGACCGCTATCCACGCTTCTTCTGGTCAAAGGTCGAGCCGTTCCTGGGCGCCGGTATAGACGCCCTCAACATGACGTCGGAAGGCCGGCTGTGGCTGGCCAACCTCTACTCCCATGTTTGCGTGATCGAGCATGGTCGGCGGACGATGGGCCCGAATCCGGCGCGCGCTTCGGACGCGGGCCGCGGGCTGGTCGTCCGCGATTTCGCGGCCAAGCGATCCTAGCGGCCAGGTCCCTGAGATAATCTCCGCAAAGCGGAACAATCGCTCGCTGGGCGGCGCGCCCCTGGATTGCTAAGACGGGCCAATCGAATTGGTTCTCATCAAGGGAAGAACGCCATGTCAGACGCAGTGCTGCGCTCCACCGAAGGACGCATCGGCATCCTCACCGTCAACAATCCGCCGGTGAACGCGCTGGCCGCCGCCGTGCGCAACGGCATCAAGGAAGGCGTCGAGGCCTTCGGTCAGGATCCCAACATCGACGCCATCGTGCTGATCGGCGGCGGGCGCACCTTCATCGCCGGCGCCGACATTCGCGAGTTCGGCAAGCCGCCGTCGGGCGCCAACCTGAACGACGTCATCGCCACCATGGAGAACTGCCCCAAGATCATCGTGGCGGCGCTGCACGGCACGCCGCTGGGCGGCGGCCTGGAGACGGCGCTGGGCGCGCACTATCGCGTGTCGCTGCCCTCGACGCGCGTCGGCCTGCCCGAGGTCCATCTCGGCATCCTGCCGGGCGCCGGCGGCACACAGCGCCTGCCGCGCCTCAC
>Ga0209909_100526_pt1 | contig 17155 bp, 17 predicted proteins | sample FECB22metaG_FD_188302 | JGI IMG/M metagenome (GOLD analysis project Ga0209909, IMG submission 188302) | Cyanobacterial communities from the Joint Genome Institute, California, USA - FECB-22 (SPAdes) (version 3) | ecosystem: Environmental > Aquatic > Thermal springs > Hot (42-90C) > Microbial mats... | reverse complement strand
CATGAGCACGGAGAACACCACCGGCGCCGCCCAGCAGGCGGCCACCGACCCGGCCGAGGCCGGCGTCGTCGCCCGCCTGTCCACCCTCGACCGCTTCCTGGCGGTCTGGATCATCGTCGCCATGGTCGCCGGACTGCTGCTCGGCCGCCTGGTCCCCGGGCTCGCCCCGGCCCTCGACGCGATCGCGATCGACGGGATCTCGCTGCCGATCGCGCTCGGCCTGCTGATCATGATGTATCCGGTGCTGGCGAAGGTCCGCTACGACCGCCTCGACACCGTCACCGGCGACCGCAAGCTCCTGCTCACCTCGCTGGTGCTCAACTGGGTCCTCGGCCCGGCACTGATGTTCGCACTCGCCTGGCTGATGCTGCCCGACCTGCCCGAGTACCGGACCGGGCTGATCATCGTCGGGCTCGCCCGCTGCATCGCCATGGTGATCATCTGGAACGACCTGGCCTGCGGCGACCGCGAGGCCGCCGCCGTGCTGGTCGCGCTGAACTCGGTGTTCCAGGTCGTCATGTTCGGCGTACTGGGCTGGTTCTACCTGGTCGTGCTGCCCGGCTGGCTCGGCCTGCCGGTCACCGACGTGTCGTTCTCCACCTGGGACATCGTGACGTCGGTACTGGTGTTCCTCGGGATCCCGCTGCTGGCCGGCTACCTCACGCGCCGCTTCGGGGAGAAGGCCAAGGGGCGGGCCTGGTACGAGGAGACGTTCCTGCCTCGGATCGGGCCGTTCGCGCTCTACGGGCTGCTGTTCACGATCGTGCTGCTGTTCGCCCTGCAGGGCGAGGCGATCACCTCTCAGCCGTTCGACGTCGCCCGGATCGCGCTGCCGTTGCTGGCCTACTTCGCCCTGATGTGGGCCGGGTCCTACGCCGTCGGCCGGGCGGTCGGGATGGGCTACGAGCGCACCACCACGTTGGCGTTCACCGCCGCGGGCAACAACTTCGAGCTCGCCATCGCCGTCGCGATCGGCACGTTCGGCGTGACCTCCGGCCAGGCCCTGGCGGGAGTGGTCGGGCCGTTGATCGAGGTCCCGGTACTGGTCGCGCTGGTGTATGTGTCGCTGTGGCTGCGCCGGCGCCTGTTCGCACCAATGACCACGCCCACCCTGCAGACCGAGCAGGCAAGCCCCGAGGCCACCCGGGACACTCGGTCGTGAACTGCTTGGACTGCAGCGCCCGGGACCGGCGGGCTCGACCCGCGGTCGCGGTGTGTCAGGGCTGTGGCGCGGCTACCTGCCTCGAGCACACCTGGGTGGACCACCGTGCCGGTCGGCCACCCGGGATGGCCGGGCCCGCCCGGGCACCGAGCCGGATCCTGCGCTGCGGGTTCTGCGACACGCGCACCAGCAACCAGACTGCCGCCGCGGCGGCCGGGGGTTCACGCGTCGGTCCCGGCGGAAGTCTGGGCTGCCTGCGGGGAACCGGCTCCAGCCCCGATCCACCGTAGGCACCCCACGCCGACACTCATCACCGCAAGACGGCGTGCGCGGTGCGTGATCTGCCACTGCGACGGCGCCACTGCTCGGTGGGTGCACCGCCGCACCGCCGCTGCTCATGCTCAAGGAGTCCTGATGACCGCTGTAGCGATCGGCGCGATCGACATCTCCTCCGGGCGAGGCTCTGGCCGGGGTCTTCGAGGCGCTGATCGAGGTGCCGGTGCTCGTCGCCTTGGTGTACGTGTCGTTGTGGCCGCGCCGGCGCCTGGTCACCACCGCGGACACACCGCTGCCTCGCGCGGGCGGGACTTGATGAGCACCCGCTCGGCCGGCCAGTAGCGGACCATGTCATGGACGCCTCCTCGTTCGACGCCACGCCGGTCGTCGTCGCTATTGCGCGACGGCGCCCGGCGGGCGACCGCACCCTCGAACACTTTGCGCTCACCAGCCCACACGCCCGGCTTCACCAGACCGTCGACGAGCTGCGCCGCACATTCCACGGCACCTTCGGCCCCGAGACGATCGAGGCCGTGGTCGTGGACGTGTTCACCGAGCTGGCACTGACCGCCCACATCACCACCCACCTGCCCGTCCTCGCCGCCCGCCACGCCCACCAGCGGCTCGCGGCAGCAGCCCGATCCCCAGGAGCCCCCGTGACCACCACAGCCGCGGTCCCCGAAGTCCTGTTCGTCTGCGTGCACAACGCCGGCCGCTCCCAGATGGCCGCCGCCCTGCTGGCCCACCACGCCAACGGCGCCGTCCGCGTCACCTCCGCCGGCTCGGCCCCGGCCGAGACCATCAACCCCGCCGTGCGCGAGGTCATGGCCGAGATCGGTCTGTCCCTGGACACCGAGTTCCCGAAGCGCCTGACCAGCGAGGCGGTTGAAGCGGCCGATGTCGTGATCACCATGGGCTGTGGCGATGCCTGTCCGGTGTTCCCCGGCAAGCGCTACCTCGACTGGGAACTGACTGACCCCGCCGGAAAGACCCCGGAGCAGATCCGCCCCATCCGCGACGACATCGACGGCCGAGTACGCCGCCTGCTCACCGAGCTAACGACCGAAGCGGCGACGTCGTGACCACTAGACCTGCGGTGTTGTTCGTCTGCGTCCGTAACGGCGGCAAGTCCCAGATGGCCGCCGGGCTCCTGCGCAAGGCCAGCGGCGACCGGGTCGAGGTGCACTCCGCCGGTACCCAGCCCGGCATCTCGATCAACCAGCTCGCCGCCGCCAGCCTCGCCGAGGTCGGCGCCGACATGTCCGGTGAGACACCCAAGGCGATTGACGCCGACCTGCTGCGCCGGGTCGATCTCGTCATCACCCTCGGCCGCGAAGCCACCGTCGACGCTCCCGCCGGCGTCGAGGTACGAGCCTGGGACACCGACGAACCCTCCGCCCGCGGCATCGACGGCCTCGACCGCATGCGCCTGATCCGCGACGACATCGCCCAGCGCGTGCGCACACTCCTCGAGGAGGTCGCACCGTCCCAGGTGTGGAACGACCGTTACGACGACAGCGCTGGCGCGCCGCGAGGATGACAGTGCCTCTCCTCATGTTGCCGACCGCTGACTATCGGTCGGCGAGAAGGGCTCGCCCTGCCAGAAGTGCCAGCGGTGGTACTGCACGGTAGGCCTTATGACTGGGTGTGCGGTGCCGCGATGGTGAGCTGGCGTCGATGGTGATCGAAGTGCTGGGTCCCGAAGTGGTAGACGTCGAGCACGCTCATCGTCGGCGTGAAGTAGGGATCCCAGTCCGTCGGCACGTACATGCTCGAAGCCAGGCTCCGCTCGGTCTCGGTGGTGAGGCGACGCTGCAGGGAGCCGATGACGGTGTCCAGCAGCGCGGTCATGGCATGCGGGGACAGCAGCCGAGCGGCGAGGCAGGGACCGAGGTAGTTGATCGCATGGAAGGGGCGGTGCGCGGCGTTCAGGGTGGCGGCGAAGCCTCGACTGTAGCCGAGGCGGTCGAGCGTTCGCACCAGGGAAAGTAGCGTGCGGACGACTCCGTAGCCGAGGACCATGTGGAACAGCAGTTGCCGGTTCGTCCACCGTGTGCCGTTGGTCAGGCGCTCTAGGTCGCCGCGCGAAGCCGTGCCGACGAGCTGGTGGAACTCGGCCTGGGCTCGCCGCAACTCCTCGCCGACCTCGTACGGGTCCATGCGACCGCCTCCGACCACCGATGCTACTGCCGACGCGGCCGGCCAGGAGCACACTGATGTGATGCGGGTAGAGCTGCTGGTGGTGCCGTGCTGCCCCCACGAGAACGTCGCTTCGGAGCGTCTGCGCCAGGCGCTCGACGACACCGGACATGCCATGACCCCGGTAGTGGTGCGAGAGGTGACCGCAGAGATGGTCGCCGGGACGCCTGAATTCGCGGGATCACCCACGATCCTGGTCGACGGAGCAGACCCGTTCGCCGAGCAAGCCGCCGGGCCGGGCGCGTTCTCGTGCCGGGTCTATCACGGTGAGCTCGGTCTGTCTGGCGCCCCGTCGGTGGAGCAGCTGCGGCAGGTGTTGCGTCGCTGATTGTATGGCGTCACGCCCCTGTTTCAATGCGCTCGCGCGAGGAGGCGGTGGTGGCGGGGCTTGCGGGGACCAGCCCCAGACGACGGGTGCGGCCGGCGCGGATGCCGTTGCCGATGACCACGACTTCGGCCACTTCGTGCACGAGCACGACTGCGGCCAGCCCGAGTATCCCGAACAGGGCCAGGGGCATCAGGCCGATGATGATGGCCAGCGACAGGGCCACGCTCTGCCACATGATGATCCGGGAGCGGCGGGCGTGCGCGAGGACCTGGGGCAGGTGGCGCAGGTCCTCGCCCATCAACGCCACGTCGGCGGTCTCGATGGCCACATCGGTGCCCATGGCGCCCATGGCGATGCCCAGGTCGGCGGTGGCCAGGGCGGGGGCGTCGTTGACCCCGTCGCCGACCATCGCGACCGGGCCGTGTGCGCGGAGCTGGTCGACGAGGCGGGATTTGTCCTCGGGGCGCAGGTCGGCGTGCACATCGCCCGGGTCGATACCAGCTTCGGTGGCCAGGGCGGCGGCGGTGGCGCGGTTGTCCCCGGTGAGCATCACGACCCGGTAGCCGGCATCGCGCAGGGACGCGGTGACCTGCCCGGCTTCGGGGCGCAGCTCGTCACGGACCGCGATGGCGCCGATCACGGTACCGGCGTCTTCGACCAGGACGGCGGTGGCGCCGGCGTGCTGGAGCCGTGTCACGTCCTCGGTCAGCGGGCCGGGGTCGATCCAGCCTGGGCGGCCCAGGCGCACGCGGCGACCATGCAGCGTGCCGGTGAGTCCGGCGCTGGTGACCGCTTCGACCTGTTCGGCTCGTTGCGGGGTGGGGGCGGCGGCCAGGATGGCTCGGGCCAGGGGGTGTTCGCTGCGTTCTTCGAGCGCGGCGGCCACCGCGAGTACCTGCTCGCGGGTGTGTCCGGCTGCGGGGGCGGTCTCGATGACGGCCGGGTGGTTGCGGGTCAGGGTGCCGGTCTTGTCCAGCGCGACGGTGCTGACTCGTCCCATGGCTTCCAGGGCCGCTCCGCCCTTGACCAGGGTGCCGTGTTTGGAGGCGGCGCCGATCGCGGCGACCACGGTGACCGGCACGGCGATGGCCAGCGCGCACGGGGAGGCAGCGACCAGTACGACCAGGGCGCGTTCGATCCAGGTCAACGGGTCACCGAGCAGGGATCCCAGGGCGGCGATGAGTGCGGCGGCGATCATCACCCCGGGTACGAGGGGTCGGGCGATGCGGTCGGCCAGGCGTTGGCCGGTGCCCTTGCGGGACTGTTCGGCCTCCACGATGGACACGATGCGGGCCAGGGAGTTGTCCGCGGCGGTGGTGGCGACCTCGACCTCGAGCGCGCCGGTGCCGTTGATGGATCCGGCGAACACCTCGTCGCCGGGGCCGGCCTCGACGGGGACGGACTCGCCGGTGATGGCGGAGGTGTCGAGGCTGGTGTGCCCGGCGCCGATCCGGCCGTCGGTGGCCAGGCGTTCCCCGGGGCGGACCACCAGGGTGTCGCCCACGACCAGCTTGGCCGGGTCGATGCTGTGCTCGGTCCCGTCGCGCAGCACCCTGGCCTGGTCGGGGACCAGGTCGAGCAGGGCGCGCAGGCCGCGTCGGGTGCGGGCTACGGAGTACTCCTCCAGTCCTTCGGCGATGGTGTAGAGCACGGCCAGCATCGCGGCTTCGCCGACCTCGCCCAGGAGCACGGCGCCGATGGCGGCGATGGTCATCAGGGTGCCCACGCCGATTTTGCCCTTGGCCAGGCGGCGCAGGGTGCCGGGGACGAACGTCCAGCCAGCGACCGCTAACGCGGCCGCCTTCAACGCCAGACCGATGAGGTCGGGGGCGCCGACCCACACGGATCCGTAGCCGAGTCCGAGCAGTACTACGGCCACGGCGGCGAAACGGATCTCGCCGACCTGCCACAGGGTTTCCGGCTCGTGCTCGTCGCTCTCGTCGGTGGTGCGGGGCTCGTCGCCGCATCCGCAGGCGTCGCTCATCGCGCACCTCCTACGTCCTGGCGGGCGGTTCCGTAGTTGGGGCACAGCGCGACCGCGTGGCCGGTCGCGGCGAGCACAACCTCGGCCGAGGCCAGCAGGTCCATCAGCTCGGTGCGGGTCAGGGAGTAGAACACCTGCCGCCCTTCGGGGCGCCCGTCGACCAGGCCGCAGTCGCGCAGGCAGGCCACGTGCTTGGAGACCGTGGACTGGGCCAGGCCTAGTTGGGTCACCAGGTCGGCCACCCGTGCCTCGCCGCCGGCCAGGCGCCGCACGATGGCCAGTCGGGTGCTGTCGGACAGGCTGTGGAACAGGGCCTCGGCGGCGCCGAGGCCGGCAGTTGTGGACGGGCACCCATCCCTGGTATCTATCGTCATACAGCGATTATATCGCATATTGGCGATTAATAAAGGTGGCCATGCTCATGAACGCGATCGAGTCGGCAGTGATCGACTCGGTGCCCCGACGCCTGCTCCAGCGCTACGAAGCGCACGTGCTCATCGAGCTCGGGGGCCGCACCCCGGGTGCCCGCACCGCCGAGCTGGGCTGCGGTCCGGGTTATGGCACCCAGCTCATCCTCGACGTCTTCGGTGCGGCCAGCGTGGACGCCGTCGACCTGGACCCCACGATGCTGGCCAAGGCCCGCCGACGGCTGCGGCGCCACGGTGCTGCCGCCCAGCTGAGCGGCGGTTCCGCCACCGACCTTGCTGCCGCGTTCGCCCGGGTCGGGGGCGGCCAGGACGCCGCCTATCAGGCGGTGTTCGACTTCGCGATCATCCACCACATCCCGAACTGGCGCGACACCCTGGCCGAGGTCGCCCGGGTACTCGAACCGGGCGGCCGGTTCTTCTTCGACGAGGTCACCGCCACCGCCCTGGCCCGACCCACCTACCAGATCCTGTTCGACCACCCCACCCACGACCGGTTCACCGCAGGAGAGTTCCTCGCCGAGCTTCCCCGCCACGGCTTGGACGTCGGCGACCGATGGCGCACCCGCATCGGCGGCGACTACCTCTTCGGCGTCGCCGTGCGCACCCAGGGCCGCACGTGAGGCCCCACGATCGGATCCACGCCGCCACCCCGGCGGCCCGCACACTCCACTGATCTCCATCGGGAGGCCCACATGCTGTTCCAACACCTGCGAGCGATCCTGCTGGGGCCGGTGACCGTCACGATCATCATTCCGGTCCTGATCGTCACGACCGTCGGCACCGCCGCGGTCGATCTCGGGCCGGCACCAGGAAGCCTGACACTGGTGGCCGGCTCGTTGCTGGTCGCCGCCGGCGTAGCGATGCTGGCCTGGACGATCAGCCTGTTCGCCCGGTCCGGCGCGGGAACATTGTCGCCCCAGGATCCGCCGCGCACGCTGGTGATCCGCGGGCCCTACCGTCACGTGCGCCACCCGATGTTCAGCGGGGTCCTGGGCATCGTGCTCGGCGAGGCGATCGCAGCGCGCTCCCTGACCCTGCTGGCATGGTTCGCGCTGTTCGCCCTGTTCGTCGCCGTCATGGTGTCCCGGGTTGAGGAACCCCGACTCGCCCGCCGTTTCGGTAACGACTACGCGCGCTATCGGGACAACGTCCCGCGCTGGTTGCCTCGCCTGCTCTCCTGGCACGCGTCACGGCCCTCAGGAACCGACTGAGTGATCTGGGCCTGGCGTTCCGTAGCCGGTGGTTGGCCACGGCCCTATGCCGGTAGCGCCGGTAACGGGGGGTGCCCCTGTCGAGAATGGGTCGTTTGCCGACGCCCGTCGACTGGTCGGCGAACCTGCAGGTCGACGCTGTCGGTAACGCGCGTCGCGAATCAACGTCGGTGAACGGTCTCCCGGCGCTATTGTCGACAGATGTTGGTGGGGTACGCGCGGGTGTCGACCGCGGAGCAGAACCCGGCGCATCAGATCGACGCGCTGACCCGGACAGGGGTGGCCGCGGCGGACGTGTACGTGGACTACGCCTCCGGGGCGAAAGCGTCGCGGCCGCAGCTGGATCTGGTGGTGCGGCTGGTGCGCGCCGGGGACACGGTGGTGATCACCCGGCTGGACCGGCTGGGCCGGTCGATGCTGCACCTGGTCACCTTGGGCGCGGAGTTGCGTGAGCGCGGGATCGGGTTGCGCGTGCTCGAGCAGGGCATCGACACCTCCACCGCGGAGGGGCGGGCGATGTTCGGGATGTTGTCGGTGTTGGCCGAGTTCCAGCGGGAGCTGATCGTGGCCAATACCCGTGACGGGCTGGCCGCGGCTCGGGCGCGGGGCCGTAAGGGTGGGCGGAAGCCGAGACTGTCCCCGGAGCAGGCCGCGCATGCCCAGCAGCTCTACGACGCCGGCACGCACACCGTGGCCCAGATCGCCGCGCTGCTCGGGGTGGCACGTCCGACGGTGTATGGCTACCTCGACCGCGGTCCCGGCACCGCGGGGGCGGGTGCGGAGACAGAGGCGCGGTGATGGCCCGCGATCAGGGTGCACGAGCGGCGTATCGGGGCCGTGACCAGTGTCGTTGTGTCGGGTGCGGGCGGGAGCCGTCGAACCCGATCGAGCGTGCGGAGGTGGCGATGACGTGGCTGTTGTCGGACCCGGCCGCTGCGGGCGCGGTGCTCGAGCGGCACTTCTGTCGCGGCTGCACCCCGCCCGGTCCGGTCACCGATGTGGCTTGTGTGCGCTGCGGGGACGGCCCGCTGCTGGCCGGTGATCTCGCGGTCGGTGACGGGAGCGCTACCGCTGTCGTACGGAACTGGCTGGCCGGAACCGGGTGGCGGTTGTCCGGGCCGGTATGCCCGGACTGTGTGGGTGAGTTACGGCGATGAGACACGTCGATCCCGCGACCCGGGCGGTGCTGGTCGCCCGGTTGCGGGAGAAGCGTGCAGTGGGCGCGTCGATCAGCGCCGAGGTGCGCCGAGCCGCCGCCGAGTTGCTGGTGTCGTCGAGCACGGTGTGGCGATGGCTGGCCATGGACCCCGACCCGGCTACGGGCGACGATGACGCGCCCGGCAGTCCTGCGGCGGGAGGTCGGGCGCGCTGTTCAACCCGGCCGTACGCGCCTACATCGCCGGTGATGCCGGGGAACGCCGGGTCGAGGCGTTCGCGCTATTCAGCGTGTTCTACCAAGCGGGCATCGTGGTCGGCTCGGTGGTGGGCCTGCTGCTGACCGGCATCGACTTCGCCGTGACCTGCCTGGTGGCGGCGGTGGTGTTCGCGGTGCTCACGGTGCTGCAGATCCGGGCACTGCCGGCCCGTGGCGGCGCCGCCGACGGCGGGACCGAAGCGGGTCGGCGCCCGGTGCTGGGCCAGTGGCGTGACGTCGCCGCGACCCGCGGGTTCTTGCCCTTCTCGGTCGCGATGATCGGCACCTACGTCTTGTCGTATCAGGTGTATCTGGCGCTGCCGCTGCACGCCCGGACACTGGCCGGGCAGGGCAACCTGGGCACGGCGCTGGTGACCGCGCTGTATGTCGTCTCCGGCGGGGTCACCATCGTCGCGCAGATGAAGGTCACCGCGTGGTGTCGTGCGCGGTGGGGCCGGCCGGTTCACTCAGTCGTGGCCTCGTCGTGCTCGGTGCGGCGTTCGTGCCCCTGCTGCTCGCCGATACCCTGCTCGCCGAGGTCGGCGCGGTGGCCGCGACGGTGGTGGGGGTGGCGGCGTTGCTGGCCACGGCGGCGCTGCTTGCGATCGGGACCGCCGTGGTCCTGCCGTTCGAGATGGACACCATCGTCGGGCTCGCCCGCAACCGGCTCGTCGCGACCCACTATGGCTTCTACAACACCGTGTGCGGGGTGGGGATCCTGCTCGGGAATGCGGGGACGGACTGGGCGATCGATCTTGCCCGCTCTGCCGGGGCCCTGTATGCGCCGTGGCTGGTGCTGCTGGTGATCGGGTTGCTGTGTGGGCTGGCGCTGGCTGTGCTGTATCGGCGTGGCCTGCTTACCGCCCCCGAGGACGACAGTGGGGCGGCGCCCACCGGGCCGGCTGCCGATCCGGCGACCATCCGGCTGCGGGTGGTCGATCAGGATGATGACCGGCCGACGCACCCGCTGCCACGCGTCCGCCCGGGCGAAGGCGGAGCGGCTGCAGCGTCGGCGCAGACACGTCCCCTGGTCGGTCTGCCTGGCCTCCGGCGTCGGTGACCCCCTCCGGGGTGGGGTTCACGACCCCACCCCGGAGGGGACGGCAGGATGACGACATGCTGTGGCGTCTCGCCGAGTGGTGATCGTCGTCAGGCGAGTCGCTGCAGCGTGGCGCCGCCGTCGGTGGACTGCTCGACGCCGTCGTCGGTCACGACCGTCAGCCGGCCTCCGGGATCGGCGGTGATCGCTTGCGGTGGGCTCGCGGTGGCGCCACGACGCTGCCAGGTCGCGCCCTGGTCGGTGCTGGCGTGCAGCGTTCCGTCCGGTCCGATCCCGTACACGGTGTCGGCGTCGGCCCACGCCAGGTAGGCCAGCAGCGGGCTCCCGGCGATGGGGGTGAAGGTGGCGCCGCCGTCACGGCTGGCCATGACTCCGTTCTCGGTGGTGGCCAGGATCTGGGAGCTGTCCCCGGGGGCCAGGGCGACGTCGAGGGCGGCCAGCGGGGCGCGTTCCTGCCAGGTTCGTCCGCTGTCGCTGCTGGTCATCAGGAGTCCGCGGGTGGCGTCGAGGCCGACGACGGCTGTGCCGTCGACGTCGAGCGCGTGGAAGTCGACCTGGCCGTGCAGGCTGATCGGCTCCCACGTCGCACCGCCGTCGGTGCTGCGGACCAGGCCGAGTGGGTTCGGTGTGCTGGTGTCCTGGGGTGCGGGGTGACCGCTGGCCAGATACGCCGCCGGGCCGGCGACGGTGAAGCCCATCAGATCCGGCCCGCCGGTCTGCGGCGAGTCCTGGCGCGGGGCCAGTGTCCCCTCGCCGGTGAGGCCGAACAGACCGTGGTGGCCTGCGATGACGATGGCACCGTCGGCGGGGTCGACCCCGACCCCGTGGACGTGACCGACCTGCTCGAACAGGTCGGTGGTGGTCTCGGCAGCGGTGGGGGAGGTGCCTGGCTGAGCCGGTCCGCCGCAGCCCGCCAGTACGGCGATGCCGGCGGTGAGCAGGGCGTAGGCGGGGCGGGATCGAGTTCTGCGGGGGTAAGGGTTCGTGCGGCGTGCGGAACGTCTAGCGATCATCAGCAGTGGTGGTGGTTTCTGTTCAGCCGGGTCGTGCTCCGGCAGCGCGGTGGGCTCGGCGGGCCGAGCTTTGAGTGGGATGTGGAGACCGTCGTGGCTGCGCGGTCATCGTCCGTCGCCACATGTCGTGCGGCGGTCGGCCGGGGGTGTGCGGGCGGACAGCGCTCGCATCGCGCATCCGAGCAGGCAGCGCAGAATTGCGCGGCCGGGCTCGGATGTGGCGGCCGCGATCACGGCGGACAGCGGACCTCGGGCAGCAGGCCGACTCGCGCTCTTCGCCATCGGACAGCCTCCTTCGTCGATACGGGCCGGGGGTATTTCACGGACCACCGTATATACCCCCCGCCCGTATCGGCCAGGGGGGAGAGCGACCTTTTGGTGCCGGCTCACCCTGACCAGGGGAGCGTCAGCCGAGGAGCTCGCGCATCTCGGTGATCTCGGTTTCCTGAGCGTCGACGATCTGCTGGGCCAGCGCCTTCGCCTCGGGGTTGGTCCCGTCGGCGAGTTCGGTCTGGGCCATCTGCACCGCACCTTCGTGGTGGGCGATCATCATCTCGAGGAACATGCGGTCGAACTCGGCGCCGTTGGCCTGCTCGAGCCGGCCCATCTGCTCGGGGGTCATCATCCCGGCCATGCCGCCGTGATCCATTCCCCCCTGTTCCATACCGCCTTGGCCCATACCGTTCTGGTCGGGGCCGTGGCCCATCGACTCGTGGTCCATCCCGGGCATGGCGCCGGGTGCGGGCGCGCCCCACGCGGTGAGGAAGGCCTGCATCGTGGCGATCTCCGGGCCTTGGGCCTGCTCGATCTCGGTGGCGAGCCGACGGACCTCGTCACTGCCGGCGCGGTCGGTGGCCAGCTTCGACATCTCCACGGCCTGCTGGTGGTGCGGGATCATGCCCTGGGCGAAGGCGATGTCGGCCTGGTTGTGCTCGGCCGAGATCGCCGCGCCGCTGGGAGCGGCGGCGCTGGTCGGGGCGGGTGCCGGGTTCGCGGGCGCGGCGCCGCCGGCGGGGTCCCCACCGCCGCAGGCGGTCAGGACGAGGGCAGCAGTCAATGTCGTGGCCGCGGCGGCCACGTTGGTGATCTTCATGTGTGGTTCTGGCTCTCCGTGTCGAAAACGGGTGATCGGGGGCGGATCCGACGCTCTGCCGCGCCGGGGGCCGATCAGGTCCGCATCACGCAGAGCTGGGCGAGTCTTCGGGGGACGGGCGGGGGCCGCTGCGCCGGCATACCGCGGGCACGCCGGCGGGTCGGGGTGACCGAGGCCGGGAGCGTCAGGCGCCCGAGGAACAGCCACGCCGCGAGCAGCGCGAGCCCGGCGGCGGCCAGTATCGCCAGGCACAGGTGCAGCAGGTGGGCGGTGCCGTGCTCGCCGTGCTCGGCCGGCATCGGGTCGTGGGCGGCCGTGGCCGGCACCGGTGTAGAGGGCGCGGACGCCACCTCGGCTCGGAGGTCGGCGTGTGCGGCCATCGCCGCTTCGGCCTCGACCTGATGCCCGGTGTCCATGGTGGGAGCGGCAGCCGGGGCGACGAGCGCGTGCATCCCGACGATCCCGAGCAGGACAGGCAGGACCAGCAGCACCAGCTGCAGTCCGTGTCGCCCGTTACCCATGTCGACCACGGTACCGGCGTGACTGCACGGCGCATGCGAAGCCGGGCGGTGTGTGCCGTTCATGGCGGGGTCCCGACCACGGCCAGGACCCACTCGCGCCCACGCCGGGCAGGCGACACGGCATCTCCTGCCGCCGAGAACGAACGAACGTTGAGGCCAGGCTGGCCGCCGCCAGCGGGTCGTGTTCGGCTCATCTCGTGTCCGGTCGCGCCGATGCCGGCCACCGGGGGGCGCCGCCGTCGGGCAGCGGTCGAGACGACGAGCGCGTGCATGCCCAGCAAACCGAACCGAACGGGCAGGAGGACCAGCAGTCGCCCGAATTGCCCGTTTGCCGTCCTCCTCACGCTACCCGCGACGGGGCGAGCGTCGGTCATCCGGTCGTTGCGCAAAGCGCCCGGCCACGAGGACCACACACGCGCCCGCGCCCGACGCCGGCACCGCCACGATGCCAAGCCGCAGGATCCGGTCGTGGTGGCCACGGTCTCGGCGCGCTTGCCTGGTGCCGTGCGGACTGAGCGTCGCTGCTTGAGCGCTCACCGGTTTGCGCGGTCGCCGAGGAACGTCGCCGCGCTGGCCGCCGGGGTGAGGTCGAGGCGGCGCAGGAGTTGTGCGTTGAGTGCCACGACCACGGTCGAGGCGGACATCAGGACCGCTCCGACGCTCATGGGCAGCAGGAACCCGATCCCGGCCAGGGCGCCGGCGGCCAGCGGCACGGCCGCGAGGTTGTATCCCGCGGCCCACCACAGGTTCTGCTTCATCTTCCGGTAGGTGGCGCGGGACAGCTCGACGGCCGAGAGGACCGACCGGGGGTCCGACGAGGCCAGGATCACCCCCGCGGAGCCGATCGCGACGTCGGTGCCGGCGCCGATGGCGATGCCGACGTCGGCCTGGGCGAGCGCGGGCGCGTCGTTGACGCCGTCGCCGACCATGGCGACCTTCCGGCCCTCCTGCTGGAGCTCTGCGACCCGGGCGGCCTTGTCCTCGGGCCGGACTCCGGCGAAGACCCGGTCGATGCCCAGTTCGGCGCCGACGGTTTCGGCTACGGCCCGGGCGTCACCGGTGATCATGACGACCTGGGTGCCGGCGGCGTGCAGGGCGTCGACGGCGTCGCGGGACTCGGGCCGGATCTCGTCGGCCAGCCGCAGCCCGCCGATCACCGCGCCGTCGGCGAGGACGTGCAGGATGATCGCACCTTCGGAGCGCCACTGTTCGGCGATCGCGAGTTCGTCGAGGGTGTGCTGCTCGAGCAGGTAGGGGCCGCCGACCTCGACCACCGAGCCGTCGACCGTGGCGCGCACGCCGACCGCCGGGGACGAGGAGAAGTTGTGAGCCCCGGGCACGGCGAGCCCCCGGGCTCGCGCCGCACCGACGATCGCCGTGGCCAGCGGGTGCTCGCTGCCGGACTCGGCCGCCGCGGCCAGGGTAAGCACCTCGTCGGCGCCGCGGCCCGCGACCGGCTCGATGCCGGTGACGGCGGGTTCGCCCCGAGTCAAGGTGCCGGTCTTGTCGAACAGGACGGTGTCCACGGTGCGCATGGACTCCAGGGCGAGGCGGTCCTTGACCAGGACACCGCCGCGGGCGGCGCGCTCGGTGGCGATGGAGACCACCAGCGGGATGGCCAGCCCGAGAGCGTGCGGGCAGGCGATGACCAACACCGTGATCGTGCGCACCACGGCGCTGTCGGGCAGGCCGACCACCGACCAGACGATCGCGGTGATGGCGGCGGCGGCGAGGGCGTACCAGAACAGCCAGCCTGCGGCGGTGTCGGCGATGCGCTGGGCCCGTGAGGAGGAGGCCTGGGCGTCGGCGACCAGCTTCTGGATGCCGGCCAGGGCGGTGTCGCCGCCAGTCGCGGTGACCTCGACGCGGAGCCCCGAGTCGGTGGCCACGGTGCCGGCGACGACCTGGTCCCCGGTGTTCCGGCGGACGGGTGTGGACTCGCCGGTCACCATCGACTCGTCCAAGTCCGCCGAGCCGTCGACGATCGTGCCGTCGGCAGGCACCGAGGCGCCGGGCCGTACGACGACGACATCGCCCACCACCAGGTCTGCCGGGGCGACGGTGACCACGTCGTCGCCGTCGAGTCGCTCGGCATGGTCGGGCAGCAACGCCGCCAGCGAGTCCAGCGCCGAGGTGGTCTGGGCCAGCGAGCGCATCTCGAGCCAGTGCCCCAGCAGCATGATGACCACCAGCAGCGCCAGCTCCCACCAGAAGTTCAGCTGGTGATCCAGCACGCCCAGGCTCGCGCCCCAGGACGCGAGGAACGCGACCGTGATGGCCAGCCCGATGAGCAGCATCATCCCCGGACTGCGGGAGCGGAGCTCAGAGATCGCACCGGTCAGGAACGGCCGACCCCCCCAGAAGTAGACGACGGTCCCCAGGACCGGCGAGACCCACCACACCCAGCCGGCGGCGGGCAACGGGTAGCCGACGAGGTGGGCGAACATCTCGTTGAACGCCACCACCGGCACGGACAGCACCAGCATGATCCAGAACAGCCGGCGGAAACCGGCGACGTGATCGCCGTGGCCAGCGTGGCCGCCGTGGCCGGCGTGCTCGTCGCCGCCTGCGCCGTGACGGCCTTCGTGACCTTCAGGCGCCCGCGACCGTGGGGGTGTCTGTGGGTCGTGTCGCATCGTCATGGCGCCGAACCCTATACCCCGTATGGGTATAGGGTCCAGGGCAGTCGTCGGGGTGTCCGGTCGCGCAGCTCCGATGCTTACAGGGAGGCCGGTTCGTCGGCCGTGCCGCAGACAGGCGCTTTGACGGGGGCCGGGAATGCCAGTCCTCGCAGGCAATGGCCGCCGTCGGCGGAACCTGCAGGGGACGTGCGGCGGCGCCCCGCGACGGTGCTCAACGCGACGGCGAGCGTTCAGTGCCTGTCGACCGCGATGTGAGTTGATACTATTACCCCCTACGGGTATATTGACGAGGGTCTCGAGGAGGTAGAGCGATGCAACACGGATATGCCGACAACAAGGACGCGCACGTCAATCGGATGCGCAGGATCGAGGGGCAGGTCCGCGGGATCAGCAAGATGATCGAGTCGGACAAGTACTGCATCGACGTCCTCACGCAGGTCTCGGCGGTCAACAAGGCACTCGAGGCCGTCGCGCTGGGCCTGCTCGACGAGCACCTCAAGCACTGCGTCGCCGACGCCGCCGCCGAGGGCGGCGCGGTCGCCGACGAGAAGATCCAGGAGGCCAGCGCCGCCATCGCGCGCCTGGTCCGTTCCTGACCCCACCCCGGAGAAGCCGGCGGGACCCGGAGCGGCGAGGCCGCCACCGGTCACCGGAACCTGCCCGCGCCCCGCGCGGACCGTCACGAGGAGGTACCCCGACCATGAGCACCGCCACCTACACCGTGTCCGGCATGACCTGCGGTCACTGCGTCAGCTCGGTCACCGAGGAGATCAGCGAGGTCGCCGGCGTGACCGACGTGTCGGTGGACCTGCCCACCGGTGCGGTCACCGTCACCGGCGACGGCGAGATCTCCTCCGACGCGGTCCGCGCGGCCGTGCAGGAAGCCGGCTACGAGATCACCTCCGGGGCCTGACGCCCCACCCCACCCGTCCCCCACCCGGCACGGGTCACGATCGTCGCCGCTGCGCGAGGGTCGTCCACCCGCGTCGGGTCGTACCGAAGGACTTCCACGATGAAGACCGCAGCACGACTGTCCGCCTACGGCGCGGCCGTCGTCCTCTTCGGTGCCGGCGCGTTCGCGACCGGCATGACCGTCGACGCCCCCACCGGCCACCTGCGTCCCACCGCCCAGAGCGCTCCCACCGGTCCCGGTGCGGGGCATGGAGCAACACCGGCCGCGAGCCCGGCGCCGCACGCGCAGCCCGCGGGGCTGGCGTCCACCGCCGACGGGCTCACCCTGACCCCGGTCGCGACGACCCTGCCGGCACAGACGCCGACCGAACTCGCGTTCCGCATCACCCGCGCCGACGGATCCCCCGTGACCGGCTTCGACCTCGCCCACGACAAGCGGATGCACCTGATCCTGGTCCGCCGCGACACCGCCGACTTCCAGCACCTGCACCCGGTGATGGACGCCGACGGCACCTGGCGCACGCCGGTCACCCTGGCCGACGCCGGTACCTACCGGGCCTTCGCCGACTTCTCCCCCACCGGCGGCGCGGCCACCACGCTCGGCGTCGACCTGTTCGCCCCGGGCGAGTTCACCCCGATCGCACCGGAGCCCGACCGGACCGCCACGGTGCCCGGCGGCTACGAGGTCACCCTCGACGGCGACCTGACCCCGGGACGGTCCAGTGACGTGACCCTGACGGTCACCCGAGGCGGCGAGCCGGTCACCGACCTGCAGCCCTACCTCGGTGCCTACGGCCACCTGGTCGCCCTGCGCAGCGGCGACCTGGGCTACCTGCACGTGCACCCCCACGGCAGCCCCGGCGACGGCCGGACCGCCCCCGGCCCGCAGATCACGTTCGGCACCGAGGTCCC
>Ga0209909_100525_pt1 | contig 17181 bp, 20 predicted proteins | sample FECB22metaG_FD_188302 | JGI IMG/M metagenome (GOLD analysis project Ga0209909, IMG submission 188302) | Cyanobacterial communities from the Joint Genome Institute, California, USA - FECB-22 (SPAdes) (version 3) | ecosystem: Environmental > Aquatic > Thermal springs > Hot (42-90C) > Microbial mats... | reverse complement strand
GCCGCCAGATCTGGCGGCCGGTCATGACGTATGTCGTTTCCATGATGGCAAGCAGCACGGAAAGGCCGAGCGTCAGCGGCACGAACAAGAAGTGATACAGCGCCGTCATGGCGAACTGCAGGCGCGATAGCGCCACAATATCAAGTTCCATAGTCTTTCTCCCACCCCCTACGGTGTGTCTGACAGGAATGCGGCGCCATTCGACGCGCCGCGGGCATGTTGGTGGCAGCCCAACGATCCGCAGCAGGCGAGGGCGTTGCGCGAATCTTTGGATCGTGGCGGCATCAACGATGAAGGCAGGATGGCGAATTGCTCGCCTGAAGTCGGCTCAAACCAAGGGTGACCGTACTGGTTCGGATGACTCACTTGGGGCCGGCATCGCAACGCCGAGATAGGGATCGATCCATGCCATCTCATCGACAACCGATTTGACCCCTGGCACGTTCTCCGCCGCAACCTTGGCAGCAAGTCGTTCTCGCTCGTCGAAAATACTGCCCGACAATTCGACGATGCCGTTTCGAACACTGACTTTTATGAAGCCGTTCCGACTCCAGCTCTGATGCGCCAGTTCCGCGATGACGGCATTTGCAATCTCGTCGTCGCTGGCAGGCACCTTGTCCTGTGGCAGCATATTGGCCAGTGCCCGCAACAGGTCCGATCGGCAGACCATGCCGATCACCTTGCCTTGTACGACGACAGGCAGGCGTTTGATTCCGTGCTTTTCCATCAGGCCTACTGCAACGGAGAGTTCGGCATCAGGGGCGACGGTAACGACTTCCGGAGTCATCACCTCTTCAATCTTCCTGCCATGTGAAAGAACATATTCGTCGGCGAGCTTGCCAGGACTCGTCAGAAATTCCAGCAGCCGGGATCGCTTGCGTTCTGTCTTCAATTCGCCGCGGTGCAGGAAATCGGCTTCGCTCACGATGCCGACAAGGTTCCCGTTACCGTCGGTGACCGGGAGACCACTTACGCGGCGATCGAGCATGATCTCGGCGGCGTCGGCAACAGATGTCGCCGGGCCGACCGTGATGGCGGGTGCATTCATGATGGCTTGGATCAACATGCTCGTCTCCTTCTCTGACCGTGTGTCGCGGCGGGAGAGGTCCGGCGCCGCGTGATGGATCAAGGATTAGCAACGCCTGCGCGATGGCGCTTTGATCGATGTCAAATTTGGAGGGCGGCTTGGAGACTGCGATAGTCCAGTCCTTCCAGCAGGCATTTGCCTCTCAAGGCATGTGACATGCACCGACGGTTCAATTGTGAAATCGGAACCTCGATGCAGGCTAGGTTGGCACGAACATCATGACTGCGGCCACCCCCATGAGCGCGACGGTGGCCCAGCCGATGAATGACGACATCGCGCCTATCGTATAGGGGCCCATGACCTTCGGGCTTGCGGCCAACAACAGTATAACGGCGATCAAGGGGACTGCGAGGACCCCGTTGATGACAGCACTCCAGAATAGTGCATTCATGGGCGTGATCGGTGAATACTGGATGATCAAGGCCAGCAGCACGCTTATGGCGATCACACCGTAAAAGCCTTGTGCGTCGTTCGGCGCCCGTTCCAGTCCGAATTTCCATCCCATGGCCTCTGCCAAAGCGTAGCCGGCCGAACCCGCGAGCACCGGCACGCCGATGAGGCCCACGCCTAGAATGCCGAGTGCGAATATGAGAGCGGCGAACGGCCCGGCCAGGGGGCGAAGTGCGCTGGCGGCCTCAGCGGCGGTGTCGATCTGCGTGATGCCTGCGACATTCAGTGTCACGGCGGTCGCAAGGATAATGAAGAAGGCGGTCAAGTTGGAATACAGCATGCCGCTCCATGTATCCCAGCCGATCCGCCGAAGCTCTCTGGGCGCCGTCTCGCTATCTCTGGACAACGGCATTGCCCCCGGATCGGCATTCATATCCTCCACCTCCTCGGATGCCTGCCAGAAGAAGAGATACGGACTGATTGTCGTACCGAACACGCCGACAACGACCGCCGCATAGGCCGATGTCGGAGCGACTATTGGCCAGACAGTCCTTATGGCGACTTGCTTCCAATCCACATGCACGGTGAAGAGAACCGCCGCATAGGCCAGAAGCGAAATTGTCAGCCATTTCAGAAAAGAAACGTAGCGGTGGTAGGGAATGAAGACCTGAAGTGCGAGCGTCCCGAAGACGAAGAGCATTGTCATGAGATGGCGGTTGAAACCGGTCACCAATTCCGCCACTTCACCCATCGCTGCAACGTCGGCGGCGATATTCAATATATTCGCGGTCAGCAGCGAGAACACCACCGCATAGAGCACGACTGGCGGAAAGGCGTCCTTTATATTTGCCGCCAGCCCGCGTCCGGTAACGCGCCCGATCCGCGCACATGTCGCCTGGACGACGGCCATCATCGGAAACGATACCGGCATGGTCCAGAGCATGTTCAGGCCGAATTGCGCACCGGCTTGGGAATACGTGGCGATCCCGCTCGGATCATCATCAGCGACACCGGTGATGAGACCTGGCCCGACTTTGGCGAGAGGGTGTTGGCGCAGACGTGCCAGGCGGCTCGACAGCCGCGAATGCCAAGGTTTTGGCCGATCGGCTAATAGTTCCTGGCTCATTTTGTACCGTCCGGGACATTGTTGACACTCGAAGAGGAAATCACGGATCGATCAACATATCCGACTGCGCCTCCGACGCTTTCGATAAGGACCCGGATGGCCTGACGCTGGATATCGGAGTCAAGTTTTCCCTGAACCTGCACCAGCCCGTCTTTGACGACAACGTCGACCTTGTCGTGGCCAATCCCAAGGTCCGTTGCCAGCCGCGTCCGGATGGCGAGCCTCAGGGCTTCGTCTCCTTTTGCGATATTTTCCACGGGCGCGTCGATAATGAGGTTTAAGAGGTCGCATCGGCTGACGATGCCGACAAGGCGGCGATCGTCGACGACAGGAATGCGCTTGATCCTGTGAGATGTCATGATGCCAGCGACCCTGCCGACTTCCGCATTGGAGCGGACGCTTATCACGTCGCGGCTCATTGCTTCACCGACGGACCTGCCGTGAATTTGGACATAATTGCTGAGCCCCCGCCGTTCACCAACTCCGTAGGTGCTGCCGAGGATTGAGACCCACGTATTAGCGACACGTCGCATAAGATCTCCTTCCGTCAACATCCCGCATACCACACCGTCATCGTCGACCACCGGAAGGCCGCTGATATCGTTGGCCCTGAGCAACAGAGCTGCGTTTCGAACGCTCATCGTCGGCGGGACCGTAATGACGTTCCTTGTCATGATGTCTTTTGCTTGCATGACTGCTCTCCACCCTCGTTTGCGATAGCTATTCCAATGGTTGCGCCAGCCGACGCCCAATACGGCCGCCTATCTTCCGCATGGGGAAAGGCCGGGGCATGGCCCGTTCGTTCCGTTCTCTTGTTCGACGCAGTCTGTTGGGAATCGGTGTGGCTGCATTGATCGGTATCAATGTTCGTGGAACAGCGGCGCCTCTTCCCAACTGCTCCCAGTATCTGTTTCGGGCGCTTGACCTTGATCAATGATGCCATGGTCCCTGGGATCTATTCTTCATCGAGCAATGAACTTTGAAGGAGAAGATCATGGATGACCTCAATCTGCGTCAGAACATTCTCGATGAACTCGAGTTCGAGCCGAAGGTGGACGCTGCCGATATCGGTGTTGTGGCACGCGGCGGCATCGTCACGCTCACCGGGCATGTCGGCACATATGCGGAGAAGGACGCTGCGGAGAAGGCTGTGCGGCGCGTAAAGGGCGTTCGTGGCATCGCTCAGGAGATTGACGTCCGCATCTTGGGTCCGAGGCGGACCGACGACGACGACATCGCCAGGCGAGCGGTCAAGATGGTGGACTGGAACATTTCCATTCCGAAGCAGAAGGTGCAGGTTCGCGTATGCAGGGGCGTGGTGACGCTCACCGGCACGGTTGAATGGCAGTACCAGAAGAACGCTGCTGCGGATGCCGTAAGGGATCTTGCCGGCATTGTCGGTATCTCCAATCTCATCGAAGTCGTTCCGAGCGTTAGTGCCGTCGACGTAAAGAGGCGCATTGAGGAGGCGTTGGGACGCGATGCGGAACTCGAGGCCAAGGCCATCCAGATTGAGGTCTCCGGTGGCAAGGTGACCTTGAGGGGTAACGTCAGGACCTTGTTTGAGCGGGGCGCGGCGGAACGTGCCGTGTGGTCTGCCCCAGGCGTCCACGCCCTTGATGATCAGTTGCACATAGGTTGAACCGCTAACGGCAAAGTAGGAGGCGAAGGCAATGCAACATGATCCCACTCGCATAGAAGAAGCGCTCCTTGCGGGCGCAGGATATTGTGTCTCTCGAAATCAAAACTGCGACTTTCGCCTTGATCACGTCGACCATGACGAATGGGAAATCGCGGTTCTCTCGGGACGAGCCCATGCATGGATTCGCAGCGAATTATCTGCTCCTCTCGCGCAATGTCTGGGCGATAGCTTCAAAGTCGACATACTTGGTGCAGACCGTTTTCTAAAGCGGGCTCGGGCGCTTGGCTTTCAAACAGAGTTTGTCGGCGGCGGTGGGAAGGACCGCTTCTAAAGGAGCAACGCCCGTGTATAAGACTATCGTCTGCGCTATCGGCTTGGGCTCAAAGGAGAAGGGCGAGCACCTGCTGCACATGGCTCAGGGACTTCTCGATACTGATGGGTCCCTTCATCTCGTTCACGCTATCGAGCGATTTCCGTCGCTTGTCAGGCGAGGTCCAGACGACTGGGCTGTGTCCGTGATCAACGAGGCAGAAGAAAAGCTGTCGCAGCTTTGCAGGGAGCCCGCAATCCCAGCGCTTGTTCACGTACGCACCGGCCGGGCCGCAGATACGATTCTGGCGGTTGCCGCCGAGACATCGGCCGATCTGATCATTGTTGCCGCTCATGCAAACGACGTTTTCGACAAGCTCTTTGGATCGACCGTCGACAATGTCGTTCATCACGCGAAATGTTCGGTTCTTATCGATCGGATTTCGACCATGGCAAAGCACTAGATGCTCAATTCTTCAGCGAGCTGAATAGTTCATATCGACCGGCGGCCGAGGTAGCTCGGCTTGCTGGCCATGGCCATTTGGCCGTGGAGCAGGCACTCGCCCACTCGTTGTTGCCGCAGGTTACTCGTGAAACGCCGTCTGAATTGGCCACAGTTTTCTGTTCGCCAGTGCTTTCGAACCATGGTCCTGCTGGAGATGCATGCCCGAATTCTTGGCGAGCCTTGATATGGCATATCAATTTCAGCGATTTATATGCTTATGGGCGCATTGAGACGCAGCCTTTGAGGCCTCGGTCCGACCGGCCTTTGCCTCTCGGATAGATGAGGTGATTTGGCTGATCTATGTGGCATAAATGGAAATTCATTCGTACCTCAACGCTTCGATGGGATTGAGATTGGCGGCCTTGCGGGCTGGATAATACCCAAAGAAGATTCCAACCATTGCCGCGAACAGAAATCCACCAGCCATCGCGCCTGGCGATAATGGTGCCAGCCAACCGAAGATTTGTGAAATTGTGAGGCATACGGCAATGCCCATGAGAATCCCCGCGATGCCTCCGCTGACACTTAAGAAGATGGCTTCCGCCAGAAATTGCAGGAGCACATGCAGGCGGCGGGCTCCGATTGCCATACGCAAACCAATCTCCCGTGTCCGTTCCGTCACAGAGACCAGCAGTATGTTCATTATGCCAATACCTCCGACCAACAGGGATATCGATGCGACGGCCGCCAGCAGAAGCGCCATGATGCGGCTGCTGCTTTTCGCTGTCTCTGCAAACTGACTGAGATTTCTGACATCGAAATCCTTGTCTTCCATCGCCTTGATATGGTGGCGCCGTATCAGGATCTCATTGATATCGCCAATCGCCTCGGGCACTCGGTCGGCGCTCTTGGCTTGAATGAAGAGCATATTGGCAAATCCGGTCAGGCGAGGCTGAAGATTGTAAGGATTGGGCGCCGGCAGATAGGCCCAGTTGTTCATCGTCTGCGCCTGGCTGGGTGCCGCAGTGCCAAGCACACGCCGTTCGGCGGTCGCAAATGGGATCATGACGACATCGTCCTGATCCTGACCCATGGCCGATTGTCCCTTGGCGGCGAGCACTCCTACCACCCGCATCGGGACATTCCTGATTCTGATTGTCGCACCTATCGGATTTTCGGTTGGCGCGAACAACTGATGCTCGACGGTCTGACCAATCAAGGCAACCAGATTCCCATTGCGTTCGTCATCGTCGGTTATTGGGTCTCCCGCCGCAACCTTCCAATTGGTGATTTCGGGATAGGACTCGCTGACCCCTTGAATTCCTGTAGTCCAGTTATTGCTGCCGTATTCGACCTGACCTTGTTGTCGGATCAGAAAGCCGATTTCGGCGATAGCTGCAGCCTGCCCAATTGCCTTTGCATCGGCGACGGTCAAGGTGCTTGCACTTCCAAATCCTCCCCGGACGCCATTACTGCTCAATGCGCCCGGTAGGACAACCACGACATTTGTGCCAAGGCTCTCGATCTGCTTTGCTACGGCGATGTTTGCGCCTTGCCCAATTGCGACCATGACGATCAGGGCCGCGACGCCTATGAAGACGCCGAGCATTGTCAGCAAGGAGCGCATCTTGTTGTGGTAAATGGCCTGCGCCGCCGCACCGAGTGCCATTCGACCGAAAGCGAGGCCGCCGCGCGGGCTTGACTGAATCGTACCGTTGGCATCCGGTGCCGGGGACAGGTCTGTGGAAGGAGCGTGGCCTTTTCTCTCGTCCGCGACGATTTTACCGTCACGCATCGTGATGATGCGATCGGCATAAGCAGCGATATCGGGCTCATGCGTGACCAGCACGATCGTGACACCTTGACGGTGATTGAGAGCCACGAGCACATCCATGATTTCATGAGAGGTTTTGGTGTCGAGGTTTCCTGTCGGCTCGTCTGCCAGGAGCAGACGAGGAGAGTTGATCAGGGCTCGAGCGATCGCGACTCGCTGCTGCTGGCCTCCGGAAAGCTGGCCGGGCGTGTTCCGCTCGCGATCTCCAAGTCCCAGGCGTGCAAGCGAAGTGCGGGCGCGGTCAATTGCATCCACGCCGCCGGCTGCAGCGCTATTGGAATAGTAGAGAGGCAGGCGCACGTTTTCGAGTGCACTTGTTCGGGGCAGGAGATTGAAACTCTGGAAGACGAAGCCCAGCCGTTCGCTTCGGATAGCCGCAAGATCTGGCTCTGCGAGCTTTGCGACATCTATGCCTTCGAAAGAGTAGCTTCCGCTACTTGGGCGATCAAGACAGCCCAGAATTGACATCAGCGTAGATTTTCCAGAGCCGGATGAGCCAATAATTGCGATGAATTCCCCGTGGTGAATACTGAGGCTGACTCCACGGACGGCGGGTACCTCGGTATCACCGACGAAAAATGTCCTCGTCACATTCTTCAGCTCCAAAAGGGGTGAAAGAGTTTGTTGAACGGTCATAGGTTCGCTGCCTTCACCATCTCAGGAATCGGAATGGGGCCATCGTGCTCGACGCCACGTCTTCTCCGAAGGCGATCTTGTCGCCTGGCTCCAATTCACCGGCCTCGATCACGGTATAGGATTGGTCGCTGACACCTATCGTGACCGGCACCATGATCACCGTATCGTTATGCTGTACCCATACATGCGGTCCTTTCGCATCCACGGACGTCGGCGCGGCGGATGTGTTTCCAGCATCTGTCGGTTCGAAACGGAGAGCCTGGTTGGGGACGCGAAGGGCGTTTGTCGCGTGAGCAGTGATAATATTCAAGGAGGCAGTCATACCCGGCTTCAAGGCGAGATCCGTGTTGTCGACACCGACGACTGCATCGAAGGTCACAACATTTTGAATGGTTTGCGGGGATTGCCGTACCTGTGTGATCTTGCCTTCAAAAATGCGGTCGGGAAAGGCATCGACACTGAACGTTACTGATTGGCCCTCGCTGACGGTTCCGATGTCGCTTTCGCTTACATTGGTGTCTACCTGCATTCTGGTTAGATCGGTGGCAATGAGGAAAAGGGTCGGGGTCTGAAAACTCGCTGCAACAGTCTGTCCTTGGGTGACATTGCGTGAAACTACGACGCCATTCACGGGCGAGCGAATGTTCGTGTAGTCGAGATTGATCTGCGCGGCGGATAGTTCGGCTTCGCGCTGTTCGATTGTCGCCTGGTCCAGTGCTACCTGCGCTGCAGCTTGATCAGCAAGGCTCTTAGAAACCTCTACGGTATCCTGAGATACCGCCTGCGTCGCGATCAGGCGCTGGTTTCTTCGGTAGTTCAACTGCGCATAATCGAAATTCGCTCCGTCCTTCGTGAGCTGGGCGTCGGCAACCGATAGGTTCGCAGAATCCTGATCGACGATGGTCTGATATGGCCGCGGGTCAATGGTAGCGCAGATCTGGCCGGCCGTGACAACCGTATTATAGTCACATTGTATATCGGTGATCGGGCCAGAAACATAACTGCCGACAATGATCGTCAGTTCCGGATTGACAGTACCGGTCGCGGTCACTTGTCGTATCACGTCGCCCTTTGATACCGCCGCGGTTTTGAAGGATGGTGGCGGAGGCGTGCTGGCGCGCTGCCAGACAAGGGCGAACGTGGTCGTCGATAAAATCGCTGCAGTTGTCACTATCCAAAGCCAATGTCGCTGATGTCTATCGATCGTGGGTGTGGATGCCGGTGCAGCTACCTCCCGCAACAGCGGACGCTTTTCGGTTGGACTGTCCATGGTTCGACTCCTTTGCTGGCTTCACCTTGCCAGCGAAGGGGGCAGTGAGCATTGATCTTTCGCAAAGCCAACGCACCCGGACGACGGCACGTTGACGTATGTCAAGGCCCGGAATCCCGGGAGAAACTACCAATAGATCACGAACGTCCGGCGGATTCTCATTGTTCGTCGGGACGGCTGAACGATGGATTCGTGACAAGGAGACAGACATGCGTGCAGCTCTTGTGATCGCCGTAGCAGCGGGTGCTATCCTCGGCGCATATGCCTACCAATCGAGCGGGTCTGACAAGACCGGGGAATCGAGCCAACAGCAGTCAATCAATACAGGTAGGAAAACAGGCGAACCGAAACTCGGTTATCCCGACCCCTATATTCCTCCAACAAAAGGTAATGGCTTTTGATTTGGGAAGACGCCTAAGGAGCGAAATGATGACAAGGTATGTCCCGGTTATCGTGGTCAAACATCGACGTGTCCGCAAACAAAGCTCGACTGAACAGAAATTGGGGGGCTCAAGTCCCAACTCGCCAGTTGGTTTTCCGCCCCAAAAGAAAAGTCCGCGTCGTCGAGGAGTGTTGCATCTGCCAGCGGGGCCAACTTATGACTTGGTCGTTGGCATGCGTTGGAAGGGCGCTCAGGTGCCGCCTCCTGATGATACTTGACGTTCTGTCGATGCTTGTTTTTTCCCCGAGGGCAAGCATTCTGCGAAGTTCGTTGCCCAACCCATCGAGACAGATGGCGGGTGTTCATCGCACACCCGGATATTCGGCCTCTCATTGAACCCGGTGCGACTGGTCGCCAGCACCTTTCCACCTCCTCGGGAGGATCTGGCAGGCCCGAGACCAGGGAATTCTCGCAAGATAAGCTGTCAGCAAGAATATCGTCATCCGGAGCGGCCAAATCCAAGCGCAGCGCACGAATGTCGGCGCCGAGCCTGTTGGTAGCTCAATTCTCCACCTTTATGTTCTCAGGCGGAAATCGTTGGAGAGGGATTGAAGCACGGCACTTTCGGTCGCTGTGGAGGTTTCGATCTGGGCGGAGTTGAATATCAGGCGATACTTGACCTGCGTCACGCGCAGATCGCGGTACCAGTTGACGAGATCGCCCCACGGGTCGTTTATTTTCGAGAGACCGGACACGAAGGCGACGACCGTCCCTATTTCAGTCTTCCCTGTAACCACGAAATATCCACCCACGGCGAAGATGCCCGCGTAACCCATCTGCGTCATGAGATTCATCATGAAATTCATGGTGAACTTGATCTTGTAGATGCTCATGTTGATCAGGAAGACACCTCCGATTCGCGATGCCTGAACGCCGTCCGTGTCAATCGCACGTCCCATATGGACGATGTCCTCACTGACATTGCGCATGATGCTGATCTTCTTTCCGACGCGCCGATTGATCGCGGCCTGCATGATCGGGACGAAGCCACTTTGGGGCAGAAAAATCGTGACGACGATGATTGTCATGAGCGGCTGCAGATAGACAAGGTATCCGCAAACAGCCGTTAATATGCCGATTTGCAACAATGGTTCTGAGATGCTGGAGCCGACGAAGCCTCCGACAGGCTCGGCTTCCGCCAGAATGATTGAGAGTTGGACACCTTCGCTCGCCACCTTGGAGTCATTCGTACCGGACGCCGATGATGTCTGGAACACCTGCAGACGCAGCCAGCGGACGGCTGCCTCTCCGATCCAACTGCTGTAGATATTGAGCACGAGTTTTACACTTCCCTCGGTCAGAGCCAAGAGAATGTATATCAGCACCAGGAGGGCGATCGTGCGATAGGAACCATTCTCGGTCGCCGCATTCACGATTCGGCGCTGCACCTCCAGCGGAATAGTGCCTGCCGTAAACAGGACGATCGACAGCATTGCGGTGGCCAGTTGATGCCATCCAGATGCTCGAAAGACAAAGCCATACAGCATTCGCGGCAAAGTGATCCTTCTTGAAGACTGGCGCGAATTCATCGCTTCGGAAGCGTGCGATGGTTTCAGGATGGTCATTGCGTCGCCGATTTCTCAAGCGCTGTTTGCCGCCCAGTGTCGGCAATCGGCTTCACCCATAAAATGCCGACAATCGTAGCGATCATGATGATCAGTATGATCAGCAATAGTTTTTGCACCGCTTCCCTCCTGATGCGCAATGCGATTTGCCCATGGCTCGATCATTGCCACGTTCCAGCTTTTGCCGCGTTGATTCCTGTCAAAGCGCGCGCGTGGTTTTTGTGGGAGTAGGGGAGTGGTAAATTAAGCTGTTCGCGGGAGCCACTCGGTGGCGAACGGGTGTTTGAGATGCAGTTGGGACATGCCGCGTCCTGACCTTCTTCTCCGATGCCAGGCTCTGGAGCGGGCTTCAATTCCGATAGGTTTCAGACATGAAAGCGATGGTTCTTCAACAAATTGCGAAACCGCTGGCCTTCGCCGAAAGAGATGATCCGAACCCTGGCCCAGGCGAGCTGAGGATCAGGATTGAAGCCTGCGCTGTCTGTCGTACTGACTTACATGTTGTGGACGGCGACCTCAGCCAGCCAAAGCTTCCACTCATACCCGGCCATGAGATCGTGGGCATTGTCGATGCTGTAGGGCACGGCGTGGAAAGCGACAAGCTTGGCCGCCGCGTTGGAGTTCCCTGGCTTGGCCATACATGCGAAACATGTTCGTTCTGCCGAATGAAGGCCGAGAACTTGTGTGACCGGCCGCAATTCACCGGCTATACGCGCGACGGCGGTTTTGCCACGCACGTCTTGGCCGACGCGGCTTTTTCGTTCGATCTCGACAAGGACGCCGATGCCGTGTCGCTGGCGCCGCTTCTGTGTGCCGGATTGATCGGCTGGCGTTCGCTGAAGAAGGCCGGGAGCGGCAAGCGCATCGGCCTCTTCGGTTTTGGTGCCGCCGCACATATCCTCACTCAGATCTGCGTCTGGCAAGGCCGCGACGTTTATGCATTCACTCGCAGCGGCGACCATAGGGCGCAGATGTTTGCGTTGGAGCTTGGCGCGATCTGGGCTGGATCGTCAGAGGAGAGGCCGCCCGTTCCGCTCGATGCGGCCATTATCTTCGCACCCGTGGGTGATCTCGCGCCCGTGGCGCTCAAGGCGGTTCGCAAAAGTGGTATCGTTGTATGCGGAGGAATTCACATGAGCGACATACCATCCATGCCCTATGCCGTTCTGTGGGGCGAGCGCGAACTGGTCTCGGTTGCCAATCTGACGCGGGAGGACGCGACCGAGTTCTTCCCGATAGCCCGATTGGCCGGCGTTAGAACCCATACCACGACCTATCCACTCGAGGGCGCCAACGAGGCGCTTTCGGATCTTCGTGCCGGGCGTCTTAGCGGTGCCGCCGTACTGGTGCCGACAGCAAGCTAGCTGCAGTCGGACTTCCTTTGCATGACTAGTGGGCTACAAGAATCGGCATTTCTAGCTCAGTGAGCAATGATCGGGTGACGCCTCCAAGCACATATTCCCGGATTCTGGAATGCCCATAGGCACCCGCGACCAGCAGATCTGCGTGAAGGGCTCTGGCGGTTGATTGGATGGCGACGGCCACGCGCTCGCCATTCGCACGAGCGACGACAACCTCGACATTCAGCCCGCTGTTGCGAAGTACTCCTGCGTATCGGTCCAGAGCCTTCCCATTCGTGGGATCAGTCTCGGTGATCGAGATTAAAATGATCTTCGAAGCGCTTTCCAGGAACAGCCTGGCGCCGGTCAGTGCTGCCGACAGGGGCGCACTTCCGTCCCAGGCGATTGCCACCGTATCGATCCGGTTGCAGACGTGGTTTGCAGGAAATAATGCTAGAGGTCGGCCGCTATCGAACACGAGGCGTTCAACCAACGGTATCGTTGTCTCTGACACTTCCATGATCGAAAGATCGTAGGCGCGCGAGATTTCCGTAAACCTAGCTGGAACGAGCGGTTCAGACACCTCGAATGTCTGGATGAGGGCACGTATGTCTGCTTCGCGGGCATATTCGTAAAGCGCCTCGCTCAATGCGACATAGCCGTCCTGGCTGAAGCGTTTGGCCTCCGAGTTTAGCCTTTCGATGTCGTCAATCCAAGGAGATGTTTGACCAGCAAGGGGCATCCCGATCTGCATGATGCTTGCGGTGAGATCCGCTTTCTGGTGTCGTGCGAAATCGACGGCGTTTTGAACGAGAGAAAGCGAACTGGTGTCGGGATAGGTGATCAGCGGCACATGGAATTGAGGTTTCATATCAAGTTCCTCCAAAAGCTGCCGCAATGATCGCTTCACGGTGCCGACATTGCTTTGACAAAGGTCAAGTCCGGCCCGCCTGAAACGAATCCTTGGTCGCGTTCATAACCAGCAAAGCGAGAATTTCGATCGCTTGCGACGATCGACAGGATGCCAGTTTGATGCTGGTCAATGAACGGTCGAACGGCGCCGCCTTTAATAGCTCCGCGTCTGAAATGGACGATTTGGAAAGGGCCGAGACGGAGGATCGTCCTCTTGCGGTCATTGTAACAAAGAGGAGAAGCGCATAGGGCATGCTGCGGAACGCTGGTCGCCGTTCGAGAGCCTGCGCTCCGAGATTGGTCGTGTCTTCGACGATTTTAGCCCCGGTTTCTTTGACCGCACACTCGCGCGTTTTCCGACCTCCCTTGCGCGCGGCATGCCGGCCATCGATTTCGTGGAATCCGACAGGGCTTATGAGCTGACTGCCGAGCTTCCGGGTATCAACGCGAAGGAGCTGGACCTGACGTTTGCAAACAGCATCCTGACGGTCAAAGGCGAGAAGCACGAAGGGAAGCAGGAAAAGGGTAAGCGCTCATTTCGCTGCGCGTTGACGCAGTGGATTGTGACGCCCGCAGCGGCTTATGCGGCAGTGGATTTGGCGAAGTTAAATGGGAGCAGATCGTTGATATTGGCGCCGTCGGGACGCTGTGGCAATTCGGTGAAGACGTGTCGCAACCAGGCGAATGGCTCGACGCCACAGGCGCGACAGGTCAGCATAAGGCTGTAGATGACGGCGCTTGCCTTGGCCCCGTCGACAGTGTCGCAAGATAACCAGCTCTTCCTTCCAGTGGCAAAAACTCTGATATCGCGCTCCAATAAATTGTTGTCGATCGGCATCCTGCCGTCTTCGGTGTAGCGCGTCAGATATTGCCACTGGTTTCGTGTATAGGAGATCGCATCGCCGAGCTTGGTATCGGGCACGATCTTGGGGGCCATCCTGTCGAGCCACTCCTTCAGGGCGTCAAGGACTGGAACGGCGTGCTTCTGGCGCAGGCGCCGGAGGCAATCGGCCTGCGTTTCGTTGTCATCCGGCTTTTCGTCCCGCACCTGCCTTTCAAACCGACACACCATTCCCATTCAGGCCAGGAACAAATGCACGACCGGACGCATATGGACTTACGTATGCGATGACCGGCCATTTGGAGGATCAGCGCCGCCAGCCGCAATCTATTATGCGTCGAGTGACCGGCGCGGCGAACATCCCCAGAAACACTTGGCCGGATACGGCGGCATTCTGCAGAGCGATTGCTACAATGGCTTCGATCTCTCAGCCGGCAGGCGCATGCTTGCATGCGCCGAGAGGCCGATCGCTGTCGCCGCAACGAAAGAGATCCCGATCACCTTCGCCTTTTGCCACGCGCATGCGCGGCGGAAATTCTTTGAGCTGGCCGATATCCAGAAGAATGCGCGGGATCGCAAACGCAGGGGCAAGCCGATCTCGCCGATCGCATTGGAAGCCGTCAAGCGCTATGACGAGTTGTTCGAAATCGAGCGGCAGATCAACGGTCTGAGCGCCGAAGAACGACTGGCGGCACGCCAGGAGAAGAGCAAGCCGCTGTTCGATGACATGCACGAGTGGTTGACGAAGGAACGCGCCACGCTCAACAGATCGTCCGAGGTCATCGAGCCGATCGACTACATGCTCAAGCGCTGGGAGGGCGTTGCCCTTTTCCTCGAAGACGGGAGAGTTTGTCTCACGAACAACGCAGCCGAGAGGGAGCTGAGAAGTGTCGCATTGGGAAGACGGAACTGGACCTTCGCCGGTTCCCAGCGTGGGGCAGATCGTGCCGCTGTCATGCTGACCGTCATCACCACCTGCCGCCTCAACGATGTCGACCCAAAGGCGTGGCTTGCCGATGTCCTGGCTCGCATCGCCGATTATCCTGTCACGCGCCTGCACGAACTGCTGCCCTGGGAGTGGAAACGCGCATCGCCGGCAACCGTCATGCTGGCGGCCTGACAATGGTAGCTTCCGTCGTTCGCCTGAAGGTCACCCTCGATCGTGTCGAGCCGATAGTGATGCGGCGCGTTGTCGTGCCGTTCACCATCAGGCTCAGTCGGCTGCACGAGGTATTGCAGGCGGCAATGGGCTGGACCAACAGCCACCTTTACGAATTCCGCATGCGTGACGTCGGCTTTGGTTTGCCTGACGAGGAATGGGGGGATGGTCCGATCGATGCGCGCAAAGTCTCGCTGCTGTCGGCAGTCCAGGACACCGGTGCGAAATCGTTCAAATACCTTTACGACTTTGGCGACGGCTGGGAACACAGCATCAAGATCGAGCGCACCTTTCCTGCAGTCGGCACGGAAGGACCGATGCTCCTCGAAGCAACGGGACACTGCCCGCCTGAAGACGTTGGTGGTCCATGGGGTTATCAGGAGTTCCGCGAGGCGCTTGCAGACCCGGCGCACGAGCGACATGCCGAAATCCTCGAATGGTGGGGCGGCAGCGATTATGATCCCGCCGCCGCCAACTTCTCGCAGCTCAACAAAGCCGTCGATGACCTGGCTGCAAAATGGGCCCGAAAAGCGCGACGCAAAACCTGAACGCCGGGTTGTGGGGGAAGGCCGAAACTGGATATTACCGTGTAAACAACCGGCGGAACAGTTCTTCCGAACGTCGTAGACCTTCGTCCGTCAGGACCAGCGACTTCGACTTGTTCGCCGCATCACAGATCAATCCCTTCTCATGCAACCGGTCCGTCGTTGCCCAGTCAAATCCCTTCCAGGCGCAACGCTCGTTGTGGAGCGTCAGCCATAACAGTGCCAAGACCGCGTCATCGATTTTGTCCTCGTCGAGCTCCATTCCGCCATGCTATCACGCGCGAGACTTCAAGTCCCGCGGCCCACCTCGGATGGATACCGATTTCGCGCATCTGCTCGTTGAGCTGAGCCTGGGCGACGTCGAAGGTTGTCTTCAGGGTTGTCCATTCACAGGAAAACGGTGTTAGCTCACCTTGTGACGCTGGAGGTACAGTCGAGAGAAGTTTTCAGCCACGTGGGAGTAGCTATCAAAGACCCAAGCGCAAATAAAAAAGACCCTTTCGGGTCTTTATTATGGCGATTGCCGAGTGAGTGCCCCTTACCGTGGTATGCTGGCCTCTAGGGCGGGCTTGCAATGGCGTCCTCGCGGAAGCCTCACTATCCATTGCTGCAAACACCGATATAGGTTTAGAGTCGAATTGTCAAGTTCTCTCTTTGATGACAACGACAATCAAGGAATTGTCTTCTGCCTGTAATGGCATGTTTTCAAAAGACTTCTCATAAGCTCACGCTTTCGATAATGACCCATGTCGATGTTAAGGTGGTAAGCACTCTTGACGACGAACTCTACGTGAATGTTATCAGCTCGGCTGGGGTAGAGGTAGTAGAAGACTGCATATCGGTTACCCGAGGTAGGCTGTCGCTCGGTAACCGCCATATTGCTTTCGCCGTTCTTGTCCTTCGAGATCCACGACGGGAAATTCTGCTCCATCATAGTGACGCAGAGGCCAGGCAGGTCCGCTGACGCTAGATGCCTGATAGGGCAGAATTCGCGCCATCTTCCGCCTTCGTCACGAAACCTCGTCTCGATCGCCTCTTGGGAGTCTTTCTTCGAGTAGACATGACAGGTGAACGAAACACGCACGATTAGATTCGTCCCGTCGGGCCCGTGGCCAGCGAGAGCATGTCGAAATGGCTGAAGGTGATGGTTGGAATAATCTACCGTCCGGGACGATACGGTGGGATGATTGGTGGGCGTATGGGTCAATTAAAATTCCGCAACATCTACACCAGAAACTACTCATTTGTTGCGGAATTCCAGCCAGCTCAGCTTCTAAGCTCGCCGGTTCTGCCCTGCAATTATTCCACACATAATTGTAGTCGTTGCTCCATGCAAGAGTCAGCAACTGTACGGGGTGTTACCTTTGTCACAAGTCGCAGTGATCTCAACACAGCCCCGAAGCTACGGAAACATAAGGGAAATCGCCGTGTGGACGCTAACGCTGCGCGGCACGAAGAATGCAAATTTGCCGACGAAAGTGCGGATAAAGCGCGCAACCTTTGGCACAGATTGTCCGTCGTCGAATGATTTGAGACTTTTTGGGCTCTGGAAGAATGGAGTTTCCGGCTCAGTTTGCGGGTTGATTTAAGCCGCTTTGGCCTGGTGGTTCAAGCGGCGCTGTCGGATAGTGTCTCGTT
>Ga0209909_100522_pt1 | contig 17396 bp, 22 predicted proteins | sample FECB22metaG_FD_188302 | JGI IMG/M metagenome (GOLD analysis project Ga0209909, IMG submission 188302) | Cyanobacterial communities from the Joint Genome Institute, California, USA - FECB-22 (SPAdes) (version 3) | ecosystem: Environmental > Aquatic > Thermal springs > Hot (42-90C) > Microbial mats... | reverse complement strand
TTGTAGGAGGCGTTCCGGTAGAAGAGCTTGGCGCCGCTCTCCACCTGCGCCTTGGCCATGAAGGGATCCAGCCCCGCCCAGGCATCGACCTGCTTGGTGACCAGCGCCTGATAGCCGTCTGGATGCTGCAACAGCACCGGCTTGATGTCCTTCTCGCTCAATCCCTTTGACGTCAGTGCGCGCAGCAGGAAGATGTGCGGGTCGGTACCGCGCGTGACGGCCACCGACTTGCCCTTCAGGTCCTCGATCGCGGCAATGCTGCTGTCGCCACGCGTCACCAGAGCCGTCCATTCGGGCTTGGAATAGACATATACCGATTTGACGGGCAGCCCGCCCGCGCGCGCCACGAGCACGGCCGAACCCGCAGTGGAGCCGAAATCGATCGACGATCCTCTGAGATACTCGAGCGACTTGTTGGAGCCCTGGCTCAACACCCATCGCACGTCGATCTTGTCCTTGCCGACCTCCTCTTCCAACCAACCCTTCTTCTTCAGCAATAGGCTGACGGGATTGTAGTAGGCGTAGTCGATGCCGATCTGGGTGGGCTTGTCGGCAGCACGCGGCGTCCGGCCGGCTGCCAGCGTCGCGAGGCCGGCGGTGCCGGCGACCTCGAGGAAGCGTCTCTTGCCGAGAACCATGAGAATCTCCGTCGAAACTTGTGAAGGCGAAAGTGAGCGCAGTCAGGCGCCCAGGACACCGAGATGGATCTTGCCGATGAGGTCCTCCGTCGCATCCGTGTTAGGCGGATGGAAGGGACCCGAACGCACGTCGCGATAGAGGCGCTCGAGCTCGTTCCTGCGGAACAGCGACGACGCGCCCGCGATCTTGGTCGCGAGGTCGACGACACGCCGCGCGCCCTCGACCGCATGCTGCTTGGACGCCAGGATCTTCACGGGCCACAGCGCGCCGTGATCGACGCCGTCGTGCCAATCGTTGGCCACACGATCTAGCAGCGCCCAGATGCTCTCCAATTCGATGGCCGCTGTAGCAACGTCGCGTTGAGTGTAGGGGTGATGGGCATAGGTCTTCCCGCCCAGCGCCGCCGACGTGCGCTTCTGAGCGCTTTCGATCGCGAGATCGAATGCGCGCTTGGCAATCCCGTAATAGACCGCGCCGATCGCCGGAACGGCCGCGCCAAAGATGCCATCGACGAAGGAGTCTACCGGTGGCCCAGCCGGGATGACACGCGCAACGTAGGGAGCAGCAGCGACGGCACCCTCGAGGACGGTGTCGTCGCTGCGCGTTGCGCGAACGCCGATCGTATCCCAGGTCTGCTCCGTCCGGTGGCCTGGGTCCTGACGGCGAATGAAAGCATGGACGATCTTCGGATGGGCCGGATCCGAACTGTCCTTGGCATGCACGCCCAGCCAATCCCAAACGGGTGATAGCGAGGTGAATATCTTGCGGCCGGTGAAGCGGTAGCCGCCGCCGGCCAGCGGCTCGGCGACGACCGTCGAGTTGGCAAGACCAAGATCATTGCCGGGCTCACCATGGCCTGCCGCGAAGATCCTGCCGGCGACCGCTTCGTGCAGGATCCAGTCGACGGAGTGATCACCCTTTTGCCAGAGATAAGCTGCTGCCCCCGTCCAATAAAGGTGCATGTTGATCGCCAGCGCCGTCGAGGGCGCGTGGTAGGCGAGCCGGGCTTGCTCGGCCAGTACTTCCGGCACGGTGAAACCCAGTCCGCCTACGGCCTGCGGCACAGCGAGCGCCAGGTAGCGCTCCCGCCGCAGGTCCTCAAGGTCCTCGTGAAAGAAGCGATTCTCCCGGTCATAGTCCGCAGCCCTCGACGCGATCCTCTTCAGGACCCCGTCGCTCAGGGCCCTTCGGTGCTCCGGACGCTTCACCGAAGATGGCAAGTCCGAGGAGTCGGCGGTCGACAGGCGCGCAGCTTGAGTCATCTCGACGATTCCAATTCAGTGATGGTCGGCGGAGTCGGCCACCGCAGTTGAGGGTCGTCAATGAAATGCACTTGGCGAATATTCGACGCAGTTCAGAATATCCTTCTGTCGCATCCAATCAGTTGCGACGTCGAATGCCCGAAGCGCAGTTGGTGTCCCGCAAGCGCCATCAAAAGCCGGAAGGCGTAACCGACGAGCAGCTCGCCCCTATGCTGCGAGAGTCAGCGAGCCTCGATCGCGACTTTTGCCTGATCGAGGAAAGCTACGCGGCGGACCACTCGATCTCGTTCTCGTGCGCGGCTGCCTCGCTCGGCGGATCAAGCTCGGTGGCGGGAAAGATGGCGAACCCGTTCTGCGCCCCTCAGGCTAGCAATCATACGCTAGCCGAGTGCTTCGAAGGCCTGTCCGAGCGCGATGTCGGGGTATGTCGGCGGTGCCGGCCGTCTTCGCGCCGCTGAATACGACTGTTCATTTTTTCGAGCAGCTGCCTGCGGTCCTTCTGAATCAGGTGGAACGTGACCTCGATAAAGGTACGCGGCGTTAATCGCGTAGGGGCCGAAGGCAAAGTTTACTACTATCACCGCGCCACTGGCACCAGGATCCAATCCGATCCTCGCGATGCGGCCGCATTTGCCGAGAAGCGCGATCGTTGGCTCGCCAATATGGTCGTTTCAGTTCTTGAAAAGGATGGTGCCCAGGGGCGGGATCGAACCACCGACACTGCGATTTTCAGTCGCATGCTCTACCAACTGAGCTACCTGGGCGCGCCGTGTGTTGCGGCGGCGCTTATAGGACGCGTCAGCGCTCCTGTCCAGTTGGCCCGCCGCCGCCGGACTGGTCGTCAGGTGGGCCCTCGTCCGTCTCGATGCGGTAGCCCTCTTTCAGCCAGCGGCCGAGATCGATGTCGGCACAACGCTTGGAGCAGAACGGCCGGTAGCTCGCGGTGACCTCCTTGCCGCAGACCGGGCATTTGGCGGCGGTGCGTACCGCGCGCAGCGGAATGGGTCGGTCACTCATCGGTCTTCTGCAACGCTTCCAGCTGGGCCGCCAGGGTCGCGCCGCGTCGGGCACGGGTCAACTCGAAGTGGCCGAGCCGGGTGAAGCCGTAGAGTTGGGTCGGCACCGGGTCGTCGGCAAGGGCCTCGGCCAGGGCGGCCTGGACCTTGTCGCGGTCGTAGGTGCTGCGCATGGTGACGAAGTCGATCACCACCGCGCCCGCGAGATTACGCAGGCGCAGCTGCTGGGCGATCGCCGGCGCCGCCTCGAGGTTGACCTCGATCGGCCGGCGTGGCGCGCGACCCTGGCGGCCGCCGGCCGTCGCGCTGTCGACGTCGACCGCGGTCAGCGTCTCACCCGGCTCGAACAGGACCTCGACGCCGCTTTCCAGCACGATGCGCGGCGCCAGCGCGGTGTCGATCTGGCCCTCGACGTCGTCGATGTCGAACGCCGGCATCGGCCCGTGATGCCAGCGCACGCGGATCTTCTCGCCCAGGCGATCCATCTCATCCTGCAGGGCGCGCGCCATGGCGCGGTCGTCGAGGATCACCTCCTCGAGCGAGGCGCCATGATCGCGCAACGCGCGGGTGATCGGATCGCGCTCGCCCGGAATGCGGGCCGACAGGTCGGCCGGCGGCTGGGCGTCGAGGGCGTGCCGGCGAAGCTGTTCCCAGCGCTCCATGATCTGGTTGGCGTCGGCGCGGAGCACGTCGGCGCTCGCGCCGGCGGCGGCCGTGCGCAGGATCACGCCGCCCTCCAGCAGGCCCTCGACATGGCCGCTGAGGCGCTCGCGCTCGCTCTCGCCCTCGATGCGCCGCGAGAAGCCGACGCCCGAGCCGACCGGATGATAGACGAGGTAGCGCCCGGTGACGGCGATGTTCATCGTGAGTCGCGGGCCCTTGTCGCCCTCGGCATCGTTCCGCACCTGCACCAAGAGCGGCGCGCCGGGCGGCGGCCAATCATCGATGCCGGCGCGGTCCTCGGCGCGCAGGAAGCCCGAGCGGCCGATGCCGATGTCGACGAAGGCGGCGTCGAGCTCGGGCATCACCCGCTCGAGTCGGCCGAGGAACACGCTCTCCACGCGCGAAGGCTTGTCGCGGCGCACGATCTGCAGCTCGAGCAGCCGGCCATCGGCAACCAGCGCCATCAGGAAGGCGCTCGGCATGACATGGCAGATCAGGCGGTCGATGCGGCTCACGGCGCGGCTCACTGGGCGGCCTTCAACAGGCCGATCGTTTCATAGAGCGGCAGGCCGACGACATTGCTGTAGGAGCCCGAGAGGAAGCTGACGAAACGCGCCGCCCTGCCCTGGATGGCATAGCCGCCGGCCTTGCCCTGCCATTCGCCGCTTTGGATGTAGTCGTCGATCTCGGCAGGCTCGAGCCGCTTGAAGCGCACGGCGGTCTCGACCAGGCGCGTGCGCACCGCGCCGCTCGCACCGCCGACCGCGACGCCGCCCAGCACGCGATGGCGCCGGCCCGACAGCAAGGCGAGGCAGGTACGCGCCTCCTCGACGGTCTCGGCCTTGGGCAGGATGCGCCGGCCGCAGGCGACGACGCTGTCGGCCGCCAGCACGATCGCCCCCGGATGGCGGCAGGCGACGGCCGCGAGCTTGGCCTTGGCCATGCGCAGCGCATAGGCACGCGGCAGCTCGCGCGGCGCCGGCGTCTCGTCGATATGGGCGGGATCGATCTTGGCGGGCTCGATGCCAACCTGCCGCAAGAGGTCGAGCCGGCGCGGCGAGGCGGAGGCGAGCACCAGCGGCGGGATAGATCGGGCGCTCAACGCCTACTTGAAGCGGAAGGTGATGCGGCCCTTGGTCAGGTCGTACGGCGTCATCTCGACGGTGACGCGATCGCCTGCCAGCACGCGGATGCGGTTCTTGCGCATCTTGCCCGAAGTGTGGGCCAGGATCGTGTGGTCGTTGTCGAGCTTCACCCGGAACATCGCGTTGGGCAGCAGCTCGGACACCACGCCGGTGAATTCGATGAGGTCTTCCTTGGCCATCCGGCCTCCGGTTGGGCGTTGAGGAATAAAGCGGCCGGAAAATGGGCTGCGAAAGGGGTTTAGTCAACTCGACCAGGGGATTGCTTTCCCTTATACAGGTCGCGGCTGCGGACGCCCGGGGAAGGAAGGACCAGTCGCAAATGAACGCACATCACACGTGCAGCCTTCTGGCCGCCGCGCTTTTTCTGGCTTCCGGATACGCTTTTGCCCAGACACCGACTCCCGCACCGGCAGCGCCGACGACGGCTGCGGCTGGACCCAAGACGATCGGTGTTCCGACCAACAGGCGATATTCGTCGGCGCTGATCGTGCTCAACGCCAAGGCAGGCCGGCTGGAAGGCGACAAGCTGATCCTCGATGGCGTGCTGCCGACCGCGACCCTGTTCACCAGCCGCCCCGTCCGCACGGTCGGTCATATGGCTACTCCCGAGATGGTCGAGATCTGGCGCACCGGCAGCTTCGCCAAGGATCCGCCCAACGCGACGGCCTCGGTGTTCAGCAAGGATGGCTCGTCGGTCGCCGACATCGTGGTGACGCTGAAGGCGGCCAAGCTCGAGGGCGACAAGCTCACCTTCGAGGTCAGCGTGCTCGAAGGCAGCCTGGGCAAGGCCGATGGTCCGGCCTCGGTATTCATCGACACGATCTGGTTCGGCGTGGGCTCCAACGGCTTCACCTATTACGGCACCAGCCAGACCACCGGCGGCGAGACGCCCAACATCGGCGACCCGAACGGCACCAGCACCTTCAGCGGCTGGTCGAACCCCTCGCCGACCCATCCCTACGTGGCGCCGCCGCGTGACTACGGCACCGCCGTCGGCGCGCCGCCGCCACCGGACATCGATCCGCGCTACCAGCAGCGCTACAACCAGCCGACCTGCGGCAAGCCTCCGCTGTTGCCGTGCTACTGAGGTCAGCCATGATCAAGATCCGCTTCCTGGCTGCCCTCGCCGCGACGGCGTTCCTCGCCACGTCGCCTGCCATCGCCCAAACCGCCGCTTCCACCGCAGCGCCCAAGGTCATCGGCCAGCCGCAGCAGCCGCGCGTCGTGCCGTCGATGATCGTGCTCAATGCGAAGGGCGCCAAGCTCGGCGGCGGCAAGCTGGTGTTGGACGGCGTGTCGCCCAACGCCATCATCTTCGCCGACCGGCCGGTGCGGTCGGCGGGTCATGCGCTCACTTCACATCTGCTTGAAGAGTGGAGCGGCAACGAAAGCTTCGCCAAGACGCCGCCCAACGCGACGGTGTCCGTGCTGATGAAGGCCAAGTCCGCCGTGGTCGACGCCGTGGTGGTGCTGAAATCGCCCAAGCTCGAGGGCGACAAGCTGACCTTCGATGTCGATGTGCTCGAAGGCGATCTCGCGGGCGGCGATGGTGCCGCCTCCGTCTTCATGGACATCATCAATCTTCCGCTCAGCGCACGCCGCACCTCGCATCGCGGCGCGTGGTATCACGGCGCGAACTGACATCTGCACTGAAGCAGAACGCGTGAAACGCCGACAGGACTCAGCCATGCGTTGAGTGCCGTAACTCGGGCACATTTCAATCACATTTACACCGAACACTCCGCCCGCGTTCTAGCTTGGTAAAAGGGAGTAGTTCGATGAATCGCATTCTCAGCTCCGTCGTCGCGTTCGCTGTCGGCATCGCCGCGACCTCGATCGCCCACGCGCAGTCCGCGCCCCTCGCCGGAAACGGCGTGTCGACCGCTACCCAGAACTACAGCGCCATGCCGCAGGTCGCGCGCGACCCCAAGGGCACCATCGCGCCGCAGAACGGCACCGCCGAGGAAGCCATCGTGAAGGAGCGCATCCGCGGCGCGGGCTACACCGGCGTCAACAGCCTGATGCGCGATGGCAACGGCACCTGGCATGCGCTGGCCTACAAGGGCCCGGCCGATGTCGAGGTGGCGCTCGACCAGTCCGGTCACATTACCGAGACCGCCCACCAATAAACTAAACGGACGGGCCTGAAGGCGCGCCGAAGCGCACCTTCAGGCGCGTCATCAACTGATCGCGCATGCGCCGATAGGCGTCGAGCCGCATGTCGCGCGTGCCTTCGACGACACTCGGATCGGGCACCGGCCAGTATTCGACCTCGGCCGCGGTGCCGCGCGTCACCTCAAGCGCCTGGTGATGCGCCTCGGGCGACAGCGTGACGATGAGATCGAACGAGCTGGGATCGATATCGTCGAAGGTCTTGGCGTGGTGGCGGTGCGCGTCGATGCCGAGCTCGTCGAGCGCGGCGGCGACGAAGCCGTCGACGTCGCTAGCCCGCACGCCGACCGAATCGATATAGGCCGCCTGGCCATAGAGCCGCTTGGCCAGCGCCTCGGCCATCGGCGAGCGCACGGAGTTCTCGCTGCAGGCGAACAGCACGCTGCCGGGAAGACCGTTCATCGCCATGGCATCACAGCTTGATGTGCAGGGCGCAGATCAGCGTGAACAGCCGGCGGGCGGTGTCGAGGTCGACCTCGATCTTGCCTTCCAGGCGCTCGCGCAGCAGCTCGGAGCCCTCGTTGTGCAGGCCGCGCCGGCCCATGTCGAGCGCCTCGATCTGCGAGGGGCTGAGCTTCTTGATGGCGGCGTAGTAGCTCTCGCAGATCAGGAAGTAATCCTTCACCACCTTCCGGAACGGGGTCAGCGACAGCACGATGTCGCGCAGCTTGTTGTCCTCGCCATCGCGCACGTCGAACACCAGGCGCTGCTCGAAGATGCCGATGCGCAGCTTGTACGGGCCCGGCTTGCCGCCGACCAGCGCGAAGTCGTTGTCCTCGATGAGGTCGAACAGCGCCACCGCGCGCTCATGCTCGACCTCGGGCGAACGGCGCGCCACCGAGTCCTCGTCGAGGACGATGTCGATGATGCGGCGCGCCTTGGCGGGCATGGGTTTCAGCCGCGGCGGTTCAGCCGGATCGACACCGACCGGCCGTGCGCGCTCAGCCCCTCCGCCTCGGCGAGCGCCAGCGCGGCAGGACCGAGGGCTGCGAGCGCGTCGGGCGTGCAGGCGACGATCGAGGTGCGCTTCAGGAAGTCGGCAACGCTGAGCCCCCCCGAGAAGCGCGCGGCACGCGACGTCGGCAGCACGTGGTTGGTGCCGGCGACATAGTCGCCGATCGCCTCGGGCGTGTGGCGGCCGATGAAGATCGCGCCGGCGTGGCGGATGCGGGCGGCGAGCGCTTCGGCGTCCGGCGTTTCCATCGCGAGCTCGACATGCTCGGCGGCGATGCGGTCGACGATCGGCGCCGATGCGGCGAGATCCTTCACCAGGATGATACAGCCATTGTCGCGCCAACTCGCGCCTGCGATGTCGGCGCGGGCCATCGTCTTCAGCTCGTTGTCGACGGCACGCGCCACTTCATCGGCGAAGCCGGCATCGTCGGCGATCAGCACCGACTGCGAGGAGGTATCGTGCTCGGCCTGCGACAGAAGATCGGCGGCGATCCAGGCCGGATCGTTGGCGCGGTCGGCGACGACCAGGATCTCCGATGGCCCCGCGATCAGGTCGATGCCGACCTGGCCGAACACGCGCCGCTTGGCGGCGACGACATAGGCGTTGCCGGGACCGGTGATCTTGTCGACCGGTGCGATCGATTGCGTGCCGTAGGCGAGCGCGGCGACGGCCTGGGCGCCGCCGATGCGCCAGACCTCGTCGGCGCCGGCGATCTCGGCCGCCAGCATGACCAGCGGATTGAGCACGCCGCCCGGCGTCGGCACGACCATGACGATGCGCGGCACCCCCGCCACCTTGGCCGGCACGATGTTCATCAGCACCGACGACGGATAGGCCGCGGTGCCGCCCGGCACATAGACGCCGACCGAATCGAGCGGACGATAGCGCGCGCCGAGCCGCGTGCCGGTGGCGTCGGTGAAGTCGACATCCTTGGGCAGCAGCGCGCGATGGAAGGCTTCGATGCGCTGCGCGGCGAAAGCCAGCGCCTCGCGCTGCGCCGCCGGCACCGTGGCCGCCGCGGCCTTGCGCTCGGCACCGGCGACGCGCAGGCCCGCGGCATCGGTGTCGACCCTGTCGAACTTCCTGGTGTACTCGACGAGCGCGGCATCACCGCGCGCCCGGACGTCGGCCACGATGTCGGCCACGACGCGGTCGACATTCTCGTCAGTGTCCCGATTGCGCCCGAGGAAGGCCGAAAATTCCTTTTCGAAGCCCGGCGCCGAAGCGTCGAGCTTAAGCGGCACGGGAGACCTCGCGGAAGCGGTCGACCCAATGACCGATGCGCTCCGGCTGCGTCTTGAGCGCGGCGCGATTGACGATGAAGCGCGAAGTGATGTCGGCGATGTGCTCGATCTCGACCAGGCCGTTCTCCTTGAGCGTGCGGCCGGAATCGACGAGATCGACGATGCGATGGCTGAGCCCCAGCGACGGCGCGAGCTCCATCGCACCCGAGAGCTTGACGCACTCGGCCTGCACGCCGCGCGCGGCGAAGTGGCGACGCGTCACCTCGGGATACTTGGTGGCGATACGCACATGGCTCCAGCGCCGCGGATCGTCGCTGCCCGCCATCTCGGCGGGCTCGGCGACGGCCAGGCGACAGTGCCCGATATTGAGGTCGATCGGTGCGTAGATCTCGGGATAGTCGAACTCCATCAGCACGTCGGCGCCGGCGATGCCGAGATGCGCCGCGCCGAAGGCGACGAAGGTCGCGACGTCGAACGAGCGCACGCGGATGATGTCGAGGTCGGGATGGTTGGTGGCGAAGCGCAGCTGGCGCGCCTCGGGATCGGCGAAGGCCGCCTCGGGCTCGATGCCGGCGCGCGCGAACAGGGGGGCCGCTTCCTTGAGGATGCGGCCCTTGGGCAGCGCCAGGATCAGCTTCTCGTTGGGCTCGCTCGACACGACGGTTGCTCCAGTAACGAATGCCCGCCTTCAGCGGTCAGTTCACTCGACCGGATGGGCGGGCTTCCACGGGGTGGCCCAAGGCTCCCCGACATCCCCCAAATGGCACGCAAGCCGGCCGATTTCCAGCCGTATGGCCCGATCTGCGGCGAACCGCAGCGTGACTGAATGGTCGTTTTCCTGCGCCACCGCCAGCAATTCGAGCATGCGGTCGGGCTTGTCGAGCGGGATGTCGTGGTGGTAGACGCCGGTCACCTCGTTGAAAACAAGGGCGGAATGGGTGCGCGAGTAGGCGGCGTCGACCGTCGGATCGGCCTCCCAGCGGAAGCGGTTCAAAAGCAGAACGAAGCGGCGCTCGTCCTTGAACCAGGCGCAGTCGCGCACCGCCACCAGCGCGTCCTGGACCGCGGCCGAGATGACGCCGAGATCGTCGGCGTCCAACGCCGTGAGCTTGAGCTTGTCCATCATCCCTTGAGACGCTCCACGTCGGCGCCACAGGCGGCGAGCTTCTCCTCCAGCCGCTCGTAGCCGCGATCGAGGTGATAGAGGCGGTTGATCGTGGTCTCGCCTTCGGCCGCGAGCGCGGCGATCGCCAGCGACACCGAGGCGCGCAGGTCGGTCGCCATCACCTCGGCGCCGCGCAGCTTCGGCACGCCACGCACCAGCGCCGACTCGTGATGGATGGTGACATTGGCGCCCATGCGCGCCAGCTCGGGCACGTGCATGAAGCGGCTTTCGAACACCGTCTCGGTGATCATCGAGGCGCCCTCGGCGCGCGTCATCAGCGCCATCATCTGCGCCTGCAGGTCGGTCGGGAAGCCGGGGAACGGCTCGGTCATGACGTCGACGCCCCGCAGCGCCCCGTTGGTGCGATGCACGCGCACGCCCTTCTCGGTCTTCTCCAGCGTGACTCCGGCGCCGCGCAGCGTCTGCACCACCGATTCGATGAGGTCAAGCCGGCCGCCCAGAAGCTCGACGTCGCCCGCCGTCATCGCCACGGCCATGGCGTAGGTGCCGGTCTCGATGCGATCGGGAATGACGCGATGCGAGGCTTCCTTCAGCGACTTCACGCCGTCGATGGTGAGGGTCTCGGTGCCGATGCCGCGCACCGACACGCCCATGCTCACCAGGCACTCGGCGAGATCGGTGATCTCGGGCTCGCGCGCGGCGTTGTCGAGCACGGTCGTGCCCTTGGCCAGCGCCGCCGCCATCATCAGGTTCTCGGTGGCGCCGACCGACACCTTGGGGAAGGTGAAGCGCGCGCCCTTCAGGCCCTTCGGCGCCTTGGCGACGAGATAGCCGCCGTCGATATCGATCTCGGCCCCCATCGCCTTCAGCCCGGCGATGTGCAGGTCGACCGGCCGCGCGCCGATGGCGCAGCCGCCGGGCAGCGATACCCGCGCCTGGCCCTCGCGCGCCAACAACGGCCCCAGCACCAGCACCGAGGCGCGCATCTTGCGCACGATGTCGTAGGGCGCCGTGGTCGAGGTGATCTTCGCCGCCTGCAGGGTGAGCGTGGTGCCGCGGTCGTGCCCATTCTCGCCGGGCGCTGCCCCCACCTCCACGCCGTGCTGCTTCAAGAGCTGGATCATGGTGGTGATGTCGGCGAGCCGCGGCACGTTGTGCAGCGTGAGCTTGCGGTCGGTCAGCAGCGCCGCGACCATCAGCGGCAGCGAGGCGTTCTTGGAGCCCGAGATGCGGATCTCGCCCTTGAGCTGCTGGCCGCCCTTGATGCGGAGTCGGTCCATGGTCCGTGCTCCTCAGATCTTCGGCAAGGTGACGCCGCGCTGGCCCTGATACTTGCCGGCCTTGTCGCGGTAGGAGGTCTCGCAGGGCTCGTTGCCCTGCAGGAACAGGAACTGGCAGGCGCCCTCGTTGGCGTAGATGCGCGCCGGCAGCGGCGTGGTGTTGGAGAATTCCAGCGTCACGTGGCCCTCCCACTCGGGCTCGAGCGGGGTCACGTTCACGATGATGCCGCAGCGGGCATAGGTCGACTTGCCGACGCAGATCACCAGCACGTCACGCGGGATGCGGAAATATTCGACGGTGCTCGCCAGCGCAAAGGAATTGGGCGGGATGATGCAGACGTCGGTGGTGCGATCGACGAAGCTGTTGGCGTCGAACTTCTTGGGGTCGACCACCGCCGAATCGACATTGGTGAAGATCTTGAAGTTGTTGCCCACGCGCGCGTCGTAGCCGTAGGACGACAGGCCGTAGGAAATCACGCCGTCGCGCTTCTGGGCATCGACGAAGGGCTCGATCATGCCCTTCTCCTGCGACATGCGGCGGATCCAGCGATCGGAAAGGATGGTCATTTGGAGGGGGTTTTCGGGGGCTGAGCGTCGGTCTTGGCATCCTCGCGGACGCGTGCCTGCGCCTTACGCCGCTTGAGGTTCGCGCGCAAGGCCGCAGCCAGCCGCTCACTGCGTTCATCCTTCTGAGGGATGGTTTTCGAGGGGGCAGTCATGGCCGCAGGATACATCAAGCCGCCAGCTTCTGCGCCAGCGACGCCGGCACCCGAACCGGCATATCCAGAAGCATCTGCGCGAAAGCCTTGGCCAGCGGATCGGCCTTGAGCGAGGCCATGCCGCCACCGCCCAGCGCCTGGCGCAGCAGGAAGTTGAAGCCCCCGATCCCGGGCAGCCGCCAGCGGCTCACCTTGCCCTGGATGCGATGGGCGAAGTATTTGGCCACCACCTCCTCTGTCACTTCGGCGTCGAGGATCGGCTCGTACTCGGGCCGGCGGGCGAAGATGCCGATATTGGCGTTGTCGCCCTTGTCGCCCGAGCGGCCGTAGGCCAGCGCCACCAGCGGCACGGTCGTCGTTGCGGCATTCGGGCCGGTGGTTGGCAAGGGCGGCGCGGGCGGCGCCTCGGCCGGCAGATCGGCAGTCCGGAAGCCGCCGCTCTTGGCGCCCTGCTCCATCGCGAAGCTGCGGCCGTCGAGCTCGATCGTCACCGGCACCAGCGTCTTGGACACCAGGCAGGAGAACATGCGGATCACCGGCGACGGCGTGCTGCGGCCGGCGCCGAAGCTGCCGGTCATGCCGACCACGCCGCCGGTCGCCATGGGCGCGATCTCGCGGCCGAGCAGGCCGAGCGCCTCCTTCTGGTCGTGCTTGGCCGCGAGCTTGACCACGACCTCGCGGCTGTCCTGCGCGCGCGCATGCGGCCCGTAGGTCGCCTCGCCGCCGATGACCTCGATCGAAACATCGCGGTAGTCGCCCATGTTCCTCTCACGGAACAGGCGACGCGTCTTCTTGATGATCGCCTCGGCGCTCGCCGTGCCCTTGGCCACCGCCTCGCGGCCGCCCAGCATGAAGATGGCGCTGAGCTTGTAGCCATCGGGCCAGGTCGTGGAGACCTTGTAGGTGTCGGTCGGCGGCCGGCCCCTGGCGCCCGTCACACGAACGCGGTCCTTGCCGACCTGGGTGTAGGTCGCCTGGGTGAAGTCGCAGACCACGTCCGGCACCATGTAGGCGCGCGGATCGCCGATCTCGTAGAGCATCTGCTCGGCGACGGTGGCCGTGGTGATCAAGCCACCGGTGCCCTCGGGCTTGCCGAGTACGAACGAGCCATCGGCCTCGACCTCGGCCACGGGGAAGCCGATGTCGTCGTAGTCGGGCACCAGCCGCCAGTCGGTGAAGTTGCCGCCGTTGCACTGGGCGCCGCATTCGATGATGTGGCCGCAGAGCGTGCCGGCGGCGAGCCTGTCGTGGTCGTCCATGGTCCAGTCGAAGGCATGGATCAGCGCACCCAGGGTCACCGCCGAATCGACGCAGCGGCCGGTGATCACCACGTCGGCGCCTTCGCTGAGGGCGCGGGCGATCGGGAAGCCGCCGAGATAGGCGTTCATGCTGGTGATCTTCGCGGGCAGCGGCACGCCGGTATCCATCTCGCGGATATCGAGCCCGCGAAACTCTTCGACACGCGGCAACAGATCGTCGCCCAGGACCACGGCGACCTTGAGCTTCACACCTGCGGCTTCGCAGGCTTTGAGCACGGCATCGCGGCAGGCCTGCGGGTTCACACCGCCCGCATTGGTCACGACCTTGATCTTCTTCTCGGCGATCTCGCGGGCCAGCGGCGCCATCACCACGCTCACGAAGTCGGTGGCATAGCCCAGCTGCGGATTGCGCATCTTCTGCGCCGCCATGATCGACATGGTGACTTCGGCGAGATAGTCGCTCACCAGGTAGTCGACATTGCCGCGCCGCACGAGCTGGGCGGCGGCGGTCTCGGTGTCGCCCCAGAAGCCGGAATGGCAACCGACGCGGACGGTCCCATGCGTTCCTCGGGCCATGGTCACTTCCTCTTGCGATTGATGAACGCGCTCATCCGCTCGATGTGCTCGCCCGTGGTGACCGACTCCGCCATGGCATCGATGCCGGCCTGCACCGCCTCGTCGAGGGACAGCCGCTCCCAGCGCCGCATCAGCCGCTTCTGGGCGCGCACGGCGAGCGGCGCGGCCTCGACGATGGCGTGGACCACGCGCTCGATGGCCGCGTCGAGCTCGCCCACCGGGACGACCTCTTCCACCAAGCCCCACCGCTCCGCCTTGGCGGCGTCGATGGTCTCGGCCGTCAGCAACAGGCGCGAGGTGCGGCCCCAGCCGATCAGGCGCGGCAACAGCGCCGCCTCGACCACCGAGGGGAGCCCGACATTGACCTCGGGCATGCCGAAGAACGCATTATCCGCGGCGATGCGCATGTCGCAGGCCGCGGCGACCTCGAGGCCGGCGCCCAGCGTGTAGCCTTCGCAACGGGCGATCACCGGCACCGGACAGTCGCGGATGGCCTGGCAGAACTTGTGGATCTGGGTGAGGAAGGAGCGGCCCTGCTCCGACTCCTTCATGGTCACCATGTGGTTGATGTCAGCGCCGCCGATCAGGGCGCGGCCGCCGGCGCCCGCAAGCACCACCACGCTGAGGTCGTCCTCGCGCGCCAGCGACTGGAAGGCTTCGGTGAGGTCGAGGAGGGCCGGCGGATTGACGGCGTTGAGACGCCGCGAATAGTCGTAGACCACGTTCGCCACGACGCCTGATGCCCGGCGATCCCAGGAAATGTCGACTTTATGGACGCCTGACGCCATGACGTTTCGCTCCGTGGCTCTTTGTCGGTAGGGGAATTTCATCTATTAGAACCCGGCAGCAAAGCTTCACAAGAGCGTCCCGGATGCCCGATTCCATCGACCTTGGCGGTTACTCCGTCTTCGTGCCGCCCGATCCTTTCGAGGATCACGTCGGGCCCTTCTACTTCCGCATCAAGGGCGATGCGCGCGAGGCGGGTAGCGTGCATTGCGTGCTGCCGACGCACGAGCGGCACGGAAACTATGCCGGCGGCGTGCATGGCGGCGCCACGCTCACCTTCGCCGATTATGCGCTGTGCCTGGTCGCCGGCCGCGCCGCCGACGCCGGCACCAACACCGCCTTCGCCGTCACCGTGAGCATCGCCGTGGAATTCCTCGATGCCGGGCGCGTCGGCCTGCCGCTGGAAGCGAGCGGCGAGCCGCTGCAAGTCACCGGGCGCCTGGCCTTTGCCCGCGGCAGCATCACCCAGCAGGGCCGCACGATTGCGCTGTGGTCCGGCGTCTGCCGACACGTGCCGCGCGCCAAGGCGATGGAGCGCAAGGAGGAGGCCGCCAGAAAGCTGAGCCCCCTCGGTCGGGGTGTCGCCCAGAGCGTTCCGGCGGGCTTCGAGCTGCTCAGCAACGCCAGTGTCTACTCCCGCCATATCGGCCCCTCCTACGCCCGCAAGGAAACGGACGGCGCCACGCTGGTGCAGCCCACCCTGCCGCATATGTGCAACTCGGGCGGCGTGCTGCACGGCGGCTACATGATGAGCTTCGCCGATTCGGCGGTGACCCGCGCGGCCGGGCTCACCACCGGCATGGCCCCTTCGACCGTGGCCTTCGCCGCCGAGTTTCTGTCGGCCGGCACCGCCGCCTCGCCGCTCACGACGCGGGTCGAGGTGCCGCGCCACGGCAAGTCGCTCGCCTTCCTGCGCGGCCTGCTCGAGCAGGACGGCCGCAAGCTCCTCTCCTATTCGGCAACGATCAAGCTGCGGCCACGCAGCTGATAATCTTAGTTATATAACATCGTATCAGTATCCGCAACAGCATTTATAGAGCTGTTGAATTATTGCGTACCGTAGGACGCCAAAATCCGCATCTGCCGGCAGTGCCGTCACAAGCGATGGCGGTGCGCAGCAACAGGCACCTCTCCATCTTGAGCACAAGTGCCGAATAAATGCGTCTTTGCTGGGAGCGCGCCACTCCGTGGCGCATCTTCATCTCAAACGAGCACTACCCCACGGCCACAAATGAGGCTCTTTGATCAACCCTGCCTTGACCGGATTAAGATCAATATAGGTTTGTGCAGTCGAGAAGTGGTGCTCATTGCGGATGAATCGATCCCAGTAGTCCGCTTGCCAAAATTCACCCTGACGTCCGAGCGCAATGTTTGCCTCTCGCGCCGTGAAGCGCTTCCATGAACTGATGGTCGCGCCCAATGGGTATCCCGCCATGATGCTCAGTAGCACATGCACATGGTTCGGCATGATGCTCCAAGCGTGTAGCCTGTACCGGTCGGCGTCAAAGATCAGCAGCGCATCTTCCACTAGCCTGGCGACCCGATCATTCTTCAGCCAGCAAGCGCCCAAGCCCTTGTCCAGAAACTCGTCTCGCAAACTCTCGGGCTGGGCGGCGTGGCGCAGTCTTACGGCAGCCTCTTTTGGAAGGCTGTCAGCGAGACGGAACGCTACGAACTGGACGACATCCTGCGAGTCGAAATGCGGCAGAAACCCTCGAGAGTGCCAGCCTTTATGGACCATCGGCCCGAAGGCTATCTGAGTGTCCGGTAACGCTCCACAACCCTAGATAGTAATCGATGGTCCATCACTCAAAAGGAAGCATGGTATCGACGCAGCAAAGAGCGCCACGGAGTGGCGCGCTCCCAGCAATGAGGCGCGCTCCCGGCTACTCGCCGACCTGATCGGCGACGCGGTGGACTTCGTTGGTGAGGAGTTCGTAGAGGCGGCGCACGCCTGTGAGATCGTCGGCCTTGGCGGCGCGTTCGATCGCCTCGGCGATCTGCCGCAGGGTCGCCGCGCCGATCATCCCCGAGGCGCCTTTAAGCCGATGGGCGGCGCGGGCGATGACGCGGCAATCGTCGGTGCCCTTGATCTCGCGTTCGGCGACGCGCGCGGTGTCGAGGAATTCGCGTTCGACCTCGGCCAGGGTTTTCGGATCGTCGCCAAATAATTCGATGAGCTTGTCGCGGTCGTAAGCGGGCGGCAGCTCCCGGCTCATGCGGCGACACCTCTCAGCCAGACATCGAGGGTGGCGCGCAGCTGCTCGATGCCGATCGGCTTGGTGATGAAGCCGTCCATGCCGACGGCCCGGCTCCTCTGCTCCTGGTCCTCGTGCGTGCTGGCAGTGACGGCAAGGATGGGCGTGCGCTGCCGGCGCTCGGCCGCCTCGCTGGCGCGGATGCGGCGGGCGAGCTCGAAGCCGTCCATGGTCGGCATTTGCAGGTCGGCCAGCACCAGGTCGTAGCCGCCCTTGTGCCAGAGCTCGAGCGCTTCCTCGCCGCTCGCCGCCGCATCGGTCGAGGCGCCGGCGAGCTCGAGCTGGCGCGCCAGGAT
>Ga0209909_100521_pt1 | contig 17420 bp, 17 predicted proteins | sample FECB22metaG_FD_188302 | JGI IMG/M metagenome (GOLD analysis project Ga0209909, IMG submission 188302) | Cyanobacterial communities from the Joint Genome Institute, California, USA - FECB-22 (SPAdes) (version 3) | ecosystem: Environmental > Aquatic > Thermal springs > Hot (42-90C) > Microbial mats... | reverse complement strand
GCCGCGCCGAAGAGCTGCCGTTCTGGATCCACCGATACAACTGGCATCGACCCCACGGCGGCATCAAACTACAAACGCCCATCAGCCGACTCGGCCTGTCCGAGGACAACCTGTTGAGCCTCCACATCTAGGAGCGCGGACGTCCACGTCCGCGACTTGCGGTCGAGAGCGGTTTCGCGGACCAGGAGGTCCGCGCTCGGTTCAGCTCCGCGCGCACACCGCCCGGAATCCCGCCGCCGCGAACCGCACCATGTAGTCGCACGCGCTTTCCAGATCGCCCGACCGGCACAGACCGCCCGACAGGCGGTCCAGCCGCCCCGTCTCGCCCAGCGTCAGCGTCAAGGCGCCCGACAGGTTGTGATAGGCCCAGTACAGATCGACCTCGCGCGCGTCGGGCAGAACCTGCTTGATCAGTTCGATCAGCCGACGGATGGCGGGATCGAAATAGCGGGCCATGGTCTCTCCGCCGAAGGTGGGATTGGCGTTGGTCTGGGCCACCAGGGCGGAATAGTGCTTCCACCCCGGTCCGCCCTTCAGCGACCACTGAAACGGCGGCCGCAAGAAGGCCTCCAGAAGACCTTCCAAGGTCATTCCGCCGGGGCCAGGATCGCGCGCGTAGCGGTCCACGGCCGCAACCCGCTCGTTGTTCCACAGTTCCGCCCGGCGCTGGAAAACCGCGTCGAAAAGCTCCCGCTTGGACCCGAAGTAGTAGTGCACCAGGGCCGTGTCGACGCCGGCCTCGCGCGCCACCTCGCGGATGGTGACGCCATAGAAGCCGTGCTTGGAGAAGAGATCCTCGGCGGCGTCGAGGATGGATTCCGACGTGTCGCCGGCCGCAGCCTGGGCCTTGCGCGGGCGGCCGCGCTTGCCGGTCGGCGCATCGGCGGGCGGGGCGTCGAGCTTGGTCATGCCCCAGCTTGGCCCGCCGACCGGCGGTGTGCAACGGCGCCACACCCGGCGCGGCTCGCACCGTGGTCGAAGCGCGGCGGTTTGACAGGCGTCGGAAAGCGGTTACCTTCCGCGAAAATCATTGAACGCTGAATAAAAGCGTCATGGGCTGAAACATCAGGAACCGGGGTTCATCATGAGAAAATTCGTCAAGGCCGCCCTGCTCGCGGGCGCCGCCTGGAGCGCCATGGCCGGGATGGCCGCCGCCCAGGACGCGCCGTCGCAGGATCCGGAAGCCACGGTGGACGAGATCATCGTCACCGCCCGTCGCCGCGATGAGACGTTGAAGGACGTGCCGGTCGCCGTCTCGGCCCTGTCGGCGGAGCAACTGGAGCAGACCGGCGCGGCAGACATCACCGCCCTGCAACAGCAGACTCCGAACGCCACCGTCCAGGTCGCGCGCGGTTCGAACTCCACCCTGATCGCCTTCATCCGCGGCGTCGGCCAGCAGGACCCGCTGTGGGGCTTCGAGCCAGGCGTGGGCCTGTACGTCGACGACGTCTACGTCGCCCGCCCGCAGGGCGCCGTGCTGGACGTGTTCGACGTCCAGCGCATCGAGGTTCTGCGCGGGCCGCAAGGCACGCTGTACGGCCGCAACACCGTGGGCGGCGCGATCAAATACGTCACCCAGCGTCTGGCCCCGGACAACGAACTGAGCCTCAAGGGCTCGTTCGGCAGCTTCAATCAGGTCGATTTCCTGGCCATGGGCAGCGGCCCGCTGACCGACACCCTGCGCGTCGGCGGCGCCTTCGCCAAGTACACGCGCGACGGCTACGGCACGAACGTCAACACCGGGGCCGAGCACTACAACAAGGACGTCGAAGCCTTCCGCTTCTCGGCTGAGTGGACCCCCAACGACGACGTCTTCGTCCGCGTGGCCTACGACCTGATGAACGACGATTCCAACCCGCGGCACGGCCACCGCGAGTTGGCCGGCGCCCTGCCGGACGGCGCCGTGCAGGGCAGCGTCTACGACACCAACGCCGGCGTCGGCGACGTGAACTCGGTCGAGACCAAAGGCTGGTCGATGACCATCCAGGGCCGAGTTTCGGACAACTGGACGCTGAAGGCGATCGCCGCCCGCCGCGACGGCCGCACCGACACCGTCATCGACTTCGACAACACGCCGCGCCCGACGCTGGACATCCCGGCCTATTACGAGGACGAGCAGACCACGCTCGAGTTCCAGGGCCTGTTCGAGTACGACCGCGTCCAGGGGGTCATGGGGCTGTTCTATCTGGACGGCCACGCCGAGGGCGCGTTCGACACCATCCTGGGCAACGCCGGCATCGTGATCGGCACCGGCGGCTTCGTCGAGACCACCAGCATCTCGGCCTACGTCGACGTCAACCTGGACCTGACGGACCGCCTGCACCTGTCGCTGGGCGGCCGCTACACCCTGGACGACAAGACCGGCGACGTGTTCCGCGCCAACTATCTGGGGGCCACGCGCTCGCCGCTGCTGGGCGGAACGGTGCGCGCACCGCTGCTGGTGCGGACCGACTACACGGCGTCGAAGTCCTTTGATCAGTTCACCCCTAAGGTGGCGCTGTCGTACGACATCTCGGACGACGTCACCGGCTACGTCTCCTTCTCGCAGGGCTTCAAGTCCGGCGGCTTCGACATGCGGGGCGACGCGGTGTTCACGCCGAACACGGTCAACGGCTACAACCCCGAGACGGTCGACAGCTACGAAGCCGGCCTGAAGGGCAGCCTGGGCCCGCTCTCGTTCAGCTCGGCGATCTTCATGAACGAGTATCAGGACCAGCAGGTCACGACCCAGGTCCCGGCCGTGGGCGGCATCGCCAGCTTCGTCGACAACGTCGGGGAATCGACCTTCTACGGCGCCGAGTTCGAAGGCTCCCTGTTCCTGACCGAGAACCTGACGGCCAACTTCGCGGTCGGCTACCTGAACTCGGAATTCGACGAGTTCCTGCGCTACAACCTGACCACCATGATGTTCGAGGACATCTCGGATCAGGTCGTGCTGCAGAACGCGCCGGAATGGACGGGCTATCTGGGTCTGACCTGGAACAGTCAGGTCGCCGGCGGTGAGCTGACCGTCATTCCGCAGGTCAGCTGGCGCGACGACTTCAGCCTGTTCGAGTTTCCCAACCCGATCCTGGACCAGGAGGGTTATGCCCTGGTGGATCTGTCGGCCACCTGGACCTATGACCGGCTGACCTTCGGCGTTTACGGCAAGAACCTGACGGACGAGGAGTACCGCGTGGGAGGCTACAACTTCCCCGGCGCGCTCTTCGACAACTCCGTGATCGGCTACTACGGCCCGCCGCGCACGGTGACCGCCTCGGTCACTGTCAACTTCTGATCCTTCGACCATCCTGAACGACTGGGCGGCGCATCTCCGGATCGCCGCCCATTTTTCTTTCCGGACCAGCTTGCTAGGGTCCGCGCGAACGAGCCCGGGGGAGGGGCCGCCCATGACCGACGCCACGGCAAAGGATCCCGCCGCGAACCCCGGCTATCGCGTCTATGTGCTGGCGCTTTTGATGGTGGTCTACACCTTCAACTTCATCGACCGTCAGATCCTCGCGATTCTGGTCCCCTACATCCAGGCGGACCTAAAGTTCACCGACGGCCAGCTGGGCCTGCTGGGCGGGCCCGCCTTCGCCGTCGTCTATTCCACCCTGGCGCTGCCCATCGCGTGGCTGGCCGACCGCATCAGCCGGGTCTCGATCGTCTCGGTGTCGCTGGCGGTGTGGAGCGGCTTCACCGCCCTGTGCGGCGCCATGACCGGCTTTTGGGGCCTGTTCGGCGCGCGGATGGGCGTCGGGGTGGGCGAGGCCGGCGGCGTGGCTCCGTCCTATTCGCTGGTCGCCGACTATTTCCCCAAGTCCCAACGCGCGCGGGCGCTGGCCTTCTATTCGTTCGGCGTGCCGATCGGCACGGCGCTGGGCTATCTGTTCGGGGGCCTGCTGGCCGAGCGCATCGACTGGCGCATGGCCTTCATGATCGTGGGCGGTGCAGGCATTCTGCTGGCGCCCCTGCTGAAGTTCACGGTGAAGGATCCGATCCGAGGCGGCTTCGACCGCGTCGCGCCGACCGAAGGCGCGCCCCCTCCGGCGCCGGTCAAGGCGGCCGGGTTCGGCGAGGTGTGGGGCGTGCTGCTGCGCAAACCCAGCTTCTGGTTCCTGTCTTTCGGCGCGGCGTGTTCGTCGGTCTATGGATATGGCGCGGCCTTCTGGCTGCCGAGCTTCTTCCAGCGCTCCATGGGCATGGAGGGCGAAGAGCGCGCTCTCTACATCGCGGGCATCGCCTTCCTGGGCGGCACCGTCGGCATCTGGTTGGGCGGCTGGCTGGCCGACAAGCTGGGCCGGGGCGTCAGGCGCGCGGCCTATCCGCTGGTTCCCGCGATCGGCTTCATCATCGCCGTGCCGCTCTTCTTCCTGGCCATGAACGTCGAGGACAAATGGCTGGCCTTCGCCCTGTTCCTGATTCCCCAGGCGCTCAGCCTGGCCTGGCTCGGGCCCGTCGTGACGGCGGTCCAGCACCTGGTGCCCGCCCACATGCGCACCACCGCCTCGGCAAGCTTTCTGCTGATCAACAATCTGGTCGGCATCGGCTTGGGCATCTATCTGCTCGGCGCGGTGTCCGACTATCTGACGCCGCGCTTCGCCGAGGAGGCGCTGCGCTACTCCCTCTACGTCGGCCAGTGGTTCTATGCCCTGGCCGCCATCCTGCTGATCGTCGCGTCCCGCAGCCTGCGCAGGGATTGGGTGGACTGAAAATTCTCCCTCCCCTTCATGGGGAGGGACGGCCGCCGAAGGCGGCAGGGTGAGGCAAGCCCGGACGCGCCGGACGGCCGCTCACCCCACCCTGATCGCTGCGCGATCTTCCCTCCCCATGAAGGGGAGGGAGAAGAGAGCGCGCGGTTGCGCCGCTCTCGACCCGCCGCCTATAAGCGCCCCGACTTCCTCCTCCCCGATCGGCGGCGCACTCCATGAACATCCACGAATACCAGGCCAAGCAGGTCCTCAAGGGCTTCGGCGTGCCCGTCGCCGAGGGCGTCGCCATCACGTCCGCCGACGAGGCCGAGGCCGCGGCGAAGCGGCTGCCCGGCCCGCTGTGGGTGGTGAAGAGCCAGATCCACGCCGGTGGGCGCGGCAAGGGCCGGTTCAAGGAGCTGGGGTCCGACGCCAAGGGCGGCGTGCGCCTGGCCTTCTCGATCGAGGACGTGGTCAAGAACGCCCGCGAGATGCTGGGCTCGACCCTGGTCACCGCCCAGACCGGCGACGCCGGCAAGCAGGTCAACCGTCTCTACATCGAGGACGGCGCCGACATCGCCCGCGAACTGTATCTGTCGATCCTGGTCGACCGGGCCCACGGCCAGGTGGCCTTCGTCGTCTCGACCGAGGGCGGCATGGACATCGAACAGGTCGCCCACGACACGCCCGACCGCATCCAGACCGTGGTCATCGATCCGACCGCCGGCGTGACCGACGCCGACGTCGCGGCCCTGTCGGACGCGCTGAAGCTTGACGGCGCGGCGGCCGAGGACGCCAAGACCCTGTTCCCCGCGCTGCACAAGGCCTTCGTCGAGAAGGACATGTCGATGCTGGAGGTCAATCCGCTGATCGTCATGGAGAACGGCCGCCTGCGCGTGCTGGACGCCAAGGTCAGCTTCGACGGCAACGCCCTGTTCCGCCATAAGGACGTCCAGGAACTGCGCGACGAGACCGAGGAGGATCCCAAGGAGATCGAGGCCTCCAAGCACGACCTGGCCTACATCGCGCTGGACGGCACCATCGGCTGCATGGTCAACGGCGCCGGCCTGGCCATGGCGACGCTGGACATCATCAAGCTGTACGGCGCCGAGCCGGCCAACTTCCTGGACGTCGGCGGCGGGGCCTCGAAGGAAAAGGTCACGGCGGCCTTCCGCATCATCACCTCGGACCCCAACGTCCAGGGCATCCTGGTCAACATCTTCGGCGGCATCATGCGCTGCGACATCATCGCCGAGGGCGTGATCGCCGCGGTCAAGGAAGTCGGGCTGAAGGTGCCGCTGGTGGTCCGACTGGAGGGCACCAATGTGGAGCTGGGCAAGAAAATCCTGCGCGACAGCGGCCTGAACGTCATCCCCGCCGACGACCTGGCCGACGCGGCGGAGAAGATCGTGGCGGCGGTGAAGACGGGCTGACGCCGCCTTTTCGCCGTCAGCGACGGATTTGATCGCGCGCCCCCTTCGGAGCCGCCCTCGATGAAGACCGTTTTCGCCCTCTCCGCCCTTCTGCTGGCCACGCCGTCGGCGGCCGATCCTTACGACGACTTTCTGGATCTGTGCGTCATGCCCGCGGGCGACGTGGCGGCGGCGCAGATGAAGGCCCGCGCCGCAGGGTTCGGCGACGCGCCGGCCGAGGTCTCGCAGACCTTTCGCCTCCCCGATTTTCCGGACTCCGTCGTCCTGACGCGCGGGGAGGGTGCGGCCGTGGAAGTCTTCATCGCCGGCACCGCGCCCCGGCCGGACTTCGGGGCGATGACCGGCACCACCTGCATCGTCGTGGCCCCCGGGCTGGACGCGCGCTCGGCGGAGACGCGGCTGGAGACGAAGCTGGGCTTTCCCGCCTTCACCGACGGCGCGGCGGACGCGCCCATGTGGTATCTGACGGGCGGCCCCGACGTCTGGCGGTCCGAACCTCAGCTGGTCGGCGCCGACGACGCCGGCATCGCCGCGGTCGCCCGCGCGCGCCCGGTCTCCATCTTCGCCGTCCTGCCGGTGGGGCAGGGCGCCGGTCTCATGTACGGAACCCTGAAATGAAGCGCCTGGTCCTCGCCTCCCTCCTGCTGTGCGCCACACCGGCCGCGGCACAGCAGACCGTGTCGCCGCCTCCGGTCGTCGCCGGGCCGAACGTCCAGCCCTATGTGCCCGACGAAGCCGGGACCGGCCGCTACGTCGCCGACTTCGCACGCCTCTGCCTGGACACCGGAGGCGAGCCCGGCGCCGTACGCGCCGCCGCGACCCAGGCGGGCTGGACCCCCGGCCAGGGCACGCCGGAGATGGCGGCCGCGGTCGAACTTGCGGTGTTCGACAGCCCGGACGGCTACGGCGGCCAACTGCTGACCTCGGCCTCTCTGCTCGGAGAACTGGACGGGGGGTTGATCGTGCGGACCTGCATCCTGCAGCCCCACCAAGGCACGGCCGGACCTCGGGCCAGGCTGGAACAGGCCGTCACCGCCGCCATCGGGCTGCCTGGACGACCCCAGGGCCAGGGATTGGCCTGGCTTCTTTCGGGCACTCTGGCGAGCGGCTTCAAGGACGAATCGAAGGCCTTCATCGCCGCCGGCTCCACTGATGCCGGGTTCGCCTTGGCCTTGGAGCGTCCACTGCTGATGGTCACCTTGCTCGGGTCGCCAGAAGAGTCCGGCCTGGCGCTGATGCGCGTCAGCCCCGAGTGACGCAGGCGCACGGCTCCGCTTTGTGGTTGGCCTGTGGACGGTTATGGTGGGCGCAGACCGGGGGGACCGGTTCGCAATCCATCATCGAGGCCCACTCATGTTCGCTTTCCGCTCGCCCCTGAAGACGGGCGTCCTGACCGCCTGCGCCGCCACCTGTCTGGCCGTCGCCGCCCCGGCCGCCGCCCAGGATCCGACCTTCGAGACCTTCCGCGACATCTGCATCGCCGGCGACGGCGACGCCGCCAAGGCGGCCTCGGTCGTGGAAGGCGACGGCGGCTGGATGACGCTGGATCCCGCCATGTTCGGCGCCGACGCGCCGTTCGAGAACCTGAAGGCCTGGATGAAGCCCGAGGGCGCCGGCTTCAACCTGGTCATGACCGGCGACATGTCCGAGCCGATGGACGGCATGGGCGGCATGGAGATGAACATGACCGTCTGCGCCGTCGGCGCCCAGCCGGCCGACGCCGCGGCCCTGGAGGCCGAGATCAAGCGCTTCACCGGCGCCCAGGCCCCGGCGCCCGACATGGATACCCCGGAATTCCGCGGCTACGTCGTGGCCCTTGAAGGCGGCCGGCCGGTGCCGGTCGATCCCAACATCACGACGGAAGGTCTCGGCGCCCGTCTGATGACCGGCGAGCTGCGCATCCTCATGGTCGGCGAACAGGGCGGCGTCGCCATGGCCATGTACATGGAGCCCAAGGCCCAGTGATCGGTGCGGGGCGCGCCAGCGCGCCGGCATCATGAAGGACAGGGCGGCGTCGTTGGCGTCGCCCCTTTCCTTTGCGGGGATGGGGTGGCGCGCATCGTCGCCATCGCCTATGCACCCGCCCGGCGACGCCGGTCGCCGACCTCCCTCCGCCGCGATCCGAAGGCCCGGAATGTCCATTCTCGTCGACAAGAACACCAAGGTCATCACCCAGGGCATCACCGGCGCCCAGGGCACGTTTCACACCGAACAGGCCATCGCCTACGGCACCCAGGTCGTCGGCGGCGTGACGCCCGGCAAGGGCGGCATGACGGTGCTGGAGGACGTGCCGGTGTTCGACACCGTCAGGGACGCCGTGGAGAAGACCGGCGCGACCGCCTCGGCCATCTATGTGCCGCCGCCCTTCGCCGCCGCGGCGATCCTGGAGGCGATCGAGGCCGAGGTGCCGCTGATCGTCTGCATCACCGAGGGCATTCCGGTGCTGGACATGGTCAGGGTCAAGGCGCGTCTGGACCGCTCCGGCTCGCGCCTGATCGGGCCCAACTGCCCGGGCGTGCTGACGCCGGGCGAATGCAAGATCGGCATCATGCCGGGCGGCATCTTCAAGAAGGGCTCGGTCGGCGTGGTCTCGCGCTCCGGCACCCTGACCTATGAGGCGGTGTTCCAGACTTCCAACGCCGGCCTGGGTCAGACCACGGCCGTCGGCATCGGCGGCGACCCGGTCAAGGGCACGGAGTTCATCGACGTGCTGGAGATGTTCCTGGCCGATCCCGCCACCGAATCCATCATCATGATCGGCGAGATCGGCGGCGGCGCCGAGGAGGAGGCCGCCCAGTTCCTGATTGACGAGGCCAAGAAGGGCCGTCGCAAGCCGATGGCCGGCTTCATCGCGGGCCGCACGGCCCCTCCCGGCCGCACGATGGGTCACGCCGGCGCGATCGTGTCCGGCGGCAAGGGCGGCGCCGACGACAAGATCGCGGCCATGGAGGCGGCGGGCATCCGCGTGTCGCCGTCCCCGGCGGCGCTGGGCGAAACCCTGCTGGCCGCGCTGAAGGGCTGAGCCTGCGGCTCGGTCGCAAGGGATCACAACGACCACAACGAAGGCACGACGAGCACTACGGGGCCGGTGCGCTGCCCGCGCGAAGCGCATTAGCTTCGACGGGTATGGAACGCCTGCGGCGCCTCCCGCTCGGTCCCGTCGTGTTCGTCGTGCCTTCGTTGTGGTCGCTGTGATGAACCCGCTGACGTCAACGCGGACGTCAGCCCCTCCATTTTCCGCGCATTTCGCCAAGCTTCGGTCATGACCCGTCAGCAAACACGGCTTATATGAACGCGGGCCCGGCCGCGGACGTGCGCGCGCGGGCCCATGGGACGACAGAAGAGACGATGGCTGACGACGCCGGACGGCTGAACCAGGTCTTTGCCGAGACCAGCTTTCTGTATGGCTCGAACGCCGCCTTCATCGAGGATCTGCACGCCCGCTGGGCCGACGATCCGTCGTCGGTGTCCGAGGAATGGCGCGCCTTCTTCGACCAGTTGCGCGACCACGCCGACGCGGTGAAGGCCTCGGCCGGCGCCGGGGCCTGGGGTCGGCCCGTCACGCGCGAACCCAGCGAAGACACCGCCCCTTTCGACGGACGCTGGCCGGCCGCCAGGCCTGACCCGAAATCGGCGAAGGCCGCTCCCGCGACGGCCGCGGCGCCCTCTGCCGACGCGATCCGCGCCGCCGCCCACGACTCGATCCGCGCCCTGATGCTGATCCGCAGCTATCGCGTGCGGGGTCATTTACAGGCCGATCTGGACCCGCTGGGGATCGAGCCGCCGGTGCAGAATCCGGAGCTGACGCCCGAGGGCCACGGGTTCGGCGCCGGCGATCTGGACCGTCCGATCTTCCTGGACGGCGTGCTGGGCCTGCAGACCGGCACGATCCGTCAGGTCCTGGCGATCCTGAAGGCCACCTACTGCGGCGCCGTCGGCGTGCAGTTCATGCACATCGCCGAGCCGGAGGAGAAGGCTTGGCTGCAGCAGCGGTTCGAGGGCGCCGACAGTCAGGCGCGCACCGGCTTCACCCGCGAGGGCAAGCTGGCGATCCTGAACAAGCTGATCGAGGCCGAAGGCTTTGAGCGCTTCCTGCACAAGCGCTTCCCCGGCACCAAGCGCTTCGGCCTGGACGGAGGCGAGGCCATGGTCCCGGCGCTGGAGCAGATCATCAAGCGCGGCGGCGCCCTGGGCGTCGACGAGATCGTGCTGGGCATGGCCCACCGCGGCCGTCTGAACGTGCTGGCGGCGGTGATGGGCAAGCCCTATCGCGCCATCTTCCACGAGTTCCAGGGCGGCAGCTCCCTTCCCTCGGACATCGAGGGCTCGGGCGACGTCAAATATCACATGGGGGCCAGTTCGGACCGCGAGTTCGACGGCAACCGCGTGCACCTGTCGCTGACGGCCAACCCCAGCCACCTGGAGATCGTCAACCCGGTCGTGCTGGGCAAGGCGCGCGCGAAACAGGCCTTCGACATCCGCGAGGCGCATGCCGGCGTCACCGAGCCGCAGGGCACGCTGGACCGCACCAAGGTGGCGCCGCTGCTGATCCACGGCGACGCCGCCTTCGCCGGCCAAGGTGTCGTGGCCGAATGTTTCGCCCTGATGGGGCTGAAGGGCTATCGCACCGGCGGCACGATCCATTTCGTCGTGAACAACCAGATCGGCTTCACCACGGCGCCGCGGAACAGCCGTTCCTCGCCCTATCCGTCGGACGTGGCCCTGATGGTTCAGGCGCCGATCTTCCATGTGAACGGCGACGATCCGGAGGCGGTGGTGTTCGCCGCCAAGGTGGCCGCCGAGTTCCGGCAAAAATTCCACAAGGACGTGGTGGTGGACATGTTCTGCTACCGCCGCTTCGGCCACAACGAAGGCGACGACCCGACCTTCACCCAGCCCTTGATGTATTCGAAGATCAAGGCGCAGCCCTCGACGCGCGAGCTCTATGCCCGTCGCCTGGTCCAGGAGGGCGTCCTGACCGCCGACGAGGTCGAGGCGGAAGTCTCCAGGTTCGAGCAGTTCCTCGACGCCGAGTTCGACGCGGGCAAGGCTTTCGAGGCCAAAAAGGCCGACTGGCTGGACGGCCAGTGGAAGGGCGTCGGACTGCCCGAGGACGACGAGCGTCGCGGCAAGACCGCCGTGGCGATGCGGACGCTGAAGTCCCTGGGCGAGCGCCTGACCACCGTCCCGCCCGACGTCGATGTGCACAAGACGCTGAAGCGGGTCATGGACGGTCGCCGCGCGGCGATCGAGAGCGGCGAGGGCCTGGACTGGGCCACGGCCGAGAGCCTGGCCTTCGCCAGCCTGCTGGACGAGGGCTTCCCCGTTCGCCTGTCGGGCCAGGATTCGGTGCGCGGCACCTTCTCCCAGCGGCATTCCGGCGTCGTCGATCAGACCACGGAGCGTCGCTACGTCCCGCTGAACAACCTGCGCGAAGGTCAGGCCCCGTTCGAGGTCATCGACTCGGCCCTGTCGGAAGAGGCGGTGCTGGGCTTCGAATACGGCTACTCGCTGGCCGATCCGAACACCCTGGTCCTGTGGGAGGCCCAGTTCGGCGACTTCGTGAACGGCGCCCAGGTGGTCATCGACCAGTTCATCACCTCGGGCGAGCGCAAATGGCTGCGCATGTGCGGCCTGACCATGCTGCTGCCCCACGGTTACGAAGGTCAGGGTCCGGAGCATTCGTCGGCGCGTCTGGAGCGGTTCCTGCAGGCCTGCGCCGAGGACAACATGCAGGTCGCCAACTGCACGACCCCGGCCAACTATTTCCACATCCTGCGTCGCCAGATGCAGCGGCCGTTCCGCAAGCCGCTGGTGTTGATGACGCCCAAGTCGCTGCTGCGGCACAAGAAGGCGACCTCGACCCTGGCCGATCTGGCCGAGGGCAGCTCCTTCCACCGCGTGCTGCACGACGACGCCCAGACCCGGCCCGACGTGGCGGGCGTCACCCTCAAGCCGGACGCCGACATCCGCCGCGTCGTCCTGTGCTCGGGCAAGGTCTACTACGACCTGCTGGAGCGCCGGGAGAAGGACGGCGTCGACGACGTCTATCTGATGCGGTTGGAACAGTTCTATCCCTGGCCGATGAAGTCGCTGATGACCGAACTGGCCCGCTTTCCGAACGCCGAACTGGTCTGGTGCCAGGAAGAGCCGCGCAACATGGGCGGCTGGACCTTCGTCGATCCGTGGCTGGAGCTGACGCTGGAGAAGCTGGACGTGAGGTCCAAACGCGCCCGCTACGTCGGCCGCCCGGCCTCGGCCTCGACCGCCGCCGGCCAGATGAGCCGCCACCTGAAGGAACTGGACGCCTTCCTGACCGACGCCTTCGCCCTCCCGGACAAGGGCTGACGCCCTTTCCGGGATGACAAACATAACGAACCGAAAGACCCGATCATGGCCGACATCCTGACCCCCGCCCTCGGTGAAAGCGTCACCGAGGCCACCATCGCCAAGTGGTCCAAGGCCGCGGGCGAGGCGGTGACCAAGGATGAAATCCTGGTCGAGCTGGAGACCGACAAGGTCTCGCTGGAGGTCGTGGCCCCCGCCGACGGCGTCCTGTCCGAAATCAAGGCCGAGACCGGCGCGACCGTCGTGCCGGGCACGGTTCTGGGCGTCGTCACCGAGGGCGCCGCCGCCGCCAAGCCGGCCGAGGCTGCGAAGACGGAGGCGAAGGCCGAAGCCGCGCCAGCCTCCGCCCCGGCCAACGCGGGCTCGGCCCAGATCAAGTCGGGCGAGGAGCCGCATTTGTCGCCGGCGGTTCAGCGGGTCGTCTCCGAGACCGGCGTCGATCCGAAGACGATCGCCCCGACCGGCCCCAAGGGCAATGTGACCAAGGCCGACGCCCTGGCCGCCGCCTCGGCCCCCAAGGCGCCGTCCGCCGCCCCGGCTCCGGCCGCCGCCCCCGCCGCGCCGCGCGACCTCGGCCCGCGCGAGGAGCGGGTGAAGATGACCCGCCTGCGCCAGACCATCGCCCGGCGCCTGAAGGAATCCCAGAACACCGCCGCCCAGCTGACCACCTTCAACGAGGTGGACATGACGGCCGTCATGGACATCCGCACGAAGTACAAGGACGCCTTCGAGAAGCGCCACGGCATCAAGCTGGGCTTCATGTCCTTCTTCGTGAAGGCGGTGGTCGAGGCGCTGAAGGAGATCCCGGCCGTCAACGCCGAGATCGACGGCACGGACGTCATCTACAAGAACCACTACGCCATCGGCGTGGCGGTCGGCACCGACAAGGGTCTGGTCGTTCCGGTCCTGCGTGACGCCGACGTCCTGTCGCTGGCGGGCATCGAGAAGGGCATCACCGACCTGGGCAAGGCCGCCCGGGACGGCGACCTGACGCTGGACCAGCTTCAGGGCGGCACCTTCACCATCACCAACGGCGGCATCTACGGCTCGCTGATGTCGACGCCGATCCTGAACATGCCGCAGTCCGGCATCCTGGGCATGCACAACATCGTCCAGCGCCCGGTGGCGATCGGCGGCCAGGTGGTGATCCGCCCGATGATGTATCTGGCGCTCAGCTATGACCACCGCATCGTCGATGGCAAGGAGGCGGTGACCTTCCTGGTGCGGATCAAGGACCACCTGGAAGATCCCCAGCGGTTCCTGCTGGATCTGTGATTGCGGCAATAGGCATGGGACGTTAGTATCTATACCCGTAGATACGGAGGCGGTCGTGGAAGACGGCTGGAAACGGCAAGCTGACGGCGACACCGCCAAGCTCTTCACGCATGGCGGCAGTCAAGCGGTTCGTTTGCCGAAGGCCTACAGGTTCGAAGGGTCCGAAGTCCTGATTTGGCGGGATGGGGACAAGGTCGTGCTTGAGCCTCTTCCTATGCGTGCGCGAACCCAGGCCGACCTCCAGGCCATGTGGTCGCGGATCGCGCTGTTGGACGACCCGGGCAATCCATTCCCTGAACCTCCGCCCCAGACCATCGATCCGATTCAAGTCTGGTGACCCTCTCCCTCGACGCCAGCGTTCTGATCGATCTTCTGAGGCGCCGCGACGCCGAGAGCGTGCAACGGTTTTCCGACGCGGTGCTGGCGAGCATCGAGATGGTGGTCTCGGCTCTCGTGCTCCATGAGATCCATACCGGTTTGACCGACCGCGCCCCGGATCGGCGGCTGCTTCAGCTCGAAATCCTGCTTGCTCAATGCATGCTCGCCGACTTCACGGCGGTGGACAGCAAGGCCTCGGGGCGCCTCCGTGCGCACCTCTGGGAAAGGGGGACGCCCATAGGTGAGCTCGACACCCTTATCGCCGGTCAGGCTCTGGCGCGCGGGTGGACCGTCGTCACCCGCAACGTGCGCCATTTCGGGCGGGTCGAGGGCCTGCGGCTGATCGATTGGGCGGAAGGTTCGGAGCCGCTGACGGCGGATCGCATCGCGCAGCGGCTCGCGGAGAAGAGCTAATATGGCTCTGGTCGAGATCGCCCGTTTCAGCGACGTCTACGAGGCCGATCTGGCTGCGGCCTTTCTGGCGTCGCATGACGTCGAGGTGTCGGTGACCGAGCGGTTTCAGACCACGGTCGATCCCCTCATGCAACGGGCGCTGGGCATTCGCCTCATGGCGCCGGCGTCTCAGGCCGAACGGGCGCGCGATCTGCTGGCCCGCGCCCGTTCGGGCGAGTTCGCCGACGCAGACCATGACGACTTGCCGGACGTCACGCCCATGACGCGCGGCCTGGGGGGCGCGCTGGCGGTCGCTGCCTGGGCGACGGGCGGCTTCTGGGGCAGCAGTCTGCCCCGGCGGATCCGGCCCCTGGCGTGGCAGGGCATGCTTCTGTCGGCTTTGCTGGTGGTCGCCGTGATTCTGGCGGTCGTCCTGATCGGCAAGGTCCTGCTCGACCCTCCGCGCGGCTAATCGGTCGCCAGCCCGCCCAGCACCTCGTCCGTGTCCTGACCCAGGGCCGGCGGCGGGCGGTCGTAGGCGACCGGGGTCTTCGACATCCTGATCGGGCTGGCCACGGTGCGCACCGGCGCCGACAGGTCCGCGCGCGTCTGCTCCACCTCCAGCCCGCGATGCACCGCCTGCGGCTCGGCGAAGACCTGATCGACCGTGTTGACCGGCCCGCAGGGCACGCCGGAGGTTTCCAGCAGGGCCATCAGCCCCTTCATGTCGTGCCCGGCGGTCAGGGCCGACAGTTCCGCCGTCAGCACCGTCCGGTGCTCGATCCGCGCGGCATTGGTGACGAAGCGCGCCTCCGATCCCATCTGCGCCGCGCCCAACGCCCCGCATAGCGCGCGGAACTGCCCATCATTCCCCACGGCGATCACAACCATACCGTCCGTGCACGGAAAAGGCTGATAGGGCGCGAGGTTGGGGTGCGCGTTGCCCATCCGCGTCGGCGCCTTGCCCGACACGAAGAAATTGGTCGCCTGGTTGGCCAGCATGGCCGCCTGCACGTCGAAAAGGGCGACGTCCACGTGCTGGCCCTCGCCCGTCGCCCGCGCGTGCATCAGGGCGGCCAGGATGGCGTTGGACGCATACAGGCCGGTGAACAGGTCCACGACCGCCACGCCGACCTTCATCGGCTCGGCCCCCGGCGCCCCGTCCGGCTGGCCGGTGATCGACATCAGCCCGCCCATGGCCTGGATCATGTAGTCGTAGCCGGCCCGGTGCGCGTCCGGCCCGTCTTGGCCGAAACCGGTGACGGAGCAGTAGACCAGTCGCGGGTTGAGGGCGGCCAGGGAGACGTAATCCAGCCCGTACTTGGCCAACCCCCCGGTCTTGAAGTTCTCGACCACCACGTCGCAGGTCGCGGCCAGGCGCCGCACCGCCTCCGCCCCCTCCGGCGTGCCGATGTCCAGCTCGACCGACTTCTTGCCCCGGTTGGCGCACAGGAAATAGGCGGCGTCTCCGCGCGATCCGTCCGTTTTCGTCGTGAACGGCGGCCCCCACAGGCGGGTGTCGTCGCCCGCGCCCGGCCGCTCGATCTTGATCACCTCGGCGCCCAGGTCGGCCAGCGTCTGCGTGGCCCATGGCCCGGCCAGAACGCGCGACAGGTCGAGCACCCGAACACCGTGAAGGGGGCCGCTCATATGACCTTCACCAAAGCCCCATACCCGGCCAGCGCCTTGTCGTGCGTGATCAGGGTCATGGGCTCACAGAGGGCCTGGGCGACGAGCAAGCGGTCGAAGGTGTCGCCGTGGAGCCTTGGCAAGGTCTCGACCGCCAAGGCATGGGCCTCCGTGACCGGCAAGACTTCAATGTCCGTTCTGGCGAGCCAGTGCGCGAGATCCCCCGCCGACACGGGCATGCCGCCCGCCCGAGGACCGGGGAGGCTGCTCTTGATCGCGACCTCCCATAGACTCGCCGCGCTGAGATAGACGTCGACCGACGGATCGCGGATCAGGCGCTCGACCTCACGGGGCAGTCGCGGGTCGAGCGTGACCGCCCAAAGCGCGACGTGAGTGTCGAGCAGACGCCTCAATCCGGCTTGTCCAGACCGAACAGGGACAAGACCTCGTCATCCTGAGCGTACGGATCGGCAGGAGCCTCGAACACGCCCTTCGCCAGTCCCAGAACCCTCGGCTTCCGAGGTTGCGAGCGCAGGGAGACCAGGCGCGCGGCGGGTTTGCCGTTGCGCGCGATCACAATCTCGTCTTCCGCGCCGCTTTCCACGGCCTCCACCAGCTGGGACAGCCTCGTTTTCGCTTCCAGCATGTTGACCACGGCCATCGGACGGCTCCTTCGAGCCTATGTTAGCCAACCCTGGCTAAGCCCGCAACTACAGCCCCGGATCCCACACTCCGGCGTCGCGCATGCGGCATTCGCGCGCCTCCTCGGCGCGGTGGCCCAGGGTGCGGGCGGTGGCCTTGATCTCGTCGGACACCGTCGTCTTGAACACACCGGGCACCACGGCGTGGGCGAAGGCGCAGCCGGCCAGCCGCAGCAGTTTGAAGCCGAATCGCGACGATGCGGCCATGTGCTCGAGATAACTCTCCTCGACCTCGCGCGGATGATCGACGAACAGGCGTTTCAGCGTGCGGCTCATGACCCTGCGTGTCTTGCGGGGGCGCGCCCCCTGTCCGAAGCGCCCATTCTGGCCTAAACCGCGCGCCAGATTAAGGGGCTCTGATCGTCACGCTCGCGCACGATCGCCTGAAGGCCCCGGGCATCAGGGAAAGACGACCATGGCCGACGGCGCCGCCACCCCCGCGAAGACCTTCCGTTGGGACGACCCGCTGGACCTCGACGGCCGGCTGACCGACGACGAGCGCATGATCCAGGAGGCGGCGCGCGCCTATGGCCGCGAGCGGCTGCTGCCCCGCGTGGTCGCCGCCTTCCGCGACGAGACCTTCGACCGCG
>Ga0209909_100518_pt1 | contig 17919 bp, 14 predicted proteins | sample FECB22metaG_FD_188302 | JGI IMG/M metagenome (GOLD analysis project Ga0209909, IMG submission 188302) | Cyanobacterial communities from the Joint Genome Institute, California, USA - FECB-22 (SPAdes) (version 3) | ecosystem: Environmental > Aquatic > Thermal springs > Hot (42-90C) > Microbial mats... | reverse complement strand
CGAGGGCGGCTCGCTCGACAGGACCAGGGCGCTTGTGGCGGCCAGGATCCCACCCGAGCCGTTGGTGATCGCAAGCTTGGCGCCGGGGACCTGGTGATTGCCCCCGCCGCGATCCGAGTCATCCGCCTCCCCGCGCAGCTGCAGCGCCGCCTCCACGATGTGGTGCATGGCCCCCAGGTGGGCCTGTCGCAGCAGGCCGCCGTGCGTGTTCATGGGGAGCTTGCCGCCCAGCTTGGCGTTGCCAGCCAGCACCCAGTCGCCGGCCTCGCCCGGGCCGCAGATCCCGAAGCCCTCGAGGGCGATCAGCGGCGTGAAGCTGAAGGAGTCGTAGATCTCGGCGACGTCGAGGTCCTGCGGGGTGATCCCGGCGACCTCCATCGCCCGCCGACCCGCGCGCCCGAGGCCCTGGCGGACCGAGTCCACCGACTCGGCCTCGGAGATGTACTGGTGCGAGTAGCCCTCGCCGATCCCGGTGATGTAGACCGGCTTCGGGCGCATCGACTTGGCCCGGTCCGCGGTGGTGACGAGGAACGCAGCCGCCCCGTCGGACACCAGCGAGCAGTCCATCGCGTGGAACGGGGTCGCGATCCAGCGGTCGGCGAGGACGTCCTCGACGCTCACCACGTCGCGCAGCATCGCGTTCCACTTGAGCGCGGCGTGCTCCGACTGGGTGGCCACGACCGCGGCGAGCGCCTCCTGGGGCACGTCGTGCTCGTGCATGTAGCGCTGGGCCAGCAGCCCGTACCCGCCGATCGTGGTGAGCCCGTAGGGCGCCTCGAAGGCACCGTGGCTCATCTCGCGCGCCATCGCGATCATGCCGGAGGAGCTGATGCCCGAGCGGGTGTTGTCGCCGCGCACGCACAGCACCACCTCGGCCAGGCCGGCGTCGATGGCCATCGCCGCCTGCACCGCCATCAGCGGCGCGGTCGCCCCGCCGACCGCCACGGAGGCGAAGTACCCCGGCTCCATCCCCAGGTAGTCGGCCAGGGTGGTGGAGTGCATCAGCGTCGACTCGACGAACGAGAACGCGGTGATCAGGCCGTCGACCTCGTCCAGCGTGACCCCGGCGTCGTCGAGCGTGATCTTGGTGGCCTCGGCCAGGAGCTGGAACGATCCCCGTCCCTCGAGCTTGCCCTGCTCGGTTTCCCCCACCCCGGCGATCACGATGCCCTTCCCGAGCATGCGCCGCGCCTCGCGGACGTTGGGCGTGGCCTCGCGCATCCATCCTCCTCCTGGTCGGCGAAATGGGCCAATCGGGGCCGTCGGCGGCCGACGGCCGCGTGGGCGACCAGAGGCGACGCAAGGGCCGAGGCCGGGCCGGATGGCCCGCACGGGCCGCAACGCTACCAGCGCGCCGATCCGGGCGTCAAGGTCGCCCGCGAGCAGTCTTTGACCTGCAAAATGCGCGCTTTTGGAGCGCCGTCCGGCCCCCGTCGCAACCCGGGTCGCCGCACCCGTGGCCGTTGCTAGCATCCGGCCGTCCGCGACGTGACGGCAAGGAGAGCGCGCGCTGTCTGGCTCCGATCCCCACTACAACCCCAGCACCGATGTCTACCGCCAGATCTACCGGGGGCACGACAACGCCTCGGCGGTGACCAACGCGGAGGGCATCACGGTCTACTTCGACCCGGACACGCACGAGGTGCTGGGCTTCGCGATCGAGAACTTCACGGCCTACTACCAGGCCCACGCCACCCCCGAGGGCGACTTCGAGGTGAGCCTGCCCAAGCGCGTGCCGGCGAACCTCGAGGAGGAGATGGACTTCGACGCCGAGGCGATCCGCTCCGGCGTGCGCATCGCCGAGTTCTACTAGCGCGCCGGGCTGGGGGCGGGGTCGCCGACGATGATCGCGTCGGGCCCCTTGCCCTGGGGAACCATCGGGAAGACCTTCGCCATGGGGTTGACGTGCACGTCGACGAGCGCCGGCCCGTCGGCGGCGAGGGCGTCGCGCAGGGCGTCCTCGAGCTCGGCCGGGTCGCGCACCGTGGTCCCAGGGATGCCGTAGGCCTCGGCCAGGCGGGCGAAGCTCGGCTGGAAGGGCTCGAAGCTCGTGCCCGCGTAGCGCCCCTGCCAGAAGAGCTCCTGCCACTGGCGGACCATGCCCAGGTAGCCGTTGTTGAGGATCACCACCTTCACCGGCAGGCCGTACATCTGCACGGTGGACAGCTCCTGCAGGGTCATCTCGAAGGAGCCGTCGCCGGCGATGTCGATCACGAGCTCATCCGGGAGGGCCACCTGGGCCCCGATCGCGGCGGGCAGGCCGAAGCCCATCGTCCCGAGGCCGCCCGAGGTGAGCCAGCGACGGGGACGGTCGAAGAGGTAGTGCTGGGCGGCCCACATCTGGTGCTGGCCGACGTCGGTGCAGATGATCGCCTGGCCGCGGGTGATGCGGTAGAGCGCCTGGACCACCTGCTGCGGCTGGATCGTGCCGGGGTCCTCGTCGACCTGGTAGGGGTGCTGGCGCTTCCAGGCGGCGATCTGCTCGACCCAGGCGGCACGCCGGCTGGGATCGTGCCCCTCACCCTCGGGCAGGGCCGCATAGGCGTCGGCGAGGGCGGCCAGCGCCGGGGCGGCCTCGCCGGCGATGCCGATGTGGGCGGCCCGGTTCTTCGAGATCTCAGCCGGGTCCACGTCGATGTGAATGATCTTCGCCTTCGGCGCCCATTCGTTCATCACGGTTGAGAGCACGCGCTCGTCGAAGCGCACCCCCACCGCCAGGACCGCGTCCGAGGCCTGGAAGGCATAGGTGGCGGCGGCGATGCCATGCATGCCCGGCATCCCGATGAAGAGCGGGTGCGTGCCCGGAAAGCCCCCCAGCCCCATCAGCGTGGTCGTGACCGGGATGCCGGTGAGCTCAGAGAGCCGGGTGAGCTCGGCGGCGGCCTCGCCGGTGATGATCCCGCCGCCGGCGTAGATCACCGGCCGCTCGGCGCGGGCCAGGGCCCGGGCGGCGGCGGCCAGCTGGCGCGGGTGGCCGGCGCCCGTGGGCGGACGGTATCCCGGCATCGGCGGCGGGCCGTCGGAGATGTAGTCCTCGACCTCCTTGGCCCACTGGTCGACGCAGACGTCGACGAGGACCGGGCCGGGGCGCCCGGACTGGGCCACATGGATCGCCTCGCTCAGGGCCCGGGGAAGGTCGGCCGCCTCCTTGATCAGGTAGGAGTGCTTCACGATCGGCAGGGTGATGCCGACGATGTCGGCCTCCTGGAACGCGTCGGTGCCCACGCGGCTTGCCCCCACCTGGCCGGTGATGGCAAGGAGCGGCACCGAGTCCATGTAGGCGTCGGCGATCGGGGTGACCAGATTGGTCGCGCCCGGGCCCGAGGTGGCGGTGCAGACCCCCACCCGTCCGGTGGCCTTGGCGTAGCCTTCGGCCATGTGGCCCGCGCCCTGCTCATGGCGCACGAGGTAGGTGCGGATGTCGGGGTCGTCGTGGAGGGCGTCGAACAGCGGGATCACCGGGCCGCCGGGCAGCCCGAAGATCGCGTTCACGCCCGCCCGCTTGAGGCAGGCCAGGGTGGCGTCAACCGCACGCATGTGGCCTCCTCCCGCCCGTAGGCTCACCGACATCTTCGCCGCACGAGTGTACTTGAACCCGTTCTACGGGTAGGTCGCCACCAAGGAGGTACGACCGATGAGCTCCACCCCCCCGCAGCCGCCCGCAGAGGGCGGGCCGGGCAGGCCCTCGTTCGCCGAGGAGAACGCGATGCGCGTCGCCGCGGAGTCGCTGACCCACTACGACGAGGCGGCCGACACCTACCACTGCTCCTACGGCCCGCCGGTGCCGGCCGTGACCGTGCACGACCCCGAGCGCGAGCTGCTCGTGCGCGTCGACCCGCGCAGCCGCCAGGTGGTGGGCTTCTCGATCCCGGACTTCCGCGCCTGGCACGCCCGCCACGCCGAGGCCGACGGGGCCTTCGAGGTCGACCTGCCGCCGGTGTGGCCGCTGGGCGACGAGGACGCGGGGGAGCGCGGGCCCTCCTAGCGCGCCGGTCGTCGGGCGGGGGTGGTCCGGTACACTCGCCGGACCCCTACGGACAGCCGTCGCAAGGAGCGGGAATGGCGGTCGAGAGCCAGCGCGTCGAGGATTACCGCCTCGCAAAGGAGCCCTACTACCTCCCCCTGCACAACGAGGTGGAGCTCTTCGAGGCGGCCTACCGCGCGCGGCTGCCGGTGATGCTGAAGGGCCCCACGGGGTGCGGCAAGACGCGCTTCGTGGAGCACATGAGCTGGCGCCTGCAGCGGACGCTGGTCACGGTCGCCTGCCACGAGGACCTGACCGCCTCGGACCTCGTGGGCAAGTACACCCTGCGCGGCGACGAGACCGTCTGGCAGGACGGGCCGCTCACGACCGCGGTCAAGGCGGGCGGGATCGCCTACCTGGACGAGATCGTCGAGGCGCGCAAGGACACCACCGTCGTCATCCACCCGCTGACCGATGACCGCCGGATCCTCCCCCTGGAGAAGAAGGGCGAGCTGGTCGAGGCCCCCGACGACTTCCTGCTGGTCATCAGCTACAACCCCGGCTACCAGTCGGTGCTGAAGGACCTCAAGCACTCGACCAAGCAGCGCTTCGTCGCGATCGAGTTCGACTACCCGCCGCCCGACCTGGAGGAGGAGATCCTGAAGTCGGAGTCGGGGGTCGACGACGACATCGCCGGCAAGCTCGTCAAGATCGCCGAGAAGGTGCGCAACCTGCGCACCCACGGCCTCGAGGAGGGCGTCTCGACGCGCCTGCTCGTCTACGCGGGCCAGCTCATCCAGGGCGGGGTCGAGCCGATCGCGGCCTGCGAGTCGACGATCTGCAAGCCGATCACCGACGACCTGGAGATGCAGCGCTCGATCGTCGAGATCATCGCGACCCAGTTCTAGCGGCCGGGGGGCGGTCGCCATGACCTTCGGCCCGGCCGTCGGCAACGTGGGCATGTACGTGGCCCGCGAGATGCTGGCCTCGGTCCCGGAGGCCCAGCGTCAGTCCTATCTGCGCATGGTCGAGGAGATCTCCGACCTCAAGTACCAGCTCGGGGTCGAGGTCGCGCGCCAGCTGCCGCGTCTGCTGGCCGAGCACGACCCCGAGCGGGTCGAGCGCTACCTGCATCAGGTGCGCGCGGTGGCGGCGGCGGGCTGGAAGAGCGGGGTCGAGGTGGCCAAGCAGCTTCCCGACCTCTACGACGCCCCCGACGAGACCCTCGCCGAGGCGTACGTCGCGATCATCACCGAGGCCACCGCCAGCCCCCCCGAGGACACCGAGACCGCCCAGCTGGCCGGTGAGCTCGACGCGCTCGAGCGCGAGCTGCGCGAGATGGAGCCCAAGGTCAAGCGGGCGCAGGAGCTGCGCACGCAGCTGGCCGCCCGCGACCGCCGCGACGAGAAGCGGCGCAAGCACGCGGTCGAGCTGGCGGCCGCGCTCCCCCCGATCCTGGCGCGGCTGCGCCCGCGCTACCGCCCGCCCTACCTGGTCCAGGTGCGCCTGGTGGCCGCCGCCGACCCCGAGGCATCGCTGGAGGCGGCCGACACCCTCCTCGACCTCCTGAACGGGGAGCGGGTGACCCCCGAGGGGGCGGCGGAGTGGGTCGACCGCGGCCTCGAGGTGCTCGCGCGCAACAAGGAGGTGGGGCGCGGCTACTTCCGCCTCGGCTCCAAGTACTCGCTCCAGGTGCTGGAGGAGCTGAAGGAGGGCCTCGCGCTGAAGGCCGTGGCCCGGGTGCTGAAGCTCTACGCCACCGCGCTCTCGGGCCACGAGGTCGCCATTCGCGGCGCGAACGAGGCCCCGGGCGCCGATGCCTACGGCGTCGACCACATCGTGCTGCCGCCAGAGATGCGGTTCTTCGAGGACGATGCGGGCAACTTCACCGCCTATAAGGTGGCCGCCGCCCACGGCGCCGGGCGGATCGAGTTCGGCACCTACGCCTTCTCGCTCGGGGACATCCCCGAGACCGTCGCCCGCCTGGAGCGCCGCTACCCCGGAGGGGCGGCATGAGCACCCTGCGATCCACCGAGACCGACCTCACGCGCTTCTATGCGCTCTTCCCTCAGCCGGCGCTCGCGCGCGACCTCTTCAACATCCTGGAGGGGCATCGCATCGACAGCGCCATCCGGCGCGCCTACCCCGGCATCCGCCGCGACATGGAGATGATCCAGGCCGCCAGCGCCGACCGCCGGCCCGAGCTCATCACGCTCTCGGACCCCCAAGCGGTGGTCGAGGCGCTCCTGCAGCGCACGCTCGGGCTGGAGCCCGCGCTCGACGAGCTGGCGCCCGCCACCCAGCAGGTGATCGCGCGCGCGGTCGCGCTGCTGCCCCGCCTCGAGGACCCCGCCGCGCGCGTCGGCGACGCGGCCGCCCTCACCGAGGAGATCTACCGCCTGATCGACGAGGGCCTGGCCGACCCCGGGCGCAACCTGCGCCCCGCGACCTCCGAGACCGCCCCGCCGCCCCAGGGCGAGGGCCCCGACGAGCCCCAGGGCGAGGAGTCGCCGTCCACGGGCGGCGGGGCCGACGACTACGAAGCCCTGGAACTGCCCCCGTTCATGACTCCGGTGCTGGAGCAGCTCGTGCGCCCGCCCACCGACGCGCCCGCCCAGCGCCCGGTCGAGCAGCCCGAGGGCGCAGGGGACGGGCAGGAGGCGGAGCAGTCGGGCGAGGGCGCCGACCAGGAGCCTCAGAAGGCGATGAGCACCTCCGAGGTGCAGGCCGGGCAGGGCTCACCGGATGAGACCGCCCAGCGGGCGGATTCGGCTCAGGAGGAGGCGCCACCCGGGGGGGCGGCCGACGGGCGCTCCGACGACGCCGAGGGCGGGGGATCCGACTCGCCCACCCAGACCGGCCTCGCCGACGTGCCCCACGCGGAGCCCGAGCAGGCCGAGGAGGACCTGGGCGAGCAGGTCTTCCAGTACGACGAGTGGGACCACAAGATCGAGGACTACCGACCGGCTTGGTGCACGCTCACCGAGCACCGCCAGACCCGAACCCAGGAGGGCTTCGTCGCGGCGACCTTCCACGAGTTCGGCGGCATCGTCACCCAGATCCGGCGCAACTTCCAGCTCATGCGCCCCGAGCGCATGCGCAAGATGCGCTACCAGACCGACGGCGACGATCTCGACGTCGACGGGCTCGTGGAGTACGTGGTCGACCGCCGCGCGCGCGTCGCGCCGGCCGGACGCGTCTACGTCAAGCGGGACAAGAAGGACCGCGATGTCACGACCGCGTTCCTCGTGGACATGTCGAGCTCGACCGACCGCAAGATCGACGGCCGCAAGCGCATCATCGACATCGAGAAGGAGGCGCTCCTCCTGATGTGCGAGGCGCTCGAGGCCATTCGCGACGAGTACGCGATCTACGGCTTCTCCGGCTCCGGCCGCGAGGACTGTCAGTTCTACGTGGTCAAGGAGCTCGGCGAGCGCTATGACGACCGCGTGAAGGGCCGCATCGGGGGCATCTACGCCCGGCAGAAGACCCGGATGGGCCCGGCGCTCCGCCACGCCACGCGGCGCCTCGCCGCCGCCGACTCGCAGGTCAAGCTCATGATCCTGCTCACCGACGGCAAGCCCTACGACTCCGACACCTACCAGGACAACACCTACGCGCAGGAGGACACCAAGATGGCCCTGCGCGAAGCCCGCCGCGAGAAGATCCACCTCTTCTGTGTCACCGTCGACCGCGAAGCCGCCGACTATCTCCCCCACATGTACTCGGACGCGAACTTCGTGATCATCGACGACGTCCGCACCCTCCCCCAGAAGCTTCCCCAGCTCTACCGCCGCCTGACCACCTGACCCGGGGGATCCGACTCGCGCGCACCGGGGGAAGCGGCTCGCGCGGTTTTCCACAGGAGACCTCGCCCGCGAGCCTGCTACCGGGGTAACCGACTCGCGTCCCGTCGCGGGGCCCCTCGCGCACCGGGGGATCCGACTCGCGCCGACCCGGGGGATCCGACTCGCGCCGACCCGGGGGATCCGACTCGCGCCCGGTCCCACGTTTTCCCTGCGCACAAGGGGTTTCCCACCCCGCTATAGGGTTTAGGGTTAGCAGGAGATAGATCGGTTTCAGCGCGGCCGGCCGCGGGCCGCATCCGCGGCCCGGCCGCGGACCACGGCCCAGCGCGAGTCCGTTACCCCGGTTGCGTCATCGCGCGCGCCTCGCGCCGTCGGCACCAGGCGTCAGACTCTCCGCCAGTGCCCACGCCCGGCCGAACACCCCGTCGCCCCCCCAGCGGCGAGCCCACCCCCCTCCCCCGGCCCGGCGCGGCGCGCCCGGCCCCGGAGCGCTCTGGCGACGATGCCACCGCACGTGGAGCAGAAGCTCAGCTTGCCCTCTGCGCGCCCGATCACCTGCGGAGGCTGGAGCAACCCCTCAAGTACGGTTTCGCCGACCGTTCCAGCGCGCGCAAGGGCTTGGAGGTCGCCGCGGGCGTTGCGATCGCCGACCGCCTCGGTTCGATCCGCCAGACCGCCGGCCCCCCGATCGGACGCCACGGCTACATGGCGATCGTCTGGTTGGGCTCGCGCTGGCTGCAACTCGAGCAGCCGGCGGCGCAGGCCATTCCGTTCACGCAGTACCGGCTGCTGCACGACTTCGGGTGGGAGGAGTCCGGCAAGAACGCGCGCCAGGCCTTGAAGCGCACGCTGCTGAACCTCCAGGAGGCCCGCTGGGAGGGTGAGGTAAACGACTCGCTCACCGGCAAGAAGACCCACGAGGACCACTTCGGGATCATCGACCGGGTGTTGTGGCCCGTGGTGCAGGAGGGCCGGGTGGAGCGGCTGGGCTACATCTTCCTCGGCAGCTGGTTCGTGGAGCAGCTCCGCCACGAGGCGGGTGTCTACATCGACTGGGATGTGCTGCGCGACCTGCCCCCCATCGCGCGCAAGCTGTACGGCCTGCTGGAGAACGACCGCTTCGAGCCGGCCGACGACGGCGAGGAGTGGCAGGCGTACTGGCTCGGGCCGCCGTTCTTCGCAAGCGTGGGCTCGACGTGCGCCCGGGAGCGAGACAACGTCGCCGCGGTCGCGCGCGCGTGCGAGGCGATCGCGAGCCACCCCGGAACCGAGTACCGGTTCGCGCGCGAGCGCGTGGCCGTCGACGGCGGCTGGACGCAACAGCTGGTGGTCTGGCGGCGGGCGGGCAGCGCCGGTCGGCGCAGCCCGAGGCTTCTGGCCCGCGCGGTCGGGGCATAGCCGGTCTGTCAGGCCCGGTGAAGGCGCGGGTGCGGTCGCGTCGTGGGCCTGCATGCATGCATGCAGGCCCGACGGCATGCCAGCGGGCCCGCACAGGAGCATGCCAGCGGGCCTGCTTGCGTGCAGGCCATGGGACGTGCAAGCATGCATGAATGCCCGCACGTATTGTCACCGTTGCCGCCGCGAAGGGCGGGGTCGGTAAGACGACGCTCGCCTACGAGCTGGCGGCGGCTCTCGATGGGGTCCTGGTCGACCTCGATTGGGACGCTGGCGGGGCGACACGGATGTGGGGTTACGCACCCGAGCGGTACGTGCGTGCGCCGCTGCTCGATGCCCTGGAGCGCGGCCCGGGGGCTGCTCCGCCCCGACCGCGGGCTCGCGCGCACCAGCCACGCCTCGTGCCGGCGCATCCCGACCTGTCGGCGAGCCGAATCGACTCCGAGCTCGTGGCCGAGTGCCTCACGTCGTGGGCGGATGCCTGGGAGGCGCGATACGTGGTCGTTGACACACATCCCGGCGCGAACGCGCTCACCGACGGCGCGATCCAGGTGGCCGACGTCCTCGTGATCCCGGTCGTCCTGGGGGCGCGCGAGATGGAGGCGTTGACGGTGAGCCTCACCGACTTCGCCGACTATCGCGTGGTGCTGGTGCCCACGATGGTGCCGCCGGTGCCGCCGCGTCGCTTCGTCGAGCGGCTGGAGGCGCTCGCGGGGAGCGAGGTGATCGTTGCCCCTCCGGTGTCGGAGCATCGGTGGATCAGGCGCCGGTTGCGGCGGGCGGCGCTCGTGCTGCAGCCGAATCCGGGCGTGAGGGTCAAGGCCGCCGCGGCGGAGTTCCGGGCCGTGGCGCAGGCGGTGGAGGAGAGCAGTGGCTGAGACGACGAGCGGCATCGAGATGATGCGCCGGCGAATGGAGCGGGCGAGCCGCCGGCCGCCCGCGCCACGGCGCCCGCGCGCGGCGTCGCCTCCGGAGACAGGGGATGAGCCTCCGGTCTCGGAGGCGGCGACGGCTGGCGCCATGGGTGGTGGAGACTACGAGGCGCCCGCTGACCGGCCGAGCCGGGTGCGGCGGCCGGCGCCGCCCATCCGCCTCGGGCCCGATCTGCCGGCGGTCAACCTCGCGATCCGTGTACGCCGGCCCCTCGATGATCGTCTGGCCGACCTGATCCATGCGCTGCGCGCGGACGGGGTGCGCACGAGCAAGGTCGAGCTGGTCGAGATGCTCCTGTGGGAGCTGCCCGAGGACGATCAGCCGGCGCTCGTGCGGCGGCTGGCGCGCTTTCGCGAGTGGGCGCCGCGGGGGGCGTCGGCGCCGCTCGGCCGCGGGGAGTCGGCCTGAGAAACGCGACCGGCCGGGCCCCAGGGGGCCCGGCCGGTGCAGTGGTGCCTGTCCTGAAGCTTCGGGGCTAGACGCCCGGGGGCTTCGGGAAGCGGTGCCGCATCGTGTACTGGTACGGCGTGGCGAAGAGCAGGTCGCCGATGTCCTCGGCGGTGCGCTCGATCGTCTGCGTCCAGATCGTGTCGGCGCCGGGGATGATGAGGTCGAAGTTGAAGCTCATCAGGCCGATGAGCTCCTTGACCGGCATCATCGCGCCCAGGTTGTCGAACGGCGTCGCCTGGAGGGCCCACGTCCGGATGGCGTTGGCCGAGGCGGTGCGGATCGACTCGGGCTTCAGCTGGAAGCGGTGCTGACCCTCGGTCTCGGGACGGCCCATCGCCGCCGCCGTGGCCTTGGTCACCTCGGACGGCAGGTAGGTGAGGTCCCACTTGGTCGTCCGGAGGCTCGGGTCGGTGATCAGCCGCAGGTTCATGCGGCCGTACCGCGGGTCGCCGTAGAACTTCGGCTTCGCCGGAAGCTCGGCGTCGTCGTAGCGGCCCGTCGCGGTGTGGATGAGGTACCCACGCCGCTCCAGCGTGAAGTTGAAGTAGTCGTTCCCGAAGCCGCCGTACCCGTCGTCCTCCTTGCCACCGTGCTCCTGGGTGACGATGTAGGCGATCTTCTTCGGGAAGCCGAACGGCTCACGGCCGGCGAAGCCGGCCGCGTCCTGGGTCAGGTACATGTAGGGGTAGTAGCCGGCGTAGTACGTGTTGCCGTCCTGCCCCTTGCAGGACACCGACACCGTCACGCCCATCTCGCCGTACGGGCCGAGACCGGTGTGAAGGTGGTCGACGTACCAGAACTCGACCACGTCGTCCTCGAGCTCCAGGCACTTCGGCAGGATGCGCCGAAGGGCGGACTCGTCCACGCGGTAGAAGAACGCCGACCACCGCGAGTTGGTGTAGGTCAGCGGGACGATGTCGTAGTCGACGAGCGGGTCCGCGATGCCCTGGGAGATGATGTCGCGCTTGTCCCGGTCGAGGGCAAGGGGCGGCGCGTCGCCGGAGTCGATCCACGGAACGCTCGTGACGTTCAGCTGCGCCATTGCGCTGTTCCTCCTTGGAATGACGTCAGCGGACGGGGACGGCCCGAACCGCAGCTGTCCCCGTCGCGCGTGATCACGATCAGGGCCTGGTTACGCGCCGAGGCCGATGGGCTTCGGGAAGCGGTGGCGCAGGCCGAAGCGGTACGGCTTGGCCGCGCCCGCCCAGGTCGCGTCCCGGGTGTAGGTCTCGGTCCACGGGACCTCGCCGGCCGGGATGATCAGGTCGAAGCTGAAGGTCATGAGGCCGATCAGCTCCTTGGGCGGCAGCTCGTGCCCGAGGTTGTCGTACGGCGTGGCCTGCATGAACCAGTTGATGTTGCCGGCGCTGGCGGTGCGGATCGACTCGGGCTTCACCTGGAAGCGGTGCGAGCCCTCGGCGTCCGGACGGCCCATCGCGGTCGCGAGGTCCTTGGTGACCAGCGACGGCAGGTAGACCAGCTCCCACCGCGACTCGGAGAGGTCCGGCGCGGTGACGACCTTCATGTTCATCCGGCCGTAGTCCGTGTTGCCGTAGAACTTCGGCTTCGCGGGGAGGTCGGCGTCGTCGTACTTGCCGGTGGCCGAGTGGATCACGTACCCGTTCCGGATCATGAGGAACGAGAAGTAGTCGAACTGGTAGACCTTGGTGTCGTACACCCCATACCCGTCATCGGGCGCCCCGCCGTGCTCGAGCATGCGGACGAAGGCCTCCTTCTTGGGGAAGCCGAGCACGCGACCGGCGTCGATCGCGGCGTCCTGGGTCAGGTACATGTAGGGGTAGTAGCCGGCGTAGAGAGTCCGGCCGTCACCGGCCTTGTGGCTCGCGGCCACGGTGACGCCCATCTCGCCGTACGGGCCCAGCATGGTGTGGTTGTGGTCGACGTACCAGAACTCGACGACGTCGTCCTCGAGCTCAAGGCAGTCGGGAAGGACGCGACGAAGCTGCTTCTCGTCGGCCCGGTAGAAGAAGGCTGACCAACGCGAGTTGGTGTAGGTCAGCGGCAGAGTGTCGATGTCCCAGATCGGGTCGACCAGCGAGTAGATGAACGCGGTCTTCTCGTCGCGGTCGACGGGCGAGGGCGGGATCTCCCCGGTCTCCGCGCCCGGGATCTGCGTCACGGCGAACTGCTCGGCCATAGACGGGCTTCCCCCTTAATCGGTGAAGGGCAGCTGCACACGAATCGCAAGGGCGCTCGCATGGCGACCAGCCGGACGGTCGTGCGAGGTCCGGACGGGCGTGCCATCCAGGCGAGCGATGGCAAGCAGCATATGTCACGTACCTGGGGCCGTCAACGCCGTCCGGGCCCTCCGAACGGCCTCGCCGACCCCTCGAGATCCCTGTTGCCATGAGGGGTTGCGCATGACAGGACGGACTTCGTGCCGATGTTGACAACCGCCGCGGATGCTGCGGTAGGGTCGGCCGCATCGGGCGATGTGTTCGTGCGCCCGCGCGGTTCCATGGAGGTGCGGCCACGTGCCGCGCCGGGGCCGCTCCCGGCGGGAGAACGACAAGGGGGCACTCAAGTTGAGACGACGCTCGTGGGGCTGGCGGGTGGCGGCGCTGGTCGCCGGACTGGCGCTGGTGATGGGCCTCGCTGCGTGCGGCGACGACGATGACGAGGGCGATGGCGGTGGAGGCGAGAGCCGCGCGATCACCATCCAGTATGTGACCGACGAGAACCACCCGTACGGGCGGGCGGTGAACGCCTTCGTGGAGGAGGTCAACGCCGCGGACGTCGGCCTGACCCTGACCGGGCAGCCCTCCAACCCGACGCCTGAGCCCGACCTGATCGACCAGCTGAGCGGTGGCTCGGTCGAGATGGCGACCATCTCCTCGGCGGTCTGGGACACGAAGGATGTGACCGCCTTCCAGGCGCTGCAGGCGCCCTTCCTCGTCGACAACTACGCGCTCGAGCGCGAGGTGCTGAACGGCGAGATCGGCGCGTCGATGATCGAGCAGGCGAACCAGCAGGCCCGCAACATCCAGGTGCTGGCCATCCACGAGGGCGGCCTGCGCAAGCCGCTCGGCCGGGACAAGGCCTTCACCAAGCCGGCCGACTTCCGGGGCGCCACGATCCGCTCGGTGCAGTCGCAGGTGCTGGCCACCGGCCTGCGGGCGCTCGGGGCGAACCCCGACCCGCTGCCGCTGCCCGAGGTCTACCAGGCGCTCCAGAGCGGCACGGTCGACGGCATGGAGGCGAACTTCGGCCTCATCGCCGGACAGCAGTACTACGAGGTGGCCCGCTTCGTGACCGGCAACGTGAACTTCTGGCCGTTCCCCACGGTCCTCGCGATGAACAAGGACGTGTGGGACAGCCTGACGGCCGAGCAGCAGGAGGCGCTCACGACCGCCGCGGGCAACATCGACGACACCTCGCTCGACATCGTCTCCTCGCCGAGCGACCTGCCGCAGCAGCTGGTCAACTGCGGCCTGCGGATCGTGACCGCGAGCGACGCGGATCGTGAGGCGCTGACCCGCGCCGGTCAGCGCGCGATCCCGCAGCTTCCGGCGGAGACCCAGGAGCTCGTGCGGCAGATCCAGGAGGTCAAGGACAACCTGCCGGCGGGCGCGGCGCCGCCGCCGCTGCCCACCGAGCCCACCGGGGAGTGCGAGCTGGGCGGCTAGCATCGCCGACGCATCGCGTCATCCGGTAGGCCTCGTCGTCGGCCCGGCCCCGGAAGGGCCGGGCCGACGCGCGTTTCGCCCCCGCCGCCCGTGACCACGATCGCCCACGACCCCGCCGCCGCCGGCCCCCACGCCGGGGGGCTGGCCGCGCGCGCCCTCGCCCGGCTGGCCCGGGTGCTGGAGATCTACTCCGAGGCGGCGGTGCGGATCGCCCGGGTGCTGTGCGCCGCCGCGGTGGTGCTGGTGATCATGGCGCTGGCGGGCAACGTGTTCACCCGCAACGTGCTCGGCTACTCGCTCTTCGGGGCCGAGGAGGCGGCGCGCTTCGCCTACCTGTGGGCGATCTGGATGGGCGTCTCGCTGGCGGTCAAGCGCGGGGCGGTCACCGTCATCAGCTTCGTCGCCGACGCCGGCGGGCCGCTCTGGCGCCGCTCGGTGCGCACCTTCTCGGGCGCCAGCCTGGCCGTGCTGCTGCTGTACGCCTGCTGGCGCTCGACCGAGTACGCCACCGGGCCGCTGGCCAACATCGGCCAGACCCCGGCCCTGGAGATCGCCTGGTTCTACCCGATCGTCTCGATGACGGTCGGCTACTACTTCATCACCCTCCACTACGCCCACGCGCTGGCCGAGGGGGCCGCGCGCCTGGCGGCCGAGGGCCGCGAGACCGCCGCCCGGGTGCTGGGCACCGGGCTCCTGGGCGGCGCGGCCCTGGCGGGCCTGGTGTGGCTCACCTCCTGGGGGCTGCTCCAGCTGGGGGCATCGCCGCTTGTGGCCCTGCTGGTGTTCTTCGTCACGCTCACCCTGGCGGGCACCCCGATCATCTTCATGCTCTCGATCGTCGGGATCATCGGCACCCGCCCCGAGTTCCTGGGCCTGAGCTTCTACCCCAACCCCAACGACCTGTTCCCGTTCACGGTCACGCAAGGGGCGATGGGCCTGACCGGCGGGGGCGAGCTGCTGGTGATCCTGATGTTCCTGGTCACCGCCGAGGTGCTCAACGCCAGCGGCATGTCGGCGCGCCTGATCAGCTTCGCCGCCGCGCTGGTGGGCCACCTGCGCGGGGGCATGGCCTATGTCAGCCAGCTCACCTCGGCGCTGGTGTCGGGGATCTCCGGCTCGGCCCAGGCCGACGCGGCGATCATGACCCCGATCCTGGTGCCGGCGATGGAGCGCGAGGGATACCGCCGCGATGTCGCCGCCGCCGTGGTCGCCGGGGCCTCGATCAAGGGCCCGATCGGCCCCATCTCGGTGATGTTCATCGTCTACGGGGCCATCGTCACCGGCCCGGCGGGCGCCTCGATCCAGAAGCTGCTGCTCTCGGGCGTGCTGGCCGAGCTCCTGCTGCTGCTGTTCCAGTCGGCGACGGTCTACATCGTCGTGCGCCGGATGGGGTTCCTGGAGCGGCGCCGCTTCGCCGGCATGCGCCAGGTGGGCCGCACCGGCCTTGTCGCCCTGCCGGTGCTGTTTGTGCCCTTCGTGATCCTGGGCGGCATCTTCAGCGGCATCTTCACCCCGACCGAGTCGGCCTCGATCGCCGCGGTGGTGGCGATCTTCATGGGCTTCTTCTGGTACGCCTCGGTCAGCCCGCGCCAGCTGCCGGGGGTGCTGGTGCTGGCCGGCATCGAGGCCGGCATCGTGATGCTGCTGCTGGGCGACTCGGCCATCCTGGCCCAGGCGCTGTTCCTGGACCGCTTCGGCGAGTCGCTGGAGGCGCTGTTCACCGGGCTCACCGACAACAAGTACGTCTTCCTGCTGGTGGTGAACCTGATCCTGCTGGTGGTGGGCATCTTCCTGGAGCCGCTGCCGGCGCTCTACATCCTCGCGCCCTTCCTCGCGCCCGTGGCCGTCTTGGAGTTCGGGGTGGATCCCGTCCACTTCGGGCTCATCATGGTGTTCAACCTGGTGCTGGCGCTCATCCACCCGCCCATCGGGCTGGTGCTGTTCCTCGTGTCCAGCATCTCCAAGGTCTCGATGGAGCGCCTGTCGATCATGATCCTGCCCTGGCTGGGGGTGAGCCTGGTGGTGCTCCTCCTCGTGACCTACCTGCCGAGCCAGGCGGTGCTCGCGCTCTCGAACCTGATCGCGCACTGAGGCCCGGCGCGCGTCGGGCCGCGAGGGACCTTCTAGACTGGGCCGTGTGCGCTACCACCTGACCACCTTCGGCTGCCAGATGAACGAGCACGACTCGGAGCGCATGAAGGGGCTCCTGGAGTCGCTGGGCTGGTCGGAGGCGCCCCGGCGCGACGACGCCGACCTCATCCTCTTCAACACCTGCACGATCCGCGGCAGCGCCGACGAGCGCTTCCTGGGCAACCTGGGCGATGCCAAGCGCGTCAAGCGCGAGCGGCCGGAGACGGTGGTCGCCGTCGGCGGCTGCTGGGCCCAGAGCCAGAAGGAGCTGGTGTTCCGCGAGTTCCCGTTCGTCGACATCGCGTTCGGGCCGGGTGAGGTCGCGCGGCTCGGCGAGCTCGTGGCGCGCGAGCGGATCGAGGCCGTGGGGGCGTTCAGCTTCGACGGCGCGTTCAGCGGGGGCCTGCCCGCCAAGCGCGAGCGGCCGCACCAGGCGTGGGTGCAGATCTCGGTCGGCTGCAACTGCGTCTGCGCCTACTGCATCGTCCCCTCGGTCCGCGGCCGTGAGCGCAGCCGCCCGCCGGCCGAGGTCGTCGGCGAGGTGGAGGCCCTCGCCGCCGACGGCGTCCGCGAGGTCACGCTCCTCGGCCAGAACGTCAACTCCTACGGCCGCGACCTCCCGCGCGAGGGCCGTGCGACCTTCGCCGAGCTGCTGCGCGCGGTCGCCGCCGTCGACGGGATCGCGCGGGTCCGCTACACGAGCCCGCATCCGAAGGACATGCGCGCCGATGTGGTCGCGGCCATGGCCGAGTGCCCCGAGGTGTGCGAGCACGTCCACCTGCCGGCCCAGTCGGGCTCCACCCGCGTGCTGCGCGCGATGCGCCGCACCTACGGCCGCGAGCGCTACCTCGGGCTGGTGGATCGGCTGCGCGCGGCGATCCCGGATCTGTCGATCACCACCGACCTGATCGTGGGCTTCCCCGGCGAGACCGAGGAGGACTTCGCCCAGACGCTCTCGCTGGTGGAGGAGTGCGGCTACGACGGCGCCTACACGTTCCTGTACTCGCCGCGGCCGGGCACCGAGGCGGCCGCGCTCGACGACGACGTGCCCGCCGAGGTCAAGCGCGAGCGCATCCAGCGGCTGGTCGAGGTGGTGCAGCGCACCGCGGCCGCACGGGCGCGGCGCTTCGTCGGCACGCGCCGCGAGGTGCTGGTCGAGGGCCCCTCGCGGACCGACCCGGCCAGGCTGCGCGGCCGCCTGCGCCAGAACATCACGGTCAACTTCACCGGCGACGCGCCGCCCGGGGCGCTGGTGGAGGTCGAGATCGAGGGCTCCACGTCCACGACGCTCTCCGGCCGCCAGGCGGGCGTGCCGGCCAAGCCGGAGGTGGCGGTTCCGGCCTGAGGTCCTCGCGCTGTTCGGCCCGACGGCGGCCGGCAAGAGCGCGCTCGCCCACGCGGCCGCCCGCGAGCTCGGGGGCGAGGTGGTGGTGGCCGACCCCTTCCAGCGCTACCGGGGCCTGGAGATCGCCGCCGACAGCCCCCGCCCCGCCGACGCGGCCGAGGTCCGGTACCACTGCGTCGGGGATCTCGCGCTCACCGAGCGCTCCACCGCGGCCGGGTTCGCGCGGGCGGCGCACGCGGCGATCGA
>Ga0209909_100517_pt1 | contig 17989 bp, 17 predicted proteins | sample FECB22metaG_FD_188302 | JGI IMG/M metagenome (GOLD analysis project Ga0209909, IMG submission 188302) | Cyanobacterial communities from the Joint Genome Institute, California, USA - FECB-22 (SPAdes) (version 3) | ecosystem: Environmental > Aquatic > Thermal springs > Hot (42-90C) > Microbial mats... | reverse complement strand
TGCAAGTAACTGAGTTTCTTCTTGCCGGACCGCGGACCTCCAAGGTCGCGGTTTACCGCGACCTTGGAGGTCCGCGGTCCGGCAAGACTAAGCCGCGCGCACTTCCAACCCATTGGGAGTCGCGCGATAGCCGGTGAGCGTGCGGTCGGCGAAGCCGAGGCGCCAGTCGAGCATCTTCGAGGAATACTCGGCGAGCTTCTGCGCATAGGCGGGATCGGTCGCGACGTTGACGAACTGGCCGGGGTCCTTGCCGAGATCGAACAGCAGCGGCGGCAGGGCAGCGAAGTGGACGTACTTGAAATGCTCGTCCTGCACGACGGCGAGCGAACACTTGTCCATGGGGATGCCCAGCGCCGATTCGGGCTTGCTGTAATAGAGGTCGCGGAAGTCGAACTCATAGTGCACTTCCGTGCGCCAGTCGGTCGGCGCCTGGCCCTCACAGAAGCCCAGCAGCGAGCGGCCGTCGCACTGGCGCGGCACCGGCAGGCCGAGCCATTCGAGGATGGTCGGCATGGTGTCGATGGTCTCGGTGAAGCGCTCGACGATGGTGCCGCGCGTGCCGTTGGCCTCCGGCCTGGGATCGCGGACGATCATCGGGATGCGATAGGACTCGTCGGTGTAGCCGATCTTGCCCAAGAGGTGATGGTCGCCCAGCTGCTCGCCGTGATCGCAGGTGAAGACGATCAGCGTGTCGTCCCACTGGTGCGTCTGCTTCAGGTAGTCGAACACGCGGCCAAGCTGGTCGTCGACCTCGCTCATCAGGCCGCAATACGTCGCGCGCATCTGCGCCACTTCGGCCTCACTCATCTCGCAGCCCAGGCCCTTGCCGTCCTGGAAGAAGCTCGACTGGTGGATGTTGTTCACATAGTAGCCGAGCAACGGATGCTGCCTGGCCTCCTCTGCCGCCGACTGAGCGCGCACGACCTTGGGCATGTCCTGCGGTCGGTACATGTCATGGTAGGGCGCGGGCGCGATGAACGGCGGATGCGGCCGGTAGTAGCCGAGATGCAGGAACCACGGCTTGCCGGCGCGGCCGCGCAGATAGGAGAGGCCGCGCTCGGTGAACCAGGCGGTGTCCGAAAGCTCCTTGGGGATCACCGACGGCCGCGACGTGGCGCCCGCCCCCGCTCCGCCTTGCGGCAGCCAGATGTCCTCACGGTTCTCCGGCAGCTTGAAACCCTGGTTGGCGACCCAGCCGAAATAGGCGTCCTTGTAAGGCTCGAAGGCGCCGACCGGCCGGAAGCCGTCCATGATGTCGCCCAGCACCAGGAAGCGCGGATCGTGCTTGTCCGTCGTGCGCGGATCGGGCGTGGTCGTGGTGTAGCCGACCAGCGCCGGATCGTAGCCGCCGCGCCGCAATTCGTGGCCGAGATTGGTGAAGCGCGCGTCCAGCGGAATGGTGTTTTGCACCTGGCGATGGTTCATCAGGTAAAGGCCGGTCAGCAGGCTGGCCCGCGCCGGTCCGCAGGGCACGCTCTGCGTAAAATGATTGCGGAAGGTCACGCCCTCCTCGCAGAGCCGCTGGATGTTGGGAACTTTCAGGTAGTCCGCCCCGAGCTTGGGCAGCATCAGGCCGCGCCACTGGTCGACGACGATCAAAAGGACGTTCTTGGCCGCGTGCATGCCGATTCACCCCGCTTCGCAGATTGGGTTATGGTGCCGTCAAATTCTCGGAGGAGACAACACGTGGCGCGTTTCAAGATCGTGACGACGGGACCCGGCAACACCGATCATTCGCTGGAAATGGAAACCCTGGGACCAATCGGCGCGGAGATCGTCGAAGTGACGGGCGGTGACGACGAGCTGATGAGGGCCGTCGCCGACGCCGACGCCATCTACGCCAAGGGCCGCCCCCGCATCACCGCCAAGGTGATCGAGGCCGGCAAGAAACTGAAGGTCGTGTCGCTGGGCTCGGTCGGCGTCGATTCGGTCGACGTCGATGCCGCGACCAAGCTCGGCATTCCCGTCACCAACTGCCCCGACACCTTCATCGAGGAAGTCGCCGACCACGCCATGACCCTGATCCTGGCGACCTGGCGGCGGCTCGTTGTGCAGGACCAGATGGTGCGCAAGGGCGAGTGGACCAAGGCGCGCCCCATGCTCTACCAGTTCCCGCGGCTCATGGGCATGACGCTGGGCTTCATCTCCTTCGGCCATGTCGCGCGTGCCGTCTCGAAGCGCGCCGCACCCTTCGGCTTCCAGATGCTGGCCTACGATCCCTACATCGAGGAGCTGGTGATGTCCGAGCACGGCGTCCAGCCGGTGAGCTACGACGAGCTGCTGCAGCGCTCGGACATCATCTCCATGCACGCGCCCGGCACCAAGGACGCCCATCACCTGATGAAGGAGCAGCACTTCCGCAAGATGAAGAAGACGTCGCTGTTCGTGAACACCGGCCGCGGCTCGACGGTCGATGAGTCGGCGATGATCAAGGCCTTGCAGGAAGGCTGGATCGCCGGCGCCGGCCTCGACGTGCTGGAGACCGAACCGGTCGGCCACAACAATCCCCTGCTCGGCATGGACAATGTGATCCTGACGGCGCACGTCGCCTCGGCCTCCAGCCGCTTCGACCAGGCGCGCAAGCGGCGCGTCGGCGCCGAGCTGTCGCTGGTGCTGTCGGGCAAGTGGCCGCGCGCCTGCGTCAATCCCTCGATCCTGGAGAAGTCCAAGCTCGAGCGCTGGCAGCCCTTCTCGATGGAGCGCGGGCCGGGGAATTGATCCTCGATGTCATCCCGAGCGAAGCGAGGGACCTTTCCTGATCAGTAAGGGTCCCTCGGGCTTCGCCCTCGGGATGACAGTGTCGTCGTAACTACTCCCCCTCCCCCTTCTTCAGCATCCGCTTGCGATCGCCGATCGCGCGCTCGCATTGCCGAAGGCTGTCGAACGGGCCGAGCACGACCTTGCCCGCGTCATCGACGGCGTACCAGCCGGGCTCGGTGACGTTGTAGTCGCCGACATCCTCGGTATGGACGTCGACGGCCACGAGGTCAGGAGACTGCACCATGCCGCAAGTGTGGCCGTGCGGCGCGGACTGCGCCAGACATCAATCGAGACAGTAGATGGGTCATGATCGGCCAACGCTCGGCCGTACGCCTAGTTGCGCACAGGGCTCCCGGTCGAAAGCCACACCTCCAGGACGTCCTTGTTCATCGTCGTGGTGCAGTTGCCGCCGATTTCCTTGACATTGAACGGGTTGAACCCCTTTGCGTCGAGCAACGCCTTGAGGTCCAGCGCATCCTGCTTGTTGTTGGCGTAGCAATACCGAATCTCGTTTTGAGGAGGCACGGGCCTGATTTCGTAGTTTTGGACCGAGTACTTTGCAGCAGGCAGCGTGTTGCGCAGGGCACCGAATTTCCCCTCGTCGGTTTTCGAGCCTATTTGCGGATAGATCGTCATCCGGGCGCTGTCGGGCAGCGGCTTCGGCGCTGGCTGGTCCATCGGGACGAGCTTGATGATCGCATAGGCGGCAATGGCGACCACGACAACGCCGACCGCGGAAAGAACGTACGTCCGGGCTCTCGCGTTCTTTTGCGGTTTGACCGGTGGGGGTGGGGGCCTGGGCGTGGGCGCCGGCGCAGAAGTATCGAGCTCCAGCAGACGACTCATTTCCCGGACGTCGTCCCTCCATCGGCCATGGCGGAGTTCGAAGGCCTGGCGGTCCGCCAGCGCCGCGATCTCCTGTGGCAGGTCCTGGCCCGTGGGCATCTGCGCCCGTCCCACCAGAACGGGCGTCACGAGGATTCCGCGCTTGAGGCCCGCTTCGACCTCCATGCGAACGAAATCTTTGGGATCCTCCAGACGCCTGCGTCCTGCCTTGTCGGTCACCCATTCGTCGTCGATGACGACCAGCATGACATCGCAAGCTTCCAGTTTCTTGTTCAGCACGCTGCGGAAATTCTCGCCCGGCCGGATGTTGTCGACGTCCATGAAGACGGCGCCCTCTCCGAGCAATGAGGCGAGTTCGGCTTTGAGGGACCGGGCTTCACCCGGAGCCGATTCCCTCCGATAGCTGATGAAAACCGACTTCATGGGTTAGCCGCCCTGCACTGGGTGCATCCGGAGAGACAACTTCTCTCAGAGATAGCATGTTCTGCCCGCCGGGACGCCTTCGTCAATGGTCGGCGAGACGGTCAGCCGCGCCGCGTCCAGTCCTTGAGGTTGGCCACAACCTCCAGCACCTCGCCCTTCACCAGCGCCTCGACCTGGTGGACGGTGTCGAGGGCCTGGCTTTCATTGGGCGCACGGCCGACATCCATGGTCGCGCGGGCGAGATGGTCCGAGGCCAGAACACCCGCCAGCGCCGACGCGTCGACGAGGTTACCGCGCGACATGTTGACGAAGAACGCGTCCTTCTTCATGCGCGCGAAGGCAGCGGACCAGCTCCTGCAGACGGGGCAGCGCCCGCGCGCCATAGTACTGACGCCGCGCCTGCGGCACATGCGTGAGCAGAAGCTTCATTCTGGCTGTCTCCCCGATCGGCGGGCTAATCTAGCCGCAACCGGGAGGAAAACACGATGGCCGTCACGAAGAAGAAGCCCGAAGACCTGCGCAGCGCGCGCTGGTTCGCGCCCGACGACCTGCGCGCCTTCGGCCATCGCTCGCGCGCCATGCAGATGGGCCTGGCACCGGAGGACTGGGTCGGCAAGCCCGTCATCGCCATCCTCAACACTTGGTCGGAGGCGCAGCCCTGCCACATGCACTTCAAGAGCCGCGTCGACGACGTGAAGCGCGGCATCCTGCAGGCCGGCGGCTTCCCCATGGAGCTGCCGGCGCTGTCGCTGTCGGAAAGCTTCCTCAAGCCAACGACCATGCTCTATCGCAACCTCCTGGCCATGGATGCCGAGGAGCTCTTGCGCGGGCATCCCGTGGATGGCGTCGTGCTGATGGGCGGCTGCGACAAGACCACGCCCGCCCTGCTGCTGGGCGCGATCAGCATGGACATCCCGGCGATCTACCTGCCGGCCGGCCCCATGCTGCGCGGCAACTGGAAGGGCAAGGTGTTGGGCTCGGGCTCCGACGCCTGGAAGTACTGGGACGAGCGCCGCGCCGGCAAGATCTCCGACGACGACTGGGTCGACGTCGAGGCGGGCATTGCCCGCAGCTACGGCACCTGCATGACCATGGGCACGGCCGCCACCATGATGGCGATGGCCGAGACGCTCGGCATGTCGCTGCCCGGTGCCTCCTCGATCCCGGCGGCCGACGCCAACCACATCCGCATGGCCTCCGAATGCGGCCGGCGCATCGTCGACATGGTGTGGGAGGACCTGACGCCAAAGAAGATCCTGAGCCGCGAGGCCTTCCTCAATGCCATCACCGTCGCCATGGCGGTCGGCTGCTCGACCAACGCCATCATCCACCTGATCGCCATGGCGCGACGCGCCGGCCAGGACATCGGCCTCGATGATTTCGAGCGCGCCAGCCGCAAGGTGCCGGTGATCGCCAACATCCGCCCCAGCGGCGACAAATACCTGATGGAGGATTTCTTCTATGCCGGTGGTCTCCCGGGCCTGCTGAACGAGATCAAGGGCCATCTGCATCTCGGCGCCATGACCGTCACGGGCAAGACGCTGGGCGAGAACATCGACGGTGCCGAGATCTACAACACCGACGTCATCCGCCCCGTCGCCAACCCGATCTACAAGGAAGGCGCGCTGGCGGTGCTGAAGGGCAACCTCGCCCCCGACGGCTGCGTGATCAAGCCGTCGGCCTGCGCGCCCAAGTTCCTGAAGCACACCGGCCCCGCGCTGGTGTTCGACGACTATCCGTCGATGAAGGCCGCGATCGATCGCGACGATCTCGACGTCACCGAGGACACCGTGCTGATCCTGCGCAATGCCGGCCCGCAGGGCGGCCCGGGCATGCCGGAATGGGGCATGCTGCCCATACCCAAGAAGCTCGTGCAGCAGGGCGTGCGCGACATGGTGCGCCTCTCCGACGCGCGCATGAGCGGCACCAGCTACGGCGCCTGCATCCTGCACGTCTCGCCGGAGAGCCATATCGGCGGCCCGCTCTCCCTGGTGAAGACCGGCGACATGATCTCGCTCGACGTCGACCGCCGTACCATCAACATGAACGTCTCGGACGAGGAGCTGGCCAGGCGCCGCGCGGCCTGGAAAAAGCCCGAACCGCGCTACGAGCGCGGCTATGGCTGGATGTTCACCCGCCACATCAAGCAGGCCAACGAAGGCTGCGACTTCGACTTTCTCGAGACGGGCTTTGGCGCCCCGGTAGCCGAGCCCTCGATCTACTGAACGTTCATGCTGCCTGACCTGATCGAAATCGTGCCGCCGGCGCGCCCCAAGGCGTCGACCGTGGTGCTGCCGGGCTCCAAGAGCCTGACCAACCGCGCGCTGATCCTGGCCGCCTTGGCGAGCGGGTCGGTGACCCTGCGCGGCGCGCTGTGGAGCGAGGACACGCAGGCCATGGTGGAATGCCTGGAAGGGTTGGGCTTTCCCGTCGAGGTGGCCGTCGATCCGGCCGAGCCCGCCAATCGTACGCTCAAGGTGCAAGGCGGAGGCGGCAAGATCCCCAACGCCGGCACGGGCGAGCGACCGATCGAACTCTTCGTCGAGAATGCCGGCACGGCGGCGCGTTTCCTGCCACCGATGCTGTGCCTGGGCCACGGCAGCTATCGCGTAAGCGGCATCGAGCGCATGCACCAGCGGCCGCAAGCCGCGCTGGTGAAGGCGCTACGCCAGTTGGGCTATCGCATCGACACACCCAACGACCGTCTGCCCGCCGTCATCCACGGCAGCGGCCCGCGGCCAGGCGCCTCCTGCACCGTCAGCGTCGAGGAAAGCTCGCAGTTCGCCTCCGCGCTCCTGCTCTGCGCCGGCATTGGCGGCTGGAAAGTGAGCGTCACCGGCGCCAACGAGGATGAGCTGCCCTATGTCGACATGACGCGCCGCCTGGTGAAGGACTTCCCCTGGCAAGGCGGCACCTACGACATCGAGGCCGACGCCTCGGGCGCCAGCTACTTCTGGGGTGCCGATTGGCTGCTGCGCGACGCCGGCGGCCACGTCACGGTGCAGCCGACGCCCAGGAGCGGCATGCAGGCCGATCAGAAGTTTCTCGACCTCGTCGCCGAGCGGCCGTGGATGCCGTCATATTCTCGCCGAACCGACCTTGCCGACAGCATCATGACGGCGATCGTGCTGGCGCCTTTCGCGAAAGCCACGACGCGCTTCACCGATCTCGGCCGCCTGCGCGTGCAGGAATGCGAGCGCGTGAAGGCGCTGCACACCGAGCTCGGCAAGTGCGGCGCCCGCGTCGAGGAAAGCGGCGACACCCTCACCGTCCATCCCGGTCCGCTGCAGGGGGCGGAGATCGAGACCTACAACGACCACCGCGTCGCCATGTGCTTCGGCATGCTCGGCCTGCGCGTCCCGGGCATGCGGCTCAGCAAGCCCACCTGCGTGCGCAAGACCTTCCCCAACTTCTTCGCCAAGCTCGCCGAGCTCGGCACGACCGTCCGCGATGTCCGCACCGGCAAGCCGCTTGGCGGCGACGACCTGCTGGCCTGAAGGGAGCGACCTCATGACGACGCCCAAGCCCCAGTCTTACGACAAGCTCAGGACCGTCAGCACGCCCACGGTGGCGACGGCGCTGTTCAAGCGCGGCTTCCGCAACCAGGCGATCCAGAACGTCCATCCGTTGTCGCCCGGCCAGCCGACGCTGGTCGGCCCGGCTTTCACGCTGCGCTACATCCCGGCGCGCGAGGACCTGAACAAGCTGGAGGTGTTCCGCAACCACGGCCATCCCCAGCGCAAGGCGGTCGAGGACTGTCCGCCGGGCGCGGTGATGGTGATGGACAGCCGCAAGGACGCGCGCGCGGCGTCGGCCGGCGCCATCCTGGTGACCCGCCTGATGAAGCGCGGCGTGGCGGGTGTGGTGACCGACGGTGGCTTCCGCGATTCGGCGGAGATCGCCAACCTCGGTTTTCCGGCCTACCACCAGCGCCCGAGCGCGCCCACGAACCTGACGCTGCACCAGGCGATCGACATCAACGTGCCGATCGGCTGCGGCGATGCGCCGGTGTTCCCCGGCGACACCATCCTGGGCGACGCCGACGGCGTCATGGTCATTCCCGCCGAGCTGACCGACGAGATCGCCGACGAAGCCTTCGAGATGACGGCCTACGAGGACTTCGTCACCGAGCAGGTGCGCGCTGGCAAGGGCATCTTCGGCCTCTATCCCGCGACCAACCCGCAGTCGCTGGAGGACTTCGCGGCCTGGCGAAAGAAGAACGGGCGGTAGCAACGCCCCCAATGACGCTGGTCTATGTCCTCGTCGTCGTGCTGGCGCTGGCACTGGCGCTCTGGCTGGTGTCGCTCCCGAAGAACGTCCCCGGCTACACCAAGGTCTGGTTCTACGTCGTGCTGATCGTCGTGGCGCTGATCTCGATGTTCATCATCGGCAGCAGCTAGTGCGCAATGACATTTGGTCGACTCATTGCTGGGAGCGCGCCACTCCGTGGCGCTCTTCTTCGGAGCGCGGACCTCCAGGTCCGCATCATAAATCATGAGCGGGCCTGGAGGTCCGCGCTCCAATATGAGCATGAGCGCCACGGAGTGGCGCGCTCCCAGCAATGAATTGATCTCAAGTCATCCCGCTGTAGGCCCTCACGGCGTCTTCATCATGGTCGCCTCGCCCAGCAGCGAGACATGCGCCGCCACGATGCGCCAGCCTTCGGGCGTGCGCATCCAGGTGTGGCTCTGCCGGCCGGTCCTGTTGGCGCCGTGGCGGCGGAACTCGCAGTTGGCCGTGCCGAAGTCGCGACCGTAGGTGACGATCCAGAGCTTGAGGAGATCGCGGTTGACCACGAACCCCGGGTCGCGGCCGGCCCGGAAGGCGGCGATCTGGTCGTAGCCGTAGAGCTGTTCGCCAACGCCGTAGCGCAACGTGTGCGGGCTCTTCCAGAAGAGCTCGTCGAGCACGGCGACGTCGTTGCTGTTCAGCGCCGCCTCGTAGCGATTGAAGGCGGCGGTGACCTCGGCCACGACCTCGGGGATGTTGATGTCCATTGCGGTCATGCCTTTCTTTGTCCCACCCTTCGAGACGCGGTCCTGCGGACCGCTCCTCAGGGTGAGGTCAAACCATTTGAATCATGCTGAGGAGGCCGCGCAGCGGCCGTCTCGAAGCATGGGCCACAGTCACGCCGGCGGCGCGCTGGCGACGCCCGCCTTTTCAAGGTGGCGCGCCACGCGCAGGGCCGCGGCCTCGTTGTAGTGGTTGGCGATGATCTGCACGCCGATCGGCAGGCTGCCCGGCTTGTGCAGCGGCACCACCGCCACCGGCAGGCCGATGAAGGAGATCGGCTGGGTGAACAGACCGAGATTGGCGCGCACCGGCATCTCGACACCGCCGAGCTTCATCATCACCTGGCCGAGCTTGGGTGCCGTGCAGGGCGTCGCCGGGGCGAGAATGATGTCGACCTCGCCGAACAGCCTCTGCACCTCGGCGCGATAGTGACGGCGGAAGCGCTGCGCCTTCACGTACCACGCGCCCGGCAGCAGGGCGCCCGCCATGAAGCGCTCGCGCGTGTCGGGATCGAAATCCTGCGGCCGCGTGCGCAGGCGCGTCAGATGCAGCTGGCTGCCTTCGATCGCGGTGATGATGTAGGCGGCCGAACGCGCCACGCCGGCCTGCGGGATCACGATGGTTTTGGTGGCGCCCAGCGCCTTGGCGACGGTCGCCACCGCCTGCAGCGCTTCGGGCTCCGCACCCTTGGCGAAATAGTCGCCGGCGATCGCGATGCGCAGCCCGTCGATGCCCTCGTTCAGGAAGGGCGCCGTGGGATCGGCCGGCCGGTCGGTGCAGACCGGATCGTCGGGATCCCAGCCCTGCATGGCGTCGAACGACACCGCGAGGTCCTCGACCGAGCGGGCGATCGGCCCCAGATGGTCGAAGGCATCGACGAAGGGAAAGGAGCCGGCGCGGCTCAGCCGGCCGTAGGTCGGCTTCAGCCCGAACACGCCGCAGAGCGAGGACGGCACGCGGATCGAGCCGTTGGTGTCGGAGCCCAGGGACAGCGGCACCTCGCCCGCCGCCACCGCCGCGCCCGAGCCGCCCGAGGAGCCGCCGGTCATGCGCGTCGTGTCGCGCGGATTGCGCGAGGGCCCGTAATGGGCGTTCTCGCCGGTGAAGTCGTAAGCGTACTCGCCCATGTTCAGGCCGCCCACGAGGATCGCCCCCGCCGCCTCGAGCTTGCGCACCAGGGCGCCGTCGCGCCTGGCCCTCGGTCCGTCGACGTTGATCCTGGAGCCGGCGCGTGTCGGCAGGCTCTCGATGTCGAACAGGTTCTTCACGGCAAAGGGCACGCCGACCAGCGGCCCGCGATGGCGTCCGGCATCGATCTCGCGGGCTCGCTTGCGGGCGCGCTCGGCCAGGACATCGGTGAAGGCGTTGATCGTGGGCTCGCTGGTCTCGATGCGGGTCAGCGTCGCCTCGATGACGGCACTGGCCCTCACCTTGCCGCTCATCACGGCGCGGGCGATGTCGCTCGCCGTCGCTTCCTTGGACAGCGGATCGGTCATGGCCGGAACACTCATGGCTGGAACACTGGCGCTGGCGCGAGCTCGTCATCCAGCTCGACCTCGAGCAGCGGCTTGGCGATCATCAGCGAGCGCTCGTAGTTCAGCAGCACCTTGTCGCGATACTCCGGCGCGATCGGCAAGCCGATCGCCTTGGCCGCCTCGTCCACCAGCTTTGCAATGTCGGGCTTCTCGTCGGCCACGTCGGCTCTCCCTGCTATGCGAAGTGACAGGCAACCTGCCGTGCCGGGCCGGCGCTGCGCAAGAGCGGCATTTCGGACGAGCAGCGCGGCTCGCCCTTCGGACAGCGGCCATAGAAGCGGCAGACCGTCGGATCGGGATCGATCGGGCTGCGCGGCTCGCCGGAAAGGCGCAGCCGGCCGATGCGTTTGTCGGGCTCGGCCTGCGGAATGGCCGAGATCAGGGCGCGCGTATAGGGATGCCGGGGATCGGCGAAGATTTCCGCGGCCGGCCCGGATTCGACGATCTTGCCGAGATACATCACCAGCACGCGATCGCACAGCAGGCGCACGACGTTGAGGTCGTGGCTCACGAACAGGTAGCTCATGCCGAGATCGCGCTTGAGCTGCTGCAGGAGCTGCAGGATCACGACCTGCACCGAGACGTCGAGGGCGGCGGTCGGCTCGTCGAGGATCAGCAGCTCCGGCTCGACGGCGATGGCGCGGGCGATGCCCACCCGCGCCTTCTGGCCGCCGGAAAGCTGGTGCGGAAAACGGCTCAGCAGCTCGCGCGGCAGGCCGGTCATGTCGGCCAGCGCCTCGACGCGCTGGCGCAGCGCCGCGCCTCGGGTCTTCTTCATGCGGCGGATGGGATCGGCGATGGCGTCGGCCGCCGTGTAGCGCGGGTTCAGCGAATCGCCGGCATCCTGGAAGACCATCTGGATACGCGGCCGGTTGGGGTTGGCGGCGAAGGCGCGTGCCTTGAAGTCGACGAGCTCCGTGCCGCCCAGCCGGATGCTGCCCGAGGTCGGGTCGAGCAGTCGGTTGATCAGGCGCACCAGCGTGGACTTGCCGCAGCCCGATTCGCCCACCAAGCCGACCGTCTCGCCGCGCCCGATGGTGAAGCTCACCTCGTCGACGGCATGGAGTTGGCGCTTGCCGCCGACCTCGAAGCGCTTGGCGAGCTCGGCGATGTCGAGCAGCGCGGTCACAGCGGGTTCCAGCACGACACGATGTGGCGCGGGCCGACATCGCGATGCGGCAAGGGCTTGGCGCACGCCTCGAGACGCCGCTCGCAACGGCCGCTGTAACGGCAGGCCGGCAGGTCGGCGCGCCGCAGGTCGGGCAGGCCGCCCGGGATCGAGGCCAGCTCGGCAAGGGACGCCGTCTCGCCAGGCGTCGCGGCCAGAAGCTTGGCCGAATAGGGATGGCGGGGATGGGCGAAGAGCTCGCGCGCCGGCGCCGCCTCGACGACGTGACCGGCATGCATCACCACGATGCGGTCGCAATATTCGGCGGCCAGCGCCAGGTCGTGGGTGATGAAGATCGTGGCCATGCCCGCCTCGTGCGCCAGCTCGCCGATCAGGTCCATGATCACGGCCTGGGTGGTGACGTCGAGGCCGGTCGTCGGCTCGTCGGCGATCAAGAGCGCCGGCCGGCAGGCGAGCGCGATGGCGATCATGATGCGCTGGCACATGCCGCCCGACAGCTCGAAAGGATAGGCCTCGGCGCGGCGCTCGGGATCGGGGATGCGCACGCGCTTCAGCATCTCGACCGCGGCGCGCGGCGCATCGGGGCGGGTGGCGCCACCGTGGCGCACCAGCACATCGGCGATCTGCTGGCCGACCTTGCGGATAGGGTTCAGCGCCGTGCGCGGGTTCTGGAAGATCATCGACAGCTCGCGGCCGCGCTGCTCGGCGAGCTCGCGCTCGCTCAGCATCAACAGATCGGAGCCGCCGAACATCGCGCGGCCGGAGGTGACGCGGCCGGCGGCATCGAGGATGCCCATGACGGCGAAGGCGGTGACCGACTTGCCCGAGCCCGATTCGCCCACCAGCGCCACGGTCTCGCCCTTGTCGACGCTGAAGCCGACATGGTCGAGCACCTTCACGGTGCCGGAGCGCGTGCGGAACTCGACGGAGAGATCGTCGACAGCGAGGGCGGGAACAGCCGTCACGTGCGCTGCCTCGGATCGATGATGTCGCGCAGCCCGTCGCCCAAAAGGTTGAAGCAGAACACCGCGAGCATCAGCGCCGCGCCGGGGAACAGCGCGATCCACCATTCGCCGGACTGGATGAAGTTGGCGCCCTCGGCGACCATGATGCCCCATTCCGCATCGGGCGGCCGCACGCCGAGGCCGATGAAGGAGAGGCCCGCGGCGTTGAGGATGGCGTAGCCCATGGTGAGCGACATCTGCACCATCATGATGGGCATGATGTTGGGCAGCACATGGCCCAGCAGCACGCGCGCCTCGCCGTTGCCCGAGAGGCGCGCCGCTTCGATGAAACCCGCCTCGCGCCGCACATTGGCCTCGGCACGGGCGACGCGGGCATAGAGCGGGAAGTTGATGATGGCGGTGGCGATCACGATGTTCACCACCTTGTTGCCCAGCGCCGCCACGATACCCATGGCGAGCACGAACAGCGGGAAGGCCATGATGGTGTCGGCCAGCCGTCCGACGACGCGGTCGGTCCAGCCGCCGAAATAGCCCGCCGCCACGCCCGACAGTGCGCCCAGCAGAAAGGCCAGGATCACAGAGGCGAAGGCGATCGAGAGATCGAGGCGCGTGGCCACCAGCACACGGCTGAAGATATCGCGGCCGAGCTGGTCGGTGCCGAACCAGTGCGCCGCCGACGGCGGCTTCAGCGCCATGGCGGCGTTGCTCTGCAGCGGATTGTAGGGCGCGATCAGCGGCCCGAAGATCGCCGCCACCAGGAACAGGGCGAACAGGCCGAAGGCCAGGCCCGTCACCGGGTTCTCCGACAACACGTAGCGGGCGTGGCGCAGCAGCGGAATCATTGCCGGGAGCGCGCCATTCCAGTGGCGCGTCTTTCTTCGCGTTGATGCATCCCATGAGCGGCACTGGAGTGCCGCGCTCCCGGCAATGAGTCTCGGGTTGATCGAGCCATCGTCAGCTATCCAACCGCACGCGCGGATCGACCAGGCCGTAGAGGAAGTCGATCGCGAGGTTCAACGCCACATAGAGCACCGCCATGGTGAGCACGAAGCCCTGCACCGGCGCGTAGTCCGAGGTGATCAAGGCGTTCACGGCATAGAGGCCGATACCGGGCCAGGCGAACACCGTCTCGACCAGCACGTTGGCTCCCAGCAGGAAGGAGAACACCATGCCGAGCACGGTGATCACCGGCAGCACGGCGTTGCGGAAGGCATAGGTGAAGACGACGGTGCGCGGAGCGAGGCCACTTGCCCGCGCGGTGCGGATGAAGTCGCTGCCCAGCACCGCCAGCATCGAGCCGCGGGTCATGCGCGCCAGCGGCGCCAGCGAGAAGATCGCCATGGAGATCGCCGGCAGCGCGAGCTGGCGCAGCGCACCCCAGAACACCTCCACGTTGCCGGTCAGCGCCGAATCGATCAGGTAGAAGCCGGTGATGTGGTCGGGCGGCGACAGGAAGACGTCGAGCCGGCCGCTGGGCGCCGGCGCCCATTGCAGCAGGTAGTAGAAGACGTAGGCGAACAGGAGCCCGGTGAAGAACACCGGCAGCGACACGCCGGCCGTGGTCACGATGCGGCAGAGATGGTCGATCCAGGTGCCCTGCTTCACCGCCGCCAGCACGCCCAAGGGAATGGCGATGACGACGGCCAGGATCAGCGCGAACAGAGTGAGTTCGGCCGATGCCGGCAGGCGGGTGGCGATCTCGGTGACCACCGGCTGACCGGTGCTGAGCGAGTTGCCGAGATTGCCGTGCGCCAGGTCGACGAGATAGGCGACGAACTGCTCGGGCAGCGACTTGTCGAGCCCGAGCTTGGTCCTGATCTCGGCGATGGCCTGCGGGCTTGCCGCCAGCCCCGCGAAGTAGGCCGCGGGATCGCCCGGCAGCAGCCGCGTCAGCATGAAGGTGACGACGACGACCCCGACGATGCTGGGGATCGCCGTCACCAAGCGCGACAGGAGGAGTTTCAGCACGGTGCGGCGACCGGCAACCTCACCCTGAGGAGGCCCGAAGGGCCGTCTCGAAGGGTGGGATCACGCACCACGCCTGAGGCCCATGCTTCGAGACGCTCGCTTAGAGCGCATCTGAATGCGCTTAGCTCGCTCCTCAGCATGAGGTTCCTCCCTCAGCCCTTCGCCAGCTGGCGATAGTCGAGCTGGCGATGGAACCAGTAGCGGTAACCGGTGATGTTCTTCTGCATCGCCACGTTGAGCAGCGGCTGGTAGATCGGCACGCGCGGCACTTCCTCGAAGGCCATGTCAATGAAGCCTTTGACCGCCGCTTCGTACTCCGGCCCGGTGGTGAAGCGCGCCTTGTCGATCAGCGCGTCCATCGCCGGGTTCTTGTAGCCCATCGTGTTGAAGACGGCGTTCTGGCCGTGATAGCACCAGAAGAAGAAGTACTCCGGATAGTTCAGCCAGCCGCCGAAGGCGTTGGTGATCATCGGCATGTTCTTCTTCAGGAGCTCGCCGCGCCAGTTGGCGCCGGGAACCTTGTTGATCGTGGTCTTGATGCCGATCTGCGCCAGGCTCTCCTGGACCAGCACGGTGAGCGGCTCGTTGGTGCTGGCAAGCCCGAGGTCGAACGACAGCGTGGTCTCGAAGCCCTGCGGATAGCCGGCCTCGGCCATCAGCGCCTTGGCCTTGGCGATGTCGGTCTTGTAGCCGTCCTTCTGCGGCCAGTAGACGCCCTTGAACATGTTGTCGGCGCCGCCGAACAGCGGGATCGCCTGGCCGAACAGCACCGCGTCCATGATCTGCTGATAGGGCAGCGCCCAGGCCACGGCCTGGCGCACCTTGACGTTGTCGAACGGCTTCTGGTTGACGTTCATGCCGAGATACATCATCGCGTTCTCGATCGGCGTGCCGATCACGGTGAGCTTGGGCGACGACTTCAGCTCGGAGAAATCCTTCGACGGCAGGTCGAACGACAAGTCGGCGTCGCCGCGCTCCAGCAGCGCGCGTCGGTTACCGGCCGAGGGGATGATGCGCATGATGACGCGCCGGATCTTGGGCATCGGCCCGTTCTTCCAGTCGTCGTTGCGCACATAGACGACTTCCTGGCCAGGCTGCCAGCGCTCGACCTTGTAGGCGCCGCCCGAGGCATGGTTGTTCTTGCACCATTCCATGGCCCACGGGTCGTTGGCTGTCGCGTTCCTCTTGCACAGCTCGGAGTTCATGATCACCGGCACCGGCACGCCGATGTCGGGCATGGTGAGCTTGTCGGAGCGGAGGAAGTCGACGCGGAAGGTGTTGTCGTCGACGACGACGAACTGCTCGGGCTTCTCGAGCGAGCCCGCCGCCATCTGGAAGGTTGGGAAGCCGCCCACCGTGACGGCGCGATCGAACGACCACTTCACGTCCTTGGCGGTGATCGGCGTGCCATCGTGGAACTTGGCGTCGCGGCGCAGCTTGAAGGTCACCGAGTTGGGCTTGAGGTCCCATTCGGTGGCAAGCTCGGGCTCGAGCTTGGTGTAGTCGTAGTGATCGTTGCCGTTGGCGTCCTTCTTGGCGCCGTAGGTGATCAGCCGGTCATGAGTGTTCCACGACACTTCGTAGGCCGGCCGGTTGGCGCCCACGCCATGGATGTCCATCGAGTTGGGCGGGCTCTCGCCCACGATCAGCAGCGTCTCGTTGCGCGCCTGGGCCTTGGCCTCCGACCAGATAGCTGGCGCGGCGGTTGCCATGACGCCGGCGGAAGTGGTCCTGATGAACGAACGACGCTTCATTGGTAGCTCCCTGTTCCCGCACTCCCCTGAACAGAGAAGCTGCAAGCCATATGCCAGCCCCTCGAGACCAGCCGTTCGCAGCGATTTCGGCTTATTTATCAGTCTGATTCGCGATTCCGCCGGCCTCGCGCCAGCGCTTCCGCCCAAATCCGGCATGGGCCAAATTGTATGCAATCTGGCCGATTTGCATGCTTATTGGGCCTTGGCATCCATTTTGTATGCAACCGGCGACCGGCGCCGCTAGAGAAAGCTCAATGAATTCCCTGTTCGATCTAGGTCTGCATGCTCTGCGCGCCCGCTACACCACCAGCACCTTGTCCTGCTGCGAGGTGATCGAGGAAGTCCTCCGCCGGATCGCCGCGGCGGGCGACGACAAGGTGTGGATCACGCGCGTCGCCGATGACGCCCTGCGCGAGGCCGCCGCGAAGCTCGACGCCCGTCGCAGCGAAGTCGCGACGCTGCCGCTCTACGGCGTGCCGTTTGCCATCAAGGACAATATCGACGTGGCCGGCCTGCCGACGACCGCGGCCTGCCCGGGCTTCTCTTATGTGCCGGAAAGATCGGCGGCGATCGTGCAGCGACTGGTCGACGCCGGCGCCATCGTCGTCGGCAAGACCAACCTCGACCAGTTCGCCACCGGCCTGGTCGGCGTGCGCTCGCCCTACGGCGTGCCGAGGAATCCTTTCGATCCCAGCTTCGTGCCTGGCGGTTCGAGCTCGGGCTCGGCGGTCGCCGTCGCCGCGGGCCTCGTCAGCTTTGCGCTCGGCACCGACACGGCGGGCTCGGGCCGCGTGCCGGCGGGCTTCAACAACATCGTCGGCCTGAAGCCCACGCCCGGGCTGATCAGCACCGAGGGGCTGGTCCCGGCCTGCAAGTCGCTCGACTGCGTGTCGGTGTTCGCGCTCTCCTGCGCCGACGCCGATGCCGCGCTCGAGGTCGCGGCAACGCCGCACCCGGCAACGGCAATCGGCAAGACCTTCCGGTTTGGCGTGCTCGCGCAGCGCGATGCCGAGTTCTTCGGCGACGATGCCTATGCCGCACTCTACGCCCAGGCGATCGCCCGGCTGAGGGCACTGGGCGGCGTGCCGGTCGAGATCGACTACGCGCCGTTCCGTGACGCCGCCGGACTGCTCTATGGCGGCCCCTGGATCGCCGAGCGCACGGCGGCGGTCGGCGCCTTCATGGAGAGTGCGGCCACGGACGCCGGCATCTGGCCGGTGACGCGCGACATCGTCATGTCCGGCCGCGACTACAGTGCCGTCGACGCCTTCGAAGGCCAGTACGAGCTGAGCGAGCTCAAGGCCGATGCGCTGGCGCAGATGGCCCAGCTCGACTTCCTCGCCTTGCCGACCGCGCCCACGATCTATCGCGTCGCCGATCTCGAGCGCGAGCCCGTCCTCTTCAACAGTCATCTCGGCCACTACACGAACTTCGTGAACTTCTTCGGCCTTTCCGCCCTCGCAGTACCGGCGAGCTTCCGCCCCGACGGCATGCCGTTCGGCATCACGCTGATCGCGGCGGCGCATCGCGAGCGCGCCCTGCTGGCGTTCGGGGCACGCTGGCAGCGCGAGGTGCCGTTGCCGCTGGGCAGGACCA
>Ga0209909_100516_pt1 | contig 18131 bp, 19 predicted proteins | sample FECB22metaG_FD_188302 | JGI IMG/M metagenome (GOLD analysis project Ga0209909, IMG submission 188302) | Cyanobacterial communities from the Joint Genome Institute, California, USA - FECB-22 (SPAdes) (version 3) | ecosystem: Environmental > Aquatic > Thermal springs > Hot (42-90C) > Microbial mats... | reverse complement strand
CGAGCGCCGTCGCCGCGTTGCCCGCCGCGTCGGCGCCGCCGCCTGCGGGCGCGCCAGCGCCTGCCGCGTCCGCGCCCTCTGCCACGCCAGCCCCCACCACCGGCAGCTTCCCGCCCGGATCCTACGTCGTTCAGGTGGCTGCCAGCCGCAACGAACAGGACGCACGCAGCACGGCCGCCTCGATCAGCCAGCGCTACGCGGCGGCACTCGGCAGCTATACGCCGGTGGTCGAACGGGCCGATCTCGGCGATCGAGGCATCTACTACCGCGTCGGACTTGGGCCCATGTCGTCGCAGAGCGACGCCGGCGCACTGTGTGCCCGGCTCAAGTCCTCGGGACTCGACTGCTTCGTTCGCAGGAACTGATCCGGGCACCACTCTGGTCGGTTGACCGGGGAACGCCGGGGCGGTAAGCCGCAAAGGTGGCGCCGAAAGCCTTCATATGCGGATGCTCCGGCCTCGAGCTCACCGAGCCCGAGCGGGCGTTTCTGCGCGCCGAGCAGCCCTGGGGACTGATCCTGTTCGCGCGCAACTGCGGCGAGCCCGATCAGATCCGCCGCCTCGTCGCGTCATTCCGTTCGATCGTCGGCAGGGCCGATGCGCCGGTGCTCATCGACCAGGAAGGCGGCCGCATCCAGCGTCTGAAACCGCCGCGCTGGACAGCTTATCCGGCAGCCGCGGCGATCTCCGAACTGGCCGCGGCCGATCCTCAGGCGGGGCGCCGGATGGCATGGCTGTGCGGACGTCTGATCGGCGAGGACCTGTTCGAGCTCGGCATCACCGTCGACTGCGCACCGGTCCTGGATCTGCGGGTCGCCGGCGCACACGACATCGTCGGCGACCGGTCCTATGGCGCGAGCGCCGACGACATCGTGCCGCTCGCCGAATCGGTGGTCGACGGATTGTCGGCGGCTGGCATCGCGCCGGTCGTCAAGCATATTCCAGGGCACGGGCGGGCACTGGCCGACAGCCATCTGGAGCTGCCGGTCGTCGATGCGTCTGCCGATACGCTGGCCGCCGATTTCGAGCCGTTCCGTCGGATGAACCAGCTGCCGATGGCGATGACGGCGCATGTTGTCTACCGCGCCTTCGATCCGCAGGAACCGGCAACGTTGTCGCGCCGGGTGATCGAGGAGGTGATTCGCGGGGCGATCGGATTCGACGGGCTGGTGATGACGGACGATCTGTCGATGCGGGCGCTGAGCGGCGGTGTCGGCGAGAACGCAGCGCGCGCGTTGGCGGCTGGCTGCGACATCGCGCTGCACTGCAACGGCGATCTCGGCGAGATGGCGGAGGTGGCCGCTGCCTGTCCGCCGCTGGCTGGCAAGGCGGCCGAGCGCGCCGCGGCGGCGACGGCCTGGGCGGCGCGCAAGGCGGCAGACCTCGCTGCCGCGCGGCGGGAACTGTCGGCGTTGAGTGCACGGCCCGAGGAGGTCTGAGCGATGGTCGCGACCGAGGACTGGATCGAGGCCTCGACACCGCGCCCCGACCGCGACGATGCGTTCCTCGTGGATGTCGAGGGCTTCGAGGGGCCGCTCGATTTGCTGCTGGCACTGGCGCGCACGCAGAAGGTGGACCTGTCACGGATCTCGATCCTGGCGCTGGCGGAGCAGTATCTGGAATTCGTGAATGCTGCGCGGCGGCTGCGCCTCGAGCTTGCGGCCGATTATCTGGTGATGGCCGCCTGGCTTGCCTATCTGAAGTCGCGCCTACTGCTGCCGCGCCAGCCGGATGATGAGCCGAGCGGCGAGGAGATGGCGGCTTCGCTGGCGTTCCGGCTGAAGCGGCTGGAAGCCATGCGCGAGGCGGTGGCAAAGCTCGTCAACCGCAACAGGCTCGGTCGCGACGTGTTTCCTCGCGGCATGCCGGAGGGCGTCGGCATCGACCGGCGCAGCATCTATGTCGCCAGCCTCTACGACCTCCTTAAGGCCTATGGCGATCAGCGCAGCCAGCATGCCGTCCGGCGCGTTGTGCTCGAGCCGCGCAGCGTTCTGTCTCTGAAGGAGGCACGCGAGATGCTGGAACGTCTCGTCGGCACGATCGGTGCCTGGATGCCGCTGGACCAGCTCATCGGCGAAGTCATCGAGGATCCGCAGATGCGACGCAGCGCGATTGCCAGCACGTTTTCGGCAAGCCTCGAACTGTGCCGCGAAGGCGTGCTGGAGCTGCGGCAGGACGAAACGTACGGACCTCTCTACCTACGCGGGCGAGGGCGTCTGCAATGAGCGGCGCGCCGTCAAACGTCGCCGATTTCACCCCGGCCGACCGACGCGAGCATCTGCGCATGCTGGAGGCCCTGTTGTTCGCGGCGACCGAGCCGCTCGACATTGCGACGCTGGCCGGTCGACTGCCGCAGGGTGCTGATGTCGAGGGCCTGCTTGGCGAATTGCAGGCGGCCTATGCCAATCGCGGTGTCAATCTGGTGAAGGTCGGTGGCCGCTGGCGGTTCCGCACCGCGGAGGACCTTTCCTTCCTGCTCAGGCGCGACGCGGTGGAACAACGCCCCCTGTCGCGCGCGGCACTCGAGACGCTTGCGATCATCGCTTATCATCAACCGGTGACCCGGGCCGAGATCGAGGAAATCCGCGGCGTCAGCGCGTCCAAGGGGGTTCTGGACGTGCTGATGGAGACTGGCTGGGTCAGGATGCGCGGGCGCCGGCGGACGCCGGGTCGGCCCGTTACCTATGGCACGACGCCGGAGTTTCTCGATCACTTCGGGCTCGAGAGCCTGCGCGACCTGCCGGGTCTGGACGAACTCAAGGGCGCCGGGCTGCTCGACAGCCGCCTGCCGCCCGATTTCAGCGTGCCGACACCGAGCGAACTGCCAGCGGCGGACGAGGATCCGCTCGACGGCAGCGAGCTCGATGGCGAGGACGGGGACTGACCGTGGACACATCGACCAGGGCCATATCTTCCGTCAGCGAACTCCGCTCGACACGCCCGCAATGGGGCCGGCGAGGAACGACGGGCGCCGCAATCGCGGTCCGGCTCGCCTACGAGAATGTCTCGCACGCCTATGACGAGGTGCTTGCCGTGGACCGCGTCGATCTGCAGATCGAGCCGGCCGAGATCGTCTGCCTGCTCGGGCCATCCGGTTGCGGCAAAACGACGCTCCTGAAGCTCGCCGCGGGTCTCGAGATACCGGCCTCCGGCCGCGTGCTGATCGACGGGCTCGAAGTCTCCGGTCCGGCACGTTTCGTGCCGCCCGAGAAGCGGGGAGTGGGGCTGATGTTCCAGGACTTCGCCCTTTTCCCGCATCTGAGCATCCTCGCCAACGTCAAGTTCGGCCTGGCAGGGCTGCCTCGCGACGTTGCGGAAGCAGAGGCCCGCAAGGCGCTGCAGCGGGTCGGACTCGAACGCTATGCCGATCTGTATCCGCATGCCCTGTCGGGTGGCGAGCAGCAGCGCGTCGCGCTCGCCCGCGCCGTCGCGCCCCGACCTTCCGTGCTGCTGATGGATGAGCCGTTTTCCGGCCTCGACAGCCGTCTGCGCGACGATGTGCGCGAGGAGACGCTGGCGGTGCTGCGCGAGACGCGCGCGACCTGCATCATCGTCACCCATGATCCGGAAGAGGCGATGCGCATGGCCGACCGGATCGTGTTGATGCGGTCGGGCAGGGTGGTGCAGGCGGGCAGCGCCGCCGATCTCTACCACAGTCCGACCGACCTGGCCGCAGCACGTTTCTTCAGCGAACTCAACGAGGTTCCCGGCATCGTCGCGGGCGGCGTCGTGTCGACGCCATTGGGAACCTTTGGACGACAGGGCGTGGTCGACGGCGAAGCGGTAACGGTCTGCGTGCGCCCGCACGGGGTCCAGGTCGCGCCGGCCGGGAGCGGACAGGTGCCAGGCCGGCTGATCTCGCGCCGGTTCCTCGGAGAGGTCGAACTGCTGGAGATAGCGGTCGATGGGCTGGACATGCCGATCAAGGCACGTGCGCGCCAGACGGTGACGGCCGCCGTCGGGAGCGAGGTCGGCATCTTGATCGACGAAGCGGCCGTTCTCATGTTTCCGGTCTAGGAACCGGAGGCGGCAGGCGGCGGAAGTGGTAACCGAACGGGCCAGACGCGTGTTGCCGGCTGGCCGGGCCCCGTATAATGTCTCGCGGAACCCTGATATCCGGGGATCAGCCCCGATCGGACGTTCCCGGATCGCGAACACTTGAGGAGAGCGCGTATGGCTCCCAGTTGGTTTCAGATTCTCATCGTCGTCGTGCTGCTCGTTCTGCTGTTCGGCCGGGGCAAGATCTCCGAGCTGATGGGAGACGTCGCCAAGGGCATCAAGAGCTTCAAGAAGGGCATGAGCGAGGACGAGTCGGCAGCGGCCGAGCCGACCAAGACGATCGAGCACCAGGCCGCCGAGACGGTCGAGGCGAAGGCCAAGAGCTCGGCTGCCGAGCCCGCGAAGAAGGTCGGCTGAGATCGGCCCTGCCCCCTCCGGGGGGCTGCACCGTCGGTCGGACTTTCCGAGGCCCGGCCGGCGCGAGGCTCGCCTGTGGGAGACGTTCCATGTTCGATATCGGGTGGAGCGAACTTCTGATCATCGCCATCGTGGCGGTGGTCGTCGTCGGTCCGCGCGAACTTCCCGGAATGCTGCGCACATTCGGCAAGTATGTGGGTCAGATGCGCCGGATGGCCGGCGACTTCCAGCGCCAGCTCAACGATGCGCTGAAGGAGGCTGAACTCGACGAGGTGCGCAAGGGCATCGAGAGTGTGCGCTCGGTGAACCCGCTCAATCAGATGAAGGACAGCCTCAACCCGCTGAAGTCGGCCGGGGAGGATCTGCGCAAGGCGATCGAGGATCCGGCTGCGCCGAAGACGGCTGCCGCGGCCACTGCGCCGGCTGCGTCGGCCGCAGGGTCCGCGCAGGCGTCACCGCCGACCGGAGCGTCGCCGCATCCGCAGCCGGCTCCTGCCGCGATGGCGAAGGCCGGTTCCGGGAAGGTCGCCCCGTCCGACGCGGCCGGTGTCGCCGGTTCGCCTGCGCCGAAGGGCGCTCAGGCAAAGCCTGCTGCGAAGGCTTCGTCGAAACCGGCTGCCATGAAGACTGCAGCCAAGCCGAAGGAAGCTCCGTCGGCCAAGAATGCCGCGACGCCGGCCAAAGCGAAGCCTGCGCCGAAGCCGCGTGCCAAGTCCGCCAAGCCCGCCGATACCGGTACAGCAGCATGAAGGCCGGCCGGTCCTAAATGAGCCAGGATGACATCGACGCCACGAAGGCCCCGCTGGTCGAGCATCTGATCGAGCTCCGTCAGCGGCTGATGTGGTCGCTGCTCGCGCTGGCGATCGCGTTCATCTTCTGCTTCTACTTCGCCAACCCGATCTTCAACATTCTGCTCAAGCCCTACGAATGGGCGACGGGCAAGGTGGAGGACCTCGAGCTCATCTACACTGCGCCGCAGGAATTCTTCTTCACGCAGCTCAAGATCGCCTTCTTCGGGGCGGTGTTCCTGGCGTTCCCGGTGATCGCCACGCAACTCTACATGTTCGTCGCGCCGGGGCTCTACCGCAACGAACGAAACGCCTTCCTGCCGTTCCTGGTGGCAACCCCGCTGCTGTTCCTGGCGGGGGCGGCACTTGTCTACTTCTTCACCATGCCGCTGGTGATGGCCTTCTTCCTGTCGATGCAGCAGACCGGGGAAGGGCAGGCTCAGATCGTCCTCTTGCCGAGGGTCAGTGAGTATCTCGGGCTGATCATGACGCTGATCCTCGCCTTCGGTGTCTGCTTCCAGCTTCCGGTCCTGCTGACGCTGCTCGGCAAGGTGGGCATCGTCACCTCGCAGGGCCTCAAGGCGAAGCGGAAGTATGCGATCGTCATCACGTTCGCGGTTGCCGCCTTCCTGACGCCGCCCGATCCGATCAGCCAGATCGGGCTTGCGCTGCCGACCCTGCTTCTCTACGAACTGTCGATCCTTTCGGTCAGGCTGGTGGAAAAGCGGCGCGCCGAGGCCGAGGCCGCGCGCGAGGCGGAAGAAGCCGCGTCCTGACCGGTTTTCCCGGTTGAACGGCCCTCCCGGGGCCCGCGCTTGCGGCGGTTGCCATGCACGACATCAAGTGGATTCGCGAGAACCCGGACGTCTTCGACGCGGCGCTGATGCGCCGTTCGCCCGACTTCGCCGGCACTGCGGTGCGGCTGATCGGGATCGACGAGAAGCGGCGTGCGCTGGTGAGCGAGCTGCAGGCGCTACAGGAGCGCCGGAACGCGGCCTCGAAGGAAGTTGGGCAGGCCAAGGCGGCGAAGGACGAGGCGCGCGCGCAAGCGCTGATCGCCGAGGTCGGGGCGATCAAGGAGAAGGTGCCAGCGCTGGAAGCGGAGGTGAAGGCGGTCGAGGCGGAGCTTTATGGCCTTCTGGCCGGTTTGCCCAACCTGCCGCTCGACGAGGTGCCGGACGGCACCGACGAGCACGGCAATGTCGAGATACGCCGCGTCGGTGAGCCGAAGCGATTCGACTTTGCCCCGAAACAGCATTTCGAGATCGGCGAGGCGCTCGGGTTGATGGATTTCGAGGCCGCTGCCCGCATGTCTGGGGCGCGCTTCGTGGTGCTGAAGGGGATGCTGGCGCGTCTCGAGCGCGCGCTCGGTACCTTCATGCTCGATATCCATACGACCGAGCACGGCTACACCGAAGTCAACCCGCCGCTGCTTGTGCGTGACGAGACCATGTTCGGCACCGCCCAGCTGCCCAAATTCGTCGACGACCAGTTCCTCGCGACGCGGACGATCACCCGCGCCGAACTTCTGCATAGCGCGCTCGGCTATGCTGACGAGGGCGACCGCGAGGCCTTTGCGCGCGGCGAGATCGACCTGACCGAGCTCGTCGAGCGGACGATCGAGAAGGCGCCGCTGAAGGAGGATTTCTGGCTGATCCCCACCGCAGAGGTGCCACTCACCAATCTTGCCCGCGAGCAGATCCTCGAGGAGGACTCGCTGCCAATGCGCGTCACCGCGTGGACGGCGTGCTTCCGGGCCGAGGCCGGTGCGGCGGGGCGGGATACGCGCGGCATGATCCGCCAGCATCAGTTCTCGAAGGTCGAACTGGTGTCGATCACCACGCCGGAGCAGTCGATGGCGGAACTGGAGCGGATGACGGAATCGGCCGAGACGATCCTGAAGCGGCTCGGGCTGCCCTACCGCGTTGTGACGCTGTGTACCGGCGACATGGGTTTCGCTTCGCGCAAAACCTACGACATCGAGGTCTGGCTACCGGGGCAGGATACCTATCGCGAGATTTCCAGCTGTTCTGTCTGCGGGGATTTCCAGGCCCGCCGCATGGATGCCCGCTACCGTCCCAGGGACGGCTCCGGGGTTCGCCACGTCCACACGCTGAACGGATCCGGCGTCGCGGTCGGCCGCGCTCTGATCGCGGTGCTCGAGAATTACCAGCAGGCCGACGGAACCGTCATCGTGCCGGAGGCACTCAGGCCATATATGGGCGGCCTCGAGGTGATTCGCGCGAGCGAATAGTGCCCTGACGGACAGCGAATGGAATGAGCGATGCGAATTTGGCGACAGTTGCCCGCTGCGGTCCATTCGCCCCATGCGATCGGAACGGATATCTGACACATGCGCATCCTGGTCACCAATGATGACGGTATCCACGCGCCGGGGCTGAGGATCCTCGAAGGGATCGCCCGGGAACTTTCCGACGACGTATGGATCATCGCCCCGGAGACCGACCAGAGCGGGGCATCGCACTCGCTGACGCTGAACGATCCGCTGCGGTTGCGCGAGGTCGGCGACCGGCACTTCGCGGTCAAGGGCACGCCGACCGACTGCGTCATCATGGGCCTCAAGCACGTCATGAAGGATCGCCGCCCCGACCTGGTGCTGTCGGGTGTCAACCGCGGTCAGAACCTCGCCGACGACGTGACCTACTCCGGCACCATCGCCGGCGCCTTCGAGGGCTCGCTGCTCGGCGTCCGGTCGTTCGCCTTGAGCCAGGCATACCGCGATCCCTCGATGATCCACTGGGAGACGGCCGCCCGGCACGGCGCCCGCATCATCCGGATGCTGCTCAAGGCGGACATCGATCCGTCCGTCGTTCTCAACATCAACTTCCCGGATTGCGCTCCGGCTGATGTGCGCGGCCACGAGATCACCCAGCAGGGGCGGCGCGACCAGTCGCTCCTCTATATCGAGCAGCGTCATGACGGCCGCGGCAACCCGTATTTCTGGACAGGCTTCGAACGTCGCAAATCGAGCCCGGCGCGCGGTACCGACCTCAGAGCCGTCTACGACGGCTGCATTTCGATCACGCCGCTGACACTGAACTTGACCGATACCGTCGCGCACGCGAGGCTGCTCGAGATCCTGGCGATCGGGCAGGAGGCATGACCAGCTCATGGCGGCAGGAGGTCTGGACGAGGACGGGGAGGGCAGGGTCGCCGTCGCACGGCTGATCCTCGGCCTGCGCTCGCAGGGCATCCGCGATCCGCGCGTGCTGAAGGCGATCGAGACCGTCCCCCGAGAGTTGTTCGTCGAGGCCGCATACGCCGATATCGCTTATGCCGACCGATCGCTGCCGATTGACTGCGGCCAGACGATCAGCCAGCCCTTCATTGTCGCCTACATGACAGAGAAGCTGTCGGTCGGCGATCGCGACAAGGTGCTGGAGGTCGGCACCGGCTCGGGTTACCAGGCGGCGGTGCTGGCCAGGCTGTGCCGGCGCGTCTACACGATCGAACGCTACAGCACGCTGTTGCGGCAGGCCGAGCAGCGGTTCAAGGCGCTCGGTATCGCGAACATCACCGCCATGCTGGGCGACGGCATGAAGGGCTGGCCGCAGCAGGCGCCGTTCGACCGCATCATCGTGACCGCTGCTGCCGAGCGCGTGCCGCAGGCACTGGTCGAGCAGCTCAAGGTCGGCGGCATCATGGTGCTCCCGGTCGGGCCTGTCGGCGGAGCCCAGCATCTGCACCGTCTGGTGCGCACGGACGAGAGCTACGAGGACGAGGAACTGATCCCCGTGCGCTTCGTGCCGCTGGTGCCGGGCAAGGCCGAGGCGATCTGAATCGCAAGAGCGAGCCGGTCTCGGGCACAGCGATCCCCCGCGTCGTTTCGGACGGGCGAGGCGGGCGCCGGCATGGATGTCGGCGCATCGATCGGGCCGACCCGCAAGGCCGGTACATGAGCCACCACGCGGGGGTCCCGGATGAGTCAAGGGGGAAGTTCCGGATTGACGTTCCGGAACAGGTTTCCGCACCTCACCGGCGTTTAAGTCAATCTTTACCTCAACGCGCATTAATGGTGTCCGAGGTTTCCGAGCGGCGTGAGTGGTACGATGCGTAAGGTGCTGGACAATCTGCCCTCGTCGTTGCTGGCGAGGATCGCGATCCTCGGAGCGGCGGGCATGATGGTCGCCGGCTGCAGCTCCGATTCTACTCGGTTCGGCTCGTTCTTCGGCGGCTCGTTCGATCAGGACGTTACCGGGTCGATCACGCCGACGGCAGACGTGACCAACGGCCGGCCGGCTTCCAATCCGCTCGCACAGCCGGCCTATGGTCAGTTGCCCGTCGCCTCGGCACCGCTCGAACCCTCCGACGGCACCTCAGTCGTGGTAGGGCCCGGCGAGACGGTTTTCACCATCGCCAATCGCTACGGTGTTCCGACCACCGCGTTGATGAAGGTCAACAACATCACCGATCCGAACGCCGTGCCGCCCGGGCAGCGACTGGTAATCCCGGTGTTCTCGCAGGTGCATAACGGCTGGGTACGGCCTGAGGTCGCCGGCGCCACCGTGAAGGTGGCCGGTCCAACGCCGGCGAGCGTCGCCGCGTCCGCCGGTGCGCCGGTTCAGACGCGTCCTGCCGCTTCCGGCGGGACGCACACTGTGACATCGGGCGAGACGGTCTACTCGCTCGGCAGGAAATACAATGTGCGTCCGGGCGACATCATCGCCGCCAACAATCTGCAGCCTCCCTACGGCCTGAAGATTGGGCAGACGGTCCGCATTCCTGGTGCCACGACTGTTGCATCCGCCGCCGCTGCCCAACCCGTCCGGCAATCCGCCGCCGCAACCTCGCCGTCGGCAGCAGGGGAGACGCGCGGCATCGATCCGGCGATCGCCTCCGCGCCGGCACAGCCGCCTGCGGTGAAGCAGGGTATCGAGGCCAATGCACTGCCTGCGCCCGGGGAACAGCCTCAGCAGGTCGCCTACGCCGCACCGGCAGATGCCAGTGACGCGGCTGCCGACAAGCGGGCCGGGATTCCGGAGCCGGCGGCCCTGTCGGCAGCGAATTTCCGCTGGCCGGCGCGTGGTCGCATCATCTCCGCATTCGGCGACAAGGCCGACGGCGGCAAGAATGACGGCATCAACATTTCGGTCCCGGAGGGCACCTCCGTCAGGGCGGCCGAGAATGGCGTCGTCGCCTATGCCGGCAACGAGCTGAAGGGCTACGGCAATCTTGTGCTGATCCGCCATGCCGACGACTGGGTGACGGCCTATGCGCACAACAGCGACATTCTGGTAAAGCGCGGCGACGTGGTGACGCGCGGTCAGGTCATCGCCAAGGCGGGCCAGACCGGATCGGTGCAGACGCCCCAGATTCACTTCGAACTTCGCAAGGGATCGACGCCGGTCGATCCGCTGAAGTACCTGGCGGGGGACTGAGCCCGAGGGCATCGCCACCACGGGCGCCATTGACCGCCGAACCGCAGGCCCGGGCATCCCGGGCCTGTTGACGTTCCGGGGTCAGGTACCGGCGCCCGGATCCAGCCGTTGCCCGAGGCGCCCAGCAAGATCCTGGATGAACTGCCAGGCGACGCGGCCGGAGCGGCTGCCGCGCGTCGTCGCCCATTCGAGCGACGCCCGCTCGAGCTGCTCAGCATCCACCTTGAGCCCGAAATGGCGCGCATAGCCGCGCACCATCTCCAGGTAGTCGTCCTGGCTGCAGCGGTGGAAGCCGAGCCAGAGGCCGAACCGGTCAGACAGCGACACCTTCTCCTCGACCGCCTCGGACGGATTGATCGCGGTGGAGCGCTCGTTTTCCATCATGTCGCGGGGCAGGAGATGGCGACGGTTCGAGGTGGCGTAGAACAGTGTGTTGTGAGGACGTCCCTCGAGGCCTCCCTCCAGAGCGGCCTTCAGCGACTTGTAGGAGGTATCGTCGAAGTCGAAGGACAGATCGTCGCAGAAGATCAGGAACCGGAAGTCGCTGGCGCGTGCCAGCGCCATCAGATCGGGCAGGGACTGGATGTCCTCGCGGTGGATCTCGACCAGCTTCAGCGGGCGAATGGCCTCACGGGCCAGACGGGCGTTCACATCGGCATGAGCCGCCTTGATGAGTGAGCTCTTGCCCATGCCGCGCGCGCCCCACAACAGGGCATTGTTCGCCGGCAGGCCGCGGGCGAAGCGTTCGGTGTTCTCCACAAGCGTATCGCGGGCGCGGTCGATGCCGCGCAGCAGCACCATGTCTACACGGTTGACGGCGGGAACCGCGATCAGTCCAGGCGGCGACGTCTGCCAGACAAAGGCATCGGTGGCGTTCAGATCGGTGGCGGGCGGGGGCGGGGGGGCCATGCGTTCCAGGCTGTCGGCGATCCGGCCGAGCAGCGTCGCCAGTCGATCCGCGTCGCTTGTCACCTTCCGATCTCCCTTCGGCCCGAGCAGTTGTTGTCCACCGCTGCCGCGCGCGGACGGTAGTGTGGCGGACCCGGCGGGTCAATCGCAACGGACGCACGGCGCCATGCGTGTCTGCCGGTTTGCAAAGCTTGGCTGCGTCGTTATATTCCGCCGGCTCGCACCGCCCGCATCCTGCGGACGGTGCCTGGTGAGTTTTGCCCCGCGCACGGGTCCGCAGGGCGCATGCAAGACCGGGAGGACAGAATGTTCGTCACGCCAGCCTTCGCTCAATCGCCGGCGGGCGGAGGGGGCGACTTCCTGATCTCGCTCCTGCCGTTCGTGCTGATCTTCGTCGTGCTGTACTTCCTGATCCTCCGGCCTCAGCAGCGCCGGATGAAGCAGCAGCAGGAGATGATCGCCTCGCTGCGCCGCGGCGATACCATCGTGACGGCGGGCGGGCTGATCGGCAAGATCTCCAAGGTGATCGACGAGCGCGAGATCCAGGTCGAGATCGCCGAGGGGATCCGAGTACGTGTCGCCCGTCCGATGGTCGCCGAAGTCCGCGCAAAGGGCGAACCGGTCAAGGACGAAGGCTAGTCCGGCAGCCGCCGCCCCGCCCACAGCGCACCCCACATGCTTCACTTTTCCCGCTGGAACGTCCTCTTCATACTCGGCGTCTGTCTCGTCGGGATACTCGCCTGCATTCCGAACTTCTTCTCGAAGGAGCAGCTCGCCGCATGGCCGGACTGGATTCCGCACCGTCAGCTGGTGCTGGGCCTCGACCTGCAGGGCGGCTCGCACATCCTGCTGGCGGTAGATGCCGAGGCGGTTGTCGCAGACCGGCTCAACGCCCTGCGCGATGACGTGCGCCAGACGCTGCGCGACCGTCGCATCGGCTATACCGGGCTCACCGGGCAGGGCCGCACGGTCCAGGTGCGCATTCGCGAGCCCGGACAGGTCGAGGAGGCGTTGCGGGCACTGCGCAGTCTGTCCGAGCCGGTCGGATCGGTGCTGGGCGGTGGCGGAGGGCGCACCGTCGACATTGCCAGTGACGGCGACGGGCTGATCACGCTGACGCTGACCGAAGAAGGCATCAACCAGCGCATCAGCTCGGCGGTCTCGCAGTCCATCGAGATCGTGCGGCGGCGCATCGACGAACTCGGAACGACCGAGCCGACCATCCAGCGCCAGGGACCGGACCGGATCCTCGTTCAGGTACCTGGTCTCGACGATCCGTCGCGCCTTAAGGCGCTGATCGGTCAGACCGCGCAGCTCACCTTCCGGCTGGTTGATCTGTCGATGCCGGTGGCCGAGGCCCTGAACGGCCGTCCGCCGCCCGACTCCGAGATCCTCTACTCCCGCGACGATCCGCCGGTTCCATATCTGATCGAACGCCGGGTGATGGTGTCGGGCGAGGATCTCGTCGACGCGCAACCGGGATTCGACCAGCGCACCAACGAGCCCATCGTCTCGTTCCGCTTCAACACGAATGGCGGGCGCCGTTTCGCCGCCGCGACGCAGCAGAATGTCGGCCGTCCCTTTGCCATCATTCTCGACGGCGAGGTGATCAGCGCGCCGGTGATCCGAGAGCCGATCCTGGGCGGATCGGGCCAGATCAGCGGGAACTTCACCGTCGAGGAGGCGAACGATCTCGCCATCCTGCTGAGAGCCGGTGCGCTGCCGGCGCCGCTGACGATCCTCGAGGAACGGACTGTCGGACCCGGGCTGGGCGCCGACTCGATTGCCGCCGGGCAGATCGCCGCGATCATCGGCACGCTCGCCGTCGTCGTGTTCATGCTCTGGGTCTACGGGTTGCTCGGCCTGTTCGCCGACATCGCACTGGCGGTCAACATCGCGTTGATCATTGGCGTGCTGTCGATGCTGGGGGCAACGCTGACATTGCCGGGCATCGCCGGCATCGTGCTCACCATCGGCATGGCAGTAGACGCCAACGTGCTGATCTACGAACGAATACGGGAGGAGCAGAAGGCCGGGAAGAGCGCCATCGCATCGATCGATTCGGGCTACAGACGAGCGCTCGGCACGATCATGGACGCCAATATCACGACGTTGATCGCCGCCGTGATCCTGTTCTATCTGGGATCGGGCCCGATCCGCGGCTTCGCGGTGACGCTGGCCATCGGCATCGTCACAACCGTATTCACGGCCTATCTGTTCAACCGGCTGATCGTCGCCGAGTGGGTCCGCCTGCGGCGACCATCCGTGGTGCCGATCTGAGCGGACGACAAGGAACACGACAGTGCGGCTGCTTCGGCTGGTTCCCGACGACACCCATATCCGCTTCATGTGGCTGCGGCGCTTCACGATGCCGCTGTCGGCCGCCATGTCGGTGTTGTCGATCGTCCTGTTTCTGGTTGTCGGGCTGAATTTCGGAATCGATTTCCGCGGCGGCTCGCTGATCGAGGTCCAGACCCGGAATGGCCCCGCCGACATCGCGCAGATGCGTGCGACGCTATCGGGGCTCGGGCTCGGCGACCTCCAGATCCAGGAGTTCGGTGGTCCCAACGACGTGCTGATCCGCGTGGTGGAGCAGCCGGGCGGCGAACTTGCCCAGCAGGCTGTGATCACGAAGGTGCGCGAGGCACTTGGCGACAGCGTCGAATACCGTCGCGTCGAAATCGTCGGACCGACCGTGAGCGCCGAACTGGCGCGCACCGGCACGATTGCCGTCATCGTGGCGATCATCGCGATCCTGATCTACATCTGGTTCCGGTTCGAATGGCAGTACGCCGTCGGCGCCGTCGTCGCGACGATTCACGATGTCGTGCTGACGATCGGCCTGTTCGCCGTCCTGCAGCTCGACTTCAACCTCTCGAGCATTGCCGCGATCCTGACGATCGTCGGCTATTCGCTGAACGACACGGTCGTGGTCTACGACCGGATCCGCGAGAATGCGCGTCGATTCAAGCGAAGGGCGGTGCCCGAACTGATCGACCTCAGCATCAACCAGACGCTGTCACGCACGGTCATGACGTCGCTCACCACTTTGCTCGCGCTGGTGGCGCTCTATGTCTTCGGCGGCGAGGTGATCCGCAGCTTCGTTTTCGCAATGATCTGGGGCGTCCTGGTGGGGACCTACTCCTCGATCTACGTGGCGGCGCCGATCCTGCATTACCTCGGGTTGCGTCCCGGAGGCGACGCCGCTGCGGCGGCCGCGCAGGGCAGCAGCTGACCGGGACGACGGACAGTGAGAGGGGTGGCGATCCGCCCCTGACCGACCCATGCGGATGCGTGAAGCGCACTATCCGGGCCTTGCGCCCATAGAGGCCTATGGGAATGGCGGCTTCCGGTTCGCCGGCATGTCGCATCGCGGATCCCTGCTGATCGCGCCGGACGGCATTCACGGCTGGTCCGTCGCGAGCCCTTCCGAGATCAACGTTGGCAGTCTCGTGCGAATCCTCGAGGCCGAAGCGCGCCCCGAGCTGCTGTTGCTCGGCACCGGCGCGGACATCGTCGCGGTGCCGCGCGATCTCCGGGCGGCGCTGTCGTCGAAGGGTATCAGGCTGGAGGTGATGGCGACCGGTGCGGCGGTGAGGACCTACAACGTTCTCCTGGCCGAGAAGCGGTCGGTCGGGGCGGCGCTGATCGCAGTCGCGTGAGGGGCGGAGTGGCGGCGTCGTGGACCAGCTTCGAGGTTTGTGAGGATCTCGTCCGGCGCGGCGACAAGGACAGGTACCTCACGACGCTGTTCGCGCCTGCCGACCGGCGCCCGGCCCTGCAGGCGCTCTACGCGTTCAACATCGAGGTTGCGCGGGTACGGGATCTGGTCAGCGATCCGCTTCCCGGCGAGATGCGCCTGCAATGGTGGCGCGATGCGCTCACCGGCTGCGGGCACGGCGAGGTCGGCCGTCATCCGGTCGCGGCTGCCCTGATCGACACTATCGACCGGTTCGATCTGCCGCTCGATCCCTTCCTGGAGCTGGTTGAGGCGCGGACCTTCGATCTCTACGACGATCCGATGCCAACCCTCGCCGATCTGGAGTGCTACTGCCGCGCCACGGCCTCGGCGCTGATGCGGCTCGGGATCCGTGTCCTGGGCGCCGGAGACTGCCTGCCTGCCACCGCCATGGCGCAGCAGGGTGGTGTCGCCTATGCGCTCACGGGTCTGATGCGAGCGATACCGTTCCATGCCGCTCGAGGGCAGGTGTTCCTGCCCGAGGACCTATTGGCGCGGCACGGCGCCGACATCGCCACCGTTCTCGCCGGCCGTGAGACGCCGCAGCTGCTCGCCGCCCTCGCGGAGCTGCGCAAGGTCGCTTGGGCGCATCTTTGCGATGCGGGCGGATGCATTCCCGACATCCGCAGGGAGGCGATGGCGGCCCTGCTGCCGATCGCGCTGGTGAAGCCCTATCTCGAGCGAATGGACCGGGCGGACTACCGTCCGTTCGCCTTGAACTGCGTGGTGCCGCAGTGGCGTCGGCAACTGGTGCTTTGGCGCGCGGCCCGTCATGCGCAGCGCTGCGGAGAGGCTCGATCGCGGTGAAGCGGTGTCCCTGGCGGAAGTGCGCCTATTCGGCCGCCGGCGCCGGTCCGCCCAGCCAGCCGTCGAGATCTGCGAGCGCCCGTGCGGTCATCGCCCGTCTGCGCGCGATCGTCTTGTCCTTGCCGCGCAGCCGGACACCCGGGACGCGGGGGATTTCAACTGGTGGGAACAGGCCGAAATTGACGTTCATCGGCTGGAAGCTGCGGGTCGCGCCATCCTCGGCGAGATGCCCGCCGGTGATGTGGCCGAGCAACGCGCCCAGCGCCGTTGTCGCCGGCGGTACCTCGACCGGGCGACCAAATCGCTCGGCGGCGGCGAAGCGACCGGCGAGGAGGCCGATGGCGGCGGATTCGACATAGCCCTCGACGCCGGTGACCTGGCCGGCGAAGCGCAACCGTGGCATCGCCGTCAGCCGCAACGTCGCATCGAGCAGCTTCGGGCTGTTCAGGAAGGTGTTGCGATGCAGGCCGCCGAAACGGGCAAACTCGGCCTTCTCCAGCCCCGGAATCGTTCGGAAGATTGCGGCCTGGGCACCGTATTTCAGCTTCGTCTGGAAGCCGACCATGTTGTAGAGCGTGCCGAGCGCATTGTCCTGGCGAAGCTGGACGACGGCATAGGGCTTGACGTCCGGCGCGTGCGGATTGGTCAGACCGACCGGTTTCATCGGTCCGTGTCGCAGCGTTTCGCGGCCGCGTGCCGCCATAACCTCGATCGGCAGGCAGCCGTCGAAGTAGGGCGTGTTCTTCTCCCAGTCGCGGAAATCCAATGTCTCGCCGGCAAGCAGCAGATCGACGAAGGCCTCGTACCGGTCGCGGTCCATCGGACAGTTGATGTAGTCGGCGCCGGTTCCTCCCGGACCGGCCTTGTCGTAGCGCGACTGGAACCAGGCCTTGGAGAAGTCGATCGAGTCCTTGTAGACGATCGGCGCGATCGCATCGAAGAAGGCAAGGGAGTCCTCACCCGTGACGGCGCGGATCGCCTCGGCGAGCGCAGGCGAGGTCAGGGGGCCGGTGGCGATGATGACGCTGTCCCAGTCCTCTGGTGGCAGCCCCGCAATCTCTTCGCGACGAAGCTCGATCCGCGGATGGGCCGACAGCGCGGCGGTCACTGCATCGGAAAAGCCGACCCGATCGACCGCCAGCGCGCCGCCGGCAGGGACCTGGTTGCGGTCGGCGCTCGCCATGATCAGCGAGCCGCAGCGGCGCATCTCGGCATGCAGCAGGCCGACGGCATTCGTTTCGGCGTCGTCGGAGCGGAAGGAGTTCGAACAGACCAGTTCGGCGCATCCATCGCCGACATGAGCTTCGGTCATGCGCACGGGCCGCATCTCGTGCAGGACGACCGGAACCCCCGCCTCGGCAATCTGCCAGGCGGCTTCCGAGCCGGCGAGGCCGGCGCCGACGACATGGACGGGGTGAATGTGAGCCATGTGCGCTATCTAGTCGTGCTGCCAGAGAAAGGCAAAGGGCTCGTGGCAGGTGCGGGCACCCCGGTCACCCGATGGGCTGTCCTCTCATAGGCAGATCGGGGAAGGGAACCCGACGTGCCATGAGCCGTCGACAAGGAGATTCGACGCATCAACGCAGGCAAGCAATGGCCACGATCGCCAACAACGAACCCCGGCCCGTCGAAATCGAGCTTCACCGCAAGATCGACGCCCGCCGTCTCGTGGAAGTCGTAGAACAACCTGCGGCTCGCCCCGCCCCAGAAGATCAAGCCCTGTACGAAGCGGGTGCCGAGCAGGACCAGCGCCATGACGGAGAACCAGTCGGTCGGCACGAGGTCATCCCGCTTCTGCGCGAGCGCGTCGGCCATGTGGTGGTTCCCTCGGATGTTGCCGGGGGGGGCAGCATGCGCCTGTCCGGGCGTTTCGAGCAACGCGAATGCGCAGGACGCGCTAGGTCGTGGACTCAAAGCTGTCTGATCCAGAGTCTGACTGCGGCGAGCATGACGGCGGCGAGGAAGTTGCGGGCGGTTTTGTCGTAGCGGGTGGCGATGCGCCTGAAGTGCTTGAGCCTGTTGAAGAAGCGTTCGACGAGGTTGCGGTGGCGGTAGAGGTCGGGATCGATGGAGC
>Ga0209909_100514_pt1 | contig 18179 bp, 23 predicted proteins | sample FECB22metaG_FD_188302 | JGI IMG/M metagenome (GOLD analysis project Ga0209909, IMG submission 188302) | Cyanobacterial communities from the Joint Genome Institute, California, USA - FECB-22 (SPAdes) (version 3) | ecosystem: Environmental > Aquatic > Thermal springs > Hot (42-90C) > Microbial mats... | reverse complement strand
TGAGCTTGACCCCTGGCGCCGGACACGTCACCTGAGGTGGACCCGGTCCACCAGGGAGGATGTTGTTCGTGCCTGCACCTCACCCGCCCGAGTTCCGGCGCCGCGCCGTGGACCTCGTTCGTGCCGGCGACAAGCCGGTGTCTGCGATCGCGAAAGAGCTGTCGATTTCGGAGTCGTGTTTGCGGAACTGGATGGCCCAGGCCGACGCTGACGACACCGGCGGCTCCGAGTCGCGACTGACCAGCGCCGAGAAGCGCGAGTTGACCGAGCTCCGTAAGGAGAAGCGGCGACTTGAGGTGGAGAACGAAATTCTCAAGCGCGCGGCCGCGTACTTCGCCCGGGAGAACGTCCTCCCAAAGTAATTTTCCCGCTGGTCCGTGAACTCGCCGACGACGGATTCGACGTCGCGGTGACCTGTCGGGTCCTTGGCGTGCGCCGCCAGGGCTACTACGAATGGCGATCCGGGCACAAATCCGTTCGGGCCGTGGAGAACGAATTGTTGCTCAAACACATCGAGAAGATCCATGAAGAATCCCGGGGAACCTATGGGTGGCCGCGGGTCCACGCCGAGCTCACGCTCGGGCTGGGGCAGGTGGTCAACCACAAGCGGGTCGCCAGGCTGATGCGCGAGGCCGGAATCCAGGGCCTCTACCGGCGACGACGCCGCGGCTGCACGGTCCGCGACCCGCACGCAGAGCCCTACACCGACCTGGTCGACCGGGACTTCACCGTCGACGGCCCGAACGAATTGTGGTGCACCGACATCACCGAACACCCCACCGAGGAAGGGAAAGTATATTGTGCCGCAGTCCTCGATGCCTATTCTCGGCGCGTCGTGGGCTGGTCGATCGACGACAACATGCGCACCGAACTCGTCACCGACGCACTCGGCATGGCGATCACTCGCCGCAGCCCCGAGCCGTACTCAGCGATCCTGCACTCCGACCACGGCTCGCAATTCACGTCCTGGGCGTTCGGGCGCCGGCTGATAGATGCCGGACTCGTCGGCTCCATGGGCTCGGTCGGCGATTGTTACGATAACTCGATGGTCGAGTCCTTCTGGGGGACGCTGCAGCTGGAACTGCTCGACTCGAGAACCTGGAAAACCCGCGCCGATCTTGCCAACGCGATATTCGAGTGGATAGAGTGCTGGTACAACCCGATCAGGCGCCACTCCAGCATCGGAATGCTCAGCCCGGTCGACTACGAAGCAGCCCAGACCCCGCCACACCAAGATCACTGAACCCACACCGTCAGTGTCCGGCGCAGGGGGCCAAGCTCAGAAGCTCAAGCAGCATGATGTCGGCGACAGCGCAGGCAGTGTGTGGCCCGAGGTGTCGTCGCACGATCGGCACTGCGGCGGGGCCGCGCCGTGGCGGTCGGGCGGTGGCCTGGTTGACCGTGCGTACCCTGACCCTGCAGTGGGGAGGTTCCGGTGGCGGGTCTGGGTGAGCTGCAAAGCCGTGTGATGGCCGCACTGTGGGACGCGGACGGCCCGCGGACGGTCCGGGAGGTGCTCTGCGCGCTGTCCGGGGAGCGGCCGCTGGCCTACACCACCGTGATGACCGTGCTGGACAACCTGCACGGCAAGGGGTGGGTGCACCGGGAGCGGGTGGGCCGGGCCTGGGCCTACATTCCGGCGCGGGCGCGGGAGGAGGCCGGCGCCGAGATGCTGCGGGAGGTTCTCGATTCGCTCGGCGACCCGGAGGGTGTGCTGGTGCACTTCGCCCGCGGTATGGACGAGCGCGAGAGCGAGTTCCTGCGCCGCGCGCTGTCGGGGGACGGCGAGTGACGGTCGCGGTCGCGCTGCTGTTCGCCGCCGTCGTCCTGGGGGTGGCCGGACCGTCGTATCTGCGCCCGGCCGGGAGGCCGGGGGTGCACCCGGCACTCGCGCTCTCGGCCTGGGTGGTGACGCTGCTCGCCGCCGCAGCAGCAGCGGTCACCGCTGCCGCGGTGCTCGTGCTGCCCGACCCCTCGGTGCCGGATGGCATGATCGGAATCGCGGTGGTCTGCTGGCGTGCCCTGTCTGAGGGCACCGACCTGCCGTGGTTGCTGCTGGTCCGGCTGGTCGTGGGGACCGCGTTGCTGGTGCTGCTGTCCCGGGTCGCGGTGTTGTTCACTGGTTCGCTGCGGGCCGAGCGTCGGCACCGGATCGAGCGGGTGGGGGCGCTGCGCGCGGTCGCCGCGGTCCGTGACGGGGTCTGGTGGATTCCGTGCGCCGAGCCGGTCGCGTTCTCCATCGGCGGAGGCCGGCGCGGGATCGTCGTCGCCTCCACAGGTCTGCACGGGCTCGACCCTCGTGCCGTCGAGGCGGTGATCGCCCACGAGCGGGCGCACGTGCGCGGGCGCCATCACCTGGTCATCGCGTTCGCCCGCGCCGCGGCGGCGGCACTGCCGCGAGTGCCGCTGTGCCGGCAGGCACCGGGTGCGGTGGGGGTGCTGTGCGAGCTCGCCGCCGACGCGACCGCGGTGCGCCGGTGCGGTCCCGAGGCGCTGACCCGGGCCCTGCAGGAGATCGCGGCCGGGCAGGGCGCCCCGCGCGGGACCGTCGGCTTCGACGCGTTCCCACAGGCCCGCCAATCCTGGCTGAGCTCGCCGCGCCCGGCGCTGGTGCGCTGCGACGGTGTGCTCGCCCGAGCCATGACCGGTGCGATCGCGCTGGTGCCCGCGCTGCTGCCCGCGACCGGCGCAACCATGCTGGTGCTCGCGGTCTGCCTGTCGGCCTGAGCGACACGCTTCCCTCGGGCGCCGCCCCCCGGTTGACCGGCCCTTCACGCCCGTCTACTACCGTCGTCGTAGATCACTACTATGATATTAGTAGAAGGGGTTGGGGTGGGACGCACATCGGGAACGCTCGAACGGCGGGGTCGGCGCCGGGACGTGGCGATCGTCGTCGCCTTGGCGGTCGTGGCCGTTGGTCTGGTCGGGTATCTGATCGCCGGTGCGGTCGGCTCGGGCCGGGACGGGGAAGCCGCCGGGGCTCCGTCGGCGTCGGCGGGGGAGGCCGCCGCGATCGGGCCATTGGGTGACCTCGCTCGTCGCCAGGAAGGCGACCCGCTCGCGCTCGGCCGCACTGACGCACCGGTCACCATGACCATCTTTTCGGACTACCGGTGCCCGTTCTGTGCGAAGTTCAGCCGGGAGACCGAGCAGCAGCTGATCGACGAGTACGTGAACGATGGTCGTTTGCGGTTGGAGTGGCGCGACTACCCGATCTTCGGGCCGGAATCCACCGTCGCCGCGCACGCCGGACGGGCCGCGGCGCTGCAGGGCAAGTTCTGGGAGTACAACCGCGCCGTCTACGCCGACACTCCCGAGCGCACCAAACCCGACCTGCCCGAGGACAAGCTGCTCACCTACGCCGAGCAGGCCGGAATCGCCGACATGGCGCGGTTCCGGGCCGACATGGACTCACCCGAGGTGGCCCAGGCGGTGGAACGGGATCTGGCCGAGGGCAGTGCGATCGGGGTGCCGAGCACCCCGGCGTTCGTCGTGAACGGCTACCCGATCATGGGTGCGCAGCCGGTCGAGGCGTTCCGCGCTCAGATCGACCAGGCACTGGAGACCGCGCCGTGACCGGCGCGGGTGTGCTCACCGCGTTCCTCGGCGGGCTGCTGTCGCTGCTCAGCCCGTGCGCGGCGCTGCTGCTGCCCTCGTTCTTCGCCTACGCCTTCGACCGGGTCGGCACCCTGGTCGGGCGCACGCTGACCTTCCTCGCCGGACTGCTGACCGTGCTGGTGCCGCTCGGCGCCGGGGTGGCGCTGGTCGGCGCGATGATCACCCAGTACCGCGGTGTCGTGACCACCGCGGGCGGGCTGCTACTGATCGGGTTCGGTGTCCTCAGCGTGCTGGGCATCGGGTTCGGCAGCGCCACCGCAGGCCGGCTCGCCGGGCGGATCCGGATCTCCGGACCGGTGTCGACCTACGCCCTGGGCACGGTCTACGGCCTGGCCGGGTTCTGCTCGGGGCCGCTGCTGGGCAGCATCCTGACCGTCGCCGCAGTCGGCTCAGACCCCGGGTACGGCGCCGCGCTGCTGGGCGCCTACGCGGTCGGGATGGCCGCCCCGCTGTTCGTGCTCGCCCTGCTGTGGGACCGCCTCGGCCTCTCACGCACGCCGTGGCTGCGCGGGCGCAAGGTACACCTCGGTCCGCTGCGCACCCACTCCACCAGCCTGATCTCCGGGGTATTGTTCATCGGGATCGGGCTGCTGTTCCTGCTCACCGACGGCACCGCCGGGATCATCGCGCCAACCACGGTCGACCAGCAGGCAGACGCGCAGACCGCGATCACCGACCTGTTCGGCGGGGTGTCTGATACGGCGGTCCTGCTGGGGATCGTGCTGCTCGCCCTGGCGGTGATGGCGGTGCGGCTGCTGCGCCGCCGTGGGACCCGGACCCCGGACGGCGAGCGCGAGCCGGAGGACGCCCGGTGACCGCCCTCGACGCCGTGCGGGCCTGGACCCTGCGGTACTGGACGGTCGCGGCGCTGACCACCCTCGCCACGGTCGTGCTCGTCGCGGTCCCGACCGCCGTCGTGCCGAACCCGTGGTTCTGGCGCGAGATTCCCACGCCGGACTGGGCCTACCCGGTACTCGGGCTGGTCGCGGTGCTGTCCGGCCTGGTCGCGGCGACCTACGTCCGCGCCCCCGACGGGCCGGGCGGACGCCGGGCGTCCGCCGGGGCGCTGCTGGGCTTCCTGGCCGTCGGCTGCCCGGTCTGCAACAAGCTCGTGCTGCTCGTCCTCGGCTACACCGGCGCCATCACCTGGTTCGAACCCGTGCAGCCAGTCCTGGCCGTACTGGCCGTGGTCGGGCTCGCCGCCGCACTACGGGCCCGGCTGCGCGGCGCCACCGCCTGCCCCTTACCCAGCACCCCCAGCGCCAGCGGATCCACCGATACCAGGCGCACCGCCACGCCGCGCGCCTTCGACGCAACAGAACCACACCCGCTCAAGGAGGACTCGTGAAAGCATCCCAGCACGCTGGCGACGCCCAGGAGTGGTGGCCCTCGCGCTCGCCGGCGCGCTGCTCGGCGGCGCCGGCCTCGGGCTCGCCGACCCGCACCTGATCGCGGCGAGCTTCTTCGGGCAGGTTGGCCCGCACCCAGCGCCGCACGCTGGCTACCGAGGCCTCCAGCCCGTGCTCGTCGCGCAGCCGCTGGTGGGCCGTCGCCACGGTCACCCGCCGGCCGAGCTGGTCGACGATGTAGTCGCGGTGCGCCTCGATCGCCGGCCACGACACCTGCCGCAACCGGGCGTCGACCAGCTCCGGGAACCACTCCCGCACCCGCCGCTCCCACTCCCCAGACCGCACGGGTGGACCGCCCGGGCAGAACCCGGCCGCCTCGGCCGGGGCCACATACTTGCGCACCGTCTTCGGGTCCACCCCCAGCGAGGCGGCCACCTCGGTCTTCGGCCGCCCCGCATACCAATGGACCAAGATCTCGGTCACGTCGATCACGGTGAAACTTCTCCTCGCCATCGGTGTCCCCACGCGGTCGACCTGCTTCGTCGACGCGCAGGCTGGGCACTGCGAGGACCGGACCCCCGACGACACGCCGCACGGCCGCGTACGTCGTCCCCGCGGGGAATTCCGTGATCGAGGTAGGGAATTACGTGATCGCGACACCCCCTCAGCTAGGGAATTTCATGATCGCCGACAGCCGGGAGGGAGGGTGTGATGCCACCCGGCCGGCGCCGGGGACTGGAGAGTTCGACTGCCTCTGTGTCGAGGCCAAGCACCGCGAACGAACGGCATGTGCCGCAGGTCTTCGCGATGGTGTAGGACTCATTGATCGCCCCATGACGGCCGGCCCGAATCGGTCGGCGGAGTGTGGGCCGGGCGAGATGCGGACTGTGAGGGCAGCGGCCCCCGCGGGCTGGCGGACGGGCGCAGCCCGAGGAAGGGGCGGCGGTGCGAGCACCGATCATCGCAACGCATTACACGACGCCGGGCGGCCCGGCTCCGGTGCCGACACCGAAACAGGACGAGCCCGGCTGGGCGGGCCCGCGCAGCTGTCGGCCGGCCCGAAGCCCGTACACGTGGACGCTGCAGCACGAAGCCGTGCTCGGTTACGGGCGCCTCGGCCAGGAGTCGGTGCTGCACGCCCGCATCTACACCCCCGAGCTGGCCGCCGACACAGCTCCGACAACGGCGACGACGGGGACCCTGCCGGGAGCCGAGCCGGTGGCGTTGCTGGCCCAGTTCGGTGACCACCGTGGACGCTCGATCGCCCACTCCATCGCCCAGGCCGCCGCCACAGCCCAAGCGCGCTTCTTCCCGGCCGGAGAACTGATGCGGGTGGCGCTGCTGTTCCCGCACCCGGCGCCGTGGCCTGCTGAGTGGTCGGCGGCGCCCATGGTCATCCGCGAGGTCGGGTTCGACACCCGGCTCCGGCGGTCTCGCGTGTGGCAGTGGCGCCAGCGACGCCGCGCGCGCCGGGCTCGTAACCAGACGCCGCCGACGGTGACTGAGGTCGGGCCCGACGGCGTCACCTGGTACGTGCTGCCCGGGCAGCACCCGACCACCAACGAGTGGGAATTCCACCGACCACGCCACCACCCCGACCTCGCCCTGGAGATCCCCATCCACGAGCAGGACTCCGTCGTGGGCGCCGATCCGTTGGCCCCGGAGGCGTTTCGGTGGACTCGGCAGTCCTCGGTGCGGGTGCCGGCGCTGCTCGGCCAGACGCTTGTGGCGACCTGGCCCGAACAGGGCTACACCGCCGAGGTCGTCGGCGGGCCCCAGGCCGCCGAACTCGCCGAGGCCCGCTACGCCGCGGTCCGCGACACAACCGACGCCATCGGGGTCCTCAGCGACCCGAACCCGGACAGCTACTGGGAACTCGACCGGTGACCGGTGACCGGTGACCGGTGACCGGTGACCGGCCGACGTTTGGGCCGGCCCGAGTCGACGACCAGGTTGTGGGTCTGCAGCGGCCCGGTGAATCCGACGATCGGCCCGGACAACGCGAGGTAGAGCCCGGCGAGCAGGATCACCCCCCTCGAGCAGCTGCCCGGTAGCCGCCTCGGCCGCGCGCTCATAGCGCATCCGAACCTCTTGCAGCTCATGGCCCCGCTGCACCTCGGCGAGATCGGGGGTGTTCGGCCATGGGTGGGTTCCGCGGAGTGGACATGCTGCTCACCTCCAGGAGAAGACCGCCGTCCGCCTCACCAGCATCGTTGACCCGCGCACACCCCACGGGACAGAGGTGAATTCCGCAGCTCGACCCCCGTGCTCCCCTCCGCGGCGCACGCCACCACGAGGAACCGGCGGCTCGACATGTGTCCCGGCGATGGGTGGCAACCCTGTGAAATCAGGAGGAGCATCCCTACGACCCAGGCAAGAGGGTGGACGGCGGACCGATGGGGGCCGGCATCCGATGACACCGGCGGGGTGGAGACGCGATGATCGAAATGCGAGTAGTCGGAATCGGGGTCGACGCCGACCGGCAAAGGCCCCTGCTGATGCTGGTCGAATCCCAAGGGCCCAGCCGGCTCCTGCAGATCTGGATCGCCGAGCCCGAAGCGTTCGAACTCACCGCGGCCCAGCGGCACGTGTCCCGGTCACGCCCGGGCACCCATGAACTGATCCTCGCCGTGCTGGCCGGCAGCGGCCGGCGGCTGGCCCGCGTGGCCATCACCGCGCTGCATCACCACACCTACCTCGCTGAACTCATCCTCGACAACGACGTGCGGATCTCGGCCCGCCCCAGCGACGCCGTGACCCTCGCGCTGCTCACCGACGCCCCGATCCTGGCCCACGAGACAGTCCTCGACGTCGCCGCGACCAAACCGGGCATGACGATCACCTTCGGCCGGCCCAGCGGCCCGGACACCGCACCCGCCGCGGTGGCGGACTCGACTCCGGTCGAGCCCGATACCCACGCCCGGATCCAGAAGTTCCGTGACTTCCTCGACGCCGTCGACCCCGACGACTTCGACCCCGACCCGGACCGATAGGCGGGACCCTCGGGCGCGGGTCCGCGTCAGAAAGGCGGTACCGACAGTGTCCGGGGTGCAGTCGGTGGACCGTGCGATCACGATCCTGGAGTTGATCGCCGACCGCGGCGAGGCCGGGGGTGGCGAGCTGGCCACGGCGGTCGGATGCACCACTCGACCGCGTTGCGGCTGCTCGGTGTGCTGGCCGAGCACGGGCTGGTCGAGCAGGTCGGCGACCGCGGCACCTACCGGCTCGGGTTCGCGCTGATCCCGCTGGCCGGCCGGGTCGCCGAGCGGCTCGAGATCACCACCCACGCCCACCCGATCTGGACTGTCGTGGTCATCGGTTCGCCCCCGGAGTACTTGCGGTCTCCGCGCTGTGACCTGGCTCTGACCCTGCTCGACCGGGGCGTGGACTGTGCCCGAGCGCGGCCGCTGACCGGCCGATCGCGGTGAAGGAGTCGGCTGGTGTGGCGGTGAACCCGCGCGCTACTGCGCTACTCGTCGCCTCCCAGGTCGGGAGCGCCGGGCCCGTCCAGGTGCTGACGCACCCCGTGCGGGGCGGTGCTGGCGCCGCTCAGCGCGGTCACCACGTTGTGGAGGCGATCGGCCACGACCGGGTCCTCGACCGCGATGGCGTCGCGGAGGACGGCCGTGGCGATGAGCGGGGTGTCGCTGGTGTCGTACAGGGCGCGGCTACCCGGTCGCCGAGCTGGTCCTCATCGACCGGACGCGGCTGGTAGCCGTCGCGGGCGGCGTGGGTGGCGCCGTTGAGGACCTGCGCCGCAGCCCGGTAACTGATCGTCACCGCGTCCCGCGGGGCGAGCTCGGCGGCGGCGAGTTCGGGATGCAGCGGCTCGGTCACGGAACACTCCTGGTCTTGGCAGCCCGGTCACTGTTCGGGCTCCACCGCTGATACGCCGACCGCCGGGCGAGCCCGGCCGCCGCACCGATCACCGTCCACGACGCCCCGACCGCCGCGCGGCGGCGATGGCCTCGGTGAGCAGCTTGCGCCGTGAGCGGTCCTCGTCGTGCCAGTGGAGCTTGCGCTGCCCTCTCAGCCGCAACGCGGCGACTGCCGCCCGTGCTTCCTCTTCGTCCTCACGTTCGATGAGCGCTGCCGCGAGCACATACGTTCCAGGGCCGTACCTGCGGTCAGGCTCCGACTCGTCGAGGTACGCGCACCAGCTCATCAGGGTGCAGCATCTTCCTGGTCGGCACCGACTCTCCCAGAGCGGGCACGCCGAGCCTGCACACCGCGACCTCTCTCCCACGTCTGGCGTGTGTTCACCTGAACGCTCCCCGGCTCCGACGGCGGGCGAACACTGCGCGAGCCTCAGCTCGGGTTTCGGCACTGGCGACCGGACGAGCGGGAACGTCAGGTGTGCTCGGTTCGCCGAGAGCTTCTGCGAGCTGAGCAGCTCGCCGGCGTCGCGCCACCGGATCGGCCGATGCAGAGTCTCGGGCAGCTCATGGCTGCGGCCCCGCCACGGCGCGAGCCGGTACCCGTATCACGGCCAGGGGGTCCCGGGTTGAGGCACGCAGGTCGGCGCCCGCGGATGGTGGGGATCAGCGCGGTGCGGAAGGGCCCGTCGGGCAGAACCCGCACGATGAGCAGCGTGAGCTGAGTTGGAGCCCGCCACAGCCACCGGCACACCGGGCGCGGCGGCGGTGTCCCAGGCCGGCCAGGAGCAGAAGCTGTCAGAGGTGGTGAGCAGCTGATCAGCGCAGCCGCGGGTAGAGCCGTTGCGCGAGGGTCTTCTCCTCCGCGCTTCTCCCGGACCCTGCACGCCGCGACCGGGGTGCGCCCGGATCAGGTGGCGCTCGCGGCCCGGTCAACGCTGTGTCCGGCAACGCGGTCAGATCTCACGTCCAGCAACCGGACACGCCGCTGCTCAGCGCGACCTACCCGGCCCTGCCCTGTCTGCACGTGGGTGGGGTCGGCTCGATGTCGCGCTTCCCGCGAATCCGCATCTGCGCCGTCGTTTCCTCCACAATTGTCGGGGTACTGCGGCAGAGTGTGGGTGTCCGTCGCCGTATGTGAGGGAGCGCCAATGTCCGATACGGTCATTACCGCTGGATTCGCCCTGTCCCGTTGCTTCCGCGCCGCCGTTCGCGCCGCGCAATCCGCCGAATCCACCGAGTGGGCAGCTCGTGAACATGAAGCTATGGACGCGCTGCGAGCGGCCGCTGTCTTTCTCGCCTACCACGCCGGAAGTCCAGTCGCTCGCGCCATCACCCGCACCTTCACCGAGGTCAGGGAGACCGATCGCGGCGACGGTCCGGACCGGGCGCAGTCAGTACTCTCGGTACCCTCCCCCACACCCGGCGAAAGAGACACAGTGGCGCAGATTCAGACCGTCCGCCTCACCGACGACCTCACTGGAGGCAAGGCCGACGAAACGATTCCCTTCACGTTCGACGGGAAGCAGCTCGAGATCGATCTCTCGACCGGCAACGCGACCGCGCTGCGGAAAGCGTTGGCGCCCTTCGTCGCGGCCGCCCGGAGCGTCTCGCCCGCCTCCGGCCCCCGTACGGGCCGCGCCGCCCGCAGGAGCACTGACAGCGGCCCGAGCGGCACGGCAGCGCGCCAGCACAACCAGGCCGTGCGGGCGTGGGCTCGGCAGAACGGCTACACCGTGTCCGAGCGCGGTCGTATCCCCGCCGAGGTCATCTCTGCCTACCAGTCCGCGACCAACTCCTGCCCGCCGCAGCCCGGTGCAGCAGTGCAGTTCAGCGGCTGACCGCACAACGATACTGGCAAGTAACTGGTCAGGTTGTAGCGGCTTGGCTTACAGGCGGAAAGACAGCCAGGGTCGGCCCGCGGCGAGGATGCGGCGAGGATGACGACGGCGAAGACGTTGCGGCGTGCTTAGCCGTGGTGGACAGGCAACTGCGGACCGCGCAGAACTGTCGGCCCCGAAGAGCGGATGCGTAGGAGCCGGATACTTTCTGCCGCAGCGTGATCATGCGGATGTCGCGTTCGAAGCCGTGGTTGTCCGGGGATACGCGCCAAGCGGGACCTGCCTTGGGGCCCGCCACAACCACCGGCACACCGGTCGCGGCGGCGGTGTCCCCGGGCCGGGCCAGGAGCAGAACCCCGGGTCAGGGCTGAGCAGCTGATCAGCGCGCAGCCGCGGGTCGAGCCGTTGCGCGAGGGTCGTCTGCGCCGCGCTTCTCCCGGCCCTGTGTTGAGCGAGTGCGTCGGTGGCCGGCTCGGTGCGGACAGTGACCTCAGAACGTGGGCTCCAGCCGCCAGCGTGGGCATCGGTGGTGAACGCGTCGCGTGCAGCGGCACAGTGCAGTGGCGCGGGTTGGTGCTCATTGACCGGTCACAGGTGCCCACGTCCCTCGCCGTCGTCGCGCTCCGGGAGAGGATGAGCACCAGCGTTGTCAGCGACGTCAGCGCTGGGCGCGGCGCTACCCCGCTGGCGCGCAGGCCGGGCGCTACAGTCCGCCCTGGGCCATGCGGTGCTGGCCCGCGCCGTGCCGGGATCGACGTCCACGCCGTCGCCGGAAGCGTTATCCACGGTCAAGGTCTGCTGATCGCACCGACGTGGTGAGGTATGCCCGGAACCCCGGCGGCCCGGCGTGGAGCGCGTCGCACGAGGAGGACGGCATGACCCGTGATCACCGACGTAAGAAGGACATCCGCGCGCACGCGGCGGCGACGGGGCGCAGCTTCCTCGACGCCGCCACGACCTACGCCCGCGGGACAGAGCCCGGGGACGGGGCGGTCTCGGCCCGACGGCTGCGTGACGAGCTGGCCCGCGAGCTGCACACGGCCGGTTGGCCGGTGGAGCTCGAACACCACCCTCTGGGCAACGCACTACGCACCTACGCCGGCCCGGCCACGGTCGACGTGGGCAGGACGGGCGCTGCGGGGTGGACCGGAGACGAACACCCCGACGACGGCGCGGTGTTCGACCGTCGTGCACCGTTGCGGGTCGTGGTGTGGGCTCCGCTCGTCGTCGACTACTGCGAGGACCTGGGGCGGGTGGTCGGCGTCGATGCCCACGAGATCGCCCCGACCGGGCGGTCGGTGACCGAGCTCGTCGCCGAGATCGACCAGGTCGTTGCCGCGGCCCGCCAGCGCGACCTCGCCGCTACCGCGAACGACACCGCGTGCGGGATCTGCGGGGACCACTACCCCGCTGCTGGGCTGTTCGAACCGACCGAGAGCAGGGTCGCGGTCTGTCCGTGCTGCGCTTTCGACGGTGACCTCGTCGATCCTCACCCAGCCCAGCTGGCCTACAGCCTCACCCACGGCGGCGACCGCAGCCTCGTGCTGCCGGCGGGATGGGCTGGTCCACAGGCCCTGGTGTCCTGCCTGGCCGGCCCAGAGCTGCCCCACCAGCTCTGCGACGCCTGGCGGGCGTCCGGGATCGTCAGCCCGCCGGGCGCCGAATGGGGTGATCCGGGACGGACCTGGGTCTGGCTCCATGCCCCACCCCGCCGCCCGGCCGCGCTTGCCCGGCTGGGGTGCGGAGCGGCCTTGAGCCACATCATCGCCGCCCTCGACCAGGCACACCCCGACCTGCGGGCTGTCATCCACGCTGCCGCGGCCGAACTCGATGTGGATCTGCTCGACGCCGAGGACATCGGCCCGGAGTCGACACCGCAGGAGGTGATCGAGCGGATCTGGCCCGCCGTCGTCGCCTACACCGTCGCGCTGCTCACCCAGCACACCGAACGGGCCGGCCACCGCAGTCCCTGGCACGTGCTGGAGTCATTCGAGCTGCCCGATTGGGTTGAGGCCCTGGTCGGAGAGGACAGCGACCTCGATTACTACCACGTCGAGTCGGTCCTGCTGCGTGGCATTCCCGCCCTGCGCGACATACTCGACCCTCGAGCAGCGCACGAGGACTGAGTTCAGTCGTTGCGCTCGTCGTGGTGGTGCGGTGGCTCGACGAACGCGGGGGTCGTTGTCGCGGGCCAGTGTGATCATCGGCTGGCGCACGCCTTCCTGCTGGAGGCGGCTGAGCCGGCCGTAGAGCTGCTGGAGCTCGGCGCTGTCGGGGTCGCGGAGCATGATGATCGCGTGCTGGTACTGGCCGTCGATGGTGCGGCGGGTCCTCGTCGTAGAAGCTGAGGCCGCCGGGGCGAACAGCAGCTCGCGCGCGACCTCGACGTGACCGGGCATGACCCTGGCGGCCAGGGCGAGACCCGCGTCGGTGATCGTGACGAGCGTGGCGCGCTGGTCGTCGCGGGGCTGGGACCGCGGGTGACGAGGCCCGGCCTTCGCCAGCAGCCCGGCCTGGTGGGTCAGACCGCGGCGGCTGCCGACGACTCCGTCCGCCAGCTCGGTCATCGTCAGCGGGTCCCGGCAGGGGGCGGGGGCCGGCGCGCTCGGCGTACCAGCTCAGCCAAGCATGGCGGGATCGAACTCCTCGCCGGTGGCGTACAGCAGGCCGTAGGCCAGGAGCACACCGTCACGGTCCAGCGCACCGCGCTGGAGCCACTGGTCAGCCACCGCCGGCCAGCCGCCGTGCTCGTCGGCGAAGTCGCCGAACAGCCCGGCCAGGGTCTCGGCGACCTCGGTGTAGCGGTCCGGGTTGGACACCCACCGCACCAGGACCGCGGCGATGTCGTCCGCGGTCGCGGCGTCGTAGCGGCGCACCTTGTCCCGGTTCGCCCACAGCTGCAGCTCGAACAGCCGGGAGGCCTCCCACGAGCCGGGGCGGCCCGCAACGAGCTGCCGCCGGGTCACGTCGAAGCTGTCCGGGGCCGTAAGCCCTCCGCGCCCTTCACGAAGCCGACCGAACGCGACCTGCACGGCGACCGCCGTCGAGTAGGCAGCCTGCCGCCCGGCCGCGGTCCACGCTCGACGCAGCTCGGCGACGTCCTCCTCAGCCGGGGGCACCACCGGACGCAGAAGTTTCTGAAAGCTGGGGCGTGTCGCGCCGCCTCGTTTCAGAAAGTAGGGAAGGATGCCTGCATGGCTAGAAGACCAACGGGGCGCCCATCGAAGGGCCCGCGCGCAGTGGTTCTTCCACGGGTCCTGCTGGCTGACGACCGCGCGCTCAAGGCCCTGGCCGCCGCGCGCGGCTGGTACGTCTCCGAGACCGCCGCGAAGCTGATCAACGTCGGCCTACAGCATGCCGCCGAGCTTCCCGACGATCTGCCCCGTCGGGTCGCGGCCACGGAGTCGACCGACTTCACAGCCCGGATCCCCCTCAGCGACAACACGTTGCTGCGCTCGATCGCGAGTGAACGAGACCGAAGCATTTCCCTCGTGGCCGGAGCCCTGGTCAAGCTCGGCCTTCGTCACCGCAATGAGTTGCTGGGCCAGATCCCAGCGCAGTACGACCACCTGGAGCAGCGTCTGACCAAGGCCTCATAAAGAGAACGAGACGGCCCCCCGGCCAGGGGGCCGCCTTCGTTCGTTCTCGCGTCGCTCGGTCCTACACCCGAGGTGACGCCGTAGCCCCGGCGAACCGGGGCCCATCCCCAACCGTCCAAGAAGGGGCGCTTTCGCGTGTCCAGGATACATCCTGGGCCGGGAGCCAACCACCACAGACACGGGGTGAGTTCGTCGTGCCCAGATCCGGGGCGCTCGCCGGCGGCGGGCACCGGGTTCTGCACGCTCTGCTACGAGCACGGCGCGTTCACTCTGGCCTCCGGCCCCTCTCAGCTTTGCCTGCTTCACCAGCTCCCCCTCGATGAGCAGCCTCAAGCGGACTCCTTCGGGATCCGCGGCAGGACTGCGCCGCGGCGCACACCCCGAGGCCGCGCCGCGTGCCACACCAGCGGTCCCGGGCGGGCGAGCCGAGCGCTGCCACCGAGTGCGCGGGTGCGCGCCCGCGGGATCGCCCGCGCCCGCGCCCGCCACGACCGAGGCTTCACCCCGCACCCGGGTTGGCGGAACTTCATCGACCACTCCTACCGGGTGCTGACCTCCCAGCCCGAAGCCCTCGAGCACCTCGCGCGACTGGTCGACGACGAGGACTGGCGCGTCGACAAGCGCCGCAGCTGGTCAGCCATCCTGCGCCGCCTGGTCTGCCACATGGACTGGGAGACCGGCCTGATCACCGGCCTGACCGCCCGACACCTCGCAGCGGCCGGAGCCCGCGCCGCACGCACCGTGTCCCGTGTCCTGGCCTGGGCCCGCGAGATCGGCCTACTCGTCGTCGTCGAGGCTGGTGCTAGCGCCGAGTTCCTCGGCACCGACACCGGCCGCACTCCCACCTACGCCCTCGTGACCCACACCCCGCTCCCCCGCCTCGACGGCGCGCAGCACGACGAGGAGCCGGGCATCGCATCCGCAGGTCAGTCCCCTGTGGAAGAAAGTGGCGACCTCCCCACTACTCCAGTGAGTACTAAGCCCTTGACGGGCGGCCGACGGACTCACCTCACCTCCCAGCCCAAGTGGCACCCCTACGACGTCCCCGACACCCCCGGAGCCAGAAACGCAGCAACCCTCACCCTGCTCTCACATCTCGGCCTAGGAGGCCGAAAAAGCGGCAAGATCGAGATCTGGCGAGCCCGGGCCCTGCTCAAACCCTGGTGGGACGCCGGCGCCACCGTCGCCGGGCTGCTCCACGCCCTCGAATACCACCCCGACCGACCCGACCACCGGCGCGGCGACCTCAGCTCCGGCGCCCGCGACCCCCTGCGGATCATCGGCGCCCGGCTGCGGCCCTGGCACGGCCGCCTCGGCGAGATCCGGGCCGTACAGATCGGCCGCATGCGCGCCGGCACCGGCGCGAAGCCTGCAACTAAGGTCGAGGTTGCACTGCTCGACCGTCCCGCCGGCCGCGGCGCCCGACGCGCCGCACAAGAGGCGCTCAGCGAGCACCTGCAGCAGCTGCGCGAAGCCCGCGGCACCCAGCAGGGCCACCGCCCTGCAGCGGCCGTGCTGCCGCGCAGACTGCGCCGACCCCGGATCAAATGATGACCACGACGACGCGGCCGGGCAGGCCGGGATGCTGTGGCGGTCCGGTCCGGCTGTGGGTCCAACCGAACCGGACCTCAGCGGACGCGGTCGTTACCGCACGGGCGCGCCGCGGGTGATGTCGCGGGGGGTCAGGCGCGCTCGGTGTCGTCCTCGGCGGATTCCGGAGGCTCGCAGCGCGAGAGGAGATCGCCGTCGCGGCTGATGAGTTTCGGGTTGTCGGCGTGCTCGAGCCGCAGGAGTTGGTGCAGCATCCCGTCGAGGCTGAGCGCGTCGTTGATCTGGTCGACCAGGTCGGGTTCGAGCCGGTACCAGCTCCATGTGCCGCGTCGTTCCCTCGACATGACCCCGGCTTTGACCAGCACGCTCAGGTGGTGGCTCAAGGTCGATTGCGGCTGGGGGAAGGCTTCGATGAGGTCGCAGAAGCAGAGCTCGGCGTCGGGGGCCTGGCGGGCCAGGCCGACCAGCTGGAGCCGTAGCGGGTCGGCGAGTGCCTTGAACAGCTCGGCGGCGGCACCGGCCACGGTCTCGACGCCGTCGAGCGGTTGATCCTCGACGAGATCGGCGACGTGCGAGCTGAGCTGTTCTCCCATCGCGGTCGAGGATACTGGGTGATGCTCAGGAGTTCGGCGAGATGGTCAGCTGATAGCCGAGTCCGCGTACCGCCTCGATGCGGACGTCGGCTCCGGCGGCGGCGAGCCGGCGGCGCAGGCGCGTGATGTGCACGCTCAGGGAGTTGTCCGAGCCGGATGTCTGGTCGCCCCAGATGGCGGTGACGAGTTCGCGGCGGCTGACCACGGCGTCGGGACGCGCGGCGAGGTAGCGCAGCACCAGGTGTTCGCGCAGCGGCAGCCGGATCGGTGTGTCGTCGAGCCACATCCGTGGGGCGACGTTGTCGATGCGCAGCCGGCCCAGCTGGATCGGCAGCGGACGGGCCGCGAGGGACCGTGGCGCGCCGAGGGCGGCGCTGAGCAGGGCGAGCAAGGCGCTCGGTTCGAAGGGGCGGGCGGTGACGGTGGCGCCCCGGGCGGCGGCCTGCGCCGCCAGCTCGCCGTCGTCGCGACCGACTCCGACGATCACTCGCACCCCGGGGTCGAGCGTGTGCAGCACGTCGAGGAAGTCCGCCGGGCTCAACCGCCCCCCGGCCGGGGCGAGCACGACCGCATCCGGGCAGGTGCGCCCGGCCACCAGCAGCGCTGCGGCCGTGTCGTGCACCGGGTGCAGGTCGACGGGTTGGCCGGTCAGGGCCCGCGCGACCTGCTCGGCGGTGTGTTCGTCGGCGACGAGCAGCACCGCCGCCGGCCCTGTGCGCCCGCCGGCGTCGGCCAGGCAGGCTCGGCGGCGGATCTGCACGGGAGAACGGCCGTCGGTCTCCCAGGTCTCGGTCATCATCGCGGCTTCCTCAGCCGAACTTGCCCGAGATGTAGTCCTCCGTGCGCTTGTCGGCCGGGTCCTCGAAGATCTTCAGGGTTCGGTCGAACTCGACCAGAGTGCCGACGCGGTCGCCGTGCTCGTCGGGTTGGGCGGTGAAGAACGCCGTGCTGTGCGAGACGCGGGCCGCCTGCTGCATGTTGTGGGTGACGATCACGATGGTGAAGTCCTGCACGAGCTCGCCCATCAGGTCTTCGATCTTGGATGTCGCGATCGGGTCGAGCGCCGAGCAGGGCTCGTCCATCAGCAGCACGTCCGGCCGGGTCGCGATGGCCCGGGCGATACACAGACGCTGTTGCTGTCCACCGGAGAGGCCGTAGGCGTTCTGCTTGAGCTTGTCCTTGACCTCGTCCCACAGCGCGGCGCCGCGCAGGGCTTGCTCGACGGTGTCGTCGAGGTGGTCTTTGGCGCCGGTGACGCGGGGTCCGTAGGCGACGTTGTCATAGATCGACTTGGGGAACGGGTTCGGCTTCTGGAAGACCATGCCGATCCGGCGGCGGACCTCGATCTCGTCGACGCCGGGCCCGTAGATGTCGGTGCCGTGGTAGGTCACGCGCCCTTCGACCCGGGCGCCGGGGACCAGGTCGTTCATCCGGTTCAGGCAGCGCAGCACGGTGGACTTCCCGCAGCCCGACGGCCCGATCAGCGCGGTGATCCGGCGGTCGTCGAACTGCAGATCGACATCGCGGACGGCGAGGAAGTCGCCGTAGTAGACGTGCAGGTTCTCCGTCGCCATCGCGGCCCCGGCCGAACGTGGCTGTTCGGGCGCTCGGTCACCGACCGCGAGGTGGATACCGGCGGTGTCCTGGGCGGTCCCGGGTGGGGAGGTGGGGCTCATGTGCTGGTCCTTTCCGGGGTTCACCATCGACGTGCGAACCGGTTGCGCAGCACGATCGCGGTGCCGTTGAGCGCCAG
>Ga0209909_100510_pt1 | contig 18389 bp, 18 predicted proteins | sample FECB22metaG_FD_188302 | JGI IMG/M metagenome (GOLD analysis project Ga0209909, IMG submission 188302) | Cyanobacterial communities from the Joint Genome Institute, California, USA - FECB-22 (SPAdes) (version 3) | ecosystem: Environmental > Aquatic > Thermal springs > Hot (42-90C) > Microbial mats... | reverse complement strand
GCGGGCGCTGGAACGCGCGCTACATCGCGGGCATCGGCCGCCGGGGCGAGGCGTTCGTGGTCGTGTTCGACCTCGTCGCGCTCATGGACGGCGACGGCCCGGCGCTGGCCGCACCCTCGCAGGCCGCCTGAGGGATCCGCTCCGGCCCGCGCTCACGCCGTCGGGGCCTCGCGGGCCAGCTCACGGACGAACATCTCCGCCTGGTCGATGAGCAGGTTCAGATCGGCCACGCTGCTGCTCATTCGGCCGGCCAGCTCCGCGGTGAGCACCGTCAGCCGGGTGTCGGCACTCGGCTGTACGCTCTGGAGGTTGGCGATCTGGGCCGCCAGCTCGGTCCGTCTCCGATGCAGCACCTTCAGGAGCGCCTCGATCCGAGCCGCGACCAGATCCGCGGTGAGCGCGTCCGTCCGTGCGCCGCTGGCGGTCCCATCCTCCTCGGAGCGCGGTGGGATGATCGTTCCGGTCATGGCAACCTTGCTCTGCCTCGGGACGAACGGCTTAGGCCGTGACGCATTCCTCAGGCTGACCGGCGCTGGCGATGGACGCTCCGGCGGCCGACCCTTCCTCTCACCCGAACCGGCGGCACGCGCGCGGCCGGGGCCCTGCGGTCCGCGTCGGAGTTCGAGCAAGTCTCAGGCCGCCCGAGTGGCCGCGACGAAGCGAGCCACCTCCGCACAAGATGCTCGGACTGGCGGGACAGCCCGTTTGCCGCGTCGAGCACCTGGGCCGCGCCCATCTCCTCGGAGGCCGCTGCCGTGCCGGCGACGTTGCGCGTCACCTCGTCCGTGCCCGTCGTCGCCCGAGGGACGTCGCGCACGATCTCCTGCGTGGCGGCGGCCCGCTCCTCGACCGCCGCGCCGATGACCTCCCGGATCCGCCCGGCGATCACTCCGACGGCACCGACCGCCCCGGCGGTCACGCCCTGCCCGCGCGCAGTCTGAACCGAGATCTCCGCGGTGGCCCTGGCCGTCTGCGCGGCGAGCGCCGTGACCCCGGCGGCGGCCGGTTTCAGGCCGCCCTCGATATAGTGAGACGGCATGATCCGTCTGAGCGCATCGGCCCGCGTGTCATCGCCGATTTTCCCGCGGGACGGCAGGATCTGCCGCGTCTGCGCACCGATATAGCCGCTCGATCGCCTGTGTTGCCTGATCTCATCCTCCGTCATACGCCGCTTGGTCGCGACAGCAGCGGTGAAGACGGAGCCGATCTGACCCGCGCAGTCACGCAACTCCGTCGCCGTCCGGACCATCGTCAGCCAGGAGCCGCACGGAGCTCTCCGCGCAGCGCGCGGTCTCGGATCCAACCTTCGTCCGCGCCGAGGACGTGCTCGGTGAGCCGGACGTCGTTGACCTGACCGCGCTGACCTACACCTACGTGACCGTCGTCATGCTGCTGAGCATGGCTGGGGAAGGCGTGCCGCCCGGTCAGGAGCCGCTGTCCGAGCCCGGCGACTGAGCGCGACACGCGTCGAACGGCGCGATCCGGAGGGCAGGCACGCTCGCGCCGCGCCCCACGCGCGTCCGCCCCGCGCGGCCTCGCGGCTCCCTCGGGCCGGCAGGAGCGGCCGTGGTATCGCTGGCGCGGGCAGAAAAAAAGGCCGCCCCGTCGGAGCGGCCCGAAGTCTTGGGAGGAAACGCCCTCGGAGAGGGCTGCAGGATCGCGACGCCATCGCGACCCGGCACGGTCGATCTGGGCACCGGCCGTGCCGCGGACAACCGAGGGCAGGTGGGATCGCGTGCATAAGCGGCACTGTTCGGCCCGCCGGGTGCGATTCCACACCATGGCGGGTTCCGGCCGCCGGTCGTGCCGGCGTCTGGACCCGAGCAGAGCGGCGGCGCCGGGGCCGCGCCGGGGCCGCACAGGAACGGGGCGCGAACGCAGACGGTCACGGACCATGCCGGCTCAAAGGCAGGCTCCCATGTCCGCTCCGATGTCCGGGGCGGGCCGGCATCACGGCGGGATCCGCTGCCCGTCCCACGCCAGGGTGTGACCGGAATCTTCGGCCTGCAGCCCGGACACCACCTGCAGCAGCCGGGCCGCACACTCGTCCGGCGCGAAGACGCCGGGCGTCCCGGCATCCGGGCGGAACGGCCGGGACAGTGCCGTCCGCACGGTTCCGGGATGGAGACCGACGACGATCAGCTCCGGATGGGTGCGCGCCGTCTCGACGGCGAGCGTGCGGAGGATCTGGTTGAGCGCCGCCTTCGAGGCCCTGTAGGCGTACCATCCGCCCAGGCGATTGTCGCCGATCGATCCGACGCGCGCCGAGAGCGCGGCGAAAACGCCGTGCCCGGCGCGCGGCATCAGCGGGATGAAGTGCTTGGCCACGAGGGCGGGACCGACGGTGTTGACGGCGAACACCGCGGTCATCGCGGCCGGATCGAGCGCGCGGATCGCCTTCTCCGGTGCGATGCCCGCCCCGTGCAGCAGACCGCTGGCGACGAGGACCAGCCCGACCGGTCCCGCGGCGCCGACAGCCTCGGCCGCCGCCGCGATCGAGGCCTCGTCCGTGATGTCGACGGACAGGGACTGCACGGATTCGGGCTGGGACGCCTGCGACCGCGAGAGGGCGAAGATGCGCGCGTACGTTCCGGTCTCCGCGAGAGCTGCGACGAGCGCCTGACCGATCCCGCCCGAAGCTCCGAAGACGACTGCACTGCTCATTCGGCACACCGCGAACGGGACGTCTTCCCGGGCTCTCCACTCAACGGATCCGGGGCGTCGCCCGCAAGGTCTGCGAACCCGCATCGGACGGCTATCCCGCGCCCGGAAGGAAGATCTGAGGACCGGCCGGGCAGAGCCTCACCGCGGCAGGCGAAACGCTCGGCCCCGCGGAGCCCGAATCCCCGGACCCGGCAGGGAGGCCCGGACAGACCGGCGACCCGCCCAGGGCGGCTGACGGCGCGAGACCGGGGCAGAGCCGGATGCTGCCCGCCCCGTCCCCGGTCGCGTCCGTGAAGCGGTCCGGCCCGTCGCTGCGGACGGCGTGGCGCTCGACGGCACGACCGAGACGGGGCCCGCCGGACTGCCGGCAGTCCTGCTCGACGCGGAAGTCGTTGCCGTGGCATCGGCTCACAGGTCCAGCAGCCGCTGGCGACCGTGGTCGTGGTCGGAGGATCGTCGGCCCGGTGACGCTGTTGTCGGTGATCCCGGCCCTCCGGCGCGTGCTCCCGACGGCGGATCCGGACGCATCGCGCGCCTCGTCGTGACACGCAGAGCGGCGCGCGACCGTCGGGCGGCGCCTCCGCCCGAAGAGGCGCCGAGACGCGCCCCTGTGGCCGCGGGAACGGGATCTCGAACAGGCGTCACGAAGCGGCGAGCCGCCGGGGATGCGCGGCCGGAGCGCTTGACCGGACAGGGCCCCCGTGGCTTCTGGCGACTGCGCGAACGGCCGGTCACGGCTCCGCGCGTCACCGTCAGGACTCCTGAACCCCATGCCCAGCGACAGTCACAGTCGATTGTCCGCGCCGTTCGCGCCGGCCGCCGCTCGCATGGACGCCTGATCGGCGCGCCTCGGGACACGGTCGCGCGAGCGGCCGGACGCCTCCGAGGTGCCGTATGAAGACGATCATCCCCCACAGCGCAGGCGCGCGCGTCGCGCCGTTCGCCGAGCGCCGGCAAGCCCCGTTCGACGCGCACCGCGTCCGTGTTCCGAGGCCGGTCGAGCGCGGCCTCCGCGCTCCTCTGCGGGCACGCTGGTCGATCGATCCCGCCAGCGGGCGCCTGGCGTGCAGATGGGTGTCGGACGACGAGGTGCCGGACAGTCCGCATCGTCGAGACCGCAGTCCGGTGAGCGACGCCTCTGATCGCACCGCGTGCGATCGGTTCGCCGCCTAGCACGCCTCATCGACGGGACGGCCGACGCCCCGTCGATGATGGTGAGGCCATCGGGCTTCGAGGTGGATCCGCCGGACAGGCAGGCGGGTTCGTGACGCCCCGACTTCAACACGCGGCGTCCCCTCGACGCGGGCGGCGTCCGAGTAAGGTCATGCCGGCCGGATCTGCTCCGAGGCCAGCAACCTCTCGAAGTAGGCGATGGTTTTCATGAGCCCTTCCCGCAGCGGCACCGTCGGGCGCCAGTCGAGGAGCTGCTCGGCCAGGGCGATGTCGGGCCGCCGCTGTCGCGGATCGTCCACCGGGAGCGGGGCGTGAACGAGCTTCGAGCGCGAGCCTGACAAGTCGACGACGAGGTCGGCCAGCTGTCGGATGGTGAACTCGTCCGCATTCCCCAGATTGACGGGACCGGTGATCGCCGCCCCGGTGGCCATCATCGCCTGGAGGCCCAGGACCAGGTCGTCGACGTAGCAGAACGAACGGGTTTGATGCCCTTCGCCGAAGACCGTGATCGGCGCGCCGCGCAGGGCCTGAACGACGAAGTTGGAGACGACCCGCCCGTCGCTGGGATGCATGCGCGGGCCGTAGGTGTTGAAGATCCGCACGACCTTGATCGGGACGCGATGCTGCCTGTGATAGTCGAAGAACAGGGTCTCGGCGCAGCGCTTGCCCTCGTCGTAGCAGGAGCGGGGCCCGAGCGGATTGACGTTGCCCCAGTACCCCTCGGGCTGCGGGTGCACGAGCGGATCCCCGTAGACCTCCGAGGTCGAGGCCTGGAGGATCGGCACGCGGAGCCGCTTCGCCAGCCCCAGCATGTTGATGGCCCCCATCACGCTGGTCTTGGTCGTCTGGACAGGATCGAACTGGTAATGGATCGGGGAGGCCGGGCAGGCGAGATTGTAGATCCGGTCCACTTCGACGAAGAGCGGATGCGTGACATCGTGCCGTACGAGCTCGAAGCGCGGGTTGTCGAACAGGTGAGCGATGTTGCTCTTCCTGCCCGTGAAGAAATTGTCGACGCAGAGGACCTCGTGGCCCTGCTCCAGCAGGCGCTCGCTGAGGTGCGAGCCGATGAAGCCGCCGCCGCCGGTGATCAGGATCCGGTCGCTCATCTGTGACGGTCCCAGCAATCAGGGCCTTGCCGTGTCGGCGTGGCGCGGTTTCTGAAGAAGTTCAGCCGTCCGAGCCAGCGCGCGCGCGCCGCGCGCTTCTTCGGCAGGCATTCCTCGACGAAGCGGGCAAACTCCTCGAGGTCGAGATCGAAATCCTCGCGCTCCCTGCTGCCGGGGACGTGCAGGGCGTTGCTCGAGGTGTCGAGATCCGTCACCCGCTCGGCGGGAAAGTAGAAACAGGCCGACACGTTCTCGCGAAAGATCTCGGTGTCGTAGATGCGCAGATCGTCCTTTCCGCTGAGCACGGATCGGCTCGATATGACGCATCCGGGCGCGTTGGCGACCCATTTGTACTTGGCGAGACCGGCTCCGAAATGCGTCACGAACAGGTCGGTGTGGAGCGCGGCCACGAGGCTCGCGCCCATCGAGCAGGGCACGAGCGGCAGCAGGTCGACGTTGGCGATATCCGCCACCCGCCGGCGGAGCGCGTCGATCAGGTCGATCTCCATCTGGACGATGGAGGGCACGGTCCCCGTCGCGGGGACGAGGCTCTCGCAGTAGCTCTCGACGAAGCCGCCCTTCGCGCGCGCGAGCGTGTTGTGCCCGTCGACGAGGACCAGAAACCGCTCCCCCCGCCTCCGGCCGAGGCGTCGGATCAGGCCAACATACCCGTCGAGCTGCCGGACCCACTGGCGATTCTCCAGCCGCAGGCCGATGAGGACGATCGTGGCCCGGCGCGCCGCGTCCGCCAGGCGGGCATCGAGCGCGGGCTCGGCGCTCCGCGCCAGGGCCGCGAGACGATCGGCCAAGCGCTGGCTCACGCGGTAGGAGCGGAACGGCAGGAAGGTCGCCGCGCCGGTGACGGCAGCCTGCAACAGGGGCAGCGGGCCTTCGATCCCGCGATACACACGTCCGGCGACTTCCGGAAAGACGGCGTCGACCGGAAAGATCGGCTCGTTGCAGCTGGCGAACAGGAACACCGCCGGCGAGCGACCGAGCGACAGCACGTCGTCGACCGCGGCCAGCTCGTTCCAGATGGCGTGACTGATGTGCGCGTGTTCGAAGACGATCCCGACGCGTGTCGACCGGGCCGCGCCGTCGATCAGGGCCGGGAGAAGGTACTGCCGCCACAGCCGGACCTGCACGAGGGTCGCGGCGTCGAACCCGACGCTCGCCAGGTTGGGCCGGGCGTAGGCCGTGTTGGTTCGAACGTCCAGCAGGGCCGATGCGAGGCGGGAGTTCTTGCCGATCAGCGTGCACAGCGTCTCGTTCCGGTCCGCCGAGTAGCCGACAAACCGGAAGCCCGGCATGGGCAGGTAGATCGAGAAGCGGAGATCGCCGCCGTCCGGATGGCGCGTCTCCTGCCCGCCGCGCGCGACGATCTCCTTCGTCACCAGTTCGGGCAGATGGGGCGGAGACCCCGCCGGCGCGCCGTTGAGCCGCGCCAGCGCCGCGTGCATCGCCTGTGCCCGCGGATCGGAACCGCCGCCCGTCACGACCCGGACAGCCTGCTCCGGGTTGGCGGCAGCCGCGCGCGCGAGGGCTTCGATCAGGAGATGGATATCCTCGATCATGGCCCGCGAGCCCGCCGCGCCATCGTCGTCGGTGAGAAGCGCCTCCGCCTGCCAGTCGAGAGGCCCCGCCCCGTCCCGTGGCGCGGCGAGGAACTCCGCCGCGCAGGATGCCAGCGGCGCGCCGTCCGGGTTCAGGAACCGGAACGCGCGCGCGTCGTCGGGACCCACGAGCGCGACCGCCGTGGCGCGCCCGCCGAGATCGATCAGGCCAAGCGCGGACCAGCCGGACTCGGCCGGACAATGCGCCACGAGTCGCCCGTCGCGGCTCGTGACCGCGTCCCCCGATCGCTGCAGCCTACGGGTATGGCGGATGATCATAGGCGCCCGTCCTCGGCATCGTCCGAGCGGGTTTGTCGAACTTCAGGCATTGCCACAAGGAGACCCGTGGGCGCGTCGCCCGGACAGGCCGACCCGATCGCCTTCACCGCGCCCGCCACACCGTCGCTGCCCCCTCCCCCCGAACGCCTCACCGGGGCCCGGCCGGGAGTGGCAGCGGACGGCCGGACGGCCGCCTGCCTCGAGAACGGGGTCGATAAGGCGGCCCATCGTCGTCGGGCGGGCGCCGCGGCCCCGGCGAGCCCGCGCATCCTCGACCGCGGCGAACGCTGCCGGCGAGCGCGGGATCGCCTGTCCCGCGGACACGGCAGAGCGGGATCCCTGCGACCGGCCTCGTTCGATGACGGTCATGATCGACACGGCGGCCGGCTCCGGAGTGTTGGCGCGCGGCGATCGGCGCGATCGGCCACCCGCGGCTGCGACAGGTGTCGGATCTGGCGCTGTCCGAGGTCGGACGAGCGCTGGCGCAGCGCGCTCGGGCGTAACGCCGCCCGTCCAGGCCGCGAACCGCACGCGCGGATGACGCGCCCGCCCGGCGCCGGCCTGGAGGATCGAGGCTAGGCCGTGCCGGTCATGCCGCCGGTCGCGACCGGCCGGCCGCCCCCGCGAGGTTGCGCTCGATGACGGCGCGCAGATGGGCGCGGTCGAAGGGCTTGCCGACGTGGTCATCGGCACCGGCCGCCCGGAGCGCCCGGACCTGCTCGGGCAGGACATGGGCCGTCATCGCGATGATCGGCACCGCGCCGAGCGCACCGTCGAGGCCGCGGATCGAGCGCGTCGCCGCGATGCCGTCCATGACCGGCATCTCAACGTCCATCAGCACGAGATCGTAGGCCTGCGCCCGGACCAGGGCCACGGCCTCCTGGCCGTTGCAGGCGACGGAGACGCGATACCCCATCGCCTCCAGAACCATCTGGGCGATCTCGCGGTTGATCGCCCCGTCCTCGACGAGGAGCAGGTGCGCGCGCGGCGCCCCGTCCGCCGCGGCCGAGTGCGGCGGAGCCGCCAGGATCGACCGTTCGAGCGCCGGGGCGTCCGTCGCCGCGCGCGGGAGGACCACGTCGAACCAGAAGGTCGAGCCCGCGCCGTCGCGGCTGTCCAGCCCCATGGTGCCGCCCATCGTCTCGATCAGGCCCTTGGCGATCGCGAGCCCCAGTCCCGTGCCGCCGAAGCGCCGGGTCGTGGAGCTGTCGGCCTGGGCGAAGCGGGTGAAGAGCCGCGCCTGCGCGTCGACCGGGATCCCGATCCCGGTGTCGCGGACGGCGACCCGCAGAGCGACGCCATCCGGGCTCGGCGTCTGCGTGAGCGCGACCGTCACGGAGCCGCGCTGCGTGAACTTGACCGCGTTGTTGACGAGGTTCAGCAGCACCTGCCTCAGCCGCGTCTTGTCCCCGATGAGGGGCTGATCCGTGCCCGCGTCGCTGTCCCAGCGCAGGTCGAGGCCCTTGCGCTCGGCGGTTCCGGCGACGAGGGCCACGGTCTCCTCCACGAGCGCGCGCGGCGAGAACGGCGCAGCCTCCAGCGCGACGCCATCCGCCTCGATGCGCGCGTAGTCGAGGATGTCGTTGACCACCGTCGTCAGGACCTCGCATCCGACCCGCATCTGGTCGACGCAGCGCTGCTGGCTCGGGGTCAGGGTGGGGTCGTCGCGGAGCAGGTCACCGAAGCCCACGATGGCGTTCAGCGGGGTGCGAACCTCGTGGCTCATCGTGGCCAGGAAGTCGCTCTTGGCCCGCTCACCGGCCTCGGCACGCGCCTGTGCCGCTTCGGCCCGGTCGCAGGCATCGGCGAGTTCCGCGGTCCGGTCGGACACGCGACGCTCGAGATCGACATTGGCGAGTGCCAGGGCTTGGTCGCGTTCACCCAGGCGCGCCAGCAGCGAGGTCAGCGCGTCCGTCAGCTCGGCGATCTCCCGGTAGCCGCGCGGCTTCGGCAGGCGGGCATCGCCGGTGGACGTGTCGATGCCGCTGGCCGCCTTGGCCAGCGCGCGAAGCGGATGGGCGAGGCGCTCCGCCGCCGACCAGCCCAGCAGCGCGAACAGGAGCGTGAAGGCCACCCCGCCGAGCATCAGCCGGTTGATGATCGGATCGGAGATCGCCTTCGCCACCTCGACGGGCTGCCGCACCAGGACCGTCCAGGGCAGGGTCGGCTGATCGATCGAGGGGCGGCCGCGGCTCGCGCCGGTGAAGTAGTCACCACCGTCGGGCCACGTTCCGCGCGCGCTCGCGAGTTCGGCGCCGGTCGTCAGCGCCGGCAGAGCGGGCAGGACGGCGTCGATGCGCCGGCCGGCCTGATCGCCGGGGCCGAGGATGACGGTGCCGTCGCCGGCGAGGATGAGCACCTCGACGCTCGGCTCGCGCCTCAGAGCCTTGGCGATGGCCGCCCGGCTCATCTCGCGCATCCACGTGATGCTGAGATGGCCGCCGACCACGCCGATCCGGTCTCCGGACGCGTCGCGGAGCGGCATCGCGACGTCGATGAAGCGCCAGGGCTCCCCGTGGGGGAGCGCCGGCAGGCGTTTGGCGAGGAGCTTCGCGTCGTGGACGTCGATGACGGCCGGGGCCTCGATGCCCCTCTGGAACCACGGGCGCGCGGCCACGCTCTCCCCCTCCAGCATGCCGCCGGTACTGGCCACGACGGTGCCGGACCGGTCCGCGAAACCGATCCAGGCATAGGCGGGGAAACTCTCGCGCAGGGCATCGACCCACGCGCGCTGCGCTTCGGGCCTCGTGGCGTTCGTCCGGGCGACCGCCGACAGCACGGCCATGTCGCCGAGCCGCTCGGCGATGTTGGCGTCGATGATCTGGCGCAGATGCTCCGCGAGTTCGGCGATGTGCGCCTCGGCGCGAATCTGCACGCGCGCGGCGACGAATTGCGAGACCAGGGTCGTGGCGGCGGCCGTCAGGAGCAGCGCTCCGGCGGCGAAGACGAGGGCGAGGAGGGTGCGCAGCCGCATGATGCATCGGGCCCGGGACGCCCGATCGTCGCACGCGGGCGGTTAATGCGAGGCTGTTGAGGTCCGGACAATCCGGATTGCCGAACGGAAACAGCGCTCTCGATCCCGCAGGAGAACCGCCGAATAGAGATCGATACATCGAAGGTCGGTCTGCGGATCCGTATCGACGTGTCGGCGGCTGCCAGATCCGGGGCGCGGACGGCGTGACTCAGGTCCGGATGTGCTCCCACACTTTCGAGATGACGACCGAGCCCTCGCCGACCGAGGCCGCGACGCGCTTGACGGAGCCGGCCCGCACATCGCCGACCGCGAAGATGCCGGGATGCGACGTCGCGTAGGGAGACTGGGCGCCGATCGCGTCTCCCGTCAGGACGAACCCGTGGCTATCGAGGTCGACGAGCCCGGACAGCCAGCCCGTATTGGGCGCGGCGCCGACCATGACGAACACGGCACAGGTCGGGACCTCGCGCGTCGTTCGATCGGCGAGGGTGCGGATCGTGACCGCCTCGAGGTGGGTGTCGCCGTGCAGGGCCGTGAGTTCGGCGCCGTACTCGATGGTGATCGACGGCTCCGCGTCCAGCCGGCTCGACAGGTAGCTCGACATGGAGGTCGCGAGCGACGGCCCGCGCACGAGCAGGCGCACGTGCCGGGCGGATCGGCTGAGATACATCGCCGCCTGCCCCGCCGAGTTGCCGCCGCCGACGATGATCGCCTCGGCATTCCTGCAGTAGCGGGCTTCGATCTCGGTCGCCGCGTAGTAGATGCCGGCCCCCTCGAACGACTCCAGGCGCGGGATCGGCAGTCTCCGGTACTGAACGCCGGTCGCGACGACCACGGCCTGACCGCGGACCCGCCGACCGTTGTCGAAGGTCGCGCAGAAGGCGCCGTCCGCGAGCCGCTCCAGCTTCGCAACGCGCCGCGGCATCGCGAACCGCGTGCCGAATTTCATCGCCTGGACCTCCCCGCGCCAGACGAGATCGGCTCCCGAGATGCCGGTCGGGAATCCCATGTAGTTCTCGATCCGGCTCGAGGTGCCGGCCTGACCGCCGATCGCCACGTCCTCGATCACCAGCGCGCGGAGCCCCTCCGCGCCGGCGTAGACGCCGGCGGCCACCCCGGCCGGGCCACCGCCCACGATCAGGACGTCGAAGGCCTCGTCGTCCACGAGGCTGTAGTCCAGGCCGAGCAACCGCGCGACCTTGGCGGGGGTCGGATCGGCCACGACGACGCCCCGACCGAAGATGACGGCCGGCCGCTCGGCCGCGATCGCGCAGCTCTCGGCCACGCTCGCCGCCTCCGGGCTGCCCAGCGGATAGGACCTGTAGGGAAGGCGGTTGCGGCTCGCGAACTCCGCGATCCGCCGCACGCTCCGGTCCCCGTCCTCGCCGATGAGCACCAGCGTGCCGTCATGCGAGTCGAGCTGCCGCCGTCGCCGTGCGGCGAGGACCGTGATGATGATGTCCGACATCTCCGGGATCTCGGACATCAGGCGCAGCATCGCCGGACGCGGCACCTCGGTGACGGCGGTATCGGCGCTCGCCCGCATCGGCATCGACCAGACGCCGCCGTTCAGGAACGAGATCTCGCCCATGAACTGGGTCGGCCCGAGCGTCGAGGGCAGATGCCGCTCGTCGGTGAACGGGTTGACCACTTCGATCTCGCCGGCCTCGACATAGTAGAAGCGGTCGGCCAGGTCGCCGGCGCGCACCAGGAAGGTGCCGGCCGGGTAGTGCCTCACGACCCCGAGGCCCCGAAGCGCCGCGACATGCGATGCGGCGAGCGGGATGCGCTGCATCTCCCCCAGGTCACGACCGATCGATTCCATGGATCGTCCCCATCGCGAGTCGCGCGCGGCGGCGCAGCATCGATGGCCGGGCCGCGGGAGGCAAGATCCGCGTCCTCGCGTCCGCCGGCACCGCGGACCGGGGCCTATTCCTGGAATGATCGACGTCGCGGGTGCGCGCTCCTGAACCGGCGCGGCCGCAGAGTCGGCCGGCGCGGATCTCTCCGGATTGCGACGCGCGCGGATCAGTGTTCGCGCGCGTGTGCCGGAGCACGGTCGACGATCTTGGGCCGTGAGAATTTACCGGCACGTCGAGAGATCAATATTCCCGTAGAGGCTCCCATGGCTGATGCTGCTGCGATCCGCGAGACGATACGCCTCGACGAAGGCGACGTGATCGTCCTGCTCCCCGGCAACCTGTCCCCGACGAGCATCGGCCTGCTCCAGGCCAAGCTCGACGGCCTGGCCGCGGACCTGAACGCGCGCTGCCTGGAGGACAGTCGCGCTTCCCTGTCGGGACTGGCCGGGCTCGCCGCCTTCCTCGCCAACTGAGGTGGCGCCGACGGCGCACTCAGTGCAGGTGCAGGGCCTTGAGCGCCTGCCGCACCCGTTTCTCCCCGCAGGGCTTGGCGATGAAATGGGCCTCCTCGGGCAGCAGCGTCGCCTCGCGCAGATCGCAGCCCGAGCAGACGATGATGCGGGTCTCCGGCCAGCGTGCCCGGACGGCGTGCGCCAGATCGCAGCCGTCCATGGCGCCGGGCATGTTGATGTCGGTGTAGAGCAGGACGGCCCCGTCGTAAGCCTCCAGATGCTGGAGCGCGCCGTGGGCATGTTCCGCCTCCAGCACCTCGAATCCCAGCGTCGTCAGCATGTCGGCTGCGACGCGGCGGCTGAACTCTTCGTCCTCGGCGAGGACGGCGATGGGGCGAGGTCCTGACATACATCAGAAACTGCACCGACGGGCGCCTGTTTCAGCGTTGCCGCAGATTTTCAGACCGGCGCGGCCGGACGGTGGGCACGCGGGACGGGCGCGCTCGGAACGGGCGAGGCCCGGTAAGTGCGGGTCGTCGTCCGGGATCGGAGCGCGCCGTCCGGACGCCGTCGCGGCGCGTGAGCGCTCACCCGGAACGCGGCGCGTCGCGAGTAGAGGAATGACCGGCGCGGAGCCCGACCACTCCCTGTTCGACCGGGTCTGTCGGCCGGACCGGACCGCGAGACGGCCGGTCGCGGCTCCTCGCGATCGCATCCCGCGACCGATGCGACGGGCCCGGCGCCACCGGCGGGGCGGGCCGTCCGCCACCCACCGCGTCGGCTCAGCGCTCCGACCGCGCGGCTCCGGCGGAACGCCGCGCTCCGAGATCCGGCCAATCGTCGCCGCGGTCGGTCCGGCCCTGGAGCGCTGTCGGCGAGATCAGAAATGGATGAGACGAGGCTTCTCTCCCGAAGTGTCGAGGACGCATCTCCGCTGTTGCATCGGTTCCTCCCAGTGGATGCGTCGTGCTTCCTGCCGCCTGCGCCCCCGCGGAGATTCCAGGACTGAAATCCATGTTATTCCGCCGGATCCGTTGTCGGACGAGGCGTCTCAGCCCGCGTAGAGACGGCCGTATCCTGTAGGGCGAAACCTGACTTATGATGGTTGCAACGGTTTGCTAAGGTTGATGGTTACTGCTCGCGAAAAGCGTGGAGAGCTCGATGTACGCCTCGGTTCTGGGTGATCCGGAGATATCGGTTGAGCCTCCGGATGTCGGTCCGACGCCTGAGGCACTCATCCTCCGCGAGCACATCCGCCGGATCTTGCGCAAGCTTCCGCGCCCCGCGGCCAGTGCTCAGTACAGCTGAAGGGAGCGGAGCACGACGCCGTCGGCGGTGTGGATCTCCACGCACCAGCGTTCGTCAGGATCGGGCAATTCGCCCCGCGCGTGCATCTCGGCGATCAGCTGCGTCGCCTCGGCCACGGCGACCTCGATCGAGCTTGCCAGCACGCCCTCCTCGTCCTCGATGACCTCGCTCGGTCCCCTCAGGCGGAAATGGTACCGCTCTACCATGTCGCTCCTGCTCACACCGTCGGCACAGCACTCCGACAACGCGAGGGTAACATCGAATGGTCGGATAAAGCCAAGCTGGCATGCCAAGTCGGCGCCGGCCGGGGCGGAGTCCGTCCGAGCCGGCACGTGTTCCTGCCTGTGATCTGCGGGAATGTCGGGGGCAAGCCCGGGGCCGGCCGACGCAGGTTGTTGCGCCGGTCAAGCTCTTAACGCGGCTGGCCTTTTTCAGGCGCATGGTGCGGGCATGTCCCAAAGCCCGACGAGCCCGCCATGCACTTCGAGATCCGCGCGACCGACACCCGTCTGTGGACCTGGGTGCTCCTCGATGCGACGCAGATGCCGGTCCTGACATCGGACCGGACCTTCCCTTCCGAGGCGCAGGCCTCGGCGGCCGCGCTGGCGTTCGCCAAGCTCGTCACGCGGGCCGGCAGGACCCTGACCGCAGCGCCGCCGGGCGGCCTGCTCTGAGGCGAATGCTGTTCCCCGGCGCGATCAGGGTCGATCGGTGACGCCTGACGCAACCCTGCAGCGCCATGTCGCGGCGCGACGATCGCCGCGTCACGCGGCGGGTCGAGGGACCGCAGCTCGAAGTTCGCGATGAGAACGTCCTGCTTCTCCTCGAGATGGTACGTGACGGGGTGGGCCACGAAGGTGCCGAGACGGATCGTCGGCCCGCCGGACGCCGTCGCCGGCGCCGCGTCGGCCCGCGCCAGCAACGTCCCCACGCGCTCCGGACGGTGTCTGACAGCAGATCCTGCTTGCTGCGGGATATGATCGTCGAGCGAGGCCGCCTGGATCCCGGCCTCGGCGGAAAGCCCAGGGTCATCGCCGCGTAGCCGGACGATAGACCAGCCGGGACATGGTCATACGCGGCGGCGAGCGTGTCCATCCGCGCGAGATCGCGGAGGTCGTCCTCCGGCATCCGCGGATCCAGGATGTCCGTCTTCGGGGTCCCCGACTCGATATTCGGGGCGGAGCTGTGCGCCTGGATCAGGCTGCGCGACGGTGAGACCTCGTCGGAGCAGGCGGTGCGCGCGTCCTGACGATCGCCCGGATCCCGCGCATGCTGCCGCCGGTCGGCGACGTGATGGATTCGACCTCCGGTGGAGCGCGGTCGTTGCTGCGAGCGCCGCGAGCGGACATGCTGGCGCGCGACATCATCGAGGCGGCGTATCAGTGTCGGCATGGCCACAGGGCGGCGGCGAGATGGCCGCGCGCATCCGCGACTTCGCTTGGGAGCGGACCCCGCTGGGGCCGTCCGCCCGCTGGCCGGAGCGCCTCAAGGTGATGGTCGAGCAGGTGCTCGCCAGCCCGCTGGTCGCGTCCCTCGTCTGCGGGCCCGAGCGCCTCCTGATCTACAACGATGCCGCCGCCCGGCTCTACGGCGCCCGGCACCCGGAGGGCCTCGGCCGGCCGCTCGCGCGCACGTTCCCGGAGGGGTGGGGGACGGTGGCGGCCTTCTACGCGCGCGCCTTCGCGGGCGAGGCCGTACAGGTGGCCGGTCAACCGCTGGACACCCGCGGCGCCGGCGCCGCGGAGGACGTCTTCGACGCGCTCCTGGTGCCGGTGCGCGACGCCGACGGGCAGGTGATGGCCGTCCACATGACCGGCTTCGAGATCGGTGAGCGGCTGCGCACCGAGGCCAAGTTGCGGATGAGCGAGGCCCGGTACCGCCGCCTCTTCGACGCCATCGACGAGGGCTTCTGCACCATCGAGGTCCTGGTCGACGCGGCCGGGCAGGCGGTCGACTACCGATTCCTGTCCGTGAACGCGGCCTTCGAGCAGCAGACCGGGCTCAGCGACGCGGTCGGCCGGACGGTCCGGGCGCTGGCGCCCGACCTCGAGCGACACTGGTTCGAGACCTACGGCCGGATCGTGCGCACCGGCAAAGCCGAGCGCTTCGAGGACCGCGCCGACGCGCTCGGGCGCTGGTACGAGGTCTACGCCTTCCCGATCGGGGCGCCGGAACGGCGGCAGGTCGGGGTGCTGTTCAAGGACATCCTCCAGCGCAAGCGCGCCGAAGACCGGCTGCGCGCGAGCGAGGAGCGGTTCCGCGCCCTCGTCACCGCCAGTTCGGACGTCATCTACCGCATGAGCCCGGACTGGAGCGAGCTGCGCGTCCTGGAGGGCCGCGGCTTCCTGGTCGATACCGTCACCCCGAACGACGACTGGCTGAGCGCCTACATCGACCCGGCCGACCAGCCGCGCCTGCGCGAGGCGATCCAGCGGGCGATCCGATCCAAGACGATGTTCGAGCTGGAGCATCCCGTCCGGCAGGCGGACGGGAGCCGGGGCTGGGCGCTGTCCCGGGCCGTGCCGCTGCTCGACGATGACGGCGAGATCCGCGAATGGTTCGGCGCCGCCAGCGACGTGACCGCGCGCAAGCGGGCGGAGGACGACCTGCGCGCGAGCGAGGAGCGGTTCCGCGGGCTTGTCGAGGGGTTCGGTCAGTTCAGCTGGGAGGCCTCGGCCGAGGGCCTCATCGAGGCCGACAGTGCGGGCTGGCGCGCGTTCACCGGGCAGCGCCTGGACGAGTGGCTCGGGCGCGGCTGGGTCCACGCGATCCACGCCGACGACCGGGCGCTCACGGAAGCGAAGTGGCGGCAGGCGGTCGCGACGCGGACGGCGGTCGATCACGAGTACCGCCTGTGGCACGCCGCGAGCGCGTCGTGGCGGTGGTCGAACGTCCGCGCGGTGCCGATTACGAACCCGGACGGGTCGATCCGCAAGTGGTCGGGCGTGAACATCGACGTCACGGATCACCACAGATTGCTGGCGCGGCAGGAGGTGCTGATCAACGAGCTGCAGCACCGCACGCGCAACCTGCTCGGTGTCGTGAGTGCCGTGGCTGGCAGGACGCTGCGGGAGGGCAGCCCGGTCGAGGCGTTCGAGGCGCGGCTGCAGGCGCTCAGCCGCGCGCAGGGCCTGCTCAGCCAGTACGGCAGCGACACGGTCGAGGTGGGCGCACTGGTGCGGGCCGAACTGGCCGCCTACGTCGACGGCGCGGCCGGGCGCATGACCGTCGCCGGCCCCGAGGTGCATCTGAGCGCGCGGCAGGTGCAGAACTTCGCCCTGGCCGTCCACGAACTGACCACGAACGCGGTCAAGCACGGGGCGCTCAAGACCGGGATCGGCCATCTCAGCGTCACCTGGGAGATCGTGCGCGACCGGCGCGAGCGCCGCCGACTGGCCCTGAGCTGGATCGAGACCGGCCTGCCCGAGCAGCGGGCGCGCGTGACCCGTCGCGGCTACGGGACCGAGCTGATCCAGGAAGCGCTGGCCTACGCCCTGGGTGCCAAGGTCGATTACGCGCTCGACCGCGACGGCGTGCGCTGCCGCATCGAGATGCCCGTGTCTTAGCCCGTGAGACGGCCCGGATGCCCGCGCGCAGTCGGATCGCGGTCCTTTGCGCCGCCGACGCGCTCCGCGCGGGGCGTCCCGTATCTGCTCGCCACGGACGAGGCGACGCCGATGCGGCCGGTAGCCGCTCCCTCCGGCCGATCCAACGGCCGAGAAAGCTCCGGTGCCGGGAGATCCCGCGGCTCCGGAGCACCACCTGCCGGCCGCGGTCGCCAGGATCGGTCGGGATGTCTCGGACTGACCAGGTCCTGGGATCCGGCGGGCCCTTTTCAACCCATGCCCGTCGAATCCCGCGGCGCGCCCCTGCCGCTGAGAACCGCTGCCCCCGTACGATTGCAACCTGCGGTTACAATCTCGTCTAAAGTAGAGTTCCTGCGCCGTCGGATTCGGGCGATCCCATCATCCGCAGGTTGAAGGCACACTTCTTCATGCTCGATATCACAAATTTGAGACCACTGAACGGACAGTCAGCAGGAAACTGGGTGGGATAAATTTTAATCAATTCGCCTATATTTTGCGCGACTTGCTCATGACTGCGCATCCAGACTTGCCCGTCCGGGCCCTGGATACCGGAGCCTGAAAGTCCGCCCATGAAAATGACGATCCAACTGCGGCTCGTGGCGCTGCTCGGCGGCCTCGGCCTGGTCCTGCTCGCGACAGCCGCGCTGGGAAATTTCGCGCTATATTGGAGTCATCAAAGCCTAAAAACCGTATTCGATGACCGGGTCGTCTGTCTTCGGCAATTCAGCACCATTCGTGATGCCTATGATGACCTGATCGATGCCTCGCGCCTGCTGCGCAACAAGCAGATCGAGCCCGCCCGGGCCAGGGACAAGATCGAGCGCGATCTCTCGAAGCTCCACACCGAGTGGTCGGCCTACCTGGCGACCTACCTGACTCCGGAGGAGGATGTCCTCGCCAAGGACCTGCAGGGGCGCATCGATCGGAACGACACGATCGCCGCCGAGATCCTCAAACGCGTCGCCGCCGGTGCCGGCTCGGATTTCGAGGCCACGCATGCGGATCTGCTGAAGAGCATGCAGGCCACCAACGCGACGCTGAGCAAGCTGACCGCGCTGCAGGTCCGGGAAGCCGAGGCGGAATACCGCCGCTCCGAGACGACCGCCGGCTGGTCGCGCCTCGCGCTCCTGGCCGCGCTCGTCCTCGCTGCGCTCAGCATCGCCTACGGCGTCTACGTGATCGTCCTGCAGGTCACCCGCCCGCTCGGCAGCCTGGTGGGGGTGCTGCAGCGGATGGCCCGGGGCGAGGTCGACGCGGAGATCCGCGAGGCCGGCCGCGGCGACGAGATCGGCGCCGTCGGCAAGGCGGTCGAGGGCATCAAGGCCATGGTCGCCCGCAAGGCCGCCGAGGAGGCCGAGGTCAAGCGCC
>Ga0209909_100508_pt1 | contig 18531 bp, 15 predicted proteins | sample FECB22metaG_FD_188302 | JGI IMG/M metagenome (GOLD analysis project Ga0209909, IMG submission 188302) | Cyanobacterial communities from the Joint Genome Institute, California, USA - FECB-22 (SPAdes) (version 3) | ecosystem: Environmental > Aquatic > Thermal springs > Hot (42-90C) > Microbial mats... | reverse complement strand
CACGCATTCTCAAGATCAATGAGCTCAAGGTGATCACGGACGATGTTGTCGAGGCCGCGAGGAGCACCCTCGTCATCGGTGCCACATAGTGCTCCAAAAACACTGCCATTTATCGCTGAAGGTCACAGTTCGCGAAGCGTGTCGTCAGAATGTCGGTAAAACGATCCAATATCCGACATAGCCGCTCGCGCTGCCTACCGCTGAGTTCCGGTAGGGCTTGTTATCTGGAATGGCGTCGCTGGAACTGAACTGTGCTATCCGTACACGGGCGGCTTATGGACAATGTGGTCCTCTGTTGACATCGCGCGACGGCAGGCAGCGACGAAGGCGAAGCATCGCCGACCTTCTTCGCAGGCTGACCGACCGGTATTTCAATAAAACCTGCGGCATGCGACAAATTGTTCTCATCGCGAGTGCAGTCACTCGTATCCGATGTGCATACAACGAAGCGTAACGCAGACGAGATACGGCGCTCAAATACACAAATTTTTTATTTTCCTGGCTAATCTCACCTTGGACGCTTGACACTTGAAGATAATTAGCTCGTTCGTGTACATCTATAATAAAGGAGAGGCATGTGGTCGAGAACATGGAAACCTTACCGAATAATCATGTCGGTCTGACTACCAGCGTCGTAGCCGCCTACGTATCAAACAATAGAGTTCAGAGCGCCGAGCTGCCGACCTTGATTTCCGACGTCCACACTGCGCTGTCGAGACTCGGTCAAAGCGGTGCATCCGAAGCGCCACCGGTCCAGAAGCTCACGCCGGCCCAGATCCGAAAATCGATCACGCCAGACGCGCTGATCAGCTTCATTGACGGCAAGCCGTACAAGACGCTGAAGCGGCACCTGTCCAAGCATGGCCTGAACTTTGATGATTACCGGACTCGCTTCGGCCTGCCGCTGGATTATCCCGCGGTTGCGGCCAGCTACTCTGAGACGCGCTCCACCCTCGCCAAGAACTTCGGGCTCGGTCAGCAGCGCCGGACGGTGGCAGCCAAGACCGTGAACACGGTCGATACCGTTGCCGAGACCCACACGAAAGCCGAGCATGAGAAAAACGGCTGAAGCCCGTCGAGAGCGCGGGTTGAGCCCTTCGGAACCCGGCGCGTCATCACCACGGACGTCCGAACTACGATGGCCGAGCTGCCGCGCCATAGCCTCCGCGTGGCCGCGGCGCTCAAGACCGCTTTCCGCGAGGCCTGAGCTGGAATCAATCTGAGAGTCCGTCCGATAAGTGTCTCGTAAGTGGCTTGGGAGGTGATTTTGAGCCCTGAGTGCTCAACGCGAGGGCGCTGTCGGCCACACTATTTTAGCCGCACGGACGATTTATTGGACGGGCTCTCACTTGGATCTCAGAACCGGTAAGTGAAATTGCCCTTCACCGCCTGATCCTGGGCGCGAGACCCAGTTTGACCGGTGTAGGCGATCCCGAGAGTGGCGTTGGGCGCAACCCTCAGATCGAGCCCGGCCTCGGCGACGAAGGCATCCCGGTTGATCGGCACACCGGCGCTCAAGAAGGCCGCACCACCAGCGCTGAAGGCGAGCAGAGCTGTGGGCACGACGTCGCCGAAGGCGCGGCGGTAACCGACAAGGCCGTGAGCCGAGACTGGTATGCCGAGGCCCAGGTCCAGGCTCGTCTGGCCGCGCACGCCCGCGGTGGCGGCGCCGAGATCGTAGTCACGGGAGAAGCTGGTAAGCGCAGTCACGCCACCGGCTTCTGCGAACCGGTCGCGGTGGATGCCGACATAGGCGCCTCCAACAAAGGGCTCGATGTAGGTGAGCGCGGGCTGCACTGCCGCCGGGCGGAGCCCGTCCTTCGAGACGAGCACTGCTGAGGCGGGCTCGCCGAGGAAGAACCGGTAGCCGATCTCGCCGAAGCCCTGCACGGTCGAGCCGCCGCCATGGCCGGTCGGGCTATCCGACAAGCCGTAGAGCACTGTGCGACGGGTACGGGCGTCGTTGTCGGCGTAGACCGCGCCGAGCCGCACCGAGATCGGTCCAAGCTCGTAGCCGCCATACACGCCGCCGAAGCCGCTCTTGATGGTGGCGCTCTCGGCCGGGCTCCCGCCGCTGGCTCGACCGGCGCTGTCGAGGAAGGCCTCCGTGTAGCCACCGACTACACCGAACTTGAACCCGCTCGGCAGGTGCACGTCCGCCCCCGCGGCAAAGCCCGCGATCTGCCGGTTCAGGTCGAAGGCGTTGCCGCGGCCGTCGGCGGTGCCGAATGAGCCGAAGCCTTGACCCCATACTCCGAACACCTGCGGGTCGAGGGTGCGCACCGGCACGCCCGCCATGACCGGGGGTCGGCCCGGCAGATCGGCCGTGTAGGCGGCCGGAAGGGTGCCGTAGTCGAGCCCAGTGCCGGGCATACCCCAGCGAAGGCGGTCGAGCACCGCCTCGCGCACGAAGAACGCCATCTCATAAGCGGCCGACACGGTGCTGGCGTGGATGTCGCCCGCGAGCGCCCGGAAGCCGTTGCCCGCCTCGGCTGCCGTGAAGGCCACGGCGGCGTCGTAAAGCCGCCCCGAACCCGCTGCCTGGAGGGCATTGGCGGCGGCTGCGCCGTTGCGGGTGGTGGTGACGCTAGCAAATGATACGTCGTTGCGGGTTAGCGTCAGGTCGACTTCATTGGTCAGGTACCGGAGGCCCGGGGACAGGAAGGCCATATTTGAAGTGATGCCTGCGAATTGGCCGGACACGCCGCCGGCGGCGGTCAGGATCGCGTAAGTGGTGCGCGGATTGTAGGCGCCGGAAGCGGCCAGCACCTGGACAGTGCCGCCGGAGAGCGCAGCGCTGCCCCCGGCCGTGATCCGGTCGGACTGGCCGCCAGCATTAGCCTCGACTTGGTAAGCGGAACCAGGCGCGAAGGCGACGTTGCCGGTGACGTTCAAGGTGCCAATGGAGTTGCCCGGCGCCACGGTGCCACCCGACAGGGCGCTGATCCCGCCCAGGGTGCCTGAGCCGCCGAGCAGGCCGCCGGCGCCCACGAAGGCCGTGCCCGTGATCGTCCCGTTGGCGTAGAGTGCACCGCCCTGACCGATGCCGACGTCGATGGTCAGCCGATCGGTGGGGTCCATCCGCAGGGTGCCGGTGACGTTCCCGAAGTAGCCGGCGGCGGAGTACAGGTCGACACGGCTCCAGTAGCTCAGCGGCGTCCCGTAGAAGGCGGCCAGCGCGTTGGTCTCGGTGTTGACGAGGATCTGGTTGATCGTGTCGCTGGTGAGCTGCCCGTAGAGACCGCCGCCCGGGGCGATGGTGCGCGCAGCCGTGGTGGATCCGCCGTACAGGGGCGCGAGCAGGATGGAGGCGTCGGGCCCGCCGGCGGGCGCCTGCTCGCGGGGCGCCTGAGCGAAGGTCAGCGTCGGCAGGCCGTAGGTCAAGCGCTGCTGGTAGGCGACCTGATTGGCAGCGGACGGGACGTAGGGGTCACCGGTGGTGTTGGCGGCGCTCGCCGCACACGCCGCGACGGTGTTGCCGCACTGGGCGGCGAGGTAGCCCTGGATCTGGGTCTGCGCCTGAACGAACTGGTTCGGCAGGTTGAGCGCCGTACCGGTCGTCGCGGCGTTGTTGATGTAGGCCGGGTTGGTGAAGGCCTGGGCGAGGTCGTAGGTGGCGAGCGCCCGGCCGCCGATGATGTCGAGGGGGTAGTGCACGCCCAGCACGATGCGGCTGTTGGCGTAGTCGGCGGCCCGGGCCAGCATGCTCTGGTACTGCTGCGGCACCAGCATCGCGAGCAGGATGCCGTCGGTATAGGCGTAGGTCGTGTGCCCGCTCGGGAAGGACGGGTTCGTGGCGATGCCGTTGAGCGCCGTCGGATCGAAGGCGTTGAAGCGGTTGAGTGCCACCTGGACCGGCCGCGAGGAGCCGTAGACGTCCTGGCCCGGCTGCGTGTTGGTGACGCTATAGGCGAGGTCGTAGACGCTGTTGGTAGTATTGGGCAGGCCGTTATAAGTCGGCAGGCTGTAGCCTGGGGGCGCCACTGCCGGGGTCGCCACGTAGTTGGCCGGGGTGACGCTCGGATTACTTGCAGTAGTCAGGACTTGATCTGACAGACGGTGTCGTTGAGCTGAAGCGAGAGCCGAGGCCGGGCGCGGAGTGGTCGGGGTGCGCAGCGCCCGGCCTCGGCGTTTTCGAGGACACCGACCATGACGAGGGAACAGAAGGTCATCCGCGGCAAGGTGGGCCTGCTGGAGTTGGCCAAGCAGCTCGGCAATGTCAGCCAAGCCTGCAAGATGATGGGCTACTCGCGCGATAGCTTCTACCGGTTCCGTGAGCTCTACGACACGGGCGGCGAGGTCGCTCTGCAGGAGTTGAGTCGGCGCAAGCCACTTCTGGCCAACCGCACCGCGCCCGAGGTCGAGGCGCTGATCGTGGAGATCGCCCTGGAGCAGCCGGCCTACGGGCAGATCCGCGTCGCCAATGAGGTCCGCAAGCGCGGGCATTCCATCTCACCGGCGGGCGTGCGCGGCGTCTGGCAGCGCCACGACCTGGAGACCATGAAGAAGCGGCTGAAGGCTCTGGAGGCCAAGGTCGCGCAGGAGGGGCTGGTGCTCACGGAAGGCCAACTCGCGGCGCTGGAGAAGGCCAAGGCCGAGAAGGAGACGCACGGCGAGTTCGAGAGCGAGTGCCCCGGCTACTGCGGCGCGCAGGATACCTTCTACGTTGGCACCATGAAGGGGGTTGGGCGGATCTACCAGCAGACCTTTATCGACACCTACGCCAAGGTGGCGTTCGCCAAGCTCTACGACCGCAAGACGGCCCTCACGGCGGCTGACCTGCTCAACGACCGCGTGGTGCCATTCTTCGACGCTCAGGAGGTCAAGCTGTGCCGGGTGTTGACCGACCGCGGCACCGAGTACTGCGGCAACCCCGAGCACCACGAGTACGAGCTCTACCTCGCGGTCGAGGACGTGGATCATTCCCGGACCAAGGCCAAGAACCCGCAGACGAACGGCATCGTCGAGCGCTTCCACAAGACGGTGCTGAACGAGTTCTACCGCGTCACCTTCCGCAAGAAGATCTACGGCTCCTTGACCGAGCTGCAAGCGGACCTGGATGCCTGGATCCGGAGCTACAACGAGGAGCGACCACATCAGGGCCGCTGGTGCTTCGGCAAGACGCCGATGCAGACCTTCCTTGACGCCGTGCCGCTGGCCCAGGAGAAGATGATCGCCGCCTGAGCACCATCAGGCAGTCAAGACCGACCACCTCCGGACATCGCCTGTCAGATCGAGTACCAGCTACTACAGATTACTCGCCGCGCCGTTGGCGAAGTAGTTCTTGGCCACGCCCAGATTGTTGCCGGTGAACGTGTAGGCGCCCACCAGCAGAGGGCAAGCTGCTCAATCCCGAAGCGTGGCGGCAGCCTTGGCAGGCCCTAGCGCAAATTCCTGACAGTCCCATTCGCCAACGGTGTCCGCTCGTTTTACCGACGGAGCAGATCGTCCGCAGAAGCGCAACTTAGGTTGCCCCCCATCACAATCTTGCTTCAGGCTGTAATGCTCCTGTCGTGTGGCCGGCTCACGTTCCTCACGCACGGAAGCGCATCACCTTGAATGCGCAGTGCTTGAGGAGAAACACAGCCATGGCCCATCAGGGAGCCGAGCATCACCACAAGGCCGCCGAGCACCACGAGAGGGCTGCTCATCATCATCGTGAGGCTGCCAAGCACCACGAGAGTGGCAATCACGAGAAGGCCGCGCACCACGCCCATACCGCGCACGGCCATGCCACACATGCTGCTCACCATCACACCGAGGCAGCTCGCCACCACGCGGAGCAGCACGGCTCGCACTGACGAAATAGGGCTCCCGGTCACATTGCGGCCGGGGGCTCACATAATCAATCGGTTGAAAACAAGGTTCATTGGTCGTCGCGTCGGGGAACACGTTCTTCGAGGTGCGTTGCTGCATCGGCATACAGCTCGAAGCGCCGGATTAGGACATGCCATGGGGTTACGGCCGGGATGTGCGTGTCAGGCCGCCCGCCGGTCCGGCATCCTACCCGCCGCCAGCCGCGAGTTGCGGTAGCGCTGGTCCGCCGTGACCTCCTGCTCGACCCAGGGCGGCAGCGCCACGAACTGGTCCTCGCGCGCCATCTCGATCTCCGCCAGGATCAGCCCGTCGAGGGCGCGCCCGAACACGTCCACGTCCCAGACCGCCCCGGCGTGCTCGATCCGGTAGCGGATCTTCTGGATACGAGCATGCGACGGCACGTTGGCGAGCAGCGCCTCACCGATTGACGAGGGCACCTCAATCTCCAACTCTTCACGGCTGGCGCCGCTCTTCGGTCCCTTCCAAGTCAGGAACGCTCGCTCACCCGCGCACCGAACTCGGAGGGTGTTACCGGCATCGGTGTAGAGGTAGCCCTGGACCAAAAGCGTGCCGGACCGGCAGAGGGGCAGCACGGTAGGCGTGGCGAGGAACTTGCGCTCGATTTCGATGGCCGCGCGTTGCTGGACGCTGCGCAAAGCAGGGGAAGCTTCGTGCAGCACTGCTGCGATTTCCTCGACGGAGACCATACCTTCTCTCTCGGTCTGGACACCCTTCGGGGTCGCTTAACACATGTGACGTTCCGATGACATGGCCACACGCAGCAATTCTGATGTCAGACCTCTTGTTCACCCTGCCGTAAGGTCATATCGAGCCGCCACGTTCTTTCCCGAGACCAGAACGCACTCCGGGCGCGCCTCTACGAGGGGCGGGCCCTTTTTTGTGATCCTTTTCCGATCATCGTCGAGAGCGGCAGGTGCCTCATCGACCTGGGGTAGCCGTCTCTTCCAGCACGCTTTGGGTACGCACGGCACGCCTGTCGCAAACGCGAATGCGGTGAGGTTCATAGGCAGTCAGCATGAGTTACGCGCGAGTTGGTGTCACAGCGCATCGAAACGCGAAACAACCCCTTCGCTTGCAGCTCTCGGCATTTATATAGCGCAAGCAGATCCAGCACTTATTTGCCTATTTTCTCATCATGGTGAGGCGGCTAGCTTTAACGCGCTCTGCAACAATTTCCCAGTAAGTTGCAGCTGTTTCTCATAGCTGGAATTCGTCATCTCATGCGCATGACCGTCGGGCGCAAACTCGCTGGCGTCGTCGGGATCTTAGCTCTCGTCGGCCTTGGCATCTCCGTCTTCGCGATCCAGCAGGCCGGCGAAGCTCAGCGCCGCAGCGATCAGATGGACGTCATCTGGAACACGGGGCTCCAGGCCCACGCCCTCGCTCAGGCGATCGAGCACGCCGTCGTGCAGGCTACCGCCCTCTACACCGCCGATGACACCAGCGAGGCCAAAGGCCGCTTAGGCGCGCTCCAGACAGCCCTCACCGACGTCGAGCACGCGAAGACGTCCTTCTTCGCGGCGTTGGAGGCACAGCTCACCCCCGAGCAGAAGCGTAAGCTCGACCTCGGCATCACCGAGTTCTTGGCCTACCAGCGCGACACCGCCGAGATGGGCCTGACGATCTCCCCGAAGGCCGCTCTCATCCAGGCGAGCGACGAGGCGACCGTCAAGAACCGCGAGCGTATGGTCGTGCAGATCAACGCGTTGGGCCACGATGTACTGGCGCGCCTCGACGCCCAGCGCGCCGCCGCTGCCGAGGCGCAACGCCGCGCCACGATAACCTTGATAGCCGTACCCGCCGCGGCCCTCGGCATCGCACTACTCCTGGCGTTCTGGATCGTGCGGACCCAGATCCAGGGCCCGTTGCTGCGCCTCAGGGGCGCGATGCGCGGCCTGGCTGGCGATCAGCTCTCCAGCGCCGTTCCGTTCACCACGCGCCGCGATGAGGTCGGCGAGATGGCGCGTGCGATCGAGGGCTTCCGGACGTCGCTGATCGAGAAGCAGACCCTGGGTGCCCAGGCGCGGGACCGCGCCACCCGGGACATCGCTCGCGCGCAGGAGCTGGCCGAGGCAACACGCGCCTTCAAGGTCGAGACCGCGAGCGCCATGTCGGCGCTCGCCGCCTCGGCCGAGCAGATGGAGGGCGCCGCCGATCTGCTCTCAGGAGTGGCGAGCGACACGACGGCGCGCACGGAGGTGGTCGCCAGGGCGTCCGAACAGTCCGCCGACGTGGTCAACGGCATCGCCAGCGCCGCTGAGGAGCTGTCAAGCTCCGCCTTCGAGATCGAGCAGCGCGTCCAGCACACCAGCACGATCGCCGCAGTAGCCTTGCGGGACACGCACGGCCTGGAGGCGACGGTTGCCGAGCTGTCGCGGGCCGCGGCCGAGATCGGCGCTGTGGTAACGGTGATCCGCACGGTGGCCAGCCAGACAAACCTGCTCGCGCTCAACGCCACCATCGAGGCGGCCAGAGCCGGTGAGGCCGGACGCGGCTTCGTGGTGGTCGCGGCCGAGGTGAAGGCTTTGGCCGGCCAGACGGCGCTCGCCACCGACCGGATCGTCGGCCAAGTCGAGGCGATTCAGGCCGCGGCCCAGGACACGACGGCCGCGATCGGCGCGATCGCGGCGACGATCGCGCAGATGAGCGCGACGGCCACGGCCGTCGCGGCGTCCGCCGACGACCAGGGCAAGGCCAGCCAGGAGATCGCGCGCGCCATCGCGAGCGCGGCTGCGGGCGCGCAGACCGTTGCTGAGAGCATCGGCACGGTGCAGGTGGCAGCTGCCTCCGGCGCAGCTCAAGCCGGCGCGGTGCGGGTGAACGCCATGCAGGTGAGCCAGGGGTCCCACGCCTTGCAGAGTGCGATCGCCACCTTCCTCGACCGAGTCCGCGCAGCCTGAGACCGCGCGGCGACGGTGTCGGCTGTGTGGCCGCCGACACGTCCCGTGGATCGTGTCGGGGCTCGTCAGGCCGCTTGCGCGGTACGCTCGGTCTCGGCGATCAGTTGGCGGAGGGCGGCGACCGGGAGCGGGCGGCTGAACAGGTAGCCCTGCATCTCGTCGCAACCTTCCTGCTGCAACCGATCACGCTGCTCCGCGGTCTCGACGCCTTCGGCCACCGTCGTGATCCCGAGATCGGCCCCGAGCCCAGCGACCGCCCGCACGATCGCGGCGCAATGCCGGTTCATGCCGAGTTCGCGCACGAAGGACTGGTCGATCTTGATCTTGTCGAACGGGAAGCTGCGCAGGTAGCTCAGGGACGAGTACCCGGTCCCGAAATCGTCCATGGCGATGCGCACACCCAGATCGCGCAAACGGTGAAGGACCGCGAGATTGGCGTCGCTGTCGGCGAGCAGCACCGACTCGGTGATCTCCAGTTCCAGACGCCTGGGATCGAGCTCCGCGCTCGCCAGCGCCGACACGACGGACTGGACGAGGCTCTGTTGACGGAACTGCACGGGTGAGAGGTTGACCGCGACCTTGATCTCGCCCGGCCAGGTCGCCGCCTCCCGGCAGGCCTCGCGCAGGACCCATTCGCCGATCGGTACGATCAACCCAGTCTCCTCGGCGATCGGGATGAACTCGGCCGGTGAGACGAAGCCGCGCTCGGGATGGCGCCAGCGCAGCAGCGCCTCGCAGGCGTTGATGCGGTTCTCCTGCAGGTTCAGGAGCGGCTGGTAGTACAACTCCAGGGCACCGGCGCTCAGGGCCGCGCGCAGGTCGCGCTCCAGCGCACGGCGCGCCTGGATCTGGGCGTTCATCTCCGGCTCGAAGAACCGGAACGTGCCGCGCCGCTCCGCCTTGGCCTGGTAGAGCGCGAGATCGGCGTTGTTGAGGAGAGGGTCGGGGGTGGTCCCGTCGCCCGGCAGCATCGCGATGCCGAGGCTGGCGCCGATCAGCACATCCTGTCCGAGAATGGAGAACGGCTTGGACAAGTGCTCGATGAGGCGCGCGGCGAGTTGACCGGCAGCGTCCGGCGACGGTGCGCTCGCCTGCAGGATGGCGAACTCGTCGCCGCCGAAGCGGGCGACCATGTCGTCTTCGCGCACGGTGTGCCGGAGGCGATCGGCGACCGCACACAGCAATGCGTCGCCGGCCGCATGGCCGAGGGTATCGTTGACGCCCTTGAACCCGTCGAGATCGAGGCAGAGCACCGCGGCCTTCTCGGCACGGCGATGGTGTTGTGCGAGGACGGCGCACAACCGCTCGCGGAAGTAGGCGCGGTTCGGCAGGTCAGTCAGCGGATCATGGTGCGCCATATGGGCGATGCGGGCCTCGACGGCGCGCCGCTCGGTCACGTCCTCGGCGATCCCGAGAAAGTATTGCGGTCGCCCCGCTTCGTCGGCGACGGCCAGCCTCTTGATGTGCAAGAGGCGCTGGCCGTGGGCGGGGGTGTCGACCATGCGCTCTTCGACGCGGGCAGCGCCATCGTCCGACAACAGCGAGACGTGCTCGTGATCCGCCGCCGATCCTGCCCCTGCGATCGGGAATAGCGTGTGGGCGGGCCTCCCAATGAGGTCGGCGCGCGGCACGCCGAGCAACTCCTCGCCGGCGCGGTTCAGAAGCAGCACGCGGTTCTCGATGGCGTCCTGCACGTAGAGCATCGCCGGAATGTTCTCGACGACCGTGTCGAGAAAGCTGCGCGTGCGTCGCAACTCCGCCTCGGCCAGCTGACGCTCAGTGACGTCGATCGCCGCCACGAGCACGGCTGGCCGTCCCCGCAGCACGAGCGAACGCACGTACGGCAGGATCTGGATCACGGATCCATCGGCCCTGATGTGACGCCAGACCTGCTCGCCGTCGTAGGGTTCGGTCCGGTTCGTTAGAATGGCTTTCAGCGCGGCTCGGTCCGCTTCCGGCCGGATGTCGAGGGCGGTCATCGCGAGGAAGCGCTCACGGCTGTAGCCGTAGTGCTCGACGGCGGCAGTGTTGACGTCGAGATAGCGCAAGGTCTCGGCGTCCAGGACCCACATCGGAAGCGGATTGGCCTCGAACATCATCCGGAACGACGCCTCGCGGGTGCGCAGCTCGGTGATGTCGACGAGGGTGACGACGATCAAGTCGGTGAGGGCGGAGACGGCGACCCTGAGGTAGACCTGCTGGCCGTCCCTCACATACTCGAGTTCGAACTCATCGCCGCCGCCGTTCTTCACCACGACTGAGAGACGACTGAAGATCTCTCCGGTGTACCTACCCAAATGAACGATGGATAGGGATTGCCACAGCAGATCGTCCGTCGGCCACCCGATCAGCCTGGCGGCGCCCGCGTTCAAAGTGACGATTTGGAAGTCGCACAGCTGATCCTGCTCATCCCACACGGGCGTGAGCGCGAGAACCCCTTCGCGGGTCGACTGGTAGACCTGCTCGACGAGGCTGGACCGGGTCTTGGGTTGGCTGACGTGAACGAGGGTGACCGGGAAGCCCCAGTGCGTTTGCAGCGGTAATGCGGTGATCTCGTAGACTTCGACGATGCCGTTCTCGACCCGGCTGGCGATCTGCTGCTCCGGCTGGCAGCTCCGTAGGGCGCGCCGCACGATTTGACCGAGCAGCCGCGCGCAGTCGCTCCGCTCCACTCCGACCGCGCCGGTGGGCGCTGCCTGGAGCCACGCGGCGACGAAGGGGGCCATCTGCAGATAGGTGAGGTCGTCGCCGTCGAGTCGCACCAGGACGGTGGCCTCTGCGAAGCGGCCGAGACTACCGAGGGCGACCTCCTCGTAGGGTGCCAAGATCATGCCCGGCTTACGAGCGGCATGCCAACGCTGGCTCAGGACATGGCCTGCGTTGTCCGAAGCTACAAAGCCCTTTTCAGACGGAAGGTCTGACATGACAATAAGAAGAGCCTCACCGGAGTCCGCTACCAATTTTGGGGTGAGTTTATTTAATTTGCCGTAAACACGGAGCTTTCATTGCCGGCAAACCGATCAGCGGTTACTATAGCTCGTGAAATCTACAGCGTTGTAGTGATTCAATCCTAGCTTCTGGAGCGTTGGTTTGGGGACGCAAGCGGCATGAAGGTGGCGCATGGAGGCGTTTGTTGAAGCCTGTCAAAACATCTCAGCACGAGCGACAAGCCGTAAACAGCCCTACCCTCATCCAGACGTGGTTCCGTAACTCCGCCCTTATGCGAATAGCCGCCATGGCCTGAAAGCGGCTGTAGATGCAGGTTGTCTATCAGCGATAGAGGCCCTCGGCGTTAAGGCGGCTGAGCAACGCGCAGTCTATCAATAAATTTAAGTGGCATTCGTCGCCAAACAGCGACACGTTGGGTTTGCTCCACCACGGAGAACCCGATGCGCTACGCTCTCGCCTTCGTGCCCCACCTGCGGGCTCCGCCGCTGTTCCCGCCGCTCTTCGCTGACACGCCCTTTCCTACCGTGGTGCGGGGCGAATACGTCGACCTCACACAGTACGACCGCGGCATCGCCCAGGTCCAGGGCACCATGACGAGCTTTGGCAAGGATCCGGCGGGCCTCCCGCTTTGCGCGGTGACCGTGGCAGTCGCGCCGGCAAACCAGGCCGCGATGCCGTTCGCCAGCGGTGACTTCGTGCCCTGGCCCTGGCTCGCTGATGCCCCGCAAGAAGTCGGCGGCCACGACATCGGCAACGGGTGATCGACGACGCGACGCAAAGCACCTGGGCGTACAGCCGCCGCCAACGCGCTCGCCGAGGTCGGGCTCTTCGTGAAGAGGCCGGACCAGAAGCGGCAGCGCGCTGAGCGTGCGGCGCTCGCACCGCGTGGGTCTACCGGGTGACGAGGGCGATCCTCTTGGATGCACCTATGTGGCAGGCCCGCTCGTCAGCCGTTGAACGTAGCCCGTTACGATGGCGTTGAAGTCGCCGAACTCCAACTCATCGATCCGCAGGCGCAGGCCCGCGCAGATCGCTGGGAGCGCCGCCTCGAAATCCGCGTACTCCGCGGCGATCGCCTGCCCACCTCCGGCTTGTAGGCCGCCGGGCTGGGTGCGCAACCACGCGGCGAGTTCACGGATCAAGGTGGGCACGTCGCCGCCGTGGGTTCGGATGTCCTGGCCGGCGATGTCCGAGATGAAGCGCTGGAAGCGATAGCGCTCGCGGTCGAACACGATGCAGGCCTTACCCTTCTGCCCTGCGGCCCCAAACCGCTTGGCGCCGAGGAAAACGCCAAGTTCGAGCGGCATGTTGAAGCGCGGCAGTGGCGGGTCGCCGTCAGCCTCAGTGCGCGAAATATCGTGGATGCCGAGTTTGCACTCACCGATGATGGCGCAGATCTTGGCGAACCGGTTGTCGCTGGTGTCGTCGGTCTCCAGGGCGCAACGCACCCGGTAGCCCGAGCGGATCACCGTGAAGACGATCGCGTTAAAGATCGGCTTGTAGGCTACGTCGAACGGGCAGTTGACGAAGACGTCGAGAGCGTTGAGAGGCATCTAGGGCGCGCAGGCTGGACGGTTCGAAGGCTCACGCCTTTCGAAACTTGTCAGTGTCGCCCTTCTCTGGGCTGTGCGATCGTCCGACGCTCGGTCTCTTCTCCTTCGCCAGCTCGCGCGCCCGGGCAATCGCATCCTTCTGTGTCGGAGCCGTCGCGCTCACACGGCGCACGGCGTAATCGCCATCGGGGCGACGCTCGACGTAGAGGTTACCAACCACGTCCTTGATGGTCGACTGGATCTTGGCCGTCGTCGTGTGCGTCGGCTTGGTCTTCGGCTGGAGGATGGTGACTCCGTCATAGGTCTTGCCCACGCTCCGATAGGAGCCAGCCGCCATCCCTTTTGAGGTCTTTGCCATAACGAGGATCTTGTCGCACGGGCCGTAAAACACAAGGCCGTATGAGGATCATAACTCCCGGAAATCACGGATGTCTGACCACGGATCGAGCAATCTTACCGGATAGGCTCACCCGGTGACCCCACCGGGGCAGCCTCCATAAGATACCAAGATCGAAACCGGGTGACCTCACCGGGTTTTCGCCGGCGGCCGGGCACGCTGCGCGGCAGAACCCGACGGAACTGCGGCAGAGTGTTCGGCGGGTTGGATGGCGGCGGCTACGACTGGGCGGCGTGCGTCGCGCGGGTCAAGGCGATGGCGGAGCCGGCGCGGGTGAACGCTCAGGCCGCTCCGGTGGGATCCGAGCCAGCAGCTAAATCCATGCATGCTGACATATTAGCGTACTACTTGACTATCATGCTGGGTTGCTAACGTCCGGTGACGCCTTTCAGCCCGCCGTGTCCTTGTGCTGTAGCCGCGCGACGTCCTCACGCCAACCGCGTTCGCCATACCGGCCAGCCGCATGCCATCACCGCATGGCTCAGCCGGTTCTACCGCCCGCGCGGATTCTGGACAGGGCGCTTTGCTCAGGGTCCCCCGCTGCCCCTCGGCAGCTCGTCTGCGGTTCCGCTGGCCGCGACGACCGCAGGATTGGGCTCTACCTCCATAAGCCTGGGCCGGCCGCTCGCCGTCGAAGCGAGCGCAGCGGCCGGGTCAGGCGCCTGCGGCGCGCGCTGCAGGCCGTGTGGTGCGAATCGCGCGAACAGTGGGCCTGTTTTCAGCCTGTGGGTGGCTTGTTGATGGTCCTCTGATCTCTCTGGTAGTCGTGGTGCGCGCAGTTCTGCCCCCACCCCCCTCAAGGCCTGTGGGGTTCGTACGAGGCAACCGTAGACGCAGCCATGCCGCCCACTCACGGGAGGCCACGCGCAGCACGTTCGTGTCGTTGCGGGCTCGGGACACCCGCCGCTCCTCGACGGACAAAAGGCCCAGCACCTTGGCCTGCCGCACGGCTCGCTTCGCCACCGTGGTGCAGACACCGGCCAACGCCGCCATGTGGCCAAGGGCGAGGGTGCAGCTGCCCCGCTTGCCCACCTCCAACGCGATCACCGCCAGCACGGCCTGTTCGCCCAAGGTGAAGGCCGCAGCCAGTGCTGGGGGCAGGTATCCGCCAGCGGCCATACGGCGCCGGCGGGCAAGGCTCTCAGGTGATCGGGAGCGCGATCCGTTGTGGTGGTGCGGCCGGGCAGGCGCGGTCCCCTGCCTTGCGGCAGGGGCCACTGCCGGCACCAGCTGCGCGCAGGCGGTGGCCAGTGTTTGCATCCTGATCGGGGTGGTCTGGGCCACGCGGCGCCGGGACGCCAGCAGGTTGTCCAGCTGCTCGTACTCGGCATCCGTTAGGCCACCGGCGCCGTACGCCTGGGCCATCGCCGACGCCACGGTGGCGAGTCTATCCGGCGCGGCCGCCTCGATAGCGGCGCGCATTTCCTCAAACACGACCATGCCTTCACAGCCCATCTTGGGCCGCGGTCCAGGGGTCCAGGCACGACTTCACCGTTGACGGAATTGGCGTTCCGTCTTGACGCCGAGGGCGTCATGTGGCTCATGAGGGATTGCAGACGGCCCTCAAGGCCACTTCGATTTCGCGGCCCTCCTGTTTGGCGACAGGGGGGCCGTAGTCGTTTCAGGGTCTATCTCGCGGCGGTGATCTCTCCTGATCCGGTAGGGAATCGCCCTGATCCCCTGGCCGGAAACCTCCATGTCGGCCGAAGCGGTGCCGTTCGTCAAACGCCCTTGTCAGCACGCCGTTATGCTAGCGCGACAGTGTGCTGGTATCTAGCCGACCCCAGCTCAGAATTTTCCGCCAGCATGCTTGCGCACTGATCCAGCTGCATGCTGGTGTACATGCACGACAGTGGGCCGGTATGCCAATGCACCAGCGTGCCAGCGCACTGCTGGATCAGTGGACCAGTGCATCTATGTGCCGGCATAGCAGCGTACCGATATGCTAGTGGGCTGGCTTAACGGTTCAGTAGCATGTCAGTGCGCAGGTATGGCTGTGAGCTAGTACAGCAGCAGGAGGACCTCATGCGGGTTCTGAGCCTCGTTACCCAGAAGGGGGGCACCGGAAAGAGCGCCCTCACCGTGAGCCTTGCCGTTGCCGCCGAGGCCGCGGGGGAGCGGGTGTGCATTCTCGACCTGGATCCGCAGGGGACTGCCGCCAGCTGGTACGAGACCCGATCGGCTGAGACGCCCGCCGTGTTGGATCACAACCGAGCGGGGACAATTCCCGAGACCCTGGCCAGGCTTCGCGCCGCGGGGTTCACGTTAGTCGTGATCGACACGCCCGGCATCGACAGCCACGCGACCCGCGGCGCCATGCGCGAGGCCACGTTGGCCCTGGTGCCGGTGCGACCCAGCGAAGCCGACGTGAAGGCCACCATGCCGACCGTGCGTGCCTTGGAGGCCATGGGCCGGCCGTACGCCCTGGTCATCAATCAGGCGCCCACGAACAAGCAGGCCCGGCTTACCACTGCCGTCACGATGCGGTTGAGCACGTCGGGGGAGGTGGTCCCGGTACCGATCGCGGCTCGGATCGACCACCAGTATGCCTACGCCCTCGGGCAGGGCGTCCATGAGTTCGCCCCGGACGGGAAGGCCGCCGCAGAGATCGGTGAGCTGTGGGCGTGGGCCAACAAGAAGATGGGAGCAGACAATGGCACCGCCGAAGCGAAACGCCGCGCTTGAGGCCTTGGGCGGGGTACCAAAGGCGATTGAAGCGCCGGTACCACTGGCCGCCGAGCCGGAGGAAGCGCCAGCCCCCGCCAAGCCCGCAAAGGACGTGGCCAAGGTGATGCTGTACCTGCATCCCAAGGTGGCGCGGAAGTTCAAGGAGATCGCGTTCACCGAGGACCGCAAGGCGCACGATGTGTACCTTGAGGCCCTGGACGCGTACCTGACGGCACAGGGGCACGGCGGACTGAAAGGTGTGTCAGGACGATAGTGTGCAGGTGCAACAGTGCACGGGCATACTAGTGCACTGCCATCACTGGATCATGGTTAATGGCCCATTATCCTCTGGTCAGGACCTGCGTCGCCGTCCACGCCTCACCCCGCGCCGCCGGGATCCCTCGCGCGTTCAGCGCCGCCGCGATCCCGCTGAGGCTCGTGGCGCCAGCGGCGCGCAGCTTCGCCAGGACAGGGATCATGTCGTTCGTGCGGGCGCTCGCACGTGCCGTCTGTGATCGCCTACCGTCCTCGCTGGCGGCTGCCGTGATCGTATGGCCGGTACCACCGAGAACCGTTTCGCGGGCCCTGGCGGCTGCTAGAGCCGCCTTCGTGCGGGCGGAGATCATGCGGCGCTCCTCCTCCGCGACCAACGCCATGATGCCGACCGTGAACCTATTGGCGTGCGGCATGTCCGCGGCGACGAAGTCGACCCCGGCCTTCTCAAGGTCAAGTAGGAAGTGAGCGTCCCGGGACAGGCGGTCGAGCTTTGCGATCACCAGCCGGGCGCCGTACAGACGGCACGCGCTGATCGCGCGCGCCAGCTCGGGCCGGTCGGTGCGCTTGCCGCTCTCCGTCTCCGTGAACTCGGCCACCACGGCGGAGCCGCCCAGGAACGCGGCCACGGCCTGCCGCTGGGCGTCCAGGCCGGAGGCTTCCTGCCGGGCCGTGGAGACCCTGTAGGACGCCACCATCCTGTCGGCGCGCATGCCCTAACCCCGGCAGCATCGTTGGTTGACGCCGATGTCATGGCCGGGTCGGGCGAGCTGGTTTAAGGTCCTTGATCGTCCGGTGATGGCCGACGGCGCCGCCGCGGACCTGCAGTTTGCAGGATCCGCGCGGGGCCGCGGCCAGGGTGGATAATCCCTCGCTCGGGCCGCGCTTCAAGGCTTAGGGTGTCAACATGGGTCAGCCATGGCGTCAGCTGCAGCGGCAGCCCACGGCAGCAGGACGGTCGTGTACGGCTGAGCCCGGCAGCGTACGGCAAGGCGCGGTAGGATCACGGTGGGGATACGGTAAGCGGCACGGTAGCAAGAGGGGCATCACACCACACGCACTGAAGCTGCCAAGCTCATGTTCCCGCGCCCGTTGAGCAATCAACCCGGCTGAAGCGGCGTGTAGCAGGCTGACGCAGCGCCGCTGTTCTCAGATGTTCGCTACCGTCCGGAAGCGCTCCAAAATGTTCTCTGCACACCTGTGCACCCGGGGTGCAGGTGACGTCAGCTGACCTCAGCGGTCGGGCACGGATCTGACGTGAACGGGTCTGCCCGGTCACACAGGCGTGTAGGAGCCTCAGAACAGGTCGCCTGATACCGTTGAGGCATCGGCCGCCCCTGCCACGGCTTAGCTGTAACAGCGGCCCGCCAGGGTTTGCTGTCACTGGCCGAGCTCCTCGATCTGCATTACATTGTCATGCAGGTAGAGGATGAACTCGTGGCCAACGCCCTCGTGCAGACCCGGATTGACCCCGCATTGAAAGAGGAGGCCGCGGCCGTGCTCGCCGCGATGGGCCTGACTGTTTCGGAGGCGGTGAGGCTGATGCTGACGCGCGTGGCCCGTGAAGGGGCGCTCCCCTTTGAGCCGCTGGTGCCCAACGAGGTGACGATCGCCGCGATGCGCGAAGCGCGCGCCGGCGGCTTGCCCCGGTTCGACAGCGTAGCTGCGTTGATGGCCGACCTCGATGCGGAGGATTGAGCGCACGGGACAGTTCAAGCGCGACTACAAGCGGGAGATGAAGGGGCAGCACCGCACGACCCTCGTGGCGGAACTCACAACTGTGCTGGATGCTCTGATTGCAGATTGGCCGCCTGAGCCGCGCCACCATGTAAAGGGCGGACCAATTTCAGGCCGCCGTGGCGGAGTAAAACCAGGCCACGGACTGCGGACAGCCTGAACGATGAAGGGGCCCGATCGGGCCTCTTCATCGTTTGTCGCGGATCGTGAGGTCAGG